>ENA-UOTX01000004-UOTX01000004.1-compost-metagenome-genome-assembly--contig:-NODE-4-length-165921-cov-10.798407_pt1 | contig 165921 bp, 96 predicted proteins | sample MGYA00238143_ERZ746982 | MGnify/ENA primary metagenome ERZ746982 (study PRJEB28758, sample SAMN06268862) | compost metagenome | isolation source: single cell | place: USA: California, Emeryville, Joint... | reverse complement strand
CCAGCAGAGAATCCCATAAAGGCGAAAGGTTCTTTGTGGAATCCTTCTTCAGGATCTTTTCTGAGAAACCTGTCTGGGTCGAATTTTTCAGGATTCTTGTAATACTTAGGGTTCACATGAGGAGCGAAGAAATGGAGAGCCACATATGTTCCTTCAGGCATGTCGATATCAACAAGTTTGTGTTTCCTTTGTGCTTTCCTTGGGAGCATGATTGTAAAAGGTGGTCCGACCCTGAGCACTTCTTTGAGGAAAGCATGCATATACTCGAGCTTATTTAGAATCGAAATATCCACAGGAACTCCTTCAGGCCAGACTTCATTCAATTCCTTTTCCATTCTCGCTCTCATGTCAGGGTTTCTCGCTAGGTAGTACATCGCAAGTGCCAAAAGATGCGAGGTAGAGTCAGTTCCACCGATAAACAGCAGAACAAACTGATGAATGATGACCTCGTCAGTCACAACGCGAGAAAAATCTGGATCTGAGGCCGCATCAAAGAAGGTTTGAAGAAATCCTTCTGTCCTTTGTCCGCTCGCTCTTTGAGCGTCTATGATCTTTTGGCACACCGCCATGAAATTCTTGATCTTTCGGAGTACTCTTCGATGCGAAGGCAATAAATTCAGTCTAACAAGCTTCATTCCGAAAAGGAAGAAGGGGAGCCGCAGAGTATTGCGAGTGATTTCTCTGACTAAATCGGCTAACGCCAGACAAATCGACTTGCCTTCTATAGTGTATTTGCTGAGGTTGTCACCATAGAATGTTTTTCCAACAACCTCTCCAGTTCCTATTTGGAATTCATTAAGAGCGTTGAACTTCTCAAGGTTGCCATTTAGAGCCCTATCATAGAGCCAGTCTGCTGTTTCTTCCATTTTGCCAAGGTTGGCAGCAATAACATCAAACTGGAAAACCTTGGATGTTAGTTTTCTTAGTATCTTCCATTCTTCACCCCATGCAACCAGCAGAGACTTACCGAAAATCAACGAAACGAAGTCCAACAAGCCTGATTTCGAATAATATTGATAATCAACAGAGAGGAATTCTTTGATGTAAGCAGCATCTGTCGGAGCAAGAGCAATTACAGGTCCCATCTGATAAGCAAACACCTTGGTGTTTGGGTTCTCTGTTATTTCTTTTCTTATAGTGAAAAGACCGTCACCATGCTGGTCTAGGACTCGTTCCATGTCGGTGAAGTGATCTATGCCTGTAATCTTAATCATCTTGACTCCTTGCTTTTCGAAGTGTCGTCTTCGCATCCAAGGCTCCCATATCACTTTATAAATGAATGTGTAGATAAATATGACCAGCAAGGAGAGAATTCCAAGCAGTGGGAAGTAGTACCAACGAAGGTTGAAAAGTAGTTCCAGCATTCCAATTATCAAATTTTCTCCTCAAGAACAGATTTTATTTATTAAATATAGGACTTGATTCTTAGGTTTGGTGGTTTTTCGGTGTGATACATGAGAATAATTTAAGAAAAGAACGATCTAATAAATTTAGAATACTTCTTTGAGAACTGACGTCATGTAGTTAATTCTTTCCAATTTCAAATGTGTTAAGTAAAGAATAAAAAGAGCTTTTTTGGACTCGAAACTTCAGAAGTAATGGACATATTATGAGTGCAAACTAGCAGTGTGTTTCAATAGAAAAACTCTGGAAATGCCTCTTTTCTGTCTTACTAAAATCAATTTTTATTTTTTATTTTTTGGTTTTGGTGTTGGTGTTATCTTTTTTGCGTCTTCTTGCTTTCTATGATAAGCCGATAACTGCATCAGTTTTCCAAAATCATTCGATTGTACCATAACAGAGAATTAAATTGATGATATAAGAAAGAAGGCTTTAATAGTTCCAATGATGGGAGTAATTCCGTTTCAAATGAATTTTTCCGGCGATAATTGGCTATAATTGAGGAGGAGAAAGCAATATACATCTGCTAGCCTTGAAAAGAACTTCAAAGAAACTTTTGCAATCAGTTAACCTTCGAGCCGAATCTTTTTTATTGAAGCATCTTAACGAATCAAAGTTTTTCGAAAAACTTTGAAAGAACTGAAAGTAAATGCATATCTTCGAGGTATAACTCCGCTAAAGGCTCGATAATAATTGGGTCTGGAGATATGACTTTGCGAAGCAATGGAAACTTTCTCGAAATACAAGCTCCTAAAGCAAAAAACTTTTAATATTATGGGTTCTGAAATTTGAGAGCTCGAAAGACCGAAATTCAAAAAAAATGAGGGCTCTAAAATGCTTTCATAATCTCGAAAGTGGGATCTTGATCTGCTCATTTTTGATTGTTCATGATATTTCAAAAATATTTTTTGGAGTTGTTAGTAAGTCTAAGAATGCTATTTATTCAATAAAGCACTAATCAAAGCCTTCTACATTAAAATTTTCGATGCAGCAGCAAAACAAATATCATATTTGAAAAGAGAGAGAGAATATACGTTAAGATTATAAGTTCATTTGCCCGAGAGATGCACTATATGATTATTCATGTTGTTAACATTGAACTTTAGAGTTTATCACTCATATCGAAAAGAAACAGAACACAAAAAATATTTTATCAAGTAGGAATATCTCTTCAGAGCTAAGGTTAAGATGTTCTTCGAATGTAAAAATACTCTTGACTTAACTTTCTTTTAAACAAATAGGCGCTTATTCCATTTCAAAATTGATTTATTTTGATTCATATTAAATGGAAATATTATATTCTCTGTTTCCTTTACTGTGGATTATGGATTTAATACTTTTTAAAGATCTCACAGCGCTTCATATATGTAATCATCTCATTCCATCCCCTCTAACTTATGTAACGTTGAGGACTCAAACAATTTATTTGACTTTTGGAGTGAGATGGAAGAGTAAAGGATGTCTGGGTTCATAGAACTCGGCTTGGAACATCTCCAATTTGTAATCAGCTGGAAGCTTGAATTCAAATCTTCGCAACAACTTTCCTATGAAGATCTTTGCTTCCATCATTGCAAAGTGCTGTCCAACGCAGTTTCTTGGGCCAGCAGAGAATCCCATAAAGGCGAAAGGTTCTTTGTGGAATCCTTCTTCAGGATCTTTTCTGAGAAACCTGTCTGGGTCGAATTTTTCAGGATTCTTGTAATACTTAGGGTTCACATGAGGAGCGAAGAAATGGAGAGCCACATATGTTCCTTCAGGCATGTCGATATCAACAAGTTTGTGTTTCCTTTGTGCTTTCCTTGGGAGCATGATTGTAAAAGGTGGTCCGACCCTGAGCACTTCTTTGAGGAAAGCATGCATATACTCGAGCTTATTTAGAATCGAAATATCCACAGGAACTCCTTCAGGCCAGACTTCATTCAATTCCTTTTCCATTCTCGCTCTCATGTCAGGGTTTCTCGCTAGGTAGTACATCGCAAGTGCCAAAAGATGCGAGGTAGAGTCAGTTCCACCGATAAACAGCAGAACAAACTGATGAATGATGACCTCGTCAGTCACAACGCGAGAAAAATCTGGATCTGAGGCCGCATCAAAGAAGGTTTGAAGAAATCCTTCTGTCCTTTGTCCGCTCGCTCTTTGAGCGTCTATGATCTTTTGGCACACCGCCATGAAATTCTTGATCTTTCGGAGTACTCTTCGATGCGAAGGCAATAAATTCAGTCTAACAAGCTTCATTCCGAAAAGGAAGAAGGGGAGCCGCAGAGTATTGCGAGTGATTTCTCTGACTAAATCGGCTAACGCCAGACAAATCGACTTGCCTTCTATAGTGTATTTGCTGAGGTTGTCACCATAGAATGTTTTTCCAACAACCTCTCCAGTTCCTATTTGGAATTCATTAAGAGCGTTGAACTTCTCAAGGTTGCCATTTAGAGCCCTATCATAGAGCCAGTCTGCTGTTTCTTCCATTTTGCCAAGGTTGGCAGCAATAACATCAAACTGGAAAACCTTGGATGTTAGTTTTCTTAGTATCTTCCATTCTTCACCCCATGCAACCAGCAGAGACTTACCGAAAATCAACGAAACGAAGTCCAACAAGCCTGATTTCGAATAATATTGATAATCAACAGAGAGGAATTCTTTGATGTAAGCAGCATCTGTCGGAGCAAGAGCAATTACAGGTCCCATCTGATAAGCAAACACCTTGGTGTTTGGGTTCTCTGTTATTTCTTTTCTTATAGTGAAAAGACCGTCACCATGCTGGTCTAGGACTCGTTCCATGTCGGTGAAGTGATCTATGCCTGTAATCTTAATCATCTTGACTCCTTGCTTTTCGAAGTGTCGTCTTCGCATCCAAGGCTCCCATATCACTTTATAAATGAATGTGTAGATAAATATGACCAGCAAGGAGAGAATTCCAAGCAGTGGGAAGTAGTACCAACGAAGGTTGAAAAGTAGTTCCAACATTCCAATTATCAAATTTTCTCCTCAAGAACAGATTTTATTTATTAAATGCAGGACTTGAGTCTGGTTCTTGGTGGGTGTTTGGTGAGTCGTGAGAATAATTTAATAAAGGGCAATTTAACAATTTAAATCCTTCTTTGAGAAATGACGTCATGCACCTCATTCTTTCCAACTTCAAATGTGTTAAGTAAAGAATAAAAAGAGCTTTTTTGGACTCGAAACTTCAGAAGTAACGGCTGCCTTAGAGGATAGAAACTAGAGCAGAAATAGGATTGCTGCAAGTATCCTCCAAGAGCACTTGCCAGATATCATTGTTAAAAACATACAAAGACCGATTTTTTAAAATTTTTTTTCTCTCTCTCTTTGGTGGTAACTCGTTTACTTCTTCTTGCTATCAATGACAAACCATTCACTAAATAAGTTCTACAAAATCTTTCTATTCTACTACGAGAGTTAATTGAATTGGTGATTCAAGGTAGGACCCTCTAAAAAGGTAAGTATTACAAAGCAATGAGTTGCTTGATGTTGAGTTTTAATGAATTTCATCCATTTTGATGAAAACAGCTTAATTCTTGCTGTCGATTTTTTCTTTTCTGCTTTGGTACAAATAAGTTATCACATTCCTCATCCATACATGCATCCATACAGTAAATGTATGCGCACGCATGAAAACCTTTTACAGAGCTAGCTGAGACGGCTTGTAATCGGGATAATTTCTGCGAAGAGATGAATGAACTGAAAGAGAGTGGCATGTATAAATTGTATTTATTAGCATTGTCCTTGTTAATTGTCTAACTTTGTAATTAATTGCTGGATCTATTATGTGAAAGAATGGACTCTTAATTTTGGGGTTTCTCTAATTACTCTGAACACTCAATTCAGAAACTTATTTAGTCTTCGGTGTCAGATGGAATACCAACGGATATCGAGGTTCATAAAACTCATTTTGCGACATCTGAAATTTGTAGTCACCTGGAAGTTTGAACTCGAATCTGTGCAGCAGCTTACCCAAGAAGATCTTCGCTTTGAGCATCGCAAGATGCTGTCCAATGCAATTTCTTGGACCAGCAGAGAATCCCATAAAAGCGAACGGTTCTTTGTTGAAACCTTCTTCAGGATCTTTTCTGAGGAACCGATCCGGATCGAATTGCTCAGGATTTTTATAATACTTAGGGTTCACATGAGGAGCGAAGAATTGGAGAGCCACATTTGTACCCTTTGATATTTCGATGTCAATTATTTTATGATTCTTCAGTGCTCGCCTGGGAATCATCCAAGTTATGGGAGGTCCGATTCTGAGCACTTCTTTGAGGAAAGCATGCATATATTCGAGCTTATTTAGAATCGTGATGTCCACCGAAACACCTTCAGGCCAAACTTCATTCAATTCCTTCTCCATTCTTGCTTTCATCTCAGGGTTTCTCTCTAAGAAGTACATCGCAAGTGACAAAGTATGCGAGGTAGTGTCTGTTCCACCAATAAACATCAGAATGAATTGATCGATGATGACATCATCGGTTACGAAGCGAGAGAACTCTGGATCCGAGGCAGCATCAAAGAATGTTTGAAGAAATCCTTGTGTTCTTTTGCCACTTGCTCTTTGAGCAGCTATGATCTTTTGGCACATCGCCTTGAAATTCTTGATATTCCTTAGCAAACTTCTATGTGTTGGCAATAAGTTTAGTCTAACGAGTTTCATTCCGAAAAGGAAGTAGAGGAGAGTCATGGTATTTTCGGAGAGCTCTGTCACTAGATCAGATAGTGCCAAGCAAATAGATTTGCCTTCTATAGAGTACTTGTTAAGATTGTCACCAAAGAAGGTTTTTCCAACAACTTCTCCAGTTCCCATTTGGAACTCATCAAGAGCGTTGAACTTCTCAAGATTGCCGTTTTGAGCTCTGTCATAGAGCCAATCAGCTGTTTCTTCAATTTTGCCGAGATTGGCAGCAAGGACATCAAACTGGAATGCCTTTGCTGTGAGTTTACGGAGTACTTTCCAATCCTCACCATGTTGATAGAGTAAAGACTTTCCCATAATCATTGAAAGAAAATCAATAAGATGTGTCTTCGAGTAGTTGTGGTAGTCAACAGCAAGGAATTCTTTAATGTATGCAGCATCCATTGGAGCGAATGCAATCATCGGACCGGTTTGAAAAGCAAACATTTTTATATTTGGATTTTCTCGAATTTCGTTCCGGATAGCAATGAGTGCATCACCATAGCGATCGAGTGATCGTTGTAAGTCTCCATAATGATCTATGCCAGTAATCTTAATGATTTTGATTCCTTGCTTCTGGAAATGCCGCTTTCTCATTTCAGGCTCCCATATTACTTTATAAATGAAAGCGCAAATGAATATGGCCAGCAGTGAAAGTATGCTCACCAATGGTAGATGGTACCAGCGAAGGTTCGTAAGAATGCCGATCATTCTATTCAAGACTCGGAAAAGAAATTTCACCAAGTTTATTCGAATTGAGGTTTAATCTAATCAATGTTTTAATTATAGAATATGCAAAGCTTCTACGATCATTTACAATTCTCACAATTTTGAGTTTAGTTTTACTTTTTTAAGGATCAATAAAACGAGTTTTTTAAGTATCTTACCTTAAGATTAGAATTACAACATTCCTTCTGGGATTAGTTTCCTCTTGAGCTATCATATAATATGGCTTAGTTGAAAGTCAACAGAGACTGTAGAGTTTAGAACAGAATTCATATCATCGAAACAAAGCAAAATAAAAATCTTGTATTTGAATGAGATTTTTCATTATTGCCAAGTGCTGCTGCGGCCAATCGAGCTTGAACTAAGAATACGAGTGGTTTCAAATTCTATCAATACTTTTACAATCATAGTTATAAAGCTACGGATTCTGGTGCAGTTGGACAACCACACTGAGCTTGAGCCATTTGATTTTTGTATTGATCACTCGTCATGGGAAGAGATCATTTTTCCTGTCATTTCTTTTTTCGGATAGGTACTCCAGAAAATACGAAGAATAAATCGACCTTTATTTCAGCCAATTCATCACTATTGATAGGAGCAGCTCGTAACTCACCAATTCAATAGTTTGTGGCTCAAAATGGGTTATCATAGACATTTGCTCCCAATAAAAAGCCAATTTATTGACTCATAATCTTCATCATTGTAACCCAGAAAAACTTATGTACATTTCGTTGAATTTCAATATACAGCTCGTGCTGACAATTCTTCGTATACTCTGACTAGAGACTTCAAGCAAATCCCAAATGAGTTCGCTTTAAGAGCCTCTAAAGAGTCCGATTATGCTCACCTCAGATTTAATTTAATTTTTGTCCCGAATCATCTGGAATTCCAAACACGGAATATGGAGTTCTTTAACAGCGACTTCTACAAAAATAGCTTGAAGGTCCATGAGAACCTCAAAACTCAAAAAATCCTCCCAACGACATTCCCATCCTTTGATTTTCTTACAAATGGCGATGATTTTTTCAAATCCTTTTGGAAAACAATTGATGAATCAAAAGTATGAGCATCTTTTCTACTTTTTTCCTCTAACTCGCCCTTCAGTCTTACGTTTGGCTTCTGACATACTATTGGGATGATACCTACACCGCCAATCTGACCTTCTACAAACTAATTGAAGCGCGTAAACGAGGAGTGAACATTGTATTATTGATTGACGATATAAACTGCCGTGTTAACCCTCAACTCAAAGAAGAATTGGAGAAACTTGGCGGAAAAGTTTATCGTTTGAATGAAGTCTGGCCTTATTTTAAAAACGGGATCTGGAGCAGAGAAATGTTCCATCGCCATCACGAAAAGCTCGTGGTCATTGACAATACAGGGTACTTGGGCTCAGCTAATGTTGCTGATATGTACGCTGGTTATCTGTATGGGGAGAATCGCATGTTTGATTTAAATATGAAGTTAACAAATCTTTGCATTAGCGAAATGCGCAAAGTAATGAGTGATACCGCTAGCTTATATAATCTGCGGCTGGATAAGGATCTATCCAATGAAGAGGTCGTCGCTAAGTACAATGAGATGTACAAAGACAGTCTCTTTAACGTCAACAACGTGCGATTGATAAAATCCGTGCCACCGAACCAGCTCGATATCCAGAACTTCATTTTAGAGAATATTTATAACGCAAAGAAGAGTATCTATATGATTCAGCCATATTACTACAGAGTCAGAGCCTTTGAAAAAGCAGTTCTTGATGCCTTGAGCCGAGGAGTTCATGTAGAAATTATCACTGCGCATAAGAGAGATCAGGCGGTTTATGCGAGCGCAAAAAATATGTTACTGATGAAGAATATGGTGATGAACGGCCTCAACGTCTATGAACACCATGACAAACTGCTACATATGAAAACCTACATCTTTGATGATAAAGTATATACATTGGGTAAGCTACATGGTACTTTCTCGTAGGGTGAATGATAAATTTTTAGGGTCTTTTAACAACGATCGATGGAGCTGGAGGATCAGCAAAGAACTTAATATTGTTGTTGAAGACGAGGAGGAAACCAAGAAATTGATGAAAATTCATGAGAGTGTGCGTGCAGCTTCCAAGAAACTGGACCCAAGTTTCCAATTGAGCTGGTATCGATACTTTAAGATGAAGTTCTGGGATGGGTTCCTGTTCTGGAGCGAAATGCTAATGGCAAAAAGGCGCCAGTATGACGTTGAAAGCAGATTGAGAGAATACAAGAGAATAAAAGAGAAATTTGAAAAAGAACGCAAGAATAAAGATAATGAGAATAAAGCTGATGAGCAAAAAGTGGATTCTTAAGCATTATCGATCGCGAAAAGATTGTTTTCTGAAATTTATGACCTTTGATATGTATTTATATAGAACACGTTGTCATGTGCATCACATTTAATGAGTCACGTTTGATGGACTTTGAAAACATTTTATTAAATGATTTTGAGTAGGATTCTCAGCCAATGATGGAATAATGTTAGTATTAGGATAACTTCTGTTTCCGTTCTGAAGTACAAGAGATGTTCAGCAAGGAAAAAAGGATTTATTTAAACATTGAACGACCATAGAGAGAAAATAGCTTCATTTCGCTGTGTATTTTGCCGTGTTGTTTTCATAGTTTGAAAATGAAAATAAACCTATTCAGATCGTATTTAGTACTTTGATGTCCTTGTGCTATATAATACGGTAATGAGCAAATAAATAATTATTTTACCATCAGAAAAAGATAAATTTTCTGGAGTAGTGAAAAAATGATCGGGAATGGAGGAAGAGCCAATATTAGTGGAGGATTGTTTAAAAATGACGATGACTTTGACGACTTTTTCAATGACTGGGAGGACTTTCAGCCTAAACCAACTTCAAATAAGCAAACGACAAAAGGTCTGTTTGATGATGAAGCTGATTTAGACGATTTCCAGTCAAAACCAATAACAACGTCGCAAGCCATGAAGGATTTGTTTGATGATGACCATGACTACGACGGTTTTCAGCCCAAGCAAATACCAGCTAAGCAAACTTCAGTTAGATTAACTGGGAATGAAGACGATTTGGAAGTTTTCCAATCAAGGCCCACATCAAAAAACGTTGGCGAATATGATCATGGTGGAATCAGCTATCACAATTTCCCGCCAAATAGGTTAGAGGCAATGAAAAAGGCCACAGAAAATCTGTTTGATCAAGATTGGTATCCTTATGATAAATTAGGCTATCCCTTCCCGCCAATTGGATTAAAGGCAACGAAAAAGACCACAGAAAATCTGTTTGCTAATATTGAGCATGATGATAAATTCGGCTATCGCAATTTCCCACTAAATGGATTAAAGGGAACGATAAATACCACAGAAAATCTGTTTGATATTAAGAATGAAGATGATCATTCTCTTTTCAATTCAGAACAAACAGTTAATGAATGGCTGGTGAATGCGACAAAAATTAATGATGCTCAGAGGGCTGAAGTTGAAGCAAAATTCAAAAAGGGATTATTTGATGATTGGGTTGAATAGTTAAGCTACCTTTATTGTTAAGAGAGAAATGGCATTACAAATTAATTAACCGCTTCTGATTTAACTCGCCAGTTATATAGAATGAGCAATACTAATGAAATGAAACGAAATTAATAATCAAATTAAAACTGTTGAAGGTTATTTATCCTTCCCTTAATTACAAAATCATTTTACAAATAACCACGCTTGATGTTGGTTGTTTTTTTTTGGGAGAATGTTATGGACGGATAACTCAGATGAATATAATTCGTATCTTCGAAAAGTAGCTTTATAGCATTATTAGAGTTTTGATATCTGGCCTACTACCTCTATCTCTTTTATCTTATTATATCGACATAAATGATGAGAGCAACATTAAATTGCTTTACCAAGAGGTATATCTCAGCAAAATTGTATTGCACTCAGGTGTTTAATTACTAAGCAAGCCATTCTACAAAACTAATATCTGAATGATGTTCTTTAATCTCTACTCCTTTTCAATGAATTGAGCAATTACGAGAGAAATCTCTTTGAAATTAGCTCAATCTAACTTAGGTCTCTAATTTCAAAAAGAGCATCGTCTGAAGCATATCTTCCAAATTCTTGTGCGGAAAATGAGATTTGCAGATCAAAAGAGTTCTTGATTAATCTAGATCTGCGAGATTAAAAAAGAAACTCAGTTCTTCTAATTTATTGAACTATGAGCAGCCTAGCAAGATAAAGAGAACTTAAAGATCACTAACACAGTCATACTTCAAACTTGTTGAGGTTCGCAAGAATCGAGAATATAAACCTCATGACCTAATAACCATTCTCGGAAATCCAAGAACGTAAAATTGAACGTGTGAATTAATGAACAAAGAAACAAACTCATATTTAAATGAACAAAACGAATCGAGTTATGTTTTATTCATCTTCGATGGTGTTGACATAAAATCAATCTATTCTACTTCCAGCTTTCGCATGGTGGAATACGCTGATCCAAAACCAGAAAATTAATGCATGAAGTTTTTTCACTTCTGATAGCTCTTAGAGGTGAGACCAGCTTTATAATAATTCTTTAATGCTAAATTTCAAGGCATGATTCATAATCATATAGATTTTGACACATACTTTTAATATTATTATTATGAAATTAATCATACTCTAATCCAAATAAAAAATATCAGATGAAACTCATTTCTTTCACTAAGTCAGGATACTTCAGCCCACAATTTTTCAGGTATTGTACTCCCTTCTTATGAATCAACGTCCAAGATGACTTCTTATCAGCGAAATATTTCTCCATCCAAACAAGAATGGCTAGAGTCACAGTCATTTGTTCAAGATCTCCTTTAGCCTCCTTCACTTCTTTTGGTATTTTCAAAAGGAGCTCCGCCTTTGTGATACCCAGTATTGCCAAGATGCCTGCATCAAGATCCCAGAAGCCAAGAGCTTTCTGGCTTTGTACAATATCCAAGAAAGCTTTCTCCGAAGAATTAGAGTTGGTAGCTTTAGTAGATGGAACCTGCTGCGTATTTGTTTTGCTCTCTTCCATCGATTCTTTAATGCTTGCTTCATTGCTTTTTGAAACACTTAGACTTTGCTGAATTGTGTATTGTGTTGGCTCATCATCATAAAAGTCGTCAAATAATCCATCACCAAAGTCTTCGTCCTCTTCTGCTTCTGGTTTTGGTTCTGCTTTCTTTCTCGCATCATACCTTGCTCCATAACAGTTGTCATCGTCACTCATGTCTTCTTCAAACTCATCAGAATAACCAGAAGATACAGAGCATGACCCATTCCCAATGACCGACCTCACTTGAGGTTCATAATAATCTACTGACTGTGTTTGTGGTATCACGATCCTCTCATTATCTAAAGTCGCAATCTCGTCGGTGCCATTCTGTTTAACAACACAAATAAATGCAGTTTTCTTTGTTAGCACTTGGTTCTCTACAGACAACCTCACTAACTCTGCATCAATGCCCTCTCTCACTGCATACCAAATATCCCGATTTTCTAAGGTCGAAGATTCTTCCTTCTTTTTCTCCAGTATATCAGCAGCCTCTCCGATACCCAACTTAAACAGGTCTAAACCAGTCTCATATTCCTTCAGGTTTAATTTAACTGTTGAGGTGCTGTATCCTCCGATGCTAGTGTTAAAGTATTTTAGAGTGACTTCGAACTCACCTTTGTCACTTGCCGCATTATTTAAGAAAATGTAAAACGTCGTCATCTGGTTCCTGAGGAGATAACTCAGAGACTGCGGGTCAGGAGCAAACATATTAACGACTTCTTTATCGCTAAATTCAAGTGCAAAATCGTCACAGACTGGAGTAAAGGCAGCTTCCATTAGAAGGATGACATTTCCTGAAATATCCTTAGAATCGAATACAAAGACGCTTTTTCCCATTCCAGCTGTAGCACAGCCAGTCACGAGATGTTCTGAGCATCCGTTTCCAATGCCAAGAGAAAATACTCTTGCTCGATGATTGTTACTTCGAATGAGTTTTATAACCTTCTCGGGATCACTCACTTCACCATCGGTAAGCAGGAAGAGCGTTCGAGGGTGATTCTTCTTTCGCTGCTTGGACAGGATTGAGTGGATGGGAGGATAAATTTCAGTTCCTCCTAGATCAGCTGAAAACTGCTTGACTTTTTCAATTGCTTGATTAACGTTCTTCTCGTGACTCTCAATGGAATCTAGATACATAGCGGAATATGTTGAGCCAAAACTGTAAATATTGAAGTAAGATTTTGGAGGCAGTGACTTGAGAGGGAACAGCAGCGCTTCCTTCGCCATCGTGAGCCTTGACCCACTCATCGAACCACTTCGATCAATCAGGAAGATATATTCTCCAGTAGCAGTCAGGATGTTGACATCGTCTGGCGTTGACGCCGCTGCAGTTTCTCCATCTCCTTTGGCTGCAATAATAGCATCATCAAGGGTTTCTTCGTCATATCTGGGGAGAAAATCAATCATTGCGCAGAATCCCTGCTCGCTTTTTGCAAGTCTGTAAGTAGGTTTATTGATGTCCGTGTAGCTAAATAAGATGTCCAGGTTCTTATTGAAAACGTTCTGAAACTCATCAGATGGGTCCAGCTGCAGTGTTCTCTCATAAGAATTAGCACCTTCAATTAGTTTCGCTTTATGTGACCTGCATTCGAGATAGGTGATCGGCGAATTACATTTCACGGTTATTTTCGCACTCCAGATATAACTACCTTGACTTGGCTTGATAACCGGGTAAGTTGAGAGCAAAATCTCATCATTCGATGGCTTTTCTTGTTTCATGCCTTTCTGCGAGCTGTATCTGGGACCAAGAGTTGCGTAATACACGAAACGATAGAAGCGATTTCGAACAACTTCGAGTTTTTGAATGTAGGAAAATATCACAGAAATTTGAGTGAATGGCTTGATTTCCAATCAACACCTTCATTACATCAGAATTGCTTTTTAGCACCTCAGCGTATGCCACTGTGTTCCCTTTTTCTAAATTTTTTTTATATTCTTCCTCAGCAGTTCGTTTTTCCTTAATCACGCCTTCAACCACGATGTTCTCATACTTCGCTTGAAAGGAATCGAATCGAGCATCGATAGGCACTGGAAACAGGTACTCAGTTTCAAGTAGAGAGTCAGAGGTGTTTTGGTAAGTCTGAGAGAAGGTGACTTTTGCTGTTGACTCGAATATGCTAACAGAAATGTCGAGTTCATGAGTGGCAGTGGAGCTTTAAGCGATTTGTCAAAAAGACCAAAGCCAGAGCTGTAAAGCTTTGGGTTGGAGACCAACGTTTTCGCGGATGGAAGCATTGATAAGATACTTTAGATTTTATTATTCTGTAGGTTTGATAAAATAAAAATGTAAGTAAATGATCCAATCAATTTGCATAATAAACTTCTGATCGTAGAGGGGCAACAGGTATTACTACAACAAAAATAAGCTTGAGAGACAACAAAAATTAATGCCCAGAATATTTTTCAACTTGAATGCATAGATAATTGCTTGGCGATATGAATAACAGCTATCGAAATATTGATAAAAATATGATATATGATGAGAATCCATTCTCTATCTTTCGAAGTCGTCATTCATTTGAATTGAAATCCTTTGTTACAATAAACAACCTCTGAATAAAGATTCTGCAAGAGAAAATTGTAGGAATAGAGGCTAACACAATATTAATTCTTCTCGAGTGTGCTGATTTTCCTTTGTAAGTAAAATACTATCGGTTTAGAATTGATGAATTAAGAAAAATTTCCTCTGTTGATCAAAAGTAACTCACATCGAGATTTTAATCTTTGCTGCTGAGTTTGGAGAAGAGTTCGCTGTTATGTTTTCAAATTAATTATGCATCCTTAAAAGTTACATCAAAAAGCATCTAATCGAATCTTTTTTTTGTTTCACTACTTCTTAAAGAATCTGACTCCTACTCTTCGGATTCCTGATCCCAAATCTTCATCTTGAAGGAATTCATGGCTCGCCTTGGACTGAGACTGCATGGACTGTAAGGGGATGTTCAGTACGAATTTTCCATCTGAATTCTGGACAAGCGCATCCTCATCTTCATCAAGTTCTTCGTAGATTTTTCTTTCTCCCCATAATAATAAGCAATACCATCCTTTTAAAACTTTCACTACTTTCCTATGTATTTCTCCGTCAAAAAGTTCAAGATCAATATAAAATTCTCTAGTTTCATCTTCAAATTGCTTGACGAATTTTGAATAAGCCGGCTTGAAACTTTCTTGAGCAAACGAGTTGTAGTGACCATGACACCGCAACTGCAAAGGTTGAATTTGAGTCTTTTGAGGGTCCTTGATACACTTGCTTTCAGGATCATATTCCAAAGTAATTTTAGTTGGCTCAAGAATTTCCGAAAGAGTTTCAGTGCAGGCTGTCATGAAGCTCTCTACTAGTCGAAATTCTTTTTTGGCTATCATTGTACCAAAGAGCTTATCTTGAAGATACTTCGTTGTTTCGGGGTTGTAATACTTTCCTGCTGCTGATCCATCTGCCGCAAATATCAAGTGAGTAAACCCAAACTGATCTTCCCAAGGTTTATTGCCAAGATCCTTTGGCGTTTTGAAGATTTTGCTAATACTGCACTTAATTTCCTGTCCAACATGCTCGGTCTTGATCAGCTGATGGAGATTGTGTACAACCAACACATCAGGCTTTATCTCTTTGTCAACACTAGAAATAAGCTCTTTTATCTTGAACATATACTCTAAGTCGGTTCCTTTCAGACTGTTCACAACCAAAATTATGAGACTGCCATTCTTGATAATGTCGTTGAATTTGATTTCTTCAGTGATCATCAAATCATCATCGAGAAGCTCGAGTCTTTTCAAATGGATCAGAGCACCTTCGTCAGACTTGCTCTCTTCATTTGATAGAATAGGTAAATTTACCCACATACTCTGTCTGTTGGCTTGGAGAGGCTCGTCATACCCTGTCGAACTGAGTATTCCAGCCCATGTCCCTTCTCTCTGAACATAATGAATATCAATGATGTTGTTTCTCTTGTCAAATTCGGTATCAGGTCCAAAGGGAAGTTTATCATCACTAATTTTATTAGCGATGAAGGATTTTCCAGAACCACTTCTACCGACAATTGCAGCAATCGGAAGCTCTTTGTTCTGCAAGTCTTTCAATATTTCATTAGAACTGCCATAAACTGGCCACCCTTTATTACCAAGAGCATAGAGTGTGGTTGTTTGAATTGAAAGATATGGTACATCATCGTTGACTTTCCTTGAGTAGACATATTTTTTTGAATCTTCTATTTCTTTTAGAAGGTTTGATTTCTCTTCTTCTTTCTGTCTGATTTCTGCTTTAATCTCGATGATTTGTTGTCTCATGGTTTCTAACCTCTCTTTTACTTCCTGAGTTTCTTTAGAAAGAGATTGATTTTTTTCTTTCAACTCACTTAAGTTGTGTTCTAAGTCTTTATTTTCGTTTTGGCTTTGCTCTGGTTGACATCTCTGAAATTGGTAGGTTTAGAGTGAACAATTAAGATTAAGTTACGTGTTGCACTTCTGTCATGCTGAAGTTACGCTGCTGAATTCAAATAATTTGTATCCTGCTTATTATTGTTGAGATCTTCACATGCAAAATAAACGGCCCTAGAAATAAATTTAGAACATTCATTTCAAGATATTTCTGACGGGACAAAGCTAGAGATTTGACTAGCAATTTCCATCCATCTGACTTCTTGTTCCCACAAAAATAGATAATCTCACATTCCACACTAACAAGTCATCGATTTCTAGGAGGAAATTCATATTTTGAGGCTCGTTAGCATTGTTTCTCAAAAAATTTGATTTGCTTGTGAATAAACAAAAAGTCAATTATCCGTTTATTTCTAATATTCACTTGGAAATGAAAGCTAGTGCGACTGTGAATCAGCACAACCACCTATTTGAATGTGGAAATTTGGTTCTGCTGAGATATGATGGAAAAACGAAATATAATTCAAATAAACGTATTTGCACTTGAAAAGTTCTAGTTCATTTGCTGATTAAATATGAAGATTTTGAAATTTCCACGGCTAAGATCACAATTCTTCTACTTCTTCTTTGAAAATAATCAAAGAGTCTCCTACTCAACCAATCCGTCATTTCACTCCTATCTTTAACGAATTTTAGTTTTCCTTTTATATAGTCTGAACATTATCTTCTTTAAGGTTCCTATCAACAAGCCTATGACAGATCTAATCAACTAATTTTGTCTTATTCTTCTCAACACCAACACTGCGAGCTCTCTCTTTTGGTTCATAATAGCTTCATTTAATTGTTAACATTCAATAAATTTTTTTAGAAGCTTACATTTCTTATTGGAAAAATTCTGCTTCCTCATAGCCTAGCTCGAACCTTAATAGTCATAACAACAATTACATAGATACATAACTATTGCTCCTGAATATTTACGAATGAGATTATGCATATCCGCCAATTAACCACTAATTCGAGAATGAATAAACTAATATATCAATTACATATATAATATTAAATGCTGGTCTCTCCAAGTATCGGTGCAACTTTCACCAAGCCTTCTTGGAAGTGTCTCATTAGCATTTGGACATCGAGATCTCCCAGAACATCTATAAAATTTAAGCAAAATTGATATTTTTTGCCCGATTACCCTCCGCCTGTAATTCTGCCAGAATATCTTCATCTTCTATCTTGAACTTTGCGTTGATATAATCACTAATCTTGCTTCTAATTAGCAATGACACAAGCTCAGGAGAATCCTGAATATTGCAATCAAAGGAATTAGCTTCTATCTAATATTGCTGATATTACAATATCTTTCACAAGAGCCTTGAGAGTGGTGAGGTTTTTGCTAACATATTCAACTTCTTCTCCCAGAACAAGCTTTAAGGATTCTTTATCAAGAGCATAGGTAGAGGGTAAACATAGCCTAATTAACGAGTAATAATTAACGGATTCCCGAAATCCAATTGTACGTAATTCTTTGAGGAATCATTGAATGTATCAGAGCCACTTCTTCGTTGCCCTCTTGCATGTACTGTGCAATAGTATGAGTGAATTCTTTGTAGTCGATTTGATTCTCCTTCAACACCTCTATTTTCGCTTTGTTTAGAATCTCTCCTGTGGCAGTCATATAATCTTCGCATATTTTAAGATACTCTTGAGAATCTTTGGCCTCTCTCCTGGCTAAAAAAATGATATATCAAAACGTCCTTCGGGAAATTTACCTTTTCGCTTCTCTATTCCGACCTTTTTAAGGTCTTCCTTAGCATACTCCATGACTGACTCGTAAATTTCGAAGATCGTTTTCGGAGATATCCGTTCTCCGACCTTATTAACTTCAACAACAGAAGCTTTTTTGTTAAGATCGCGCAGTTTTTTCTCTGATTCATCTTCATCAACTCGATTTTTCAGCAGTTCTGCAAGAGCCATCTCAGAGTGGTTCCCTTCTTTTTGAAGGATTCTATGCACTAACCTCTGAACAGATTTAGGCTGTTTTAAATCCTCCAGTTTTTTCGAGAGATCCTCCAATAAGTTAATATAAGCGAACTCGTCTGTCATTTCCAGAAGTCCTTGATACTCCTCGTAAGAAAGACCAGCTGAATTTAAAGCTAATAAGCCTAACTTGTACATTTCCTTTACAGCCACCTTCGGGATTTTAAGCTCAGCTGCTACCATTAGAGATGGAGCAAGCTCTTTGAGAAAATCTTCAGACTGTATAGGTTTCGCTGCGGACCAATCGCTCAAGAAGAATGTGTTACAATCATCAGCGTACAAAATGTTCGAAGCATCGATTGTTAAGTCAGTTAATTTCATCTTGGAATAAAGGAAGCCAATATCTTCGATCAAGTCTTTGATCATCTTCTCAAGTTCTAAAGTGCTTGGCTTTTGAGAAGGCAATGCCACTAAAGATTTGGTAACAAAAGCAATCTTCTGGTTTTCAATTTCGAAACTCTCGATTACTACGAAATCCTCTTTGCTATTGATTCGATTCGTGATGCGCAGAATCTCTTGTACGAAGAACGTGGCGGCATGGTTGTAGTTTTTCTTGACGAAGTCAGAGTTTAAATTTAATGCTCTTATTGTATGAAGCTCTCCGGTTTCGATAGAGGAGGCTTCGAAAATTTGATAATAGGTGGCTTCTCTGACCAGTTTAAACTGAATGTGAGTGCTTCTGAGTTTAGTAGGAAGCGTTTCGTTGTGAATGTTCTCTGTGTTAGGCTGTATCATTGGTAATTATTTCTATTGATAAAATATCGAAGGATCGGATAGTTCTTAGCTTGTAGTTCTAAAATGAATTAAAATTACTGCTTGAAATTGTACGTCTTGTTGGAAATAAATTAGATCTAAAGGAATCCGATGCATTTTGTCAAGCTTGCTCTTATTCTGGCTTAAAGTCCAAATAAGCGCCATTTTTAACTCAGAAATTCAGCATTCGTTTGATTAAGCACAAAGTTTAGGCGCACATACTGGACGTATGATAAATCTCAATGAACAAGGTTTCAAGAGGTCTTTTTCTATTGTCACCCATGCCCCGTGATGAGAATATCTGATTAATCTTCAAAGTATGATGAAAAACCACAGTTTTAGTATACATCCTAAATCCTAAATGTTTTATGAGATCGGTCACTTTTCTGAAGCTCCAATTTAAAATAATCATATCAACCTTGAGGTGTTTCCACAAACTTTAATTGTATATACTCTTACCTGTGGAACGTACTGCTGCTTCAAACAAAATGTCGATTTCCTCATATGTAAAGCAAAAAGCTTCGCTTTCCTCAGAAATGACTTATTTTTCGTTCTCAGCGAGAAAAAATACCATTTTCTTTTATGATTTTCTTCTACATTTGAAATGATATAAGTAGAATTTTCGATATCAGGCATTTTCGATCCAGGTTGGATAAGTTCCTTACATATGACTGTAAGTTCAGTTGAATTATGTAAAATTGATTCTGCCACAGCTCTTCTATCATTAACTTCTCTTCAAATTAGAAGATAAGCATCAATGCCTGAAGGATTGCTCAAATAAATAACTAACAACATATTATTTGCATAACAATCTAATTGTTGAGCACTAATACACTCGAGATAAGCACTTTATCAGTTTGTACATAAGTTCTAGCTTCCGAATGTTCAGGTGTTCTTTAGTTGTTGAGTTTTTTAAGAGATATTTGCTCTTGAGTTAAGTTAAACCGGCTAGAAGAAATTTGATAATCAAACTATTTATTGGAAAAAAATCCTCGGTCCATCTCTTTCGAAAATGGGTGCACCTAACTCCAAACAACAAGGAATTAGTCAAATGGTCGAGTCTAATAAGGTTCGTGATGACATCAAGGAGAAAGCTAGATTAGCTGTGATAAATCTAGGCGATGAGATTAAAACTCGATGTTCTCGACCCACAGAAGCAAAACCCCAAAATCTACGGCTGGCTGGATTCAAAGCTGAACCAATTCAAGAAAGCGGCAGCCATGAATTGAGCACTCGACTGAAGGTCATCGAGAATGATGGAAGAGTCAAAATTAAAGATACAACTTCTTTCCCAAACAGCATCCATGGTGTTGTGAAAATTTATAAAGAGGATGGCGGAACTAGCTGGGGTACTGGTATCATGATCGGTTTAGATCTAGTCCTGACGGCTGCTCATAATATCTATGACATCAAAAATAAGAAAAAACATGAAAAAATTGAGTTTATTCCAGGAATGAACGGCATACAGGCACCCTTTGAGATTCTAAAAGTGAGAGATTCTTATATTCCTCAAGAATATGTAGAGGGTGACAGAAATGAAGACTATGGAATTCTCGTGCTAGAGACTTCTGTAGGTCTTCAAACAGGTTATTTTGGGATACATGTCGCTTCCAAGAAGCTGATTAAGAAAAAAGAGCTCACCCTAATCGGATATCCCGGAGACAAGGTGGTTAATTGTGCTGAAGCCAAAGAACAATGGGGAATGAAGGGAAAGGCGATTTTTGATGACAGAAAGCCTGGCCAGATTCTCTATATGATTACAACATTCAGCGGCCAAAGTGGAAGTGGTGTTTACTACCACCATAAAGATGATTTATACTATATCGTAGGAGTTCATGTGCAAGGTGGCATTGATGGGAACGACAATCTTAATGGGGCAACAATGATCACGAAGGAAAGGTTCCAGAGAATTGAGGAATGGACAAGAATCGCTAGGCATAAGCTCATCATTTCAAAAATTGATACGAAAGAAGCAGACAGCTCTAAGCTTAAGCAGTTGGATTTGAGCAAAAGAGATATCAGAGACGAAGGCATCGAAATCTTATCGAATTTTGCCTTGCCGAAACTCCAAAAAATCAATTTGTCACAGAGCTTTATTGGTAATGGTGGAGCCAAAGAAATTGGAAGAAACTTGACCTGGAGCAGACTCCGAGAACTTATCCTATCGCGAAATGAAATTTGTGATACCGGTGCTGCGGCTATTGGCGCCAATACAACATGGAAGGAATTAACGCTACTCTATCTCAACAACAATTATATCAGCGACGAAGGAGCCATCACGATTGCCAAAAATGATACTTGGACTAAACTAGAAGATCTTGATCTCTCCAGGAATAGTCTCGGCAGTCTCAGTGCAAAGGCGATCGGAGAGAACATAGTATGGAAAAACTTACGAGTTTTGTACTTGTCTTCTAATTTCATAACTGATGACGGTGCCCAAGCAATCGCAGAAAATAAAATTTGGACTAAATTAGAAGTTCTGAACCTCTCAAACAATCAAATTGGAGATAGAGGAGCTGAGGCTCTCGGTCAAAATACGACCTGGAAACAGTTAACACTGCTTAAACTGGCTGAAAATCGTATTGGTGACGAAGGAGCAATAGCAATAGTGAAGAACAAAACATGGAGCAAACTAGAAAATCTTTATTTATCCACGAATAAAATAGGAGAGGTTGCAGCGAAAGAAATAGGAACGAAAAATAATTGGAACGAGCTTAGAATCCTTGATCTCTCCTCTAATCATTTGGGTAATCAAGGTGCGATAGAGATAGCAAAGAACAAGAACTGGATTAAGTTAGACCATCTTTATCTCTCTTCTGATCAAATCGAAGAGACAGGAGCAGCTAGTTTAGCCGCTAATCCTACGTGGAAATTTCTCAAACTGCTCTGTTTAGCAGGTAACTCTGGCATCTCTGCTGAAGCTCAGAGTAAAGTCAAAAAAACATCGCGATTTGGACACGCCATCCATTTCGAGAAGGTGATCGCAATTAAACTTCCAGAGCTAATTTGAGTGTCAGCAGATCAAACTCGTGTAATTCCATTACTAGCAAAAAGCAATAAGTTATTTATTGAAACTACATCATTAAAAATTGATTTCCCAAGTTGTTCAACCTGCATCTTCAATGTTAACTAATTATTCATTATTTCTGTACCTACTGCTAATCCAATAGTGTAACAATCTTCGATATTCAAAATCTAACACATAATTTCAAAAAAGTTTTCTGTTCTCTTGTATTGAAGTTTTATCCGATTAAGGTTATGTTTTCTCTTATCCACGCCTTCATGCTTTTATTTGGTCTATCAACGATGAGCCACTCGAAAAAAGCTTCCATTCTATATGCAAAACCTCAATTTAAAAAGGAAAAATAATAGAAGTCCAAACTCACATCGTGAAAGTTCCGCATTATACACAAAACATACAATGCTCAAAACTCAGCCAAAAATGAATACAAGCTAAATCCACAAATTTGACATCAACAATAATATAATTTTAATTTCTTGAAAGTCCTTTTTTTCAATCTCAATACTCTTAGCAAGCCATATGAAAATTTTCTGCAATATTCGTCACCTCCAAGGCAATTTCTTTTTGAGGACCTTCCCCCTCTTCTTTTCTTGAAATCGAGTTTACTATTGATAAATATTCATAAGATCTTTTTCTAACATCTCGAACATCTTCCTTCGAAGCAAGCTTGACTAAAAATGGAATCAAATCCAACAGGATCCGATCATTCTCTTGACCCAGGTAACTTTGGACCAACAGAACATTCTCAGGACAAAGCATCGAGTTGCAAGGTGAGTCCTACTCAGAAACAAAAATATGAAATCCCCAAAACACAATTTTTACATCTATCAGAATTATATTCTGCAGTGGAGCACCTATTATTGAGAGATCTTTTGTCATGATGCCATCGCGAGTTTCAACACAGTCGCATCTATCGAATATTCGTTCAACGTATTTGCCGATTCCGAGTGCTTCAACAACAGAAACTGCGTACTTGTTAATTTTTCAGGTCAAGAACAAAGCCATCGATATTTACGTCCATTAAACTTGATGTATAAACTAAGACTGAGTAATGTTTCGATGTCTCTTTGAGAAATTCCGCTAGAAATGGCCGAGGTTGGAGCACGAGCTTTGGTACTTTCTGTTTGTTAATAATGAAATGTAAGAATTTTAACAGCAGCAACGAAAATACTCTTTGAGGATGTTCTGGGTCTATAAATATTTCTATTTTCGAACAAACTATTGTTTCATCAAGGTCTAACACCAGGTATTTCCGCTAAATCACATGATAATGGGCCTTTTCTTCATTAAGCATTACATTTTGATCGATTTTCTTAAATTTTCTCGAGGTTGCACCTTCATCAGTTCTTCTTGAAGAAAAGCAAAACATTTCTTTGAAGAACGAGCCTATCCCATTCATCATTCTGTAAGTTTTTGTTGTATTTGTTGCAGATTCTGAATGAAAATGATTTAATCATAGCGATAATGCTATTTAGCGACAAAAGCACTAATCCTCTAATCTTAAAACTTGCTTTCCTTTAATAGGATTCAAATATTTTACTGCAAGCAACTTGTTACTGATTTTGCCTATAAAAAGTTCTTTTAATAATTGTGAAGTTAAATTGGAACTGGATGTGTGAAAATGTAGTGGCTGAAAGACTAATAGCAATGAAATGTATAAGAAAAGTTGTTGGGGCTTTGAGAAGTGAACAGGCTTAGATCAAGCATGATAATGCTTCTTTTTTCATTTAAAATGGATTGCATCAATGAAGCTTACCAAATCCATCCATTAAGATATTCAGCATCGAAAATTCATATTGATCGAGAATCATCGAATCTATAGAAATGATTTAATCTCAACCTGCCTAAGTGAAGCAGCAACGCAGGAAAACACAGGCACTGCAAGAGACCTCTTGGGTGTTGAATTCTGTCAAATGAAACTTTTACTCATGTTTTTTTTCTTCATCATAAAACTACATTTAATCATAAAAAAATTTCAATCATTAATACAAAAGAACAACAACCATAACAAAGGAGTTTTGTGGATCGAGATTGTTTAGCATCACAGTTCCGAAACTTTTATTGTCAGTCTAAGACCTTGTGAGATATTTCGAGAAAAATTGATTATTCCATGAGTAGTTCTGGATCCAATGAATCGATTTGTCTTTTTTGGGTTTTTCTTCTCTCTCAATGTTAGTAATATTACTTTTGAAAAGCATAAACATAATAATACATAATTTCTAAGTTACTTGCTTGAATCATTTTCTCTTTATACTCCATAATGAGGATCCAATTAGCAGAGACAAATTTTTATAAGCAGAATTGTTCAAATCACGTTTATATTCCGATATTTGCTTTGAAATGAGAAATTTACGAAGCTATCTATGCTTATTAAAAGAAAATTTTTACATTTCATTTGTTAAAAAGAATGAGGTTATAAGAACTCTTCAGACACATTGATGAATTAAGACTGACAGGTAAAATTCGTCCATAAATTTTTCAGGAATTAAATAAATGAAAAGGGGCAATCCCTCTTGTGATATAAATTCACCTAAGACTTAAGATTTTTAACTCTTTTTCTCTCTGGAGAAAGAAAGTACTAGTGGCCAATTTACTTCGTGAGTGAAGCAAAGACTGGTAGTCTGTTCCTGTTTGGGATTTTGTTAAGGATCTTCTCAGTTTTGATGTTTGAATTACACATTCTCCAGATCTCATCAACCAAATCATAGGTGTAGTTGTTTCTCTCGGCATTCCAAGAGTATTTGGTTGAAGGATTGTAGAAGATATTCACACCAAAAGCTTCTTTATGAGCATATTGGCAGCGAGCTCCATAGCTACAATATCCCATCTGGTGGAATTCTTTGCAAGGCTTTGTCTTGTACTTCGTGTGCAGATGCTTCTTCTCTTGCAGTTCGTGCTTTCCGTGCGCGAATGAGCAATTATCGCCGAATTTACAGAAACCTCTTAATTCAAAATTTTTGCAGAGTTCAGTTTTCAACTTCATCTTGTATTGGTTAACGAACTCCTTTCTTTCCTGTGCATTAGTGAACACCTTACGCTTAGGTTTGAAGTCAATGATAAATTCCTGCTGCTGAGTTGAAAGGCTGTCATCAGAACCCAAGCTATTGAGTGAATGATCACGGCCTTCAGGAGTGCTTGAGCGGGTGGTACTTTCTGATAAATCCATATCAGTCAGATTTTTTGCCATTTCTTTTTGTGCTCTGAAGCTTGTGTAGTCTAAAGTTGAAGTAGATGTATTAAGATGAGTTGTTTTGGTCATTTTCTTGCTTTTCGATTTGTTGTTTAAGATTAAGTTGTTATTATTAATCGAGCTCCGCTGTATGTTTATATATCCTCGATTTCTGATCAGATCAGAAATGGTGATATCCCACGATATCCTACTATAATGAGACTAGCCAACCAGAATCTCACAGGCTTGGAAAGGTTATTTTAAAACAGCTAAATCAGAAAGATGAAAATCCAATCAACTAATTCTTCTTGCTTTTAGCGACCTTTTCGCAAGTTTTCAGCAGATGGAACTAGAATTTTTAAAAATCTTTGAGCTAGAGGGAGCAAAATCAGGCTCTAGGTGCAAACTGCTACCAGAGAGTCTCAAATATACTTTGTAAGTCCAATCAAGCAAAAGGAGAGAATTGAAGTCAAAAACATATAAACACCATTATAACACAGCTCTTTTGGAATACTTGACTCATATTTCCTATCCATAGAATAAGTGTGCATCTTTATGATAGAAAAGAAAGTCCTGACATAATAGACCAGAATTCGCTATTTTACTCCAATACACGTGTGCTACAGTTGGGGCCTTATTGCTAAAATTTCTAAAAAGACCATTCTCCAAAGACCTACTCGTCGTATGATGAGTTTTCGGTAACAATGGGAGTATCGAGGAGTGTGAGAGAGAGTGGATAGAATAGAGGAGGTATCTTGCTGCTCAAATACAATGAACTTGTTGTTAGAAATCTGATCGGAGGCCAGCAGATCGGATTTGACGCTATTATAATTTACTCTTAAAATAGTTAATTTTATCGTGCAAATAGTTGCCTGCATAACAGAAAGTCTCTTCAATGAGATACAGTAATCCACTAACAGCTCAAAAATGATGAGATCATAGTCTGAAAAGAAAGGAGAAGCGAGATCAGATTAGCTATGATGATCTCAATTATAAATACAACCTATCTTGTTTATGCCGCTTTTTCAAGAATAATGTGCTCTAATCTCCTAGCTTGAAGTCAATAGAGATGATTTTTCTCTTCCTGAACGAGGAATGAAACATAAAATGCCTGGAATTTAGAAATCATCTCTGAGGTGTGGCTAATTCGCAATTCAAAATTCATAATTTTTCTTCAAATTAATATATAACTAATGAGAAGAGAGAAAATAGGTCTCTGCTCGCAGATAAACCTAATATCTTATCTAATGATACTTGCCAAAATCTCATGTCACAATATACACAAGAAACATATCGGCTTTTGATAGTACTTTTCTTGCATTAGTGTTGATCATGTTGAATGTCTATTATAATGTCTAGAGATTTTAACAATTATTTTCTCTCCAAATTGTTAAGAAAACTAAGTTTTAGAAGGTCTTTTAAGTTGTGATCTGTCTTCTTTCCCTTTTGAGCCAGCTCTCAATTATCATCTTTTCAAGCCTTATATTCCATGAAGATTAATCGATCAAGTAATTGAAGATGAATGTCCATCTGCCTTTATGTATAGAGCCTCTGTTTTAGGAGATCAGAATCTCTAATAGCTTAGGCCGAATTGGAGATCGTGCGAACGAGTTAAATTTGGAATTCGACTTTATTCAAGGATTTTCCATTGATAAGAAAAAGTTGCAAAAATTATTAGTTAAAATTCCTTTTTACTACGTTCCGCTTGATTTTTTGTTTACTTTATTTTTCTTCATCTAAAAAGTTTATAAGTGCTGCTAAGGTTTCCATACAACCCAGATCTTCATCAAATTCAAATTTCTTTGAGAGCCTCTAATTTTCAAAATTCTTTACAATTCTCAAACTCAGTAATAAACAAAGCTTTTTCTTCTTCAAGTAATTCACATTCAAATGGAATCATTTAGACCCGACCACTCAAGTAAATGCGTGATCATACACAAAGTAACTTAGAAAATAGAATAGCAATAATAAGCAAAAGTAACAATTAATGAAATTTAATATATGCTTTATACATTGAAAACATGAACGCTTTCTTCAATGTTATAACTTTCCTAATCTCAGGCCTGGACGACAACAATTTCTCCTCCGTGAGTATTATGGAGTCTCCAATAATTTGTATCCACACTCACATCAACGTTGCTGGTTCCGCTAGTTGCTACAGCACGCCTGATCAGCAGGTTTCTTTTATACTTCGCATTTAATATTGTGCAAACCCCGCAAATCGAGACACCAATAAATATAAAAGCAATAACACACACAAGAACCAAACCAGAGTGTGGGGAAGATGATAATGAAGATAAAGGCTCGCAACTAGATCTGCTTATATTTGATCGAGGGCAGACTTTTGGCTGACCCATGAAACAGCTTGTGCTTGAAACAGAGCCTTCGACGGTGAAATGCGTTCCATCAGAACAATAGCAATCACAATTTACCTATATTGAAAATAAGGTAAGCTTATGAATCAAATTTCAAGGAATACTGCACTGCCCAGACTCATACATGAGGCTACAAGTATCAGACAGAGTAGTATAGGTTTCATTTGCGTTTTGCTATTTTATGGATTGTGAAATGGTAGTTTATTGTGCCAGGTATTTTTTAAATATACACCGATATCTTCAATAAATATTCTTCGGTTTTTAAATTAGAGAATTCTTGAGCCTTTTTTTGAATGAACGTTTGATGATTCTAAAGATCAGAAGATCCTACACACTCAAGAGCATGCAGACCGCAGTGTAGTTATAAAAAATGAAATTATGATAAATTCATGGTCCGAGGCACTCCTCAAACGGAAGAGTATGAATATAGCCCTATTTTTTCTAGTTCTCAGAAAGATGATGATGAAAAAATACAGATTATCAGCATCGCTACTGTTGTTGCAAATACGGCAGCATTCGACATTGGTACGGTTAGAAAAGAACGCAATGCACATTACACATTTCTTTCAAAAAATTTAAGGGAATAATATGAATGATCGCAAGCAAAAGAATCGACTTTGAAGACTTAGTTTACTGATATTTCATTGTTTAAATTCTAAAATGCATGTGAATTTTGATCAGAAGAGCTCAATTTTCTCAGATAGTCATTTTTAATGCCTTAGCAAATTTAATTGTAACTACGCATTGTCTCACCAAACAAAAATTTTTTCTCTGGATATCGTCAGAATCATCTCCTGAAGAGAAAAGAATCTGTTGGAATTTTTCGAAATCATTGTCATCATTATATGCTAAAATATTAACTTTCCAGTTCATTTTTTTCAAACTCAATAAACCTTAAACATGGAAACAGTTGAAGTATGATTATTGGAGTTGGTGACTTCTTCTTTTATCCAGAAATAATGAGTATGTATGTAAGATTACTTGGAATACAGATAGGCCAATACTTATATTGTCTTAAGATAGGATTTAATCATCCCAAACAGCGACACTCTCTCCACCACCGCCACCTCCATGAACAACGACCTGTTCACCACCTCCCCAGCCTCCGCCCTGGTTATGAACAACAACCTGTTCACCGCCTCCCCAACCTCCGCCTTGGTTATGGACAACGACGGTTTCTCCTCCATGGTGATGACCACCCCATCCCCAGTGAGATGGGCCAGAGTCAACGACAACGACGTTAGTTCCGCCACCTGCGGCATAATACGTGCCTCCATCACCATTGTTACCCTTGGCAACTGCAGCAATGCAAGAAATGCAGAGAATGATTCCGATAACGATTAAAATAATGGCCCAGACAGGGAAACCACTGCTACTACTTGGCGATGGCGAAGGACTATTGCAACTATATCTGCTTATAGATGATCGAGGGCAGGCTGCTGCTTGATTTGTATAACAACTGCTGTACGAAGCAGCATTGTTAACTGAAAAATAGGTTCCATCGTAACACCAGCACTGGCAGGTAAGCTATATAGGTTTAAATGAGTTGATCAGCAGGTGTAAAAAGAGTTACCGCCATGCTACTCACGAGTGAGGCTGCTATCAGCAGCAAAGGTATTAGCTTTTTCATCTTCAATGATAAAGAATTAATTGTTTGATTTTTTAATGCTCAAGTTTAAATATCCGGAGGTCTAACAAAAAGTGCTCTTGAGTCATCTTTTTGAGTTTACTTTACGAGCGATGATGATTCGTTAAAGCTGGAGATAAAATTAGAGCTCGTCTGACATAGAATAACTTCTGACAAAGTCTCTGCTATCTTTTAGCCTTGATTTCAAGACTACTCATGCCGAAAAAAGGAATTTGTTGTTTTCATTGCTATTATTCTTGAATAATCGAGAAATTTTGTTCATCAAGGTGTTATAGATCACCTGAATATCATTTTCTCATGTTTCCAATCTTTCTCTGAAGCTATTAGCTCATATTGCTTCTATTCTTGCTCGAAATCCGAGTAATGATATCATTATTAGCGTTTTAAAGTAAAATTTTGATACTTTGAATGATCCTCAGGGCGACGCTAAACAGCATACTTTGATGAGTGACTACCAGAGCACAACTGCTCATTCCTCTAACTATCAACCTGGTGGCTGTAAACTTGCTTGTTCGGTATAACTCGACTGCTACATTTCCGATTTCTTCCCTTTATATAATTGTTCTCTTCATTTCTATCGAATTGCTCCCATCATTGCCGATATTTTAGCCTCTGCCATTTCATTGAGTGGAAAATTGAGCTGCATACGTCCTTATTTTGTGTATTAGCTTGCGTTACAATAACAAAGTTGCGGCTTCAATACAGGTTATGTTTATGAGACTTATTTCCAAAAAAATACTGAATCTTCATTGCTGGCTTTGCAAGGAAACAAACATTGCGGTGTTTTCAAAAACAATCAACCTTTAATTAATAAATTCGCTTATGAAACTTAATAGACTGCAATATACTTTTTCAAACAATCAAAGGTGATTTTAGTAATGCCGTTCAAATATAGTGATACAATATGACGGGTGAATTAATAAATTAAGTCCTGGAAACACAGAGTGCCATTGCAATCTGAAATCTGAATTATTTTGGAATGATAGCGATATATGTTTTTATTTTAGGAAATGGCTTAAAAACTGGTTTTGTTCTGTGGACTCTCGAAATCATGAGTTTACAGTTGACCGAAATTTGGAATAGCATCGAGAAGACAAAATATACAATGCGAAGCCACCGACCCAAACTATCTTAGTATACGAAAGCAGAGCCAAAAGTCCAGTCAACGTGGTTCAAGGTAAGAGTATCTTTGGAGGGATTCGAGAAAGTTGGTACAATCGAAGAGCTGAGTTTTAAATAGCTAACTTCAAAAGGATTTGTCGTCAATTCAACAATTTTACAATACAGTCGAGACTAGTCTTAATTGTTTTGCCAATTCATAGAATGATTGTGAAGTTCATATTTTGATCTCATGACAGAGGAGCTACTCATAATTGAGGTGCTACGATTATTCCCAGTCTGGTTTAGAAAAACAGAAATACGATGTTAGACTCAATATGCAACACATGACTGTTAACCTCTCTCACTCAGCTTATATCACTCATTGTAAATCAAATTATTGGAGAGAAAAGTGAACTACAAGCAATATTGATCGAAGAAGCTTCATTGAACCGATCCAAGGGTTACAGAAATCATCGTCAAACGATTTCCAACTGTCTACAGTCAAATATTTCAAAGGCCCGAACCAACTGAATCCAAAATTTTAAAAACCTTGGTCACTCTTTTTTTGTTATGGATTTTTGCACTGCAAACTTCCAAATTTGGATATAAGAATTATAGTATTTTTCATTCAAATTTGGAGATTTAGAACTGTGAGAAATAGCATTATCAAGGAATCGACACTGAAACCAGCCCGAACAGTTTCTCAAACTTGAAGAGATTATTTTCATTTACATTCCTGGAAACTGATTTTTTGATTCTATGCAAGAAGAAGCAATGCCAACATCTTTTAAGGAAAGCCATATTAGGATCTCTCAACCATTAGGAAGCACACACACATCAACTTCTGATGGCTTTGTATTCCCTCCACTCTCTGATTATAACGCATTATACATTATTATTCGGCGATTAAACGTGAATTGTCTATCAATCCCTACAAGCCTCAAGAGTTGGATCGAGGCCATCTCAAGATTTGCTGGAACTTTTATTTATGGCAATTTATTATGAGTTGATTAGCGTTTCAGTTAAACAAACTGACGAAATTAATTCCAGAATTAAAATTTCGCAACTTTACTGCATAAAAGTGTTCGAGATGAATTAAAAACAGAATCTATCCTGAAGTGAAATATTTTATCTAATTAATCACATCCACTGCACTATGAGACTTGATATAGACTTTTTTCAAGCTTCTCACCCCAGATATTTTAAGAAAGATTTATCCTGATTTTCTTGTCAGTTGTGTGGCGCTCCTAACATTCTTGATGTCAAAGCATAGAAGGTTGGATGGAGGAAGCTTGACTCACTGATGATCTCTGCCTTTAGAAATAGTAAATTTCAAATGAAGCGTCCAAGAGGCATCAGCTGATTCTTTCGTAAAATTTTGGGATCAATTTCACATCAAACGTAAATTTTTGAAGTACTGGAAAATTTAAAATTTTTTCAGCGCTTAGATTTATTTATCTGACTCGTCTAAGTTTGGATTTAAATTCTCAGAATTCCGACTGTATATTATAATTTAGATCACTTCAAAATCAATGAAAAAGCCATTCCAAGCAGCCAAACAGTAAACATTAGTTTCCTTTGAACCAAAGTGACAAATTATCCCTTGTATAGAGCTACTACCCTCAAATTCAATGACTATTTCGAAGAGCCTCTGAAGAAGAAGGTAAAACTGACATCATCCTAATTTTGTGCTCATCATATAAAAGAAGGTCTTGGTTCTCGATCTCGATGAAACGCTCATCCATGCCAAGTACCACCCTTTTGGAAGTGTTTACGCTGGTGTTAAGGTAAAAATATTTCATCAGTTGGACTCTAATCTAATCAACCATAGGTTCGTGTTGGTGAAACAGAAAAAGAAGTCTTTGTTTCGAAAAGACCTGGTGTCGAAGCCTTCTTAACCCAAATGTCCGAAGTCTACACAATAATACTTTATACCACCGCTCTTGAGCAATATGCTCAGGCAATTCTCAAATTTCTGGGCATTGAAAAGTTCTTCTCATTGGTGCTTCACAGAGAGCATTGTCATCTGATCGATTCAAAATGGGTCAAAGATTTATCTCTCCTTAGCCTCCCCATGAAAGATGTCATTCTATTGGATGATTTAGTTCTTCATGCAAGATTCAATCCGGAAAATATTTTGGTGGTAAGACCTTATCGAGGGGAGAAGTTCGACAACGACCTCTCAACTCTCTCAGAATTTCTGTTAGAAATTGCTGAGGCAAGAGATTGCCGACCTGTAATGAAAAAATTCACAGCTTTTCAAGCTCGTAAAGATGAAAACAAATTTCATCAAAAGGATCAAGTCTTGAGAAGTATTGCAACAAAATTCATGCAGCGCTTGAGAATGTCAGGCCATAAGAAATCCACCTCAGTCTGTGAGAGACTAGAGTATGATTTCGATAATATTGATGAAGATGTGAGCATGCTGCCACCATCCGTGATAGAGATACATAATTCATCAAAGATTCTGAAAGCTCTTTCAAATGAGAAATCAAAAAATCAATCGGTGTCCGATACGAGTACAATTGATATGGAGAGTGATTCTATCAGTTTAAATTTATCTGATAGCACCCCAAAAAATGCATCCAAGCACTCAAGTGCAAAGAACTGTTCTATGGACAACACTCCCAAGATGAAATAAACGAAAAGGATCTTCGAAATTTCAGCACGAATTTTTGAGCGATTTTTTTAAATCGATTTACTTTACAAATAGAACCCTGCGATGATGTGCATTTATGTATTTATTATACAATTTTGTTTCAAAATAATTATATTTATTTTCCGTGATACTTTTCATATGTTTGGGTTGCAAGTAGTGGTCACAAATTCTATCTATTCCGAAAGTTAGCTTAACAGAATCTTAAATCTCGTCCTCGCCATTGAAAACCAGTTGCAATTCATCGAGAATTAGATTAATTCACTTCCGCTGGCGCCCATTTACTTTATAGCTAGCAGTTTCATCTTTGTTTAAAGATCTTCTCTTTATTAAATCTCTTAGGTACGCTCAAACAAATGAGACTTCAAGAGATTCTAAGTGAATTAAATTTAAGCTCATTTTCAATTTTCATAATTTTTCCATAGTAAGTAGTATAGAAGATATTCACTTCATAAACATCATTACTTAGCAATTTTTTAAACACTTTTTCCTACTGATAATACAAACATATATTCCTAAAGCACTTACATGCAATTAAGCAATTGAAAACCTGACCTTTAAGAGATTGAGTAATTTTTTCACAGGCAAGACTTTAATTCTTCATAGTAGTTTCTAAATGAAGCAGATGGAAGATGCCCAGTCTACAATTTTGAATTACGATTTGATCAAGTTAGCATCATTACCTCCATCCAATGTTCTTCCTGAGTATATAACCTCAGCAGATTTAAAGCACGTTAGCTTTGCAGTGCCATCAGCTGAACCACTCGCAAGATAGTTACCGCAGGGGCTCCATTTCACACATCGAACACCATCTGGATCAAAGATAATTTAACTTGAGTCCAGAATATACTAAATATACCAGAATGCAAGTTTTTAAAAGAATTTACGATGGCTCCTTCTCTTTGATCAAATATATTTACTTCTCCACCGTCACTCGCACAAGCGAGCAAATTTCCATCATTTCTCCAATCAATCCATGGTAGGCCGTTCCCGAATTCATCCAATGAGGCTTGCTCTTTATATAATTTGGTGAACTTCTCTGTATCAATCAAATTTATTTTGTTAAAATCGATCTTGACTGCAATTTGATTTGTGTTAGGATTCCATCTGCATCGATTCAATGAGTCTTGGTAAAGATTTTATAATTGCTACACGACAAATTTGCAGTTACCATTCAGAGACTCCGTAGTTTGCATATTGTACACAATTTTGTCATTCAAAGCATTTAGAATCAGTAAATTTCCACAACTGTCCAATAATGAAAGTAATTTGCCGTCGGGGTTGAAATCTAATCCTTCGATACAACCTGAAGTAATAAGATTCACATATGATCAAAAAAGGATTAGTTGTATTTTTTCTTACCTTCTAGAATATCCGGCCATTTTGATCTTCGTACAATTTTTAGCGAAGTCCAGTCAAAGAGATAATGCGAAACAGCTCCCTCTAAAGAAGGAATAGCAACAAGACGTGTCTGGGCATTTGAGGAGAAATCCCATATGCCTATGGATTTATTATGAGTAAAAGAAATATTAAAAGGAACTTACGTCCTGGCCTTGCGCCAAAATGATAGACACTTCGAAGTTCATTAGAGTAATCAATTATTTCAAAATCAGCTGTTCCCATGTTCATTATTGTGGAGATCAGTAAATTTGATCCAGCCAAACGGTCCAGAAGTGTATACGCATCTATTTATTTTTGAGAATATTAATTTTCGACGAACTTTACCTAGATAATTTTTCAACTTAGCACCTTTAAAACTATTCGAAATTCCTTTTGTTTGCATACCCCCAATTGAAATGAAATTCGATTGTCTTGAGCACCAAGCGAGTTTGGCTGGAAGTTCTCTTGTGAGTTCACATTCTTTAGTAAGATTAAGCCTTTTATGAATTATTTGTTTAGTAAAATACCCATAGAATTTCCTTGTTGTGGATTACCGCTTACAGCGTTAGTGAGAGCTTTCTGATGGAATGGGTTTGGTTTTGGTTTAGCATAAAAGCTGCTTTTCAGCATCTTAGAAATGAGTTTCTGGACTCGTAAAGGTTGTCTCAATTTCTCAAGAATATTGCATATTTCCTCCACCATAGTATAGTAATGAGTTATATTTTTTGCTGTTGCTAGCCCTTCCCACTCCTCGTGCTCAAGGCCACAAAGTCTCAGCACACCAAAAACCAAAGATTCTAACGGCTTCACAGATTCTGCTGAGATATCAAAGTATTCTTCATTTGAATCCCATAACCTTAAAATATTTTCGAAATCTCTTGAGGTTTCCGTTCTTGGAAGCAAATCTCTCTGATCATATTTGATATCTTGACTCCAGTCTCCAATAAAATAGTTGGACGACTCAGTTGAATAATAGATGAAGTTCGTATTTATCAAGAGCTCAGAGATGTTCAGCTTAGTTTGGAGAAACGCGAGATCAGAAATTGTATCTCTCATCATTTTCTCAAGATTAACAGCGTTGGCGCCATTGATTTGAGATAAAACTATGCAAGGAGACGTCACAAACGCAATTTTATCCTCAAAAATTTCAAAGTCTTCAATTAAGACAATATCATTCCGGCGGTTACGAAGCGTGAAATGTAGAACTTCTTGCATGAAAAGAGTTTTAGTGAGATTACGATTCTGCTTGAAGAGCTCTGAGGTCGTATCTAAAACTCTAATAGAATAGCTTTTATTGTTCAAGTTAGACTTTGCAGAGAGAGTTTTGTGGTATGATCCTTCAGAGGAAAGCTCGAAATGGTTGTATTGTGAGCACACCTTTGGAGGAAGAAGAGAAGAGAAAGGATTATTGGTAATTTCTGACATGCACATTAGTTGACTTTCGCTGTTTAGATGCTCCATTCTCAACTAATTGAAAAGATTTATAGTCATCTGGAGTCGATTCGACCGGTATTTCTGATCAGAGAATATTTAGTTGCTGATCATTTGTGCTATAAAACAAATGTGCAATCAGTCGGTATTTCGATATTAACTGTCGAATAGGTCAATTTTTGTTGGAGTGCTTTAATTAAGAATGAGCCCATAATGCAAAATGTTGACTATTGTCATACTGGTTCACATTTTTTTCCCCTCTCTCTCTCAAAGAAATTTTCCTGCATTGGTAAAATTCAATTGCGTTGCTTTTTATTTCAGAGTCATTGTCTGCAGACCAAAGTTGACCTCCTGAAAGGAGTTTGTTCGAATATGTGAAGAAAATAACAACAAATATTTCTGTAATTGAATGTTTTATGTTCTGAAAATTTTGCGTAGGTAAAACGGTTTGATAATCCCAGATTCATGGAAAATTATGAGATTTTCCCAAGAGAAACGATTGGAAGTAGTAACTTCAGCTTTTGAGAAAATCTTACAAACAAAAACATTACTTGTCTAATATGCCTACATTTGCATTAAGGGAATGCTTAATCAAGACTAGAGATGAGGAAATAGTTAGGTTTCTTTCCACGAAGTCATATGCTTTTTGTATGCAATGGAATTAATCGGATATCTAACCAGAATTTTCTGCCCGAGGTATATTGCAAGGAGCAAAGCCGTAAAATTAGAGTGTGAAAAGTTGCTCAGTTTGAGAGAGTCTCAGCTCGGAAACAAACTGATCAAATTTCTGGGTGCTTTCAACTTGCAACAACGTTACCATTTCAATTTAATTATTTGTATGTAAATTCGTAGAGCAATGCCGAAGTCCGTTTTTAACCCTTTTCTACTGACAGAACTTGCTAAGCTTCTTGAATATATGAAAAACAAAAAACACTCTCAAATTAAAGCTACTGGGTGTAGACCATTATCAAATAGACATCTATCGCTTCTTTTCATGCTATCACTAATTTCAATCTCGGTCAAATCTTTTCCTTCATCTATGAGCAGAACCATTCAATGCGAGAAGAGATCAACAGCAAATTTAATGCAAAGTATATTACAATTTGAGATTGCAAACAACATTCTGAGTTCATAGACAAACTATGTAACTCAAGAAACCGAATTTGAACCGAACTCAAAAATGAGTTTAATATTGAAAATTTGCGACTCATTATCTTTAAAGCATCTTCGTAAAATGAATACAAATGAGTCAAAATAACGTGAGTTGAGAAAACCCCCTTTTGTTGTTGTCGTCGTTATTCATCTGTCAGTAATCAATGAGATTCCTTAAACCTGTATCTTCAGACTATTTTATTTCAGAAGTTTTATAATTTGAAAAAAGTTCAATTTTTCCTGTTTTCTACTCTATGAATGAATAATGCAAAAAAAAAAACAGGCAGTCCTTCTGCATCCGAAATATTGACTTTCCAAGCTCACAGAAGTTCAATTTGTCACCAAAACAAAGTGAAGATCTATAGTTTCTAAATCGAGGATTCTCATGAATTTGAATATGTCTTAGACAGATTATTTTTCACGCTTACTGACATATTCATTCTGCTAGATCGGTATGAGATCTGACCAAATGCAATTATTTTATTTTGAACTTGTGTTCTTTGATAGCAAACGTGTTTTGGATACCGGGAAATATTTCACGATATCACCTAAAAAGGAGTTTGAATTCCCGATGCATAAAATCTGATGATCAGATATCATCTGAAAAATTCTGGTGATTAACAGCACAGATTATCGCTAAAATTAAGGAAAGCAATTCCAGGTTAAATACCGGACCAAATTAATAATTGATAAACATCAACTTCAACAAACTCAAGCTATGTCTGCAGTATTACTTCACACATCATCTCCAGCCTTTATGGACAACAACTTTATGTCTCTGAAAAGAGACACAAGAAGAGCCTCTGATGAGTACTCATCCAATACAACTAGATCAGGAACTCCTGATAGCAATCGAAAAAATTCCTTTGATGAGGAAAACAACTCAGAATATTCTGCTAAAGAGTATCTGATTGATGTCAAGCCCAAAAGAAAATTGTTTTCAACTGTTGAAGAGAAAAAGGCGTATGTCAATCAATATCAAATGAAGATAAAGACGGAACTTTGTAAGAATTTCGAGCTTAAAGGGTTTTGCAAGTTTGGGAACAACTGTTCATTTGCTCACGGGAAACACGAACTCCAGGAAAAGAAACACTTGCATCAGAAATACAAAACGAGACCATGCAAAGAGTTCCACTTGAATGGATATTGCAGCTATGGTATTCGATGCCAGTATTTACATAAGGAAGCGTTTGGAGTGAATATATTCTACGAACCAAGTACTCAATTTGCTTGGAATGCGGAACGTAATAACTATACCTTTGATCTATTGGATGAGATCTGGAGAATGAGCAATTCGCCTATCAAAGTCGAAAGAATTCTGGACAAAATCCCTGAGAGTAAAAGAAGACTACCAATATTCAGAGAGATTGCAAAATAAGATCGTCCTTTCTCTGATAAAAGCATGTCTATAAAGAATGATATGAAATATTTTACAAGAAAATATAACTTTGGATGCAGAACATTCGTTGTTGCATATCCTGTTTCTTTTCAATTAGTGAATTGCTTTATGAGCAAAAGTTAGAAAGCTAAAATTTTTGTTTGACATCGTTATTCATTTCTCTCTGAAATGTCCTTTCAAAATAAAAGGTGTTTAGAACAAAAGCGGTCGTAAGTATGAGTTCGGTACTAGCTTTCTGCTTAAAAGTCAGATTTTCTTAAATTGTTCGTTTGAAAGGAATGCTTTAGTTAAATTATTTTTGTTTCTGCCTTGAGAACTCGAACTGAATCCAACAGAAGCCACCGAATCAAGTAAATATTCGATGAGCCATTTGGTTATTGCCACCTGAGAGCCTTTTTGATGTTATCTAATTTCTAATCCTTCTGAAAGCACACACAAACGTAATCTTACACTATGGAGGTAAAAAAATTAATGTTATGCCAAATATATACAGGATAAATTGCTTTAATTGCTTATTAAACAAAGTTAAGTAAATATACTCATGCATTCCGACACCCTCTCAGACTCCAGCACATCAAGCAAGAAACCACAAACCTTGACTTTGTTTTTCATGACAACGCTCTATCTCGGCAGCCAGTACGTCTACGACCTCCCACAAGCTCTCCAAACTCAACTCCAAGCTCCTCCTTTGCAACTCTCATTCTTGCAATACGATTCTTTATATTCCGTGTATTCTTTCCCGAATATCTTCCTTCCATTGGCGGGCGGCTACATTCTCAAACTCATTGGATTAAGACGAGGAACCATTATCTATGCCCTTCTTGTGCTTTTTGGACAATTACTCTTCACAATAGGGGTAATGAACCACAGTTATTTCTGGATGATATGTGGACGCATGCTTTATGCTGTCGGATCGGAGAACCTTTCTGTAGCGCAATCCGTCATCGCCACAAAGTGGTTCTCGGTGCGCCAGCTGACATATGTTCTCGGTTGGAATCAAAGTATCGCTTCATTGGGAGGCAACCTCAACATCGTCTTATCTCCCATCTTTTACGAGTGGACGAAAGCGCTTTGGTTTCCTTGCTTCATTGGAACTGTTGTATGCTTATTTTCTGTATTTTCAGCAGTCGGGTACAATTTACTAGATAGGAAACTGGAACAAGATAGCACTGAGTACGAAGAACCAGTAAAATGTCGCGACTTGAAGCGGGTTCCAAAGATATATTTCGGTTTGTCTCTCCTGTACGTCATTTTTTATCTCACTTTTGATGGTGTCACTTCCAACATAAACGATCAGATTCACAAGAGATTTGGGTTTAGCAACTCTGCTGCAGGACAACTGACCGTGATTTATTACATACAACTGATCCTGCTCCCTCCACTTCTTGGAAAGATGGCAGATAAGTCGGGAAAAAGAATTCATTGGGTGATATTATCTACTGTGCTATCAGGATTTGCTTTGTTCCTGTTAGGCTGCTTACCAGAGGTCAAAGAAAATGGATTTAGAGTCATAATACCTTTGATTCTACTTGGATTTTGCGATGCTATATTTGAAACTGTGATGTGGTCATGCTTGCTATTAGCAGTAGAACCAGGTTTGGCAGGAGTTGCATACGGATTCGCGACTTCTGGAATGAACCTATTCAACGTCATAGGAATGTCTATTCTCGGCCATATTCAAGACTCAACGAATGAAATAAGTTTCGGGTATTACTATTCTCAAATGTTTTTGACTGGTGTATCGGCGGTTTCGTTTGTCATTGCATGCATTGTCCTCCTGATGGACCTTAAAGGAGATCAGAAACTCTCGTTGCCAGGCCAAGAAAAAGTAGAAGATGAGATTCTGTTACCAAAATCATCAATGCAGTTATAACATTTTTGTGACAACTATATATTATATTATCTTGCTGGTTTGATGAACCAGTTATTAAAATATGCATCTGAAGGGCAAAGAAATGTATACAATTTGGATTAGGTATTCGAAGCAAATGAAATTCATTCAGGTTTTTACTATTGCCTCATATTATCTTGTGAAGAGTCCTGTTTGTGCGCCAATAATCGCTTATAAAAACATTTTGTGACCATTGGGAACATTTTTGTGATAGAAGATAGCTCCAAGTGGTCGTTTAAAGTTGCACGTTTTGGATGATTAATTTTCATTTTTCGAGTTGGTTGGTTCTAATTAAGGCCTACTTTCAGAATTTTCGGATGAAACATAACAAAATCACAAATTCTCCAGCAAAGATTTGTCTTTTTTGTGCTCCTAGAGACTAGTAGCAACACTTCAAATTTCCTGAGTTAAATTGTTTTTGTATCTTGACATCACCTTTCTTGGAAATTATTGGAAAGTCCAAATTTTTCGCACTCGTTAACTAACAATTTTAATATCGAAAATTTGGATATGAATAAAGAATTTTACCACGAAGGCCAGCCATGGGTAAAGAAAATGCTAAATACAAGTTTTGCTAATTTGTTACTCTTCCATTGGGAAAGCAATCCCCACTAAGATAATTGATATTTCACGAAAAAAAACTCGAAACTTAACTTTGTTTTGTCATTACTTTTTTTTGTTGAGGGTTTAAATGTGTTAATATCTGTTGCAGTTTATATCACCACGATTTCTTATTTTGGAAGAGGACAATGAATCAATTGTATATAATTACTTTTTAATGCAATAATTCCATTATTTGGGAATAATACCCAGTAGATAGCATTATCTAATGGGTTAGATAGATCCCATGAATTCATTTTCTTCAAGTAACTCCAATTCAGCGGAACTATCTACGAAGCCGATGTACTTTAAGAGTCTAGACCAGTAGCTTTTATTCTCGACTTCGACTTCAGTCTTAGCTTGAACGGTTCTAGCAGTTGGAGGAATGAAGACTGGATTAGCATTGATTTGGATATAACCGTCTTGGATTGCCAAAGAGATGGTTGACATGTCAACGTCGAGAGACTTAGGAAGAGGAATCGAAGCGATGGAGAAATCGATTCTTGGGATGCTGATGTTAGCAACCTGATTCAATCCTTCTTGAATCTTGGCTCCTTCAAGCTCTCCCACGCTTGATCGTGTAATATTGACTGATCGGAGGCTTCCACCTGTAACGGATGGTTTGAGGATCCAGTCGCTGACGTCAAATCTTGCGTGGAGGTCAAGGTCGCAATCAGCTGAGAAGATTTCAACTTTTTGTTCGCCGACAACAGCAGAAAGTGCAATCTCAATAGTCAAGGCAATTCCGATATTATCCTTGGTTAAAGAGAGGGTTGGAGCATTCTTCGAGAGCACATCGAGCACGAGAGAGGTACTTAAATCGTAGAATTGAGTGATTTGAGAAATAAATTGCTGTAACCAAGAGATATCGAACTTGAAGGGTGTAGCAGGATCAAAGAGAGATTTGCTTATTTCAAACTTGAGCATTCCAGCATGCCAAGCGGAGTACAAGCCACTGTTGAACACGTATTGGTTCAAAAAGGCTTGAACCTGAGATCCGGAAGTTGTGTCGTAATCAGGCATAGGTCCAGCTGGAGTGATTGGAGGAGTGACTTTTCCTACGCTAGTCTCATAGAAAGATCCATCAACAGGAAGACTGAAATAGGAAGGAGTGACGTTTGGATTAGAGATGAGGTTGTAAGCGACTGCAAGTGGGCTTCCTTTGATTTCTGCGGTGTTAGGTACTCTCTGAATAGCATCATTGATGTGGCTTGCAAGGGTCGCACCGAGTCCAGAAGAGACCTTGCTAGAGATAGTCTTGGCCAGAGGGCCTTTGAAGAGATTCACAATAGCAGAGGCGGCTTTTGCGATAATGGAGCTTCCGAATTTAATGTTAAGGTTGTGGATAGAGACATCGAAGTTTTTCACGCTGATCTGAGGATGCTCGTTAGCATAGGTGAAAGAGATATCAGCCAAAGCGGAAGAGTCGTGGCAGGTTGCGGTGACGCTAACTCCGATTTTGACGAAGAGGATCTTTACTTGAGCATGAGCTGAGATTTCAACTCCGAAGTTGCTTGTCCCTAGCTTAAGGGAGTTGTCTCCAAATTGCGCGACGATCGCGTTGGAAGGAAGGGAGAATTTGTTGACGACGATGTTAGTAACACTAACTTTTCCGCTATGGACATCTGGGACAGTGATTGGCCCGAGCTTGGAAATGATTATTGGGAGAATATTATCGTTGAAGTTTTTGATCGCTGCAGGAGAAACAGCAACTTTTACGCCTGGGTTCTGAGCATAAATGCTCACGATAGACAGGAGCAAGGTAGCAAAGAGGATTGCTTTCATGTTTTCTATCCGAATGAAATTAATTCTAATTAATTAAGCTTGAGCCGAGGTATTTATTTAATAACCAAATTGAAGAGCAAAATTGGTACTATTCAATGAGGTCGAGTGTTACAAATGCCGACATTTTTTGTTTAAAAAAAATATAAGGTGACTTAATTTAGAGCGACAGCTTCCATTGATCGAATTTCGAGATGATTTAGATCGCTTTGTAACTTTGATCTGCTAAAAAATTTCTTATTTTCCTATTCGACCTCATTGATGAATTCTCTTTACAAACCGTGTTTTTTTTTTTATTGGAATTGAGGGGCAATGCAATACGCAGTTACAGCTACTGAAACGGACTCACATCCGGATACCAAAAAAAAAACAAAAGAACTACAAAATATATGAATCAAATAATGCGAATAATAGTCGTAATCGAACAGAAAGGCAGAGGCACATTAAACATTCCTCGGAGTGATTAGTTAATGAACCAAAAGTATTAAAAGCTTCAATTTGCAATTAATTGCTACAAATCAGCAAGAAGATCAATCAAATAAACAAGGCCGTTGCCTTCTGTAAAAGATAGATTCATCAAACTTATAAACATGGCTTATAATACTGAAGAAAATTAACGAAATGGCTTCACAAATAATGTTCCACGTGGACAGTAAAAATATATTTTTATTATCTCTCCAAAATGGTCCGGCAGAAAAGCAAAACGATCTCCTTCCAAAACTTGGGTTTCTTCTGGTCTATTTTCATCAGTTCCCATCGCTTTTTTTATGTCGGATAAAGGGAGGATTTTTATTTCTTTACGTCCAAACGCAGCTTCATCAATATAGAAAAGTGCCTTTTTATACGGACAATATGAGCTAGTATACGGCTTCTTCACCGATACAGTAGCTAAGAGCGGTTCCTTGGGGTCTTCGTAGTATATTATGTTGACTATCTCCTGGAATTGAGCCGTTGCTTTCCCAAATAATATCATATGCTCCGAAGGAATCCAGCCCAGAACTCTGGTAACGCGGCCACAGCTTGTAATATTCAAGGTTACTGCTGGATAAACATTCGAGCAGTCTAGTTGAAAAATCATAATTGTCGTTAGCCCCATCGCCAGCAGGCGGCTGGTGCTCTCATCATACAAAACATTCATAAATCTGTCCTTGATGTTATGAGATTTGATGTCATAAATAATCCGTGTTACTGTAGAATCTTTAGCCAAAACAAGCGTCCCACCTACTGCGATGGCAAATTGTCCCAAAGATGAAATATAAGTAACGTCAATGGAAGCTCGAAACTGGTTCGCGCAAGACTTCAACTCTAAATCATTGAAGACGCCTTCTAAGTCACAAGTTGAAATAACTTTGAGAGTTATTAGGTTCCTCACTTCGACAAAAGGATGTAATTCATGATAAAATATGAAAAACGGGCTGCTTTCAGAACATATTTTAAAGACTGTGGTGTAACTAGTATCAAAGTTAGCAATGCTAACAGAAGCTTTCCTGACCACCCGAAAAGTTCCCATAAAAAACTCTTCCAGGACGAGTGCAGATCCCGTTCCTCTTCTTAAAACCACCTGAAGATTCAGTTTGTAATTTCGGAGGGCTGCAATTGCAAGACCTCCTCCTGTTCTGAAAACATGTGTGAGTGTTTGCGTTTTGCCTTGTTCTGGGTCTCTGAAATAAAATGGACATTCTGTGATAAAATCTTTGCTTGGCTTGAGACCAAATTTCATCATACTGTCAAGAAGGTCTTTTTTGATTCGTCACTTGAAAGAAAGAAATAATTTTTAATTTGCGGCAATCTCAAACGAACCTTCTATATCTTCTCAGAGCGAAAGATTTGCGAACAGAATTTCTCAAACGAATGTTTGCTGCTTAATCATCTCCGACAATGAAACTATGGTAACAGAGCAATTTCCTGGATTATAACCGGTTGAAAATTAACATCTTCATAATTCACAACAGATACAAGAGGTTTTTTTATATTAAACAAGTAAACTCGAAATAATAGATAAATTTCCCTTAAGTAATTCTCTAAGTTGGCAAGGAATTAGGGTTGATTATAAAACACATTGCATTCATTATATTAACATGAGTAAACACCGAATTAACAAATATGGAAAGCTCCAGAAGCCTCGTACATCGCTTTTAAAAGTTTTTCTTTCAGTATTTCTTTCGATGAGTATTCTGGCAAATCCAAACTTCGATTGCTTTGAGAATGGTTACAGTTATTTAAAACAATAAAATCAAAGAAAAGTATACCAAGTATGCGCCACAGGCAAACTCGTCGAATCTGATCGATAATTTATTTCAATTGGCTGTTCTTTGAATCCTCCGAATGGGACCTTTGTGCTGCCTGAAACATAATAAAGGAAAGCAGAAAGCTGATTTTGATCAAATTCTTCTAGGATCTCCCAAAGCCACTTTTGGAAATCAGCATTATATTGACCAACATTAGTATTCTGTTTCAAATCTTCGACGCTAATTTTTGAAGCTCCTGCGATAATAGCCTCAAGTTCCGCGGGCATGAAGTTATTCAGTAATGTGGTCTGGAGAACCGTATTGAAGCCTAAGAGGAAGGCGCTTATCTCAGCTGAAACTTCCTTGCGCATCTTTGCAATAGCAAGCAACTTGACGAAGAGCTCTTTATTTTCGTTAGTGACAAATATCTTTGAGCCATTTGGTATGAGCTCCACAGTATGTCTTTCGCCGCATAAATCCACCTCGTATGAAAACGTGTGGAAGAGCGCATCAACGTCATTGTCAAGCATCCATTTCAGACTTGAATGCCAGGCACTGTCGACTTCTTCGAGATCACTCAAAGTCAATGGACGGTCTATTTGTGGTTTAGATGGCCAATCTAGATGAAAAATCTTACCAAGTATTATTTTGTAGAAGCTCTTTGTGAAATGCACATCAATTATAGACTTCGTCCTTATCGCCTACGTTAATTGATTGGATAAACATATTGGGGGCTATCGATCAGATAATTACCATAGCAACGTGATATCCAGCATATTCAAAAAGTGTTAGATATCCTGGGATTAATTTCGCTGTGGGACTTGGGTGTATCATCTTGGAGTCATGACTCATTTGGAATAACCCGAACGATGGACTAAAGAGAATCTTCGTATTTTCAACGAACCAAGATCTCAGCAAGCCACCTAATTGATTCGATTGCTAGTATGATACCTAGAAAATAATGAAAGCTATACCTGCATCTATTCCGGCTTCATTCCTGTAGGAAATCTTTGGCTTATATTTTGCTCGTTCATTATTGGACAAAGTAGCCCAGACCAACACGGAATCCTGCAAGTGGTTCTTCCTGTCAATCTCAAATGCTGTTCAATTAATTGTTAAGTAATTAGCAATTTTAAAAAAATCAATGAATAATGTACTTTTATGAGCAGGAGGAACATCTCTGATCCCTGCGTCTCGTTCTTTCTGCGCCAAATTTTGCAAAAATGAGAACTTCGCACAAAACAATGTCTTTGAAAAATCAGTATCAGGGATTTTCGTTAAGAGATCGATAATATAGCTTCTATCAATTCTCATAAGCGCATGAAGCAATATTTCATCCAACTTTAGCAGGGTACGACTATCATTGATTTCTGTGAATGTGAGGGAGATAGGAAGAACTTCCGGTGCTTCTATGAGATCAGTCGAGACATACTTGTGTAATGAGAGATCTGGGAGCTCTGTGTCTAGCTCCTCAAATATTCCTTCTTCGGGTTGTTCAATTTTATGTTCCAATTCTGGGCATTCTTTCTCTTTTGCCTTTTCGTTCTCGGCCTTATTCTCCTCTTTGATATCCTCTTCAATACTTATTTTTCTCCAGGATGATACTTTTTCCGAGACAGCTATCTCCTTTATGAGGATGACTGAACCTTCAATCTGCACTAACAACTTGAAGAGCTGCTCTGTTAAATTAACGCTTTTCGCATCCTTTTCAGTTTTATGGGATTCAAGGCATATGATCTCAAAGGCAGAAAGCATCAGGTCAACAAAATCTTTTGAATTTATTAACTCGTTTACGAAGCCTTCCAAAATCAAAGACCATCGACCAAGAATGCCCTTGGATTCCTCATTTTTTATTATGTAGTCCTTTCTGCTCGTGATCCCTCGGAATTGACTGATAATTGACTCACAGAACAAGTCCGTGAGCCAGTTCAAAGGTTTTATGTCCCTCTCATATTGATCTTGATAAGCCGCAAGCGGTTTTTCCTTCTTTTTCATCTCAGACAGCAGGTTCATGAGTCGCTCCTTCGCTGTACTGAAAAGGGTCAAATATGCATATAGAAACTCCTGCTTCAGGGAACTAAAGAAGCTGTAGCTTTTAAAAAGTGAACGCGACCAGTGATAAAATCTTTGATAGTATTCTCGATCGTTTTGGTTGCTGCTTCCCAAGATATCAATCAAAAAATACCAGCACTTTTCTGCTGTCTCTATGCTTACCATTTGGTGATGATATTGTCCCAATTCATAGTAATTCGGATCTTTAACAACATATAAACTGTTTATTCTCTCCATGTAGTTCGCTGTTAGCCTGATAATCCCTCTCACACAAGCTCGCTTCTGCTTAATCTGCTCATCAAAGAGCAGAGACAGAATCCTTTCAAAGCCATTCTTTTGGAAAAATGTGAGTATTCCTAGCTCATCTTCGTTCTCTCCCTGCAGGACTGGCAATACGTACTTTTTAAGGCAAACTTCAGGCACTTTCAGCGAAACAAGAGAAGAGATGTGTACTGGTAACCCGTCCGCCAAAAAACTGATAATCTCAGCTGCCAAATCAGCATATTCTAGCTTGACTTCTTGATTGCAGGCTGCTGCTAGCTTATGGAATTTACTCAAAGTTTTATCTTCGAGCAATTCCAGCAAAGAAGCAATGAATCGCAGCTCATGAATTACATTGAGGAGGAAAAGGTCTGGGATTACCGTCTTGTTTCTGTTCTTACGAGCACAGAAGAGAACTAATTTTTCCATTTCTGAGTCTCTGAGCTCAAGCCAGTTTAAGGAAGTTAATGCTCTCTCGATCATCTCTGGGTCCTCAAAGAATTTCTTCTTTAAAGCAAAGATCTCCGCTTCTTGAATCTCATTGAATTCTATTACTTGTTTAGGACTAGACCATCTTTTCGGAGGGGCTGAAATCTTTTCGTTGGTGTTCATATTTAGACCTCTACTGGTAAATGGGGAGTTGAAAGCGTCAAACATTTCGAGTTGGGTATATTGGTGGAGGTTATCTAGCTCTAAGACCTGCTTTATTGTGTCATAGCAGAGCATGTAGAGCTCATCGTCGCTTTCCGATTTACTCTTAATTAAATCTTTGAATTGCTGTGAAAGAAAGAGCCAAAACAATCTCAAGTATTGACTTGGCAAACTTTGCAGATATTCCTTGAGGAAAACACGTCTCGCATTTATGATTTCGTTGACTTCCAAGGGTGATAATGTTAGATGATATCTTGCCTCTAAGGTAAGCAGACGCTCGAAAAATCTTTTTTGGAGGTGACAAACTTCTTGACAGTTGAGTTCAAGCGCGTTGCGGTCTTTCCCCATTTCGAAAATTTCTTCGTGAAGACCGATGTTGAGATTGTCAGTAAAAGAATCCTCAGATGGAAGATGTTTCTGCTCATCCACAATCTCAGAGACTTTTGAGACATTCAGCGACTCAACGATTGGTTCTTTGTCTTGAGTCTCTGTAGACTGCGTTTTCTGAGTGTCGTCTAAGTCTGTGCTCTCAAGAATTTGTTGTTTTTCTTCTTCAATGTTTTTCTCCTCGGCGATTTGCGATTTTGGGTTCTTTCCTTCATTGCTTTTTGGGAACAACTTCTCTTTGACGTATGGGAGTAGATTTGACTCGATGCTTTCAACAGAGTTAGCTAGATCATCCATTGGAGAGTCTCCACCTAATGTGGAGTAGAAATCTTCAATATACTCCGCTGTAGTAGCCAATCTGTTTTTCCTATTTATGTTCGCTTTAATCTGCTTTGCAAGGTCAGAGAGGCCGTCAACGACTTCATCGGCTTTATCGAATGGCTCGTAATAATTTGATTCGCTCCTTTCCTCTAATCCTGACCAATTTAGTCGCTTTGTACTTGAGAAAAAGCCTGTTTTCTTCTCAATCACCTCAGCCGTTGTTTCACATTGGAAATAGGATCTGAAATTCAAAAGGCTGTCTTTCTTGTGCTTCTGTGGTTCTTCCAAGTCATGAAGAACATCAAGTTCCGTGAGAATGAAAGTATACTGTCTTTTCCAATTCATTTGTGATATAGGACTATAGGCATAAGCAGCCTCAAACAACGCTTGGAGAGAAACCATCAACAATTTGAAGTTGATCATCCGAATTTTCGTTTTTTCCTTCTCAAAAAGTAACTCAGAAAAAATCATATAGACAGTTTTGCTGATATCTTCGACCACCTTTTTGAAATCTCTCTTGGCTTGATCAGGAATTCTTTTAATTACAGGTGCAATTTGGCGAGTAAGCACTTGCAAAAGTTTGAAGTAGTTATTAAAAGTGTATATGGACATTTTTATTGGGGCTTTATTAAAGTCAGAAAGCGTGTTTCTGAGGGCTGTGCTAATGATTGTCAAGACTTCAAGAGAGATCAACGCACTGAAAGGAATTGGTTTTTCCGATTCAGCAGACGATGGGGCAAAGAGATAGTCGCCATTCTTTACAAGGACCTGAATTAAACTTTCCACAAGCAAAGGCTGATATGTAAAAGCAATCATTAAAATCAGCTCGAGGAAACTCATTTCGAGCAGCTCACTTTGTCGGTCATGGATAGGAGGAGTGATATTATCGGGGCTGTTATTCAAAAAGACTCTTTTCTTGAGTAAGTAAGGTATCATGTAGGAATGCGTGTCTGCGATGGTGATGATATGAGATAAACACCAGCAAAGTTGCTCATTTTCTTGAATTATGATGTCTTTGGGATCTTTTGTGAGGCATGAAAAGAGCGCCTCTACAATTTTGTCGATTATTTCCATTGAATTTGGAGAGAAAACGGCCGAAGACAAATATTTGAGCACTGGAGTCTTATTCTTTGTTGAAAATGACAGCGCTGACAGATCAGAAAATTTTGAAACTCTAGTTTTGGCAGATAAGTGCTCTTCCTCGATACTGCTTGAGAGGTCTAAAAAGGTATAAAAATAATCTGAAAGCCAGCCAGGTAGGACTGTGACGCGACCATCCAGCACCTTTAAAAGCAAGTCCATGAGTTTAAATGAATCTTGATAGCGATTAAAATAAACTTGATAATGAAGTCTGATTTCAAGAAGAACTTCTTGATCAATGCTGCCGGATAACATCTGAGCTAAAAATAATCCTTCGAACTCGTTATCTCTACCAAATTTCGCACTTGGGGTTGTTAGCAGTTGTTTCAATTCTTTGTCATCTAGGAAGAGCCCCTCAGAGAAGTTCTCATGGTATGAAGAGTGTAAGAAATTCAGAACTCCAAACATTTTCGCCGTGGAAGTTATTTCGAATACGCTAGCTTCATCCCCAGATTTTGGATATCCCTTCAAGAATTTATAACTCAACAGGACCAAATCTCGTGCACTTCTCCAGACTTTCAGCTTTAGTTCAGCATCACCTTCGGAATATAGCTCGATCAGGTTATTACTCATACAAATTGGTAGCATGAAGAACATATTCACGGTCTTCTGGAAAATCTTTTTGATTGCAATGATATTTTCCGAACAATTAGCTCCATTATGTTCAACAGGTGCAATTCGAATCGATACCAGATGCTCTTTGAGGAAAGCACTCACCTCGAGGAGCAGTTCAAGTCTCTTTTTCGGGTCGCTTTCTTGCCGGACGAGATATCCCTTATAAATAAAGTTTGCCAGGAGCAATTTCCTTATTGATTGGTATAACAGCGGTACTTCTTTTTCAAGGAGACTGCAACTTGATCCAGCTACAGAGACTAAATTTGTCAAGTTCTCGTCTATGAGTTTTTTGCAATTAAATTTCGAAGTTATGAGCTCCTCAAAAGGGAAAACTTTCTCCAAAGGTAACCCTTGAATTAGCAGTTTCTGTTCATAATCTTTATTTTTTGCAGAAAAGACCACCGCAGATCTTAATTTAAACAGCTCCCATAGGAAAGCATTTTTCTTTTCGACGTTTTCTTTGAAAGTACTGTCTTTTGATTCCACTAACAATGATAGGGTGTTAAGAAGGTACTATTAACTAGTTTTGTATACCTGCAATGAGTGCTTTGTATAGTCCAATGAGCATTTCTCCAAATGATGTCGAATCGCTTAAGAAAAGGAGACTTTTCTTGGCTAGCTCGGGTAAATTTCTAAAAAACTCATCAAAAGCAGTTGTACACATTGCAAATCGCTCTGATTCTTCGGTTCCAAAGTCCTTGTTCATCAGTGCTCTCTTCAAAAAGCTCTCTTTCATAATCTCGCTGAGGATGTCTGACCAAGCCTTCTTTTCTTTCTTCTCGATTTGAGAAAATATCTCGACCTGGCTTTCAAGGGCGACTATCCAATTGAAAAATTTGCCAAGTGATTCAGCACGCTGAATTATTCTGAGACTAATCAGCCGCTGATTTCTTACTAAACTCGCAATATTCTTCAGGGCTAGCTCAAAAAATTTAGAAATAACATGGTTCTTAAATATCTTTTTGGAGAGTTCGAATTTATTCGAGATATCATCCATTCCAATTTCCTCAAGTTCCTCAAAAACGAGTATATCGTCCCATGCTTTGTGCTCTGGATAAACGATGAAACAAAGGTTGAGGCAGTTCCAAATGTATTTAATAAATTTGACCAGTGTGTTCCCGTTGATATATGGGCTGGTTATCTGCTTATATATCTTCTCATAATTGATAGTGGATCCTTCTTTATGGCAGAGCGCCTCAAAATATTTCTCGGAAAGCCTGAGGAAAATTCTGACAGATGCTATTAAAAAGTTTTCGAATGAGGTCCCGTAGAGAGTGATTGATTTCATAATGATCTGAGCCAGAACAGGCAGTTTAGTTTTAGCCCACTCATATCCAAGCATAAACCATGGTGTTTGCCCGCATACAGAATGATTCAATGCAAAGTGCAAGTAATGAACGAATTTCAGAGATTCCAGGCTGAAACCCTCATAGAAATAGTCTGTTTTGAAGTTTTCCGTTTTCTGAAAATGCTTGAATAGATCGATTAATAGGTCGTCTTTTAATATTTCTATCGTGTTGAAGTCCATTCGATTTGTTTCTGTTTGGATTTTTATATACTGGTCATAGTTGAATTCAAGATTTTCAGTTATTTCAGAGCTTTTCGTAACTCCTAGCTCGATGTCCGTACATAATTCGGTGTATCTGGAGTCAGAGAACAATATCATCCAAGGCTGAGAAATCCATTTTATCTTAATCATCTTATTAGTGTCTATGACTTGCTGAGGGATATCGATCGTATTAACAAATTTCTTGAGAAAACTCGCGAGAATGTTGACATAGTATCTGTCTCGATGTAAACTCATCACATGTTTTTTATAATCTTGATGTGTTTGGTAGCTACTTCCAAGCTGGCTGACCAAAGCTTCGAGCTTGTCGTACTTTTGCTGGATGATATAAATCACGATTTTATGACAAGTGGTAATGCTGTTCAGTAGATGGAATCGTTTTGGTGACAAATCGTCTTTTTCTCCAGTCAAGAAAATTCTTTCCAGAGCATCTACCACCTTGTCAGCGTTTACTCTGAAGGGAATAGTAGAATTACCCTCAAAGAAGGAGATAATACAAGATTCTATCATTCCTCCTTGTAAGAGGTACTTCCTTTCGAATTTCGAGCTTTTACTCAGACAGAGTAGGAATGGAATATCCGAGAATTTTTCCCATCTTTCTTGATAGAACTCACAGACAAACTCCATGAACGATTCGAAGTATTTATTTGATTCAAGGCGTTCAAGGTACATGGGCGTCATTTCTTGTTTTCTCGCTATTTGCTGGAAGATCGAGGTCAAATACAATCGTGTTGAGAGGAAAACGAATTCGTATTTCTTAAAAAGCTCTTTTTTCATTTCAATTCGCTCAAAAAGCCGGCTGTTTAGTATCATTGACAGCATTTTATCGCTATTGCGACTGATTAAAGAGTTTTCTGAAAACATTTTCTGTCCTTTGTCGCCAATGCAGACGTTTGTGAGTTTAGAGAGATAATAGAAGATCCACAGAAGCTTAATCGATCTCAAGTCCTTTTTAAAGTGTATAGAAAAATCGAAGCCCAATAAAAAATCACGATCGTAGAGCTCGAGGAGCGTGCTTTCCATTTTCGAGAAGATTTTTTCCACTTTGAAGGTCTCAAGACATTTCTCTATCTGAGATGCTAAGACCTGGATGTAGATGAAATAGTACGTATCGAAATGAGAGTTATAATGTTGCTTTATGTTGAGACTGAGGACGATTTCTTGTGCGAAATGTACAACTTCGGTGATGAATTCCTCAAAGTGGTCTCCATGAGGTTGTTCGAGTTGCAAATTGCTTCTTAATAATACTTTAAAAGCTCGCAGAAGCCACCGCTGGGCCTGAGAGAGATTTTCCCGCTTTTCATTTGCGCTTGAATATTTTTCACATTTAAGCACTGATCTCGTAACTGCTTGGAGCAAAAATGAAAAAGAAGCGAAAATACAATTGTTTTTGCTGGGAGAAATTAATTTTTTCTGCAATTCTTGAAATTTTTCTTGCAAGGCTTGGCTAGAAATCAGAAAGAACTCTAAAGGATCTTTTATCGGATGCCTCAGGTATGCCGATCCAAACTTCACAAAATCATAGAGCGCTAAGGAGAACTCTTTAAGCACCTCAGTTTCTGCCTGAGTCGCGTTCTCAAGGTTCGCAGCGATTTCAGAAACCAAATCAACGTAGGATGGGTCCAAGCAATATGGAAGTTCCAGCAGGTTTTCAGCTCCAAACTTTCTGCCTCTCTTGCAAAATCTTGAGAGGGTCACTCTCACCTTAGCTGTTATTTCAAAAAGAAATTAGAATACATTGCAATCGAATCAAAAAATCTACCTAAAAAGGCTTGTGCTGTTGCTACTTTTCGCAGAAAATTGGTAATTCCGGTATTCATATTATCAGTATCCAATAAAGCTTCTCTCAGATCGAACAAGAACGCTAAACCACCACAAATTATTCCTGATGGTTCCTCAGACAGCTCAATCACGTTCAAGAGAGCAATATATTCTGATATATCGCTGTGATCAATTTTCTCTAATAATATATCCTTTGCGTTTGATGTCCAAGTGTCCCAAAACTCGGCGATTTTTTCTCCTTCGAAGCTTTGAACAGCAATCTTGACTAAATTTTTGAAAGTTTGCTCATGCGGATTTAGTCTAGTTTTCTCTTTAAGTTCATTCAGTAATTTTTTCACTCCCATGATATCAGTGCTGGCTGCAAGCAGTAGGCTGTATGGCTTTAAATACGCAATGGTGGTTGCTAAAAAATTGTTGATTCTCTTCGCTCGAGGCAGCACGGCCATTGCAGTAAGTAGCCAATTCGTCACTAATTTTGTATCTCGAGTGAGAGAGAGTAGGGATAGAGGAGGAAAATCAACAGTTGCGTTATGGTTTGCACAGAAACGATCAAATGCAAATATTTTATCGAATGTATCAAGTATCAGTTGAGTTTCTCCATCATCTGGTTGAGAAGAAATTCTATAGATTAGAGCTGGTATTGATTGTTCCTTTGCTTTTAGGATGGAAGGAATGTATTCCAAATTGAATTGCAAGGGCTGTCTATTAAATATTCCGCTCAAAAAGTAGCTTTCTTGGAATAACTCTAGGTCATGGGCTAACGCAAAGATTTTATCATCGGTGAAATCGATGTATTTCTGGTCTATTTCTATAACGAAATCCTATGAGTGCACAAATAATGAATTGTACGGATCTAGAGTTTACCGAGAATCCTCTAGTTTCAGAGAGAAATAGGTTCTTCATGCTTTGACCACACAGGGTAAGATTTCTGTTGATTGTGCTCAATACAATCAGATCTGATTAGAGATCTAAATCAATTCTTAGAAATAAGAAATAAATTAGTTAAGTTCTAATAGAAAAAATGCGATCGTAAACTCTTAATCAAAGAAACATTTGTCTGTAGAAGATATTGCGATTCATTCATAAGGGAATAAGCATATTCTCGGATATTGCTAGTTACTCTGACATCGAATGTAGTCCTCAGCTACCTGACTGTCTCTAATAAAAACTGGAAACAAATATTTAGTTAAAATTTAACCAATTTCATTTTGGAGTTCATTTTCTAAGAGTGGAGCTAAAAGCAATAGTTAATCAAGAGTTTTCTTGCTATATCAGTGGCACAGTAGCAATGTTGATTTATAGCTGGAACTTATAAAGCTATGATTCATCAAGGAGAGAATGCTGAGCTTGAAGCTCTAAGCAGAAATTAGATTGGAAACCTGTTGCAAGAAACGGATAGTCTGGACTGCATCAATGGGAATTAATGCAATCTTGTTAATGATCTTCTTTTCTGCTTTAGGGCCATTTAGCTACCTGAGATAATGAATTAAAGTTATCGGAAACCAGCATTAATTTTTCAGTTCAAGCCTAAGCTTTGAAAATTTTCAAAAGGAAGATCGAAATCCTTAAGATATTATTGAAAGAAATATTTCAAGTAGAAATTTTTTCTATTTTTTTGGTGGCTAAAGACGTACCAAAAAATTCCCTTTTCTTTGTTGTGATTGCAACATTTGATTAGAGAGATGTAAGGTCCTCCTGAAATTGAATAATATTGGTCATTTAGTAGAAATGGGGAGACCCCTCGAACATTTTCAAAGGATGCGATGATTAAATCTTGAGATTTTTTCAAGAATGAATATATCAAAAATCAAAAGAAGAGTATTAAAATCATAGCGTTAAAGTACTCAGCTTACTTAGATCGCTGTTGGCTTCTAAATGATCAGGATTTGATCAAATAGGGAAAGAATAATCAACAAACCAGATTTGAAGAATTTGCATTTATTCCGTTCTATTTCAATTACCGGTTCAAAATATCGATTTTATTAAGATTCTTCCGAGCTTTTGATTCAAATCTGTTCGAAAGCAGAAATTGGCTGCTTTGATGTACTTAAGTATGAATCAAATAAAAAAACTCACAAGGACTCTAAAAATTATCATTGAAACACAGTAGTGAATTTCCACTACGAGTTCATTTCTGCTGACTATGCGAATCTGTAATATGGCACCTTGAATTTCGCTATGGTTCTTAAAGTACATTTGAGAAATAAATCAGACAATCACAGGGAGAGTTTTTTATTCGGTAAGAAAAACTAGTTCGATTCTTACTACTATTCTCTTGATTTCTGTACTCTCAAAAAGAGAAATTTTTGAATAAATTTTTTTCTGTTTGTTTTAAGCAAGAAGAGCACATGAAAGACACTCAATTCAATATGTGAACACAGATAGATTTTACATGATTTTTTTAATTTTACTTTTCAAATTATGCTCTAATATGCATCATATTCTCGAGTAGTGATTAAGTTTATCTCTTTTGTGTGAGTTTCCAGAACTTCCTCGGTTTGCACTTCTAGCAGCGTGTTTTTATCAGATTTCCCACGGCATTTCTCCCTAATTCCTTCATGGACTCCTTTTGTAAGTCCATAGACCAGAGAATTCAGCATACCTTGAAGCAACCAAATTGAGTTAATAAATATTCTCAAATCTGATGGATTTGATGATTCCTCAACGTAAACATTATCAAACTGGTCAAAAAATAAATAAATGCGTTCAGGTATATTGCAAACTAGAAGAATGACTGGGTAAATTATAAGCGACCAGAGGATTTGCCTTCTTTGAGAAAATGCAAGCTTGATCCCTTTGGTATAATACACTGAAGATATGATGAAACAGATTCCAGATAACACAAGATCGGCCATGAAGTAAATCGTTAGTAATGTTTTGTATTCTGCTGGGTTAGACATGCATAATGAATAAAGAATAGGATAAATAATGGCAGTGATGATTCCAACCAAATAGCTTATTTTGATATATGTGTTAACTTGGAACTGTAGAAAATACTCTGTTCCTTCTTTTCCCACAGAATACAAGCAATGAGCAAAGCAGCAAGTCCAAATCATCGTCCCAGCACCTCCGAAAGCAATTAATGTGGATAACGTATAATAGGCAAAGCTCTCGAACGATGTCATTTCATCCTCAGGTCTGAATGAGCCATAGTCGAGCTCCAAGAAAACGACTGCAAAGAAAGCCAGGACTATATCGCATATGAAGAGGTGAAGGACCATCTTGCCTATCGGTTTTTGATACAGTTTCTTGAGCAAGATGGTCACGACCAGGTTCAGAATGCAGCCAACGACTGAAAGTCCTGTACAGATAGTTTGAAGATACATTTCTCCGAATTAATTTATGAGAAATAAATCTTAATTGAGCAATTTAATTTTATTGGGCTCTCTCCACACTATTCTGAAACAACACAATCTAGATCTGAAACAACACGACCTAGAAACTTAAAATTCAGGATGAGCAATGAATTTTTGAGATAGAAGGCTTTTATTATTTCATTGTTATTCTCAACAAATTATTTCGAAAATGAAAAACGAGCTTGTCTGATTTGATAATTGTAATATAATGATTGATTACGGATGCGGTTATCGCATCGAATCTCTATAAAACCAGTGAAACCCACAACTTACGAAACTAAAGCGAAATTTCGAAGTAATTTGACATAACAAATTAGATCTTTTCCAATGACAACAAATTCCTGACTTAGTTTCCAGGGCGAGCCTTATAAAGTTTCCTTGTTCCTGGAAGCACTGGTCTCAGCCCTGGTAATGTGGACTTGGAATGAGAATGAGGGCGAGACGATTGAGTCTCTCGTAATGTATATTTGTATTTCCGTTGTCCGCGATCTTGTTTAGTGTCAAGCTTTCTTGCACCTTCTTTTCCGGTTTCCCCTGATCCTTCTGGAACCAACACGTCTTGTTCTAGACCAGAGGAATTTAGACTCGGTACTGCCTCAAGCAAATTCAGTCCTTCTCCTCTTTTCTTTCTAACAGAGGTTGTTAGTAGCTCGAATACACTAATTGTCAAGAAGACAAGCGAAAAAAGGCAGTCGACAACGCAACCAGTTATTGTTAAAATTATAAGAGCCGTCCCAATATTATCCCGAGTCTCTTGGGAAATTTGATTCACTCCAAGAGCCAAAGCGAGTCCTGCCATCGTATTCTTGCAAAGCTGATTGAACAATATCACCCCCATCTTGAGCCTTGATTTGAGAGGTCTAAATCCTAACAGCGCAACCAAGTAAATGATATTGGTTGTCATGTACAGAGTTGGAGCTATGTAACCCAGTTCTTGCACAAAAAATACAGTAATAATTGCCACAACGTATTGCAATATGAAAATGAGCGCGAAATTTCTATTGACCCAATAGTTGTCTTTAAACCCTTCAGAAAGTGTTTTCAAAGTTTCGGGAATCTTTGCCCTAACTTTAAGGGCGCCATTCCTTGCTTCGGATTTGACCTTTCTGTTCAAGATATAAACTATAAAAGGTATTAGCAACGCATATTTTGTAACCTCCAATGATGCGATTCCCATTGAAACGTACGCGTAAGTGCTCTCGCTGTTATTTTCTCTCATTTGAATCATGCTATTCAGCAGCACATTACTAAAATCTTGGATGACAAAACTTAACAATCCATTCCATCTGAGAGTGTCTCTCATTTTTTTCACTCCATTTTCAATTTTCGGACAACTTTTACAGATCAAAGCAATGAGAGAAAGGATACCAATAATCAGGAGAGTTGATACTTCTTTTGTTATTTGAAACCCAGAATTTTCCAGTAAGACCGTGCTTATCTCCCAAAACTTAAACATTCCCACCGTTGCATTGGTCGGGATTTGAGTCTCTCCTCTTATATGGGGAAACGGATTCAAAGTATTTTGTCCTTCAATTAATCCTCGTGTGAATTGGACATAATCGTCTGAGAACCCAACATAGAGATAAATAAATATAGCCACATCAGCAGGAAATGAAATCGCCATAACACTTGGAATGGTTAACCCACCGAGCAGAAATACAGATGATATGGAGGCCACTGCATTAACTGTGTTGGTAGCAGCGGTAAGTGCTCCGATAGTGGCACTGGTACTGGGTTCTGGGCACCCAGGCACCGATGAATTGGTACAAAGAATACATGAGAAAGTGTTGTTCTCTTGAAAATATCCATATGGACAGTCGAGCAAGCAAGTACTATTGAGCGCATAAAAATATGTGCCACTCACACAGCGTAAGCAATCTGTTGGTAGGCCACCTTTACAAGATAAACAGCCTCTTTCTATACTTCTAGCTGTTGGATAGTAGCAGCTCAGGCAAAGATCAACTCCTGCATACCAGCCGATAACTGGACATTGACTCACACACGTTCTATTGGTTGGTAGTAGGTATGCCCCAACGAAACAGCTTGTGCAATCAGTAGCCAAAGGCCCAGTGCAGGTTTGGCATGCTTCAGAAGTGCTTGATCCTTGAAAGCAGTTTTCACAGAGATTGGTCGAAATATCGAAGTAAGTTCCACTCGGACAAGAGGTAAAGCATGTATTTGAAACAAGAACATTGCCCTGTTCACATGTTAAACAATTATAAGAGAATGGTCCATCGCAGGTAACGCAGGTTCTATTGGCAACGGTCGGATCAGAGGCTACGTAGCACGGTATACATGAAGATGTCGTTGAGTCAGCGAAAAATCCTGGAGGACAGCCTCCCAAGCAAGTTTGATTGCTTGCAAAGTAGTAATTCCCAGTCAAACAAGTCAGACAATTCGTACTCAATGGTCCGCTGCATGTTTTGCAATTTTTATTTATATCTGTGGATGTTGTTGCTTGATAGCAAAGAGTACAACGAGCATTAGCAGAATTTCCCCAGTACCCAGAAGGACATGAGCTAACGCAAGTTTTTGTAGTTGCATCAAGAAATAATGGGAGAGTACACGAGAGACAGTTATTCGAGTTGCTCCCGTCGCAGGTAGCACAAGCGTTTTTGGTCGGAGCCGTGGTTGTGTATTGATAGCATTGCTTGCATTCATTTGATGAGGTATCAGCCCACCAACCCGAAGGACAGTTTAGAAGGCAAGTCCCGTTAACGGGATAGAGATAGGCTGTTCCAGCTACACAAGCAGTACAATCTCTTGAAGTGCCTTGGGTACATTTAAAGCAAGTTTGCTCGTCGGAGACCAGAGGAACTGCCTGATAACATAACTTGCAAGTACGGGTTGCTGAATCAGGCCAATATCCTGAAGGACAAGTAGAAATGCATTTGCTTGTGGACGTTTCTAAGTAGTAAGGGACATCACAGGTGAGACAGTTATTTGAATTACCACCATTGCAAGTGGCGCATGTTCCATCGGGCCCATTAAGTGAGTTATACTGATAGCATTTGGTGCATATATCATTTGGATAGCTTGTTTGAGAATAATAACCATTGGGACAAGCTCGAATACAGGAGGAGTCAGTCCATTTATAAGTTCCTTGAGGACATGTGACACAATCTGTTTTAGCGGGACCGTTGCATGTCGCGCAGGCTAAAGCTGTTTCTGATGTTGAAGAAGGAGAATAACAAGGCAGACATTTGCCGGAATTTGGATATGTTTGAGCTGGACAATTTATCAAGCAAGCACCAACAGCCTCGTCCAAATAATTTCCTGCATTACATGTCTTACAATTCGTCGAGAGTCGTTCTGAGCAAGTATTACAAGTCCGGTAGTCAGAGCTCCCTGAAGATTGATAACATTTGATACAAGTGCCGGTAGTGCTATCCATAACGTAGGAGGAACTTGGGCAAGTGGACTGGCAGGTACCGTCTGGATTCAGGTATTTTCCAGTGGGGCATGATAAGCATTTATTGGCTGCAGAACTAGTGCATGTGTAGCAAGTGTGGTGGCAATCACTTAGTACTATTTGGATACAATTGAATCCCATATTTTCATTTCCAGGTCCTGCGTTAAGCGTTGTATTAAAAAGTAGAGTCAACTCAGAATTCGTGTGCTCAAAAGGAAGAGTTTCTCTATCAAAAACTTGGTCAGAATGGCTTGAATTTCCGCAAATGTCTTGGCTTGCAATATTGGTATATCTCCAATTTTCGCTGTAAACCTGAACGCCATCCGCGTATACAAAGAATGGCTCTCCATCCCAACTATCAACAAAATATAACCTGACCTTTAGGATTATCGAGTTGTGAGGTGGAAGTCCTGTATATTTCCTGTAGACTTGTGCACCAGTCGTAATTTTCTGCCCTCCAATAATCCAATCGTCACACTGATATGCGAGTGACGCTCCATTTACCGTATTTGACTTCCAAGGTGTAGCATCGAAATTGTATGGGAATAGATCTTGAATAACTGTTTTTCCATTATCATTTATCACCGTCTCAGCTCCTGTTGTAATGGCTTTAACTGAGGAAATAAATGCTATTATTTACCAGAAACTTCATTCAAATAGACTGCCAGAAAGATCAGAATAGCTCTTATAAAGTTAGCTCCCATTCTTCGTATTAATATTTTTGCAGAGAGTAAGAGATCAAGTTTTTATTTCTATATTAATTGTCTGAGATAAACGAAAACACGCAGAGTGCCAGATAATTTTATTCAATGAACACCCAGATGAAATTTAGTCGGGAGTTTTCAGCAATTTTAAAATTGAAGTACTATATCGTTGGCGATACAACAAGAAATTTAATGTATGTTCTTCTTGCAATTTACTACCAGAACACCAAATCGTGTCGAAAATATTTTTTCAAAAAACGTTTTATTGAGAACCGTAGGTTGAACCCTGCGAACTTATTAATGCGCAATGAAGAAACATCAGAAAATTGTTTAAATTTATAATGAATTCAGTTGATGCATCAGTAGCAAATAAAAATTGTAATCGGCAAATGTTAGGAATCATAAGCAATTTCGTTAATCAGAATGTAAAAGGAATATTTGAAGAATTAAAAAAATGTGCTCCTTGAAACCGTGAGATAGGATTCCCCCAGCCCGTTGCGTCACTTCAACAGGCAACAAAGGGTCAATCATGAAGATATGTGGTAAGATAAAGATGACTGTTCTCCCACTGATTTATCCTGAATCATACTACTTTCTGTTTAGCATCTTTTATATCAGTTTTATGAACAAAAAACAAAAATTTTCTCAAATTGATTAACACCAAAGAGCCCGATATGATTAAGACGTTACTCTTAATAGCTTGTACTTTTTGCCTTGTTTCGGCTTCAGCGGTGCCCGAAGATGCTTTTCTTAACTTCACTGAGATTATGGATGCTCATGGCTACCCTTACGAATCTCATCAAATCGAAACAGACGATGGGTATCTTCTAACTTACTTCCGTATGCAAGCCAAATATCAAAACATCACTTCTGGAAAGCCAGTATTTTTATTAATGCACGGTCTTTCGGACTCTGGGGATAGCTGGATCTACAATTATGAGAACAATTCTCTTGCTTACGTTCTCGCCAATAAAGGATTTGATGTTTGGATCGCAAATTCACGAGGAAATAAGTTTTCCAACAATCACAAAACCCTCAATCCAAAAGCCGATGCTTCATATTGGGATTTTAGTTGGCAGGAAATGGGTGAGTATGATCTTCCTGCAGCCTTTGAGTATATTGCTAAAAAAACAGGACAGAAAATCAACTATGTAGGTCATAGTCAGGGAACTATTCAAATGTTCGCTGCTCTAGCTGATCAAAATCCCACAGTTCTTAGACATCTGAGGAAATTCGCTGCTTTAGGACCAGTTGCTTATCTCAACAACATGCGGTCCACACTCTCGAGATTGTTGTTAGAATCTCCATTAATACCACTTGGACAAAGTCTCGGTCTCACAAGCATGTTCGAATACAATAAAATTAGCTCCACAATCGGAGCGTACGTGTGCACTTATTTCCCCATTAAATGCAAACTTCAAACTTATCTGACTAATAGTGATGACCTGGATTACGATAACATTGAAAGATATGCTGTACATCAGGGTCATTACCCAGCAGGAACAAGTTTCAGAAACTTGGCCCATTGGAGACAAATAAAGATATCAGGAAAATTCCAAAAATATGATCATGGCACTCAAGAAAACTTGAAAAAATATGGCCAAGAGACTCCTCCTGAATACTCCCTCGAAAAAGCCACTGGAGATATTATGCTGTTTGTAACAACAGCAGATAAAACAGCGAATGTGGAAGACGCTCAATTACTATTTGATCAACTTAAAAAATCAAAAGCGACTGTGAAAATTGGCTATTACCCTGGAGGGCATGTCACATTCATAATGGGAAAAGAACTCTATTTTCTTAATGATTTAATGAAATTCTTCGAATATGAAAGAGAAGAATATCATTGCACCGATGGAAGCTTCTCTTGTGATGGTTCAAACGCAGGACATTCTATATATTAGTTGTAGGGCAGATTGTAACAAAAGTGCAGTATGGAGAAAAGATTATTTCTCTACTAGCCGCATGATTAATTATTTATGTTTCATCTTTATATTATGTTCTGTGAAGGTCAATCTATCACTTGAAATTTCTTTAAAAATTCAAGAGAGAGTGTATAATCAATGTTCTTTATAAAACCGATTTAGAATGATGAAACACGCCAAAATTGGTGAATAATTAGCCAGCATATATCGCTGATATGACAACAAATCTCCATCAATAACTATTAGCAGAGCCCTAATTTATTATTATATGAGAGGTAGAAATTTCTCTAAGCATATGTAGAGATCCGTGTTACTTTTACACTCAAAGCGGTAGTTTTCGACTCAGTAATACACCATCTTGATGTTTTCTCAAGTCAAAGGCTAGCCTGTTTTCATTATTTTGCACTTTACAGATCTTGGGAGTTCGATCCAAAATGAGTTCAGTTCTCAAATCTTGAGTCAATTTGTTAACTAAAAATTTTCTCAAATTGGTTTAATCAAAAATAACTATGCTGGTTAAGACGTTACTGTTAGCCTGTGCTCTTTCCCTCGTTTCAGCTTCAGCTATTCCTGCTGATACTTTTCTCAACTTTACCGAGATCTTGGAGGCTCATGGCTATCCTTATGAGGTTCACCAAATTACCACTGAAGATGGGTATCTCTTGACATACTTCCGCCTTCAAGGCAAAAACCAGACCATCACTTCCGGAAAACCTGTATTCTTCCTGATGCACGGGCTTTTGGACTCTGCAGACAGTTGGATCTACAATTATGAGAACAATTCTCTTGCTTACGTTCTCGCCAATAAAGGATTTGATGTCTGGGTTGGAAATTCACGAGGAAATAAATTTGCCAACACTCACAAAACCCTCAATCCAAAAACTGATGCTTCATACTGGGACTTCAGTTGGCAGGAAATGGGTGAGTATGATCTTCCTGCAGCCTTTGAGTACATTGCTCAAAAAACAGGACAGAAAATCAACTATGTTGGTCATAGTCAAGGAACCACCCAGATGTTCGCTGCTCTTTCAGATCAAAATCCGACAGTCTTGAAACATGTGAGAAAAGTCGCTACGCTGGGACCAGTTGCTTACCTCACCAACATGCGGACCACTCTTTTGAGAGTGTTGCTGAAGTCTCCAATAATCGCAGTAGCTCAAACTCTTGGTCTCACAAGCATGTTTGAATACAATTGGGCAACCTCCAAACTCGGAGCATATATGTGCGCTTATTTCCCCATTAAATGCAAACTTGAATCCTACCTGACTCGTGGTGATGTTGTGGATTACGATAATATTGAAAGATATATTGTGCATGATGGCCATTATCCAGCAGGAACAAGCCTTAGAAACTTGGCTCATTGGAGACAAATCTTGGTCTCAGGAAAATTCCAAAAATACGATCATGGTGCTCAGAAGAATTTAAAGAAATATGGACAAGAAACTCCTCCTGAATACAAACTTGAAAACATCACTGGAGATCTCATGCTGTTCGTAGCAACAGCTGATGAAATGGCTGATGTGAAAGATGTTCAATTACTCTTTGACCGACTTAAAAAATCAAAAGCTAATGTGAAAATTGGCTATTACCCTGGAGGGCACGTCACATTCACAATGGGAAAAGAGCTTTATTTCCTTGATGATTTCATGAAATTCTTTGAATATTGAAGAGACAACGATGACAAAAATTAAAATTCCTTTTGGCTCGGCTTTGGTATCACCTAGTAAATTCTATCTCATCGTTGTATAGAAGCCAAATTAATCACATTCATCCCTATTACGTATGAAAAAATTTGATCCTATTAAAAATCAATTTAACCAGCAGAACTCTATTGCTGTCAAAAAGTAGAGAGAATGCATTTTCAAAAATGAGATTGACTATCGTAATTATTTATCAGGCTCTTCAGTTAATAATTAACTTCAATCGGTATCTCTTCTTCTGAGATTCAATTGGTTATCAAGCCATCAACAATGAATTGTTCTTCATGAATTACTCATAAAACATGTATCTAAATTTATAAAAAATTCAGGCTTCCTTTTCGAATCATTTTTGTAATTCTGAGTAGCCAGTCAGTTCAAATTTGATTTAGCAAGATCTGACACAAGCAAATATCTTTCGATTCTATACTACCAACTTCTAACTTGAAAACATGGTAGTAAACTACCATTCGAGTATTTATTTTACCAAGCTACAAGAAACCTAAACTAGTAGTGATTAATCAGTATTTGCTTTTTCTTCAATTCTTCAATAAAGGAATTATGAATTCTAACTCACAGAATTTCTTTAAAGAGATCACAAATTATTTGCATGCAGATGTATAATACCCAGCCCTCAAGAACTCTTTTTCCTATTGGTTCATCCAAAATAAAAAATATGAATAGATAATTCCCATTGGCTGCCTGCTCGAAAGGAAAAATGAATTCTTTTCTAAGCATTTTATTCAACTATTATTTTCAGTTTATTTGCGAGGATGAGGTCTGTAATCGATATCCGCCTTCTCATTCAACCCAAGTGTTTTGCAGATCCAGTCTCTGATCACTCCCTTAGCTTTATCGTCGATTTGTTTAGTCCAAACCGCGATCTGGATATCTGTAGGCTTCACAGACAAAACGATTCCGCAGATGTTATCATTCTCTTCACATTGCTCACCGATGAAACTTATGATGAGTTCTTCCCAGAACCTGTTAGCATAGACTGGTTTAACTCTCATTATGAAGCGTCCTCCTCCTTTGTTTGTTTCATCTTCCCACATCGGTTGAATATTTTCCTGGAAAACATTTATCTCAGAGCCTGAAGGGAGCTTATCAGGACGGACCATGTGACGATAGTAAGACCAGAATCCTTCTGCTGTATTAAAGGAACCCAAGGTCTTGATTTCATCTTTATAGTTTCTCTGTACCTGTTTGCTGTATTGCTTAAAGAACGAGAAAGTAAAAACGAATGTCCTCGACAGTTCAGTGACTTCCTGGGAGGATTTCATATCTTTCGTCTCAGCTTCATGGCTTTGCATTGTTTGGGTTAGCATTTTGAGTGATTTTGTTTTTGAATTGTTCTAAAAATTATTAACTTTTACTTGTTTTTAATGAATATTCTTCAATGTGTGTGTTCGCTGAAAATATCATCAATTAAGAACGTTTTACTGAATTCAATCTTAGAAATAGACGTTTTAGATCTTTTGAAAAATATGATATATGTAAATTGGGCATATTAGCAAAGAATCGATTTTGATGCCTCAGCAAGTAATACACATATAGGGAGCTCTCTCACAATTTCTTATGCGTTGGCTGAATAAATTTGTAGACTAACAAATGACTAGATTTACTGACAACATTAATGTGATTTATGCTATGCTTATATTAATCAGCTAGTTTGATTTTGATATGTGCATTCACAAGATAACTAACTATTTTATTGGCTTTTGACTTTGGAATTTAGCTAAGTAAAACCATTACTTTAATGAGAAAGAATTTTATCGACTCATAATTGTTTCACTTATTAGCTAAGATTCTTTAAGTTTTTCTCTCATGATTCGTGAGATTACTTATGAAGTTCTCTTATTAAAGAGAATTAACCGTTAAGATTAGTGAAAGGTTTAGAGCAGTTACCTTGATCTAAATAAATTAATGAGTCAAAGAGATTGAAAAGATTATCTAATCTCTATTCACTTTAGAAATTACCAGTCTAATGCATTTTTAATAAAGAAAACTGATGTGCGCGATGCTATACTATTGTCATACTAACCCATTACAAATATTGTTTTATAACAATTATCGAATATAGATCAGAATCTACCAAAACTTTATTCCAACTCTTTCCGTTACAATCATTGGAGTTCAGACACATATAATCAGATTAGGCGCTGGATTTCAACAGAGGTAGCAGACAATATGCATCTGTTTGGTTTAGATAGGACGCCATTCGCAAATTTATCTGCACAATGCGATGCTTTGTCTGATGCTACAGCAGAAATGAGAAATTTTCGACACAAAAATCATGTCGGCTAAATTTTATGATCCTTCTGCTGGGATTGTAGTAAACCGAAGAATCAGGCTGATTCTGGGAGCCTACCGCAAGCCAAGCTATCATTTCAATTGACCTTAATAGATGTCTGAACTTTGAAACTCAATTTGACAAATTATGAAAAATCAAATTGAATTATAACAAATATTTCAGATTTGTTCCATTAATAGTTTATCATTTACTATATGAGTTTGAGCACTAAAGCTTACTTTCTTAGTTGGAAAATACTTTATGATATGATGGGATAGTGTGGAACCAGCTATCTTAGTGTCCCATTCACTGCGCCTTAAAAATACATCAATCATTGAAAAATACTTGCTCTTCTTTGAGTGAACGATACTTTTCAAAACTATTCAGAGTAATTACTAATCGAATACGAACAGAGTAATTACTAATCGAATACTAATTGCCATTTACTATTTGAAAGCACACGCAACGTTAAGACTCATGGAAGCCATAAGCTGCACCTAGCATGCTTTCCGTCAAATATCGAGCTGTCACGTAATATACATTCGCATTCTATTAAACATGTCTAGTGCAAGCGAATCAAAGTTGGTGTGCGTTCCGTTCAATTCACTAAAGCTATCTACCGAGTAACATCAATTCTATTTGTCAGATATTCTTTCTTTAGGACGAGATCCAATTGTATTTTTCTAATGGAGAGCTAGAGACTTACATCTACGACAGAGAGTACAGCTGAAGAGATCTTTTGGGCTCTCTTTGCTTTATCAATATGAAAAATTGGAAATTTTGAGTTCGATAAATTGGTATTCAAGAAAAAGGTGATCGAAAGACATTCAGATTTGTGGGAACTATCAGTTGAAAGGGACTAGATAACAAAGAAGCTGTCTATTGCACTGAAATTTCATATTTTCTTCAGAAATACAAAATCAACGTTCAAAAAACATGAAATTTAGCCAGCACTACTTAAATTTATTTCTTCTTGGAAACAGTCTTGCTCAACCAGTCAAGGCCGTCGTAGAGACCGTCACCAGTCATGGCGCAAGTACCTTGAATGTACCAGTCTCTGTTCTTGAGGGTGTGAAGACCGAGTTTCTCAGTGACTTCAGCAACGCTCATAACTCCGAGATCTTGCTTGTTGGCGAAGACGAGAAGGACGGCATCCTTGAGCTCTTCTTCAACGAGCATTCCTTGGAGTTCTTCCTTGGCGATTTCGATTCTATCTCTGTCTGAAGAGTCAACGACGAAGATAAGTCCTTGGGTATTAGCGTAGTAGTGTCTCCAGAGGAGTCTGATCTTGGTTTGACCGCCCACGTCCCAGACAGTGAACTTAATGTTCTTGTATTCGACTGTTTCAACGTTGAATCCGATGGTTGGGACAGAAGAGACAACTTCGCCCAATTTGAGCTTGTAGAGGATGGTGGTCTTGCCTGCTGCGTCAAGACCGAGCATGAGAATTCTCATCTCCTTCTTTCCGAAGAGTCTGTCGAAAACCTTGGAAATAGCTAATCCCATATTAAGTTTTTCCTTTTTGTTTTGTTTCTAATTATTAATGCTAATCAAAAAAATCGGCTATTTAAATTCAGGAAACGCTGATAAACGGAGGATCTGACGAGGAAAAGTTAGGAAAGAATAATTGATGCGATGATTAATTTTTTATCCAGTGTATTAAGCCTTGCCGACTCATTTAGAAAATGAATAACACCGTAATTCGTAGCGTTTTCGGTATAAGCATTCTAAAAAAAGGGCACATGAATTTTCAAAATAAAAACCAGCAATCAAGTCCACTTGAAGAGAGAAAGGATGTTCTTGGGTCTTATCGAAACTATTCATTAAAAAACATTATAAATCCATGAATAAAGGAGAGGCTGAATGGAGAATTTCAGAAATCAGCTCAGTTTGTAAGTCAATTTTATCAATGGGGGCCTCTCAGAACGATGCACTCTCTTTCAGACGTGTTTTTTTCGAAAATTTATCAGTTCAGTCAGTACGGCAATTTTAGAATTCGTCGAGAAGATGTTTTTCTCCCAAAAAAACGGAGCGTGCTCACAAAAAGCCTTCGAAGAGGCTAAAGAACCTTGACTTTGTTGAAAGCTCACAACTTTGGAACTCGTTTGCACTGGAGGATAGATTAGAAAATTCTTCCAAATTCAAAAAAATAGTGCGCAAAGTTCAGTTTCCGTTTATAGAATTTCTCTTCGCATTCATCTTGGAATTGGTATCAGCGTGTCCACAACCAACGGGTGAAACTATCTCGAAAAATGTTGATTTGACCTTTGATATTACTTTACGTGGGCTTATACCAAAACCAAAAGTCTTCCTGACTTTTTAAAGTCAGTTGAGGGGGTGCGAATAGACAGTTTACCAGAGGATCGAATAATATTGGCTTTTTCTAATCTGCGGACCGCACAAAGGCACAGAATTTAATGACTAATCGAGTCGCTACTCCTTATATTAACCTTAATCTTACGAATGTGCCGAAATTTTAGAGATTCAGTGGCCATTTTTTCTTGCTTAGGAACATGAAACTAATGGCGATGCTACTGCCCTAAATGTACAAAGAGATCTCTCGATAGCAGAATAAAGTTCCAATTAGAACGTCTCTTTTTGAAAATTGAGTTTAATCAAAAATACGTGGAAACCTCACTCGAACTGTTTTGAATCGATTTAAAATTTAAATAAACTCGCTACCACTCACCTTCTGCTCTCTTCTCTCATTGCCATGAGTATTCATCATTAAATACAAATATTTATAAATCTTGTGTCTAAAGCAGCTATTTACGAGAAATGATATAACGTCTTGAATGGATATTCAAGAATTCTCGCGCGTGTTAATACAATGATAATACTTCCAAGAAAATTTGCGATTAGTGTGTTTACCTCGATTTGTTACCAGAAGAGTAGTTAATTGATAAATTTTAGAGTATCTCTCTAAAGAGGAGTACTACTTGGTACTTTCTCACTGTCACGCAGCGCTACTCTGAAATGTAATAAGATTGTCTCTATTCTCAAGACCACACGTCGTGTCGTTTTAGCACGATGCAGCGGATATTCAGTTAAAAACTTTGAAATTTTTGCCACACAAAATATTATTGCTGATCTTCAAATAGAAGTATCTTTATATTTTTCCTTTTGCGATTCAGCTTCTTCTTGATGAATTTTGTTTCAAACATCTTCGATACTATCCAAGGATCTACTCTCATAATGATAGACAATGATGAATTCACAATATAATTATCTCTATGAATGCAATTACTATTACCCCTAATAAATAGTCTTAACTCTGGATCGCTTCTATTCAACAACTTTTTGAGAGGAATGTTTGTGAAAGTACTTGTATAAAGATTATTCTCATGATTTTTCTGATTTTTGTTGTCTGATTGCTCAAGCTATGCAGAATTTTGCGAAAAGCAAAAAGCGCAATATCGGCCGGAACGTAGTAGATTGTAGATGGTGTTGATATCAAATTCAGCTGCTTTGAAATTCCATTATCTACATTGGATACATACATGCTGGATTATCTGCATTTATGCTGAATACATAAAATTATAGTATAGAATTTCACTTTTAATACCATTTTGACCACTTATAAGCACTTCAAGCCCTTTAGTTTCGGAGCTCCTGTTAGATAGTGATAATCCTTTGAGATAAGGAAATTCATGAGATTAGATAGAGATAGCAGTTCAATCAAAATTATTTTAAAGAAGGTTAGTCATAAGATGAAAGATCATTTTTAAAAAAGAAAAGAGATTCCTTACTGAAACAATAAGCATCCACTTGTTTGTAATCAGACCTATCTACATAAACTCACTAATCATTTTGTACTTACATCAAATTAAATAGAAAACCGAACATTTTAAATAGAAAACTCTCAAATTGTAACATTTTATGGAGGTTCATGTTCAAAATTAGAGATTTAATTAAATAGTCTCTTATTTACATTTATTTTACTTTCGGTTGTCAGATGTTATGTTATTTTGTTTGATCATTATTAATTTTTTGCTTCTCTCAGAAGAAAAATTAGCGGAAAAAGGTAAATCCGTATCATATTATTTCTACTGATGATGATAGAAATTGCGTTTGATGATGACAAAACCCAGTCTAAGAACTTCACTGCTCCTCAATATCTCGTTAAGTAAAAATTTATATACCATCATTATTCAATACTGTTATTTTCAAGCCTTCTGCTACAAAGTCTTCGATATTTATCAAGTTGTTTCATACCTACCTTCGACCGAACCTTAAACAAATTCCTGGAACCAATTACTTGTTTAGCGAAATTCCAAATAGTAATGAGTTATTAGCTAGGTGGCAAATGTTTATTTCAAATTGCTTTAGTGATTGGAGCAAGCGGTATTACTTTAGGAGGTTGGATCAAATTGGACACTAGATCGCCATCATTGGTCTCTACTGACCTATATTTGGTGTAATGAAAATTGCAAAGCTTCCGAATTGAATTTAATATTTCTTTTAGAGTCGTTGGAATTGGCACGGTTTCCAATGGGTATACACAGTTTTATCGAGTGGGAGACTCACAGTGCTACATTCAGGTGAATTTGGGTGCTACAGCCCAAAGTAGAATTTACGATGCAGTAAATTTTCTTCAATTTTAAAAAGCTTATGCCATTTCCTAAAATTATACCTGCAGACTTGCAACCTTCTCCGCTCATATTGGTATTTCATGGCAATCACTTGGCTCTATTCAGCCGAAACATTCATATGAACAATTTGTTAAACTTCTTTGAGTAAGCGCTTCTTTTTCGAGCCGAATCAAAAATTATTTTCTCATTGTTTCTGTAAGTAACTCTGTCTCAAGAATACTTCTTGCAACACCAGCTCTAATTAGTTTCCTGCTTCTTGACTGAATTGGTTACAACAAACAGTTCTGTGGGGATAATTCGTCAGGATGTCTGGAATATCATTTGCTCCTGGAGTCTGAAAAGGCTTTCTTCATTTTCTACTGTCGTTTCTGACATGTCTTACTCTACATTTTATGTTCTAGTTACTCTGTAATAAAAGGTGCTAGCTTCTCCAATAAAACCATTTTTCAACAGAAATATGCTTGCTAATTCGAAGGTGAAGGCCCACTGTATCTACTAAAAAATGGTTTTCAATCTTTGATAATCATACCACAAAAGAAAATCGGCGAGCTTCGAAAGCGCAAGAATTTTTTCCATGTTGCCACATCAGGGGATACTAAGCGAACTGTAACTCATGGGTTTCATTTGTATGATATTTCTTGACACATTTTAGAGCTGTCTGAAAAATTGAATCAAATTCCTTATATCATTGTGTGCAGAACTCAAACTAATGAAAAAGGCAAAAGCTTCTGAGTTTTCATCGTCTTGCTGGCTATAATATTCCAATGTTCTTAGTCGGTAGCTGCTAAATCGAAATTACTTTTTCAGAATGGATCAAGAGTTAGAGATTTTGAAATTGTAAGCTTCTCTCTGTGAACAGCACTTAAAAAAATTAAATGGTTTAATTTTAGTTAAAATTTGGATCAAGATCTCTCTCTCACGCTGACTATATCAGCTAACCGAAAGATTTTGATTATAATCAAATTTCTAAATTGAAAGAAATGAACAAGAAAGTTGCTATCGTGGCTATTGTTGCTGTCTTTGGTGTCGCTGCCCTCTTCTGCCTCTTCGACACTGAATCCACCACTCTCTTTAGAGGTGATCCAGTCACTGCCGTCTGGAAGGAATGGAAGAAGAACCACACCAGACTCTACGGCACAAAAGAAGAAAGCAAGAGATACAAAATCTTCAGAGAAAACTACCTATTCATCCAAAAGCATAACGCTAAGAAGAACCAAACCTACAAACTCGGTCTCAACCAATTCTCTGACCTCACCACCAAGGAATTCGCTGCCCTCTACACTGGTGTCGTCGTCCCAAAGACCCACAGCAACGCCACCCTCTTCAAGCACAACGCCACTGCCGTCCCAAATGACTCCATCGACTGGAGAAAACAAGGCAGAGTCAATGCAGTCAAGAACCAAGGCTCTTGCGGCTCCTGCTGGGCCTTCGCTGCTGTCGCTGCTCTTGAAGGTCTTTCCAAAGCCAAGACTGGAAACCTTCCAAACCTTGCTGAGCAAGAACTCGTTGACTGCACTCGCAGCTACGGTAACTACGGATGCAGCGGTGGATGGTCCCAAAACGCTTTCAAATATGCTGCTAGTCACGGTATCGGTGCCCAAAGTTCATACCCCTACACTGCTAGAGATGGAAATTGCAAACAAGTTACTCCTGCCTTCAAGCCTAGGAGCTATAGCGAAATTACCCCAAGAAGTGTCACTGCTCTTAAGCAAGCTCTTCAACAAGGACCCGTTGTGGTCTACATTGAAGCTGACAGAAGCAGCTTCCAATCCTACAAGAGCGGTGTCTACAACGATGCTAACTGCTTTGCTGGTGGCCAAATTAACCACGCTGTGACCGCTGTCGGATACACTGACAACGCTTGGATCGTCAGAAACTCCTGGGGTACTAGTTGGGGTGATGGTGGTTATATTCTCATCTCCCAAAACACTGGTGCTGGTGGAAACGGTATCTGCGGCATCCTCAGCAACCCTAGCACCTTCCCAACTGCCTAATTCCAAAAGTATTATGATTTCGATTTTCGGGTTTATAAAAAAGTTGGCAAGATTGAATTATCTCCTTCATATCTTCTATATACGCATTGGCGACGCTTTTCATACATCCCGAAATTAATATTACAATTTAATATGAAATAACTAATCAAAAGAACTTTTGACTTTTAGATACTGTAGATATTAAAATATGAGACGGCAATAATGCATTCCCTTGGTGCAAAAACAGGGCAAAAATCAAAAGTATTCCTGGTCCTGATGCTGAGAAGATTTCTCTTGTGTGCCGATCTCATCCAGTCTCTCTTTTGAGAGACATAATTGCTAGATGGCAGCGTCACAGCATCGCGTGTGAGAGTGTTGATGATAATGATACTGTCAAAGGGTACACTCATCATGTTATCAAATGAGTGGGAGGTGATTTATTCAAGATTATAAATGTAAGAATTCCTGACATATAACCCTGCAGTCGAGTCTGAAGTCAAGATCCTCAAAATGTTAATGGGACTGAGTGTAACAAGACCAATTTTGATTTTGTGCTTCGGAGATATTCAATTCACTATTATTTGAACGAGGCCAAGCTTTTTTATTCCGTGTAGTTGCAAATAAAAATATCAAGTTTCGTTGGCACAGTGCCTTTGCTCTATAAGCAGAAATTGAAGGTCGAAAAAGACATCTTGAATCAGTTTTGCAATGTCAATCTTCATTTGAGCATTTGTAGTTCTCAAAATCTCTGATAAGCTTTACAGCAGAATCCTTGCACATTTCAAAGTGTTCAGCTAAAAATATGAAGTTCTTTTCTGCCATCTTACTACAAAGATATAAAGCTTCTTGCATAAATAATGTTGCAGCTTTAAAGAAATCAGTTTTGACGAACTGAGTGGATGAATCAAGAATTCTGATTGTATGGATCTCGCTTGCTAAGTTTGGTGGTGATAAAGGTTTAGCTTGAAAAGTCACATAGTAGCTAGACTATATGAAATCTGTGTGGGTTTTTCGAAGTCTTGGGGTAATAAGGGCGTCTTTGTTGATGGCTGACGGAAAGGTTGTTTGTGTGAGCATCAGATTCGAGGTATCTAATTATAAAAATTAAATCGTGGATCCGTACTTTGACTTCTTTTTTGATCAGAAATTGAGTTGAGTTTGCTTTCTCTTGGATGTATTGAAAAAGATTATGTTTCTCACTATATGAAACTCCCAATGATCTTGGTAGCTCGGGATTTGTAGTAATATACTTGCCCCATTAAGAATATCATCAGTTGAAATAAATTTTTTTTTCCTCTCTCTCTCGAAAATGCCGAGTCAGATAAGTTTTTCTATACCTTAACAATTGATAGTGAAATATTATTTCTTGAGTTGGATCTCAGGGTCTTGCAAATACGACTAGTGAGGTGGATTTTTTTAAAAGCTGACTTCCAGAAATTCGAACTAATGGTTGATTATTGAACAAACTTAGAAAGAAACAAGATTAGCTCTGGGAGTAGAAGGAACCTCTCAAGTTGGGAGATGGTAGAACTCAGATCAGAATATCCAGGTGGTTTCATATAGACTTTGCTGCTTATGCTTTAAGTGAGATTGTTAGACCGACTAGAAATCAGCTTTGCTTACGTTCTTCCTGAGAACCATTAAAGCGATTTAGCATTTTGAAGCTACGCTGACAATAGGGTTACAATTTACTGCAAAAAGCTAAAGGTTTAATTTCTAAAAGGGGCTGCTTGCTATTATAGCCAGTCTATCAAGCACTTGTGAACTCTCGGGAAAATAATTGAATCTTTGAATAAACCAAAATAACCATAACGTAAACTCAACTTCAATAGCAATGGAACCTCAACTCGAAGGAAAGTACGAAGAACTTATCCCTCCTAAACTCAAGCACAAACATTCCGAGTTAAATTTAGAGGCATCGACTTCTTACTACAAAATTTTTGAAACAAAAGCGAGGACAAACAGAAATAATGTTAGTATCAGAGCTCTTGACACAAATTCTCCTAGTTCAAGAACCAACATAAATTCTTCCATGACGTTGTTCATGCAAGAGCTCCTATACCTTACAGTTCGCAATGGTAACAGCAAAAACAGCGTTCAGATTCAAAATTTCGAAATCAGTGGAAAGAAAATTGGGGTCGTCACTGAGCCACAAATTCGGGTAAAAAGAGAGCTTCAAAACCCTAATGCGAGGCAATATGTCAGTATTGACAGGCTTTTGCAAGATATTCCAAGAGACATTTATTTTCTGTACAGCCGAATGAAACTTCGAGATATACAAATGGATCCTTATACCTTATTTTACTCAAAACAGACGAAAGGATTCTTCCTAACGGATTGGACGTTGGCTGTGCCTGCAATATCAATCCAACAAACAGCAGACATCAATACTAATGAAGGTCAAGAGCAGGCAGAAGGACAAGGACAAATTGGGGTGCAAAACCAAGGTCCTTTGGCAGGAAATGAAATTTTTGCTCTAGGTTTAATAACAGTAAGTCTATGTGGAGTTCCGGAGCAAGATTGGCTTCAATTTGTTTTGATGGAATTGACAGCTTTTCAGTTCCTTCTTCTGGAGAAAATTTTGCAAAAGCTCAAAATCTTAGGATACTCACGCGATGTGATACATAAACTTCGAGGGATGCTACAAAGAAATGCAAGCGCAAGAATTACAATGGAAGAACTGCTTGAGAATCCTCCTGAGATTGATGAAGGTACTATTGTTCAGCTAAAAGTCGATGAAAACCCTAATACTAACGTACCTTTCAAAATCGCCTGGAATCTAAATTTTAGCAATGAAATCCGGATAAAAAATTCGGAGAATGCCGAAATATATCGAGGTCAAGGAGCAACTTTTCAAGCTCATGGTAATTCTGAATGATTTTACTTTCAGTAACAAACAAATTGAATTCAGGTCCGACAAGACCGTTTTTAGAAAGTCTTCCAGACTCGAATCTCCTTGTCTCGTCTATTTGCGAAGGGCAATTCTCTAGCTTCGAGATTTACAATACCTTTGGAGATAGGTTCAATGCTGAATTCACTCTCGGTAGGAGTCATGGATGTAAACGAGCTTTAAAAATTGATATCATCATGCTCACCATAATACACTTTTGAAAAAATTAGCCATCTGGGATATTGCTGTGCACGCTAAAAGAGAGTTTATTGCTCTTCTCTCTGTCAGAGGAACGATTAAATACCACATTTTTGACTGCTACAAGATGGAGCTAGTTAAAAAACTGAAAAGAGCTCCAGATGATATCTACGGTAAAACTACCTTACTTTTAGTGAAGTTGACAAGGATTCATTAGGAGAAACTGACAGTCTTAGTTTTGATCCTGAAGGCCGATTGATGGCACTAGTCGATTGGGGAGGTAAGATTAGTGTGTCTGACATAGACTTTGGGGACGACTCTTTTTCGATGAAACTTACAAAGGCAGATATTGGTAGTTCGTTAATGAATGTACAGACCATAACAGATGATTAGTCAGAACTCCCAGTCGATGTCGATGGAATCCAATTTCATCATTGATCGCGTTCAAACATACTGACAGGGTCCTTTCGATCATAGAAGCTGAAAAAAAAACTGTTTTGCAAACGATTAATCTTTCAGCTGATGATTCTGGTAAAAAAAATGACCTCGATTTTATATATGAACATACATACTTTATTCAGCCACAACGAATATTGAATGGAGAAATGATGGAAACCTGCTTGCATGTTCAGGAGATTATAATGAGATTAAATTTTTTGATGCAAGAGTAGGAAAAATTGTGAAGAAATTCGAATATCCGAATCAAAAAGCAATTGTTCTTTCATCGAAATGGAGTCCGTGCGGGAACCTGCTAACTGTCAGTCCAAGCGACATGACAACGAATGTTATCGATTTCAACTCCGGAGGAATTCTATGGAAATCAGAGGTAGTTGATAAAGGTAAATCATTTCATAAGGTAATGACTAATTTTAAATATTAGAGCAACCTCTGATAGTCTGCTTTTTATAAAACAAGCTTTCACGACCGCTCGTACTAGTTTAGCTGCCATTTCCATATTAGAGAATTTGTCTCTGATAATTTTTTATTAAATGTGTAAGAGAGAGTGAGTAACCCAATACAACACTTCACGATTTATTGAACAGAAGACGCCATCTTTTATCGGAAGAAAAATGATTTCATGTTTATAAGTCGATCAATTGAGTGGTTAGAATCTGAGTATCCGCTAAAAGGACGGAAAAAATTTATCATTTTATGAGTAAATTTGCTACTCGACTCAGCCAGGTTTTCTATCCATTCTTCAGGGTAACGTAGCGCAGCGCACATAACTCTTGAAATGAGAATTATACATTCTTGCTAAAGCTTCAAAAATACGAAAATTATGAAAAAAACTAATCACAATTTAGATAGTTTCTGTATTCTTCATATATTGACGGAGACCGATTTTGGAGGAATGATGACACATTGTTGCTGCAAAAGCGAGCAATAATTAGAGTTATATACGGACACAACAACAAGAAATTCCTGTGGGTTTATAGACCTCAATTATTTTTCTTGAATAAAAAGTGAAACGAAATAACCTTATTAATTCCAGACCAGAGACCTTGATAATTGTGAAAGTTTGGTTCTGAATCGCTTGCAGACTGCTCGATAATTTCAATCTAAACTCCACTAGTAAGAGTCGCATATATTTCCCATTTGTTATTATTAGAGCGAACCAATTATGAGCGGACTCAAATCGCTAATGCTGTTGAATTTAAACGAGTCTGTTCTAGTGGTGGGCCTCTATGACACTCGCGATGATATTCACACTATTCCTCTTTAGCTTGCACCATAAATTTTACAAAGTGAGAATTAGCAGTTCATATGAAATAATTACAGTGATTCCTTATACTAAATTAGAATTTCATTCTTAGTACTTGTAATAGAAACAGAAAAAAAGGCTTTTTGTATTTTAAAATGGAAAATTCACCTGAGTAACATATTATAAAAGCATGAACTCAGAATGAGGTCAACCACAAAGGTTGAGACCTTAAAGTTACCTCAAATGATTGATTTAATCAATTTTTTATCTATATCGCAATAATCAATGTTTTTTCCCATTCTTTTTCTGTTAGAAAGTGAGAGTAGAGGACTTCTCTGCTAAAATAGAATAGTAGTGTTAACTCCTTCCAAAGCAGCGCTGTTACTTGTGTATATGCTCTGATTTATTCGCAGACATTCTTATCGAATAATTTAATCCGAACGAATAATTCGCCAGAACATCTCTAATAGGTTTAACGCCAACGATTATATATTTTTTTTCCTAATGAATAAAACAAGTACAAACTTTTCTACGATTGGAACTCAGAACATTTTTGCTATGCGTTTTGAACATAAATAAACTTTAGAGTGTAAGATAAAAACAATATAATACGAGAGCTCATAAGTAGACCCTCCTTGCGAACTGGAGAAAGCAAAAAAGCGAACAGTTTTTTTGTATAGGTTGTCTGTAGGAAAGTAAATCATCTTCTTCCAGCGAGAGAAAGTTATTCAAAATTATCAATGAACAATAATAAGTCTGAAAACTGCTCTTCTTCAACCTAGTTCTGCCATATTTATATGTTTCGACTTGACTTCACTTCTGTGGATCCTGATTCTTTCGAGACAATAGAATTTTCTGTCTAAAATATATCGCAAAACTTGAGAACTTGATTCATGTACAATTATAACACTCAAATATGCTTATTGATCGGAGTTTGATCGTTGGCTGTTCACTTCACTTTGCTTCATGAAAGAAAAAGTCCTTTCAATGGAGTATTTGGCGAGTCCTGAGAAAGAAGGTACATTTAGAACAATTTTCAAGTCTGAGATTTAGAAATTTTAAATGAGTTATTTCGAACTAAACTGCTGTTCCATTTTGAGAAACTGTGGTCAATATTTTAACTAAATAAAAAAGCACGTGATCACTCCATCGGTAATAAATTTTAAATCAGAGCATTCTGCAGATCTAAGGTGTTTGGATAATCCCGTCAAAAATTATAATAATTTCTCACGTTATCCAAGATGAAAGTCTGCGCGATCATATTTTCTCTCTTCTTAATTCTCGCAGGGTCTCAGGTTGCTTCTCTTTTTTTTTATTTGAACCAAAAAGCTTTAATTGTTTTATTTCAGGCTGCATATTCCTCTATCAAGCAACTTGCCGATGCTACGGTGCCCTGCAAAGGAAAAAATGGTTTTGCAACGTACGATCAACATGCACTCGGTCTCGCTGGTAAGTTTTATTTTTCGATACTTTTTATGAATCAATCTTTAGGATCGACTTATAAAGTATTCACATATTCATTCTGGGTCCAAATGCCAAGTTCAACAGCTCTAGCACAATTACCATTATTCCAGAACTATGTCGTTGCAATATTTAATAAACACCCAGAGTAAAAACCTTTTTTCCATTTCAATCTCTCAAATACCTGGTTGACTCCTTTAGGAATGGAAATTATAGGCGACTCATGATTTATTTTAAATATTTCAGTGCTGCTTTCAATATGCAGGCCTTCTACAATGAGTCTCCGAAAGGCGTCACATCATTCGACGTAAACTTGATTTTTTTCGAGAGACCAATCTGAAAATATTTTTTTTACTCTATAGGCTGTGACGACTCCTTACATCTGGCTGTTTTTCTCGCAAACCATCGACTACACTACTAACACAGTCATGAACTACTTTTACAACCCGAAACAAGCTACTAGCAGCACTTCTCATGGAGTTATCTACCAATTTCATAGCTTCCCTGCTGGAACTGCTGATACCATTCTTGACAATGAACGTTTGTATTTGGGAGGGGCTACAGATGCACCCAAATCTTGCGGCACGTTTCAAAGGATTTTCGTCAGCGGAGCAAACTCTCCTCTTCATATTCCAAGCTATGACGTTTTAATTTTTGGCTATAAAGGTGAGATTTTCGAAGGATTTAGCTTTTGCTTACAATTTTCCGTAGAAATTGAGTACATTGGATTATTTCAAATGAATGAGCTCCAAGGACAAAGAGCGAATAACCCTCTTGATTCTTCTTTGTATTTTACGTTTGGCTCGGATCCGTTGAATGCGGATTCAAACGATCCAGTCTGGGATCTGGTAATCATTGGAAACTTCCTTTTTAAATTTAAATTTCATATTCTTAAAGGCAAACGGTGGATTGTTATTTGAATCAGATGCTTCCTTTACAAAGTATATCACTTTGGATGGACTTCTCAGTCTCGATGCGAATGGATGGCTAGATTTCACCTTTGAGTGGGAAATGCTCATTCAAAATGCTTCTACTTCGGGATACCCGAGATATCCGATGCAATTCTTACAAAAAGGACCTTTTACAATCACCTTCGAGCAGGATAACAGAATGTCGATTGGAATCGGTTCTGTGACTCAAACCTTCTCCGGTGTTGGTTCGGTACCAGGTATTTTTTCATTTTTTTTTTTGAAATAGTGTCATATACTTATTATTGAAAAAGGAAATACATTCAATCGATTCAAACTGTATTGCAATAATTTTGAGAGGCCTACAATCTCTTGCAGATATTGGTTGAATCACACCCATCAAGGGGAACTTGTGTTTCCAAGCTCCGTCAGCTTTGTAGACAGTCCCACTTATGCACTCATGATTCCTCCTACGAACGCTGGAGAAAAAGCATTCAGAGGAACATTAAAGCAGTTTTTGATTGTGAGAAATCATAGCACTTTCTATCCTGAAGGTAACTAATAATTCTAGTATCCCAGATTTTTTAATTTGTTTCAAATATGAAGCTGCTTCTGAAGGATGTTTATGGAGCTGGGGGCCGTCATGCTATACCATTAATCCAAGCTATACACCTCAACTAGAGTGTTCTCCAGGGACTTATTTGGATCCAGTCTCCAACGTTTGTGCCTCCTGTCAGACAGGCTGCCACACATGTGAGAACGGAACCGCTTGCACAACCTGCTCTTCAGATTTCGATTTGAATAATGGAATCTGTGCATGCTCGGGTGGAACATATTTTGACTCATTGATAGGGAACTGCAGTGGTATCAAATCTCTCATTCAAAAATAATTCTTTATCCAAAATTTCTAGATAAATGCATCGCTCACTGTGACACATGCAGCAACAACACGCCTGGAGCAACCTGCTTGACCTGTGAATCAGAGTACTACTATGTAGCAGCTCAGAATCTGTGTACTGAAACTTGCCCACTTGGGAATTATGCCAATGATATGGCTGGAACATGCGAGTTTGAAAATTGCTCTTCTTCTTGCTCAACTTGTCCAAATTGCGTCGCTTGTGAAAGTGAATATGTCTGTAGTCAATGCAAAACTGGCATGTACTCAGAGAATGGGGTTTGTGTGACTAAATGCACATCTCACATTATTTCATTTAATGGACAATGCTTGAATAGCTGTCCTGAAGGATATGCGTTCCAAAACCAAGGAGCTTTCAATTCTTGTGTTCCTTGCTCGTCCAGTTGCGCAACTTGTTCCAATACATCAGCTGACATCTGTCTTTCTTGCAATCTTGGCAGTTTCCTATCGAACGGAAACTGTCTTCCTTGTAGTCCTCAATGCAAAATGTGCGAGTGCAACGCAAATAATTGTACTACGCCATGCCCTGCTGGCGAATATGTTTTGGGATCTACTTGTGTTTCAAGCTGTCCATCATCTTATTATCTGATCCATGAGAACCAAACTTGTGTTCCCTGTTCTCGCCCCATGGCATTAACTCCAACGAATACCTGCGTCTTTTGCGAAGGAAATTGCCTTTTATGCTCTGACTCTCTAAAATGCCTCGAATGTGAGCCTGGTTTGGAACTGACGAGCTCTGGATACTGTTCGCTGCCTGGAAAAGAGTCGAATTTAAAAGTAAATACAGGATCAATTGCGAGTGTAACGACCCTTGATTTAATGAAATATTCGACTCTACAAACCATATTGGTTGAATTAAGCTCTGACATTAAATCTTCTTCTGATATCCAAGTTTATTGGCTCCTTTTTGCTAAGAGTATTGCATCGGATTACTTATCTCTGTCGTGCGATCACATCAAAACTCTTGCGACTGATGCCGATCGAGATTTCCCTTCTTCAGTAGTGCAGACAGGAACATCAGGATTCGATTTTTCAGATTTTACGAATTCGAATGCAATATATTTACCTTTCAAAGGATTACGAGCAGGTCTGGATTATAATTATACAATATGCTCAAAGCCAGCCCTCTACGATCGTTGGGAGACAGCGTCGATTGAATTCGCAACCAAGGATAATGGAAATTATATTCAAAGAGTCACATTAGAGATTGACAATGAACTTCCAAATGAATTATTAACCGATTTCCTTTGTTCTATAACAACAACGTTAGAAATCCCCAATTCCAGGATCCTCGGCCCTCAAGGGGAAATGTGCGACAATCCTGACGAAAGGAGAAGAAGAGTTCTCGAAGACTTCAACCTGAAAAAGCCAAAATCAAGTAGATTCCTTCAAAGTTCACAACAGCGCAATCAGCTGGATTTGCTTATCTATGGTGACCCCTATTTAGAAATGTTGGATCTATCCACAGCTCATATTACCTCTCTAGTTACTTCACAAGATTTCATCCAATCATTTACTTATACACCAGCCTCTTCTGGGGTGCCACTCAAGATAACAAAAGCTAATATTGGACAAATTGTTTTCACAGCTTCACCTATCCTTGAGACTCAAAGCCTTACTTACGAAATTAAGGGGACTTCCCTATTTCTTCCAAACATCACATTAAAGAAAACTGATGGAACTCTCTATATCTACCTTGCTCCATCGTCGTATGGCTTGAGTGGAGATGCTCTCCCATCTTCTCAGAAAATCCTTTCTTTATTTGGATCAAATGCGCAATCAGCAAGTCAGGATATAATTGTGAAGCGCATCAAATTTTATGATGGAGAACCTGTCTCCGTCATTATTGATGGCATTAAACCAAACACTACTTACAATGTTGCTATTTTCGGTACTAACGAAGATGCTAGTCCTTTTTCTTTTAGAACTCCACGCATGATATTTGAAGCTACTACAGGGTTGGTTTTCCCGAAACAGAATTTTGGTTTCTCAGTTTTCATTTTCATAGCCACAGAAGCTACAGCTCTTGTTTTGCTGATCTTAACTTGCTTTTGGATGTTCAGCAGTTGCAGCAATGGGAAAATAATTTGCTGGCTCAGAAAGAAAAAGGCAAAATATGCTGCCAAAATTCCCGATCTACCAGCAAAATTACGAGTAAAAGATGATTCGGAGAAGAAATTTATCAAGGTAGTTTCAAAAACGAGCAGCAACTTGACTATTTTCGATCTAAATGGAGAGACACAATCCAGGGATCTGATATCATCGAGAGCTCACTTATCATTGGACAAGTCTGCTTCAATCTCATCCCCTAAAAAAGGAGATGGAAATACCTCGGAGCTATCAGATACACCAAGGTTGCCATTGGGTCTAAGCAGCATTGATTCAAAATCAACGATCCAGGTATTAGAGAGGATTGATTTGTCAGAACTAGAAGAACCACCTCATAGAGTCTTTGGGTATGATGGCAGAATCACTATTACTAGAAGGAGAGGCAGTCCCTACCATCGGGGTCACACAGGACTTTAAAGTGAATGATGCTGAAATACTCAATACTTTGACTTCAACAGCTTTTAGAAATGCAATATATTTCAAATAGCTGTAACCACGGAAATCAAATGCATATTTTTTATTTCCATATGTATAAGCAGTATAGAAATTGTTTGATAAAAAATCTGAGTAAACAATTGTCTCCACACTATCATCTTTAGAAATAGTTATTAGATTTTGCTTTGATCTCTCCTCATTCCACTTGTCAGTGCGCTCCGTTGATTAGAATTTTTCGCTATAGGTTATAACAAATTTGGGTGATCGCATCTACAGACTTGGTAGCTTTCAATCAAATCTAGCAAATATGTTCACTGACTTGAATGATGTGTCTCATCTCGCTCAAGTAAATTGAATTTATTGTTATCGTTTAACGAATCGTATATAGAAGTTCATTTCGGCAAATCACAGCTAGTAAATAACATTCTGCAAAAAAAAACTCTTGGAATTGAAATGCAACTGTAAACTACTAGCTACCTAATTCTTCAGGTTAGAGAAAAATGAACTTTAGTTTTTAACTTTAGAAATGCTGTCAGTACTTCGTAATTCTACTACTGATCGGTGAAGAATCATTTTACACTCTAGAATTATTTTTTATTCTATGCTTCCTCTGTTTCAGTTGGATCAGTAGCCTTAAATGAGACAAGACTCTTTATACGTTCTATCTGATATTCTTTGATTCAATATAGTGAAAGCACGAAGTTAGGTGTCCCCAACACAATATTGTAAAGCACCCATAGTACTATGTCGGGCAGTTTTGTTGTAACAATCAATCGAGCAGAATTTCTGAATGCCTACAGTTATGAAGGCAAGCGTGATACTTGCTGTGTTATAAAACTTAACGACATCACGGTCACAACAAGCACTGCCTTTAATGGAGGCAAGTATCCACATTGGAATGAAGACTTTCAACTTGATATTCACAACAAGGATAATCGTCTCAAATTTGAAGTCTATGAAGTAGTTGGTAAAAATAATAATGTTTTCCTTGGCACAGGTGTACTGGAGTTTGCAGAGATACTTAAAGATAGTGGACATGGAGGTTTTTGGATCCCAATCAAAAATCAAAACAACTCAAATATCGGAAGTATTATCGTCTTGTGTCGCAGAATGACTCATGCTGAAATATCCCTAAAATCAATCGATGATCATGATGCAATACGAGCTCTGCCTAAAGCTCCTTCAAAAACTATTGCTGATACTGCTCCAGCTAAGGCCCTAAAAGAGAAAAAAGAAGATGTTGCTGTCGTCCAAGAACTTCAAAATGTGACTAAACAAACAAGGGATCATTTTAAAAAGACGAAGAAAGAAGCCAAGAAAGAGGGAGCTGAATCTAAAATCAAGAGTTGGTTTGGATTTCGTAGGAAATTCTCAGCAAAAAGTGAAAAATCAGATCCAAATAGTTATAAATCCTTGCAAGACAATAAAATGAAATATGAAGTCCTTGAATCCTCTCTACAAGATGATTTGAATCTTGAACCAATAATTCCGACTGGCAAAGAAGTGGCATTGAACCTCCATGACAGCCAGGAAGAAGATTCTCCTCAGCAAAACATTCCACCAAGAAAAATATCAAAAGGATATGAAGCGGCTTTACAAGAGCCATCTGACGATGATGAGAATGAAGCCGAGTTATATGATTCTAAACGTGATTATATGGATAAAAAAGGTATGAGTGTAAATATCCTCTAAGAGGTTCTCGGAAAAAAAATTTGAATATGGACTTTGTCTGTGTTAATTCTTCTATCTAACTCTTGCATGTAGATAACCTTTAAATTCATTCAATAAAGACTAGTAGAAGCCACTTATAATTGATGAGTAATATATTTTATGCATCTGAAATGATGTCCTACAGCGGATTGAATTTATGTAAACTTCAGGATGATTGCTTTGCAACAAAAGCTTTCCGACCAATACAATTCCTTCAAAGCAATCCTCAAAAATTCTGTTGATGCGTATTGCAAGCTTAACTTTAAGTTTTACTTGTTATTTTTGCTATTCAATGTTTTGCTGAAGTCACCAACCTGACTCTTTTTTGTTTTTTTTTCTTCTAAGATCTCGAAAATAAGTCATTTGCTCATCCTGGTGTAAGAAATATTTATTTACGATGGCTTGCCTGTTTTCCTTGGAAATATATTTTGCAGCTTTGATCTTTTCTCAAAACTTCGCAAGCCTTTAAATGTTGTTTAATACATTCGAATAAGTCTGCGATATAAAAAAAGGTACTTTGAAGAAGGCAGCCTCTGCAGACAAATTCACTCAAAGAAACTGTGCATTTTGTAGAGGTCGTTGTCCACATTGAGACTGCATACTGCTCAACGTTTCTCAGAGCTTCGGACTATTACTGATCCCAGCTTAGAAATTGACCTTCCAACTTTCGACACTGGAAATATTTGCTGACGCATCAGTAACATTTGTAGATTGCTCAGTCAAATATGCTAACTCAGTAGTATATACCCGCTTAAATTCAAGTTTTAAAGATGATCTTCCTCATGCTTTCAGCATCCATACGAGTTATTGAATATGTCCTTATCACTCCCATTATCTGATCAGCTTCATAAGTTAACTAGATGCCCAACAACTAAATTAGCACTCAACGATTATTCGTGAAAGAAATCCATCTCAGTAAGAATATTTTCCAAAGCATTAATCGCAAATACGATATTCTAATACTAAAAATAAACGTCAGTGCATAACGAGAATTTGATACCGAAGCTTCTAGAAAGAGCTTCGATGACTTCATTTTGCGTCAACATCGTAAATTATTCATTCTATGCCTAATACAACGCAAAATGCATTGGAAGGTTCAGCGAATCAAGTTGATCGATGGACCATCCTAAAGTCTCTTGGCTCAGGTAGCTCCTCTAAAGTGTACCTGGGATATGATAATTCAACGGATATCTATGCCGCCCTAAAAGTTCACGTCAACCCGACACGAAAGATGATAGAATTTCTGAGAAGAGAGGCGATCACACATTCTAGTCTTTATCACGACCATATTCTTGGGATACATGGCTTTCAAGAATGTACTAATCTTATGACATCTGACGGAACTGCTCTCAAAGTCTCTGTGCTCACGATTGAATATGCAGGCGGAGGAAGCATGCTGCTGCTGGTACAGAAGCTGAACTACTTACCTGAAATTATTACGAGAACGTATTTCAGACAACTACTCAGTGCAATCGAATATATCCATCGCAAAGGATGGATTCACCGAGATATCAAGCCTGAAAATCTCATGTTAGATGACAACTATAGCTTAAAACTTGCAGACTTTGGTTGCATGATGAAGAATACGAGTGGAGAGAAGATCATCGAGATATTTGGAACGTCAAACTACTTTGCTCCAGAAATCCATCACAAAGAGAAATATTATGGTGCGCAAGCTGACCTCTTCGCTGCTGCGATGGTACTATTTATTATGGTTGTAGGTCACAACCCATTCCTGAAAGCAACAGAAAATGACCAGCATTATCGTATGATCATGTATAAGGATTTTAGACGATTTTGGAAAACTCATGAAAAACTCGCAATGAAACGAGACAAGAACCATCATTTCAAAAAAATTAGTAATGAACTCAAAGAATTAATTCAAACGATGCTCGCATATAATCCTATGGAAAGACCCAGTATCTCCGAAATAAAGAAAACTGATTGGTACAACGGACCTGTATTAAATGAGGCTCAGCTAACTGCTGCAATAAAGGAACTTATTACATTAAAAGAGACAGCTCCTCTGGGAGTTTAAGCTACAGAATTACTGAAATTAACAAATTGAAACTCACTACGAGTGCATGATGCTTCAGATTTAAGAGAATGATGAGAATCCAATAAAAATAGTTTTACATCAAAATTAGAGAAAATCTTTATTTGTTAAGACTTGCATTTAGGTTATCCCGCAAAGTACGTATTCGTTTTTATTCTCGTTTAGAATTTAGGGCGGCTACAGTAAGATATTATTTGAATAGTACCTATTAGATATTCTATTGATATTTTAAGCTCAGATTAGCAATATGAAGAATTTGTCTTCTTAATTGACTTTAAGTGATTATTCGAAATAAAATTAATCCATCGACGATGTAATTAGAGAATGACTTCAAATTATTTATTTCTGTATTGATGGGTTTTCCTCTAGGCGTGGCTATAATGCGGAGTATGACTGAATATTGAAGAAATTTAAATTTTAATAGTCCTGATTATTTGGAGTCCTCCAAATGATTTTCAGAGAGTGCATTTTCTTCAAACAAGCAGCTTAAATTTTTGTTGGCTTGATACTTAATGGGATTTTAATGGGGGTTCATAACAATTCCATATTGTTCTTGACTAAATTCCCACTTTGAAAGTACTATTACGCTCATATTAATATCTGTAATATGAATATGAAAGTTCAATATGACCTCGTGGCGCAATGGCAGCGCGCTTGACTACGAATCAAGAGGCTGTGGGTTCAAGTCCCACCGTGGTCGCTTTTTTTATTTTTACTTGAATCAACTTTTTGAGAACAATACTTTTAATTCAAATTTTGATTTCAGCAGCTCTTTCTCGAAAATTCATATTTCGAGGATTATGAAATAAATGCATTAGTTGAGTGATGAAGAAAAAGACATATCCATGACATATTACTAGATTCGTAGGGACCTCTCCAAGCTTAGTATTTGGATAATTTCAAGCATTTGCTCATCAAAGAGTAATAAAATGCTGAAACTCTTTAACGCTTGGATATAAACTTACACGAGATCCTCCTTCTAAGAATAAACAAGATGGGTAGAATTGAGTAAGATTATATTAGTGGTAAGGCCCATCATCTCTATGCTGATATTTTCATTAAGTCATTTCTTGTGATAACTTGACTGACTACCCTTTCTATACCTAATTTCAATAGGCCTGGAGCTATTGCTCGCTCAAGCACAGTGTTTCTAAACTGTCGTAAATATTGAGACTGCAGAATGTGTTGTGAATGCTATTTGAATAATAACAGAGAAACAACATTGAGTTCTTCGAATTAATAATCTACATCCAGCAACAAATTTAAGTAGAGTAAGGCAAAGCGGATTAAATGTCACTATCAGGGCCTTGGAGCACACTAAGGTCAACAACCCTAGTTTTCCTGGACCCTTTGAGGATTTGAGAGTTGCTGTCATTTATTTTTAAGCATATTCTATGGAATTTAGAAATTTCCTCTAAGATTAAGAACCTCTACTGCATTAGATATCTCAATGTGACCTCGTGGCGCAATGGCAGCGCGCTTGACTACGAATCAAGAGGCTGTGGGTTCAAGTCCCACCGTGGTCGTTTTTTGTGTTAACACTATTTTTTTCCATTTTCTTCATTTCAAAGTCTTGCTTGCTCTCTCATTCTCTCTCCAAAGAGAGCTGCGAGTGGTACCTAAACACCACTCTCTTCGATATGTACTGCTTTCGACAGTATCCTGCTTCAAAACAATTCTGAGATCATGAGATCAAATGCCAAAATTTATGGAACTTTCTGAAAATTGGTCAAAATTTGACTTAGAAATAAATTTCCGTTGTTGGTTTGCTTTATTTCGGATGAGCCTTCTTCCTCAGCCAGCTCAAAACATTTCTGAAGTTATTAACCCAGTCCAAGATCCTTTTCTCATCATACATACTCGCTCTACTTCTGAAAGAAATCTCTCAACCATCACTATTTATTCTTGGAAGACATTTCAACCTCTCAAAACGATTAAATTGAAGCTCAGCTCTTTGGCAATCCCTCCTCAATTCAGAGTAGCGACTTCGCGTTGTCTCTTATTCGCAATCCACGGACAGGATCTAAGTTGCTGGTCAGCTCTTACCGGTCAATTAAAAAGTTCTATCAAAGGTTTGTCTCCACGAATTCGGTCTTCTTCTCAAATATCGGACAATCTGTTTGATTATAGCGCTGTGTTAGAAGTCCTTGTGGTAGCAGCTGACAATGGAATTAAAATTTACAATGCAGAACAGCTCAAATTACAAGAAGAGTTATATATCAAGCGATCTTTCGAAGAAATTCATTGCTCTAAGAAAGACCCAATAGTCGTAGTAGTGGAGAAATTTCAACGAGAAATTTGGATCGTGGATCTTATTAAGTCTTGAGTTGCTTACAAAATACGTCTTCCTTGGAAGAATGTTTCAAATTTCGAAATTTCAGGTTTCAGGAATCTATTGGGTGGCAATTATTTGGTGCTATCAGAGGCGAAAACCTCGGAGGCCAGCAAAGGTGTTTCTGTTTACTGTATTCGGCGCAAAGAAGGGAATTTGCTGGGGGTATGTAGAATCCCAACAGCTGCCAGAGTAATCATAGTTGAAAGGAATTCTCATCATTTCCTAATAGCTCTTGAGAAACAGAAAAGTTCTATGGATTGCTATGAAAATATATCAGAGAGAGCAGAATATAAGAAAACTCAATCAATTAGAACTCATGATTGGAAGAATTTGCTTTCTTTTGATAAAAATTTTGTGATTGTGCGCATTTTGAAATACCACCGCTAGACATTGTTTGTTGACAGAATTTTCAAAGTTACTTCATTACTAACGTATAAGAGTTCACCTGAGGTATTTTCGTTTGTAAATTTTCACAGCAGAACGACCCATTATTTAACAATTCTGATATGTAATATAAAGCATACTAATACTACTTCCAGAATACCTGACTCTTGAGACATTTATGAGGATGTTTGAACTGTTATTTTTACAATGGTAGAGTGCAAAATAATCACATTGAATTAGCTGCATTTCTCGATCGTTTTTATTAAGATTGACATGAATGGAAACAAATAAAGCCCAATTTATCAAGTCTAAAAGTACTCGTATTCGACATAAGCAAAATTTTGTTCCTTGCAGTGTCACATCTAAAGAATTGCGAAATTACCTCATTTGAAATTTTGTTGAAAAAGTAGAGAATTTTAGACCTGCTCAACTGAATTTTCTATTCTCAGCAAAAGTGGAATAAATAATTTTTAACTCGAGGAGTTTTTCAAAAAACTGCAGCTTAGACCTGATATCATTCAATAATGCAGGGTTTCAATCAAGAGCCTGACCGCAGATCAGCAGTATCATTCATCAGAAAATCGTTCTTGAATTTTAATAGAATAGAAGCATCAGAATTGTGAACCTAGAAGACTATAAAGATGAAAGAAGTATCAATAGGTTTTTTTCTAATTAATCTCCCATATTCTGACGAGTGCTATCCCTTCAAATAGTTCACAACACACTGTAATTAATAATGAACAATTACAAAAATCGACAATTCGGATAAAAAAATCATTTGATTGCGAAATTTGCCATGAGACATTTCATCGCTTACGCCTTGTTCCTCTAGAATGTGGTCATAAGTGCTGCAAAGTTTGTTTCCAGTACTATATTGAGCAGCTCATCTTAGATAAAAGAGTAATTCTATTTTGCCTGCGCAATTTCATTGATCAGTCGATTTGTCTTAAAGGTGAGAAAGATCACTTGCCCTCACGAAGGCTGCACAAATGAAATAGACGAAGAATTCTTGATGGAATTCTCAAGAGAGCTATTTCACTCTTTCCTCTACGCAAAGCAATTTATCTCCCCTCACCTGCGCCGTTGTGTTGGAATCAATTGTGAACAATTTTTAAGAGGGTCCTTTGAGAATCCACATCTGATCTGTCAATGTGGTGCAGAAGTTTGCTTTAATTGTGGTGATCAGTGGCATCCAGAGAAGACATGCGAACAGGTCTACCATCTAAGATGCTGAGTTCATAACAAAAGTTCTAGTTAATAGAGAGATACACCGAAGAAGGAAACAACAACAAGACAGAAGTAAGGCTCTGTCCTCAATGCAAGGCGCGTATCTATAAAGATGAAGGGTGCGATCACATAACCTGCTAGTAAATTTCGGAACTTCATTGAGGCCTAAATTTTATTTATAAGTATCTGCAAACATGAGTGGTGTTGGATCTGCCAGTATGAAACAAAAGCAGGACACGATGCATCATGTCCAAACAGCTTAATCCATAGTTGATAGTTCCAATATTTTACTTAGCTAATCTTTTTCCTCTGTTCATAGTTGAACCGAATCAGCCTACTCTGAGACGGAATCTTGCGATCATAAGAGCATTCTTCATTGTGAGCTTTCAGTTAATGCTAGGTTTTTGGGGGCTTACCTTATTGCCTATGATATTATTCCTCAGCTTTCTGGGATGGCCTGCACTATTGTATTACTTTACAAGAGGAAGAAGAGAGTGTAATCCGCTTGCTTTCTCGATACTGTTTATAGGCGGGATTTGCATCACACCCATCACGATCATTTTATCATTTTTTGCTGTTTGGGGAGCACTGATAATGATTTCTGTGTATATTGGCTCTCGTATCCTGAAATATTTTGGATACTCATATTTGGACATGAAACGATTTTTGATCAGAGGTCCGTAATTTATTGTAGATATGCATATTTATTTCACAAAAAAAAGAGATGTTCTCTTTGTTTGTTGTCTCCCTAAAATTTTTTTCATAAAGATTGGAACTTCGAGACATGCATTGTCTTTTTTTTTGATTTCTCAGAAATCTGTATCATGATCAGATTGAAGATTTCACTGCGGGAAAATTTGTTTTCGTTGCAAAAATAGGTGTTAGATAGATTCTTCACTTAATACAAGTTTTGAGAAGAGTTGAAACTTGCTTAAAGACTAAATCGAAGGTGCTACCATAATTACATGAAATTAGTTAATTTCACAATTTTAGATAGTATGCTCGAGAGAGCTCGAAGTGCTATTTCATAACTAGTGATGAATTGTATACTAAATCACATTAAGGTACTGTTTACCCTAATAAATTAAGAAATATATGAAATCACGATTAAGGAAAGTTAGTTATACTGAGTATTTTTCTTTTCGAAAACCATAGAATTAACGATTTAATCTAAAATCCATACTCAATTAGAGTCTGGCTAATAACTTTAAGCCAAGCTTGCTGTTATGAAAACTTATCAATTCAAATTCAATACTCGGTCAACGAGCTAATATTTAAGATTCACAATTACTTACACACGCTTCGTGGTCCCCAGATGTTTCAAGTTGGATCTCATACCATATTAGCCTTAGTTCCTCTGAATCCGTACCAAGACTTACCGACTAAAAAGTGAATTTTCATAAAATGAGAATACCAATACAATAATTTTTCCCAGTTGATGAATTGAAATTTACGAATCATCAAATTGCAGACAGATACATATACATAGAATCCAATTTTATACCATTACAGATGCTAACTCAATTTCTGAGTTAGTTCATACGAAATCGAGGGATTAAGGTAATCACAGAATCTATTATTTTTCAAAAATTAAAAAATATTATATATATATCGCTAATTATTTGAATATGATCTTGGATAATGAACAGGTATAACGAACAATTTTTTATCAGTAACTCGGCCTTACTATGAAATATCTTTATCAACTTTAACTAGCCGGAATGATGAGGCAAGTTGTTGGCGCATTATCTCTCGTGAAAACAGTTACTCTATGTTTCTTGAATATTGTATTCAGATCTGAATAATTAGACCAAAAAAAATATACAATGCTTGTTCAAATACGGAGACGGATTTACAATTAACTTACTTCTGGACGATATACGACCATAACAAGCATCTAGCAATGGTTACCCTGTTATGTGTTAAACCAAAAGAAGCCAAAGCAGTCAACAATATAAATAAACTAATATTTATACATTTAATACCACTTTTCGAGGTCTCAGTCGCTTTAGCGCAAAATACTCCTCTTTCAGCATTTGCTTGTAGGTCGATTTGAAATATTTAAACTTTCTCTGAATGAGAACAAGTTTATATTTCAGGAATTTAGCGTACTCCTCAATGTCTTTCACGTTTTCGGGGTCTTCATTTTCTTCATAAAAGTAGGTGATTGGAGTATCGATGCTTCTATTCAGGGCGTTTTCGTCTAAATCTTCACAGTCCTCATCACTACTGCCTTCTGAATCTGTTTCAAATTCATCGTCATCATCTTCCTCCTCTTCATCCTCTTCTATTTTTATTTCTTCCTCCTTCACACTAAATGATAGCTCAGAGTTTCTAGCAATATTTCGCAAGTTTGGTGAATTCTCGCCAATATCAGATTCTGATGTGATTGACCATTTCTTCGAACTGTGTCTTTTTGTGTCTATTCCTAATACAGCCTTCTTGAGCAAATCCAGATGTGACTGCCTTTTTTCATTTTTCACTCTGTCTTTTTTAGTCTGACTCTTGTATTCTGTTCTAGTGAAGACTGTTTGTCGCGATCTATTGACGATATTTTCATCACTTGATCTCTTTTTCTGAAACCATTTTGGTTTTGAACTTCCTTCAGGATCTTCTATCTGCAAATTATAATCTTCTCCTTTCGGCTGAAAGGCCGGCTCGATAGAGATATCTCTGTGAGATATGCTAAATGGAGTAACTTCGGCATCTAGTTCAGCTAATTTAAACGATGAAATATTAGCAGCTTGGAGATTTTGCGGAACAAGTATAGAGCGTTCAGAGTAAATGTCTAATTTGCTTTCTTCAAGTAAGTTGTCGATTGAAGTTTCCATTGGAGTAATTTTCTTCTCCTCCTCCTCAAAACCTCGATCTTTCGGATTTCTCTTGCTCTCTTCGATCTTCCTTATGGCGTGCTTTTCTGATTCTTCTTCCTCTACTGGAGTTGTTTCTGATACTTTCCTTTCTAGAGAGCTCCTTTGAATTTCAGCTTTATTTATCAATTGAAATGGGTTTTCGACGAACTTTTGAAACATGCTCGTGATTGAGGTTTGTATATTTTCCAAAGGTTTAATAAAAGTTTTGGGATATGGAATTTCTGGGAGCTCTGGGAGCTTGAGTAGACCTTTAAGCAATCCTTCGCTCAAAGTTTTTTTGTCCTCTCTAACTATATTCTTTTCTTCTTTGATTAGATCTTTAGTTTTCTTCTTAACTATAGGAGCCTTGTTATGAACGGTAGAAGCTCTTCTCCTTGGTTGTAACTCTACTTTAATGTCATCTAAAATCTGTTCTTCCGGCATCATATTAGAAAATTTAGGTATATTTTCCGAAACCATGATTTTAGCATCTCGTCTTAGCTTTGTGCCTGCACGAGGTCTTATCGAAGATATTTCTTGTCTGGAACTGCTTCTAGAGTTGCGATGACCACCACCTCGCTCATCAGCAAGAGAAGCTCCAACTGAAAACATATTATTGAAGGCTTCACTAGGGTCCAATCTTCCTAGTTTCAATTGTTCTTGAATGATTCCCTTGTCAATTCTCAGATCTTCCACGAATTTACGGACTTTTCGGCTCTCGAGGAAAAAGCACGTTGCATACCGTTTCCCTGTCCTTAACCCATACGGCGTCGCTTTGTCTGTCAGTAATTCCTCTCCAAATATTCCATGATCGATGTATCTCGATAAAAATATCCTATGGTTGTTAGGTGGTGTTGTATATAGCATTCCACTTCGGAGGAAATAGAGCCCATCTGGCTTTTGTTTCCCATTTAAAATCATTGTGTTAGGTAGATAGGTCTTTTGTTCCAGGCTGCAGAGGAACTCGGCTCTGGCTTTTCGTTCTAAAAGATCGAAAAAGAAAGGATACGTCTCGCAAAACTCCTTGAATACTCCCAGAGTTAGTTGAATACGCAATGCGGGGCCAAGTTTCGGAAAGTACTGAGGGTTTTTCACCAAAACATTGAGGTTGTTTTGCAAATTTTCCATAACCAAAGCCTCTACATCCCTTACAATCGCCTCTGGCATGGGCTCACTTGAGAAATTACCTTTTTCAATTGTAAAGAACCACCATTCCAGTCCAGATTTTTCCTCTCCTCTGATAGACTTTAGTCCAAACAATTGAAAATCTCTGCTTATTGAAGCTGTAGCGAAAATAAAGACTCCTAATGCGATAAATTGAAGGTATATTCCAACAAAAATCTCGACATTATTCTCAAAACTGATCGTTATATCGCCATAACCCACACTAGACATTGTGTAAACAATGAAATAGCATCCTTGAATATATCCTGTGATTGAACTTTGTCCCTCTTTGATCAAGAAAAATTTGTTCGTGAAATATCGAACAAGAAAGCTCGAAAGGCAAGTAAGAATGTGTATGGCAATGACTGTCCATAGCATTGTTTTGAGAACTCGAGTTAAAACCAAGATAATAAATTTAATTTGATAATATTTGATATGTGAGCTTAGATAATGAACCAATGCGGAGAATTGGTCCATCAAAAAAACCCACCTTCTGATTCGAAGCGTTTTGAATGCTAATGCTTCTATATAATATCGGTAGAGAGGAGCAATCATGGCCAGGTCAAAAATCATCCTTTGTTTCAAGTAGCGCATTATTATCTTCTTGGGGGAGGTGACGAGGTCTGGTCCGACATAGTAAGCAGTAAACAGGCACAGTATCATATCTATCAAAATCATGCTGTCTAATCCAATGAAAATCCAGAGCATGGTTTCATCAATCTGATTATTTTCAAACTCAACAAAACCGATCATATAGAATGCAGAAATTCCTTGCAGCACGCTGTTTAAAGAAATGATAATATCCCATATCCACTTGAATCTGCTGTTTGGAAGGATTAAAAGTCTATCATACCAAGTCCTCCCATCGAAAAATTTGTCTGTTATTGAGCTTCCTCGCATAGTTCTTGTCATTTTCTGATCCAGAAGCTGATGAGTCTTATCAATAAATCTATACTGATTAAAGAATTTCCTTTTCAATGTTTGCCAATTCTTTGAAATAGTTTCTGGAGGCGGCAGATGAACCCGAGTTTGCGCTCTGCTTCTTATAAAGGATTTAATCGGTATTACTATTTTCTCAGAGTAGGGATCAATTAAATTATTGATTTCTTCTGCTTGGATTTGAATAGCTTGGCTTCCAGTGCTTTTGGCATTACTGGTTTTTCTGCTCGAAAAATGTTGTGATTCTTTGGATTCACGATGCTCATCAACAGTGGATGGATTAAGACAGGGAGTTGGAGAGTTCATAGTTTCTATTTGGATACTTTTTCGAGAAAAGTGCTCATCAGCTTCTTTGGCTACACTTTTCTGAACCGAAGAGAACATACTTGTCGATTGCACAGTTTTTTTAATGTATTTCAAGGCGTTTGTTAGTTCTAACTGAACTCGTTTGCCAAATTGAAAAGAATCCCTCACATTTTGTTTTGAAGTCTGAATTTCGATCGAATTTTCATTAGAATTAGGCTGAATGCTTTTGAGGCTATCTACCATCCCAAGTCTAAGAGAGGCTTTTCGGCAAGTTAATGTATCAGATATAATCTGAGTGTTCCTCAATATTTTATTATACGATTAAACACAAATTTAATTAAAACTCATTGAAATGCCAAGACATTTAGAAGAGGGACATATCGAAGTTAATTTTAACCTTATTCACATGACTTGTACCCCCAAAAAAAATAGAGCAACTACTTCCTTTTTTCCACCAAATTTTCAGTACAATGAGATATCTGGCTGGTCAAAACTGTCCGCGTCACTGGATTTTATAATTAAAAGGGAAAAATATTTAATTTAATCCTGAGAGCATTTTTATGTGTGAATTAACAGATCTGTATTGTAAACTATTTCAAATTAGGTATAGTTATGACAGGCTTGTCTTCCGGTGGCAAATTGATTATTGATCATGGAGTTCAGTACGAAGATAAATAGAAAATCTATTAAACCCAAAATGATTATTTTATCTTGACAATTTTCAGAATTGTCCTTCATTTTATAAATGTTTCCAACTCTATTAGCGATAAGAGTTCTTCGGTTGGACATTTTGAAATCGGACCGGTAACCGATGGCTGACTTGAAATTAGGTCCTTGGTTTTTTAGAATAAGGTTTCAACAGAAGTCATTTCTTAGTATTTGGAGACTATCAGAATGAGTTGAGAGCTCCAAGTATATTATTTCAATAACTGTCTTGAGAAATTATGATGGGTGATTTTCAAAATTTTCGAGAGTAATTAATCCTTGTGAGAAAAAAACCACATTCACTTACCTACATAAAAAATACAAGCACACTATATGATAAGTCAGTTTGGAATTTCATATCATAGGAAAACTCTATACAAAATTCAGAAGTAGAATAAATATAAGAGTCCTCTGAAATATGCTCCAATAAAGCCTAACAAGAGAGGAGACAAACTATTCTCTATGAATATTAGGTGAGTTGTATGTATAGTCACCTTTCCAAAACTCATATAAAGTAGATATAAGGAAAATTAACCTATTAAATATATTTTTAAAAAAAGGGGACAAAACCAGGTTATATTGGTTTAGCATAGACTCTCCGTTGATTAGTTGTTGTTAAGAAAGATACCTGGCCTGCAGTGTATGGCTGAGGATTTCTATTGTTCTCAATTTGATAAGCGTTTGATGTTGTAACTTTATTGACTTGAAAACTATCATCGTTCGTATTATGGTTTACAGGTAAACTAAACTTACCTTCCTCCTCCTCAAGTCTTGCTTTTCGATCTGAGCTCATACATGTCAGATTCTTTGAATCGTTTGTTATTCCAGTGGAAATATTCTGTGTTTGGTTGAGTGAGGTTGGACTGCTGTATCCCAATTTCTCGTGATCAATATTTGGATATACTAACGGGTTGCTTAAATGCAGACTCCAACTAGGAGTAAGTTTCGGTTGCGCCATCAATCCCACTGAAATATCACTTCCTATGTTTGTCTTTATGGATAAATGCCCCATAGATCCTTGGAATTTGTCAGTATTCTTGTAATCCACGAATACAGGAGAGATAACTTTGAATGGAGATTCAAAGTCATTGTCATTAGTAGTTAGATGAGTTCTCTGCTGACTTGTTCCTTCGCTTTCGTCTGTTTTTGTAAATTCTTTCTCGGTTTCTTCGTGCTCCGTTTCCAATACTTCCAATGGATTTTGCTGTGCTAGTTGCCTCGCGCTAACCTGGTTAGGGGAAGCATTTTGGTATGATCCCCTCTTCGATATGGGTCTGGATGTTACTCGATCACACGAAATTGGAGGTACATCAGAATCTGAAGAGACATCTAATGATGCGGGTTGCGAATGATGTTGCTTCCCCTTACCAACGATGAAATTACTGATTTGGATATGCTTATAGTTTTTCTTCTTGGTGCTCTGCGCATGAGAGCGATCCGAAGAGACTTTGGGTATACTTCCAAGATCCAATTTAAGGCGACTTTTCAAATCAATCGCTTTTTCAGATTTAATTGATGAACGTGATCGATTGTTAGAATGGATAATTTCGTCACCTTCATACGTTGGAAGCGGACTGAACTTCCTGTTATTCAAATAAACAAAAGAATTTTCTTTAGAATTTTTCTTTAAGTTCTCCTTGTTGAAGTGCACGATCCCAATGTTGGAATTGATGAAGACATTATTTGATGTGTTATTTTGTTCTAGATAAGACGAAATTCTTATAACACTAGCAATACTCTCCCTAGTAAATGGTCCTCCACCTGAAGCGATAATTTCTTTAGATATATTCTGCGTTCCGGAGAAATTTTGTTTGTTCTCCTTGCGCAGTTGCTGAATCGCTTGAATAAGTTGTGATTTTGGATTAAAATTAAGATTGGAATCTTGAGAGTCATTGACAAAGCTTGGTTTCTCAATAAAAGTTTGCTGCGCAAGGCTGGATTTTTCAATGAAAGTTTGTTGTTCATTGGAAATAATGCTTGATTTTGTTTTCGGTTTCTTGATTTCGGATAAAATACTATTACTATTATCTTTATCAGCAATGCCTTCGAGGAAATTGTTCTCAGGTTTGCCACTCTTAGGAGCAGAAGCCAACAAAGCCTGTTTCATCCGAGAATTTTTGATAATTATGCTCTTCTTTTCAGAGAAATCTTTCTTAATTGACTCGAAATCGGGTTTGTGCTGCAAAATGAATGGATGAGCTTGCAATTCTGAGGCTGAAGCTCGAGATTCACTTTTTACAACGAAGCACTTCGAGAGAAAATCCCTCAGCAATGAAGAAAAATTTTCAGGATTCTGAAAGGTCAGTTGAGGGCGATGCTCAATTGCAAAAATCACTCGAGCTGGATGCAGATGCTGAAAAGGAGTTTCAAGCTCAGCCATCTCCAATATACAAATGCCTAGGGCCCATATGTCAACTTTTTTAGTATAAAACTGTTTTGCCGCCTGCTCTGGTGCCATCCATAGTGGAGAACCAATAAATGTGTTGGTCTGGCTTTTCGTAGAGGCAATTCCGAAGTCCGCGAGTTTCACTTCCCCTGTACTATTGATTAAAATATTTCCTGGTTTAAGGTCTCTGTGCATACTATCTTGAGCATGTATGAATTCCAACGCAAGAAGCAAATGATATATGACGCAAGCGATCTCAGCCTCAGAAAAAGGGATTCCAGTCAATTGAAGAATATCTGCAACCGAACCGAGCTGACAATATTCTAAGACTAACCATAATTCATCAGTGGTAGCATAAGCGTCAACCAACTTGACGATACAAGGATGATCGACTGAACGTAAGAACTCAAATTCGTTGTAGTACACCTCTTCGTCTTCATTTATTGGGCATATTTTAATTGCAACAAGTTGATCGGTTATCTTGTTGATTGCTTTGTACACGGCACCATATGTACCCTCGCCTAGTTTATCAATAATCTGGTATGTTTCTCGAGGATGAGTTTTTATCCCTTGTAGGACGTTGATAATCGTACTATCAAAGGAAGTGTTATTCATGTTTCTGTTTTATCTTTTATTACTGCACGAATACAGCAAAAAATTGGTAAATATTGGTTAGAGATAATTATTTTGCAAGTTTTCTTTAAAGTTCGAATAGCAACGTTGCTCACTTTCCTTTTGAAATATCACAAGTGGATCATACTTTTTTTTGCTAAAGAATCCCGGCAGATTTCTAGTACATTTAGAGTGATAACAGTCAAAAAATGTTGTCTTGGGAGATTAGAACTTTCTTTTAAAAATGCGTCGACTAGAGTAGTTCAATCATGGACTACTTTCGGTAAATTAGAATTCAAAGTACGATGACACTAATGATACGACTTGCAGTAAGAAGTCTTGATTTCTATTAATATAATTACGAATAACATAATTTCTTTTTGGGGAATTATGGAGGCAAACCGGTTACTGAATTATTGAATCAACTAATGGAATTTCTCGGGAAAAAACTGAAACAGAGAGAAGGAAAGGAAAGGGAAGAGGGAAACGTAATGACCTGCCTGAACTAATAATCGCACATCCAGCAAATCAAAACCCTCTTTGAAATATCAGAGTCAAAAATTATTGCTGGTATTGGTTTGCTGTACTTGAACAAACTATTAAAGTTTCAATTTAAGAGAGTTTGAGATGATATTGATATTTATAGATCTTATGTATCATTTCTTAGAGAACTCCCCATAAATTAGAGATCGGGAAAATATGAACTATATTAATATTTTTTTGCCATAATTTTCGCCATGTTATCTCTTCTCTTCGTGACGAAAGACTCCAAAACTCTGAACGCGCTTTCTCTTCCTGTAGAAGCCTCTCCTTTCATCGAATCATTGTCAAGTGGGAGAGACTCTCCTGGATGGATAAGAGTATTTGAATTGGCTCCCATTATTATAGAGCTCGTCAATTGAGTGATATCATTGTTATTGCTATCTTCTTCCTGGAAGGTCATGTTATTTTGAGCGCGCGCTTGCTGTTCGATCATCTGAAGGTAGGGCTTTTGTTTTGGCTTTTCAACTGGCACGTCCAGATCTTTGACTGTCATTGGTTCATGAATTTCTTGCTTCTTAGGCACTTTCTTGGCAGTTTTGACTTTCTTGGGGCAAGGTCGATAGAACGTTTTCCAAAGTGCCCTGGCTGCTAACACAACACTTGCTACCAAATTGACGATAATCAGAATAAGGTTAACAATGACAAAGCCGTTTCCCATGGTATATCGAGTATCAAATAGCCAGAAACTTTGATAATCCATAATTGCAAGCCCAAGCACAAAAATAGAATTAATTATCACGCCCAAATCGAAGATAATATGCAGTCCAAGTTTTATAAAATTACTCCAAGGTCGAGCTATTATGACATACATTGCAAATGCCATATTAACCATCACACCATAGATCGCTTGGAACAGAGGAAATCCATTAAGCACCGCTGCCGCAAAAGCAAGAGAAAGGTTTCTGACAAAGTATACTGGTATGTAGTATTTGCGGACATGCTTCACCTCCAAAAACTCTTCGTAAAGGATGTCGAATTTTCCGCGTTTTGTGAGCTTTTTCGTCGTTCTTCCATCTAGTATTCTGTTGACTTTCTTTCTGTTGATGTAAGCAACCACACCAATGAAAGCAGGAATCCATGCGATCAGGAACAACGTCGAAAAAATGAGTGATGTAATACCGAACCCTTCAGATACCGACGGGAATGTAAAGTTCAGGAAGATGTAGAATAGAGACCTAAGGGAAACGGACATTCCTACTAAAATGAAGAGATTCCAAGTAAATAGGACTTGAATTTTCTTTATAATGCCTGTTCCTTTTTGATTTCTCAGAAGCTTTACAATCCCGGCAATTCCTCCGATTATAATTAAGAGAACTATCATCGTGAAGATGTCTCTGAACGTATTATCAATGAAGTTTCCATTAGGAATGTAAGTCTTCAGGTTCGTCGCATTGGGCAGTGTATTGGTTATTGCAATAGGTTGAAGACCGCAAACTTCCAGAGTGAGAGGAAAAACGAAAGGCACTGGCGGATTGTAGGCGTTAAAGAATATCGATGCTATATTCGGTGGATAATCGATATTTATCGCTCGGTTAAGCAGCACTATCTCCAAGGAAACGGCTCCTCCGAGAAGCAAACTTCCTTCATTTGATAATGCCATTGCTACGAGATAGAAACCGGAAGAGATCGGACCGAGAATATTCATGAGTCCTGAAACATCGCGACCAAACCATTCATCGGTGTCAATATTTCCAGCCAGCGAAGCTACAACCCATGTGTTAGCCATATAAAAGCCATAACTAAGTAGCGTGCTGTTTATTGTAGATGCAATTCCCGACGACAGAGAGATGGTGATGACTGTTCCTGGATCGACGGTTGTAAACCAGGTAAAAGTGATGTTGACGACCATGCTATCATTACTTTTACTGAGCAGGTAGCTATACGAGCTTGAAGAAATGCCCTCAATGGAAACAGAGAGATATGAGGTGAGATCTCCAGCTAAAATATCAAAAAGAGCTTCAGTGAATCCCACCATTACAGTATAATTTCCAACGATTCCTAGAGAGAGCATGCTGATTCCAGAAATGCATTTGTTGCTCGAGAGAAGTAATGAACCTGAGCATTTGGTGCATATTGTTGGATTTGTTGGACAGAGGACGCAGTCAGCGATCTGGCAGGGCATACATTGGCTGGAATAAAGAGCGTAACCATCATTGCAAGTTGCATTACATTGAAAGCTAGTTTCAATTGCCCCCGGATAAAGTGTGACTTTAAATCTGCCGCTAGCACAGCCTGTACAATCAGAGATAGTGGGACCGAGGCAAGTCGAACAGCTTGAATCACAGTAATCACAGGTGGAAGCACTGGTTAGGTAAAATCCATTCTGACAGGTGGTACAGACTGAGACCGATGAGCATGTCTGGCAATTGGGATCGTTACAAGGCACACATTCACTACCCAGAATAGTATACTTATTAATTGCTTGGCAGCTGCTAGCAGTAATACACTGTGAAGTACCAGCGTTTGACTTGGAGTAAACATAATAATTTGGTTTGCAGCTTGTACAGCTCGCCGAGCCTGAACTACTGCAAGTTAAGCACGTCGTGTGACACAGAGAACAAGAGCTACCATAAACATAATAGCCAGGCTCGCAGTAAGTGCAAGTAGATTGAGGATAGCATGTAATGCATTTCGAATCAGTGCAAGGTATACAAACACCGCTTACTGTTGCATAGCGAGTTGGGCAGGGGTAAATGCATTGAAATTGAGCGCTACCATAAGGGATTTGGTATTGATAATAATTCGTCACGCAGCTTGTACATTGGGTACTAGACGCACTAGGACAAGTCTTGCATGTACCAAAGCAGGGCTGACAGTCATTATTTGAAGACAAGAAATAGTATTCGTTTTCGCATTTTGTGCAGTAATTCGGCTCGCTGCACTCAAGGCAATGGGGATCTGAGCAATGAATACAGGTGCCAGAAACATCGGTATAACGACCCGGACATGATGTCACACACTGGATTCCACTGCCTCCAGTATAAAGGGACCTTCCGGTAGGACAAGTGAGACATTGATTAGAGCTTTCACCATTGCATGTCAGGCAAGTAGAATCGCACAAATAAGCCGTGACCCTGAAGTTATACACTGACCAAGACTCATCCGCTAGGTGCTGGTTAAGATTATTGGTGAACATAAATGTGTATGTTGTTCCGGAAAGAAGTGGAGGAACTGAAGTTACTGTGCGAGATATCGAACGGTAAGCTATATTCCAAGTCCCACTCATGGAGCAACTGGCTGTCCCATAGGAACCGGTCGGACTTGTGTCATCAAAACTGTCGAATAAATAGTCATTGATATAAAAATTCCAATTCTCATTAGTATCAGGGGTATTTATCATCCACAACTCGTAGGAATAATCGAAACGAAATGGTGTCCTTGTGAAAGTATGCGAAGTCGTTAAAACAGCGTTCAAATCGAGATTCCCTGCAGCCGTCATTCCATTGCAGGTCCAAGTTGAGTAACCCCAAGAATTCGTCGAGCTGGTAAAGGAAGTCCATAGCTCAGTCGCTGCTAGTATATTCAGAGGAAGTAAAATCCTCAGTAGTGTGGTTAAGCCGAGTGTCTGCATATTTTTTTTTTTGGAAATAAAAAGCTAAGTTGAATTATATAACAAGCTACAAACTTGAGTCAGTTTAATTCATTTATATAGATGGTTTACTTGGGATCAAATCTCATCAACATTTTCTCTCATTTATCAGAGTCGATTCATGCTTGCCCATGATGCCAGAGCAAACAGTTTTTAACGATGGTGGTTTCTCGATACGGTTAGACACAACTGGAACCAATACACAATTGAATTAAGTCTAATTATAATTGCACTCGGATGAGTTTTTTGGGTTGCTCTTTGCAATCCTAGGACACTTTCATGCAATGACACTCGAATTAAAAATAAAGTTTTCGAGATCTCTTTGATGATAATAAATTTACCAAAACATCGACACAAGAAGGCTTTCCGTAATCAAATTCATGAAATTCATAGGGTTTACTTGAATTAGGACGCTGCGACACAATGAATATAGCAAATTTCAGAGTTTTAAACTCTCAGAAGCAGTGATTTGATTTACTAAGCTGCATAAATAGCTCGATGTTTTAATTAACACACATCCAGAGAATAATGAAATGAGTCTCCCTGAAGAAACATTTTGGAGTCATTGCGAATTCTTCTGAGTGAGATAGGCCTACATGATCTTAAAGAGCATCTATGCTATCCTCATTCAAAATCAAGATTTGTATTATGATTCATGAATCGGATTTCTATTTTTCTTGAACCTCTTATACAACAATAGCAAAGTACTCACAACATGTATTCTGTCAGGCTCAATCGGAAGCTAACATTCTAATTGAAGGGCTCTAATAATTACTTATCCAATGCAAAATGATAATTCTAAGTGTTTTTGGAGCTTTTGGCTTGTGAGGGAAATGTTTACAAAGAAGAGGTTTCAATATACTCTCAAATGTGGATCTGTTGAATTCGAAAATTTTTCAAATTTAGAAGTGTGCATTGGATGTCAAAAATGAAATCGAGTTTAAATTAGTTTGGTCCGTATGTAAAGAATTCTTACTTTTGTCTTTAAGATTGCGGTTTGAAAATAAAGATCCAAAAAAGGACTAAAATCTGAAAATTCCGAGATCTAAACTTTTTCTTTAATTAAATCATCCTGGGTCTGAAGGGGCTATAAACACATGGATTCATCACTATTTTATCAATTTAGTATAAGAAGCAAGAATCTCCTTCATCAAAGGAGTTAAAAAATTGGTTGTATTAATACAAAAAGAGCAACAGCTGCAGAAAGACGAGGATTCGAAACCACTACGTTCACCATTAAATATTTGAAAGAAAATAAATAAAGCGGAAGCACTTTTTCAAATTAAAAATGATTAACAAAGAAAATGATACTTCTTTTAAATATGAATGCTAATCGATTCCATTTAATGAACACACATTAAGTTTGCCGTGATGATTGCACGACTCAGAATCTCAAGTTTAATTTTTCGAGGAAGAATTGCCTCGCTTGCATTACCTTGACCATGTTGCAACTTATTTGATGGTTTAGAAAGTTTTTTGTTCAAGATCTGACTCTATGGCTGCTAAATACTCTTCGGATTATCAACAATTGGGGCCCTCCTAAATTCTTTCAAACTCCATCATTCTTGATTAATAACGATAATAATTTTCTATGTTGTGGCAAATTAGTGTATTTCACAAATAGCTCTCTAGAAATAATTGTCACTGTCCACGGTTATTATCCCCCTCTTAGCTTTAAATAATAGCACGTGAGAACAAAATTGAGTTTGTTCTTAGCAGATTTTTAAACTGTCATAATTATTTAATCAGTGCTGTTAAAGATTGATATGAATATGAAAGGAGTAACTAATCTTACATATGTGCCTCGGCATCAGAGTCTGGGCTCACTGTTTCAAAAAAATGTTGGCCCCTCAAGTCCTGATCAACAAAGAACCCTGATAAAAACGCATGAGGCGTTCAAAGAAAGACAAAATTTGCGCTCTACTTTTGGGATTGAGACTCAACAATCGAGTCAGATTCAAAGAGAGTTAAGAGCTTCAAGTGGCAGCATTACCAGAAACTTCAATTTATCAGACAAAAATGTATTAGTTGAATTTATTCCTCCTCAAGAAGGTCCGTTTACAGCCCGGACATTGGAAGGAAGGACCGAAGAAGAGGAACCGATTGAAGAGACTTTTAACATTCAATTCAGTATCGTTAGACCACAGGGGCAATCATCAATTGGTGTGGCTGAGAAGTTGCAGAGCCTTGAAAATGAAAACCAAGCTCTACAGGATCAAATTGCGAGTCTCTCCGCTGAGTTGCAGAAATCTCAGGAATCAGCTCTTGGTTTTGGAGATGAAGTGACAAAATTGAGGAGTGAGATTACAATACTTGACAACTTACTCTGGGATTCAAAAAATAAGATTGATATACTATATAATCTCAATAAAGATCAACTGAATGATCTGCAACTCATAGAGAAGAAGAAACAGACACTCTCTGAAGTATATAATCGAAGGGCAGCAGATTTGCAGGCTGTGGGTAGGTTACTTGAAACCAATCCGACAATTTCTATGAGTTCTAATGCAAAACTCAATACTAGACATCAAGATATAGCTTCAACAGCAACCGAAGATCGAACAGGCTTGGCAGCACTCGCATCTCGAGAAGAGATCAGATTCAAACAAGAAATTAAATTACTCACTGAAGACAGAGATAGATACAAACATGAATTAAACAAATTACAATTGGAAGTTGAAAGCCACAAGAAGAAATGCCCGATAGGTCTGGAAATGACCCAACAAAGTTCGAGCATTCTGAAAAGTAATGGTCTCGCGTCTCCGGAAACAAAAAGAACTGAGATTGCTGCAAACATTGAAGAGAAACAACAAATACATCCATCAGTTGCTCAGAACCCTAGCCTTAAGCTCAAGCTCGGGTCATTGGTGAGCAACCAGTCTGTGATCGAAGTGAATTGCCCGAACTGCTCTTCGAATATTGCCTTGCAGGATGCAGATAATGGAGGTTACAAAGCTGCTCTGCTTTCCCCAGGAAGTCAATTTTTCAAGAAAGCAACCCATCATCGAGCATCAGCGGAAAAACTATTTTTGCACCCACATTTCGGTGATAGTAGTACTCCTGACATGAGTGCTTTAGAACTGCCTGGAAATAGGGCAAACGATGCGCCCCAACATTATATTTCTTCTCCAAGATTACAATATAGTCCCTCCTATGCCAGATTTTCTTCCAAAGAATCTCATGCCCGTTATGCTCATCCTGAGGATTTGCATCCGTATTTTGTGAGTCCTGCACGAACAGATAGAGGCTCGCAGTCGTCTGGTCTCCCTCATCAAGATGTATCCAAGAGAGATTATAACCCCAACATTAGACAATCTGCTCCTGAAACGGCCGATGCAGCAGGCGATAAAAGTAATAAAGAAACTTCCAAAATCTCATATGAAACTGGCTACCAGCAAACGTACAACATTGAAAAATGGGGACATCATAAGAGGGTAGAGAGCGTTATTTCAAATGAAGTCACACAGAGAACCACAACTGCTTTAGATGGGACTAAAATTAATGCGACTCAGTCACAAGAAATCCTCTGCGAATCACATCAAAAGGTGACTTGTCATGCCTGCTGGCTGGAGTTTGAAGAAAAAATAAAAGCTAAAGAAAAATCTGTTATAGAAATTACTGCTAAAGAGCAGGAGATCCGGGTTCGATTTGATAAATTGCAGATTGAACTGGCTAAAATAACCCGAGAGCGAGCAAAAAATATCAGGAACTTAGAAGATGAGAATTCTAAACTTAAAAAACTGGTCGAAGTCGCTCAAAGTTCTGCAGATTATAAAAAGGTCCTGGAACTTCACGAAGAACTTGATGCTGTGAAAGGGCAGCTTGATGAGCTCAAATACTTTTTCTTCCCTAACCAGATCATTGAAGGTGAAAACGAAGATGAGATAACATATGTTGATGGAACAACTCGTGCTGATGAATCTCCTGACACCTTTTCAGCTACTGTTGAAGAATATACTGAAACTACCAAAAACCTAGAACTTTCGAGCAGCGAGAAACTCAAAGAGCCAGACACACAGGTTGATAAGAATAAAGAATTTAATGAATCAGAAGCCCTACAGAAGAAATCTGAAAAACTCGAGGGAGATGGCGATCAGGAACTAAAGCAAAAAGAGGAAATTTCTCAAAACACCCGAAGGCCTCTTCGAAAAAGGACTACAGGAACTTCAGAGCATATAAACAGAGTTGAAGATGAGCGAATAAAAGCACTAAAAGAGAGAGTGAAAAAATTCATTCAGAAGCTCAAGGACGAAGGACTCAAGGAATGTGGGTTGATTCTTGGTATAGACTGCACCGCTTCAAACATTTTCACAGGACGTCGATCATTTGGAAATCGTCACCTCCATGAAATTTCAAACCGTCGTCTCAACTTTTACGAGGAAGTTATTAGTATTATTGGAAGTGTTGTTAATGAATTTACTAGGGAAGGAAAGTTTCCTGTCTATCTGTTTGGTGACGATAAGACACGTGATAAAGCGGTTAGACCACTTTATACAAACAAGGCAGGTACGAGTGATGAATGCTATGGAATTGAGCATGTACTTGCCGAGTACAGGAAAAAGATCGTTAAGACTGGGCTGTCAGGGCCAACATCTTTCAGACCTTTAATCGATAAGGCTATAGAGATAGCTAAAGAGAAAGCTGAGTTCCAGTTACTCATAATCATTGGTGATGGTGCTGTTAGCAATCTGCAAGAAACTGTGAGCTCCATTGTAGAAGCATCCAATTATCCAATAGCTATTGTAATGGTAGGCGTTGGAGATGGGGATTTTAAGCAGTATCCAAATGACCCTTGGAGGGGAATGAAGAAGTTAGATGATATGATTCCTCATCTAAAGTTTGACAATTTTAATTTCCTAACTTTGGGGCCAAAAATGGTCCCAGAAGAATTTGCTGAGAAGGCACTGGATGAGTTGCTCGAAGCATATAAATTTTGCGTAGAAAACAAAATGATTGAAGCTTTGAAGATTAAATCAGAAGAGCAAGCAGCCGCAGCAGAAGGAGGAGGACAAGTATTATCAACCGTACTTGAAGATACTAAACCGACCGAAGTGAGAAACCCAACAAACACAAAAAAAACAAGCTCTAAAAAAGTTACGCTTAAAGTGGATAACCCCGAAGAAGCCACGGAGATCCAACCTCAAGCACTCCCAAAAAAAGAAGACTCAGAAGCAAAATTAATGAAAAAATCATCTTCTGTTACTAATGATAACGCTAAACCAGTGGCACTTCAGAATACTGAAGAGCAGATATCAACTAAAGAAGCAAACACAAAAGAGCAGGCTGATATCACAAAAGAAGATGTTAAACAATCAGAAAAAGCATCCGAAGACTCTAAACAAGATTCAGTTGAGCAGGAGAAAAAGGAAGGCAAGGAATCCAAAAAAGTGACCAAAGTTGTGAAGAAAGTATCGAAGAAAGAGGAAAACAAAGAATCCAACACAAAAGATGAGATTGAAGCTAAGAAAGGGGAGACCGAAGAAGGTAAGAAAGATTCTCAAGAAGAAAAGAACGAGACAAGCGCGCCGAAGAAGAAAGAAACCAAGAAAGCCACTAAAGTTGTAAAGAAAGGCGAGGCCGACCTGCCAAAAGAAATCACAGCGCAGGATGAGGGAAAAGAAACTCAAAAAACCGACCAACTTCAGAACTTAGAGTCAAAGGAAAATCCTCAGGATGTAAAAGTAGAAGGCTCTAAAAAAGAAGAAACAAAGAAAGGATCCAAAAAAGAAACCAAGAAGACCACTAAAGAAGCGACAAAAATGGAAGGAGTCGAGCAAAAAAATGAAGCAAAGCCAGAGACTCCTAAGGATCCTAAGGCTTCTATTAAAAGCGATAATAAATTAGAAAAATCCGAGAAACCTGCGAAATTGTCAAAAGCTGATGAGAATGCTGCTAAAAGCGATCTCAAGAAACCACAAGATGAGGAGAAGAAAGATCCAAACAGCAAGGATGAAGCGAGTGTGACGGCAGGAAAGGTAGTGAAGAAAGTGATGGCTAAGAAAAAATCTGACACTGGTGACTCTCAGCCTACTGAAACTGTGACCTCCCAAAAAGAGGAGAAAAAACCGCAAGAAACTGAGGCAACTGGCGGTGCAACTAAAAAAGTTGTGAAAAAAGTCGTGAAGAAGGCGTAGAGGCACATTTGAGACGCAATGTCGCTATTATTGCAGAGTAGTTATTCTTACTAATTGGATTTTATGAATTCCTTGCTCATAATTTTAATCTTATTTGGAATAATATTACTAATAACAAAGCTGAAAATGAAATGTAATTCATGTACATTGAACAAATTCAAAATAAAACAAAAAACTCTTCTCTGAAACTTTAATTCAAGCATTGGAAAGAAATACGAACTAAGCTACTGGCAAAGTCTATAGAGCTAGCCGATAGTTGTAAAAGTGGCATTGTTTCTACTATTTCGGTCAGAAATAAAATGTCTCGATTATTTTCATTTTAGTTGGAGCCGATTTTACATTATGATAAAGATCTCAAAAATTTACAGCAAATGTTCGAATAAGTAAAGTAATAAAATAACAACAACTGCGAAGAGCCTTTGACAATAAAAGGTACTTTTTTGCCTACTATTTGAAACAACAAAGTAAATCTGATCATTGGGTTCTTTTACGATATGCGCTGTTTATTTGGAAGGTTTCTTTGGAGTCACTTCTAAAGGGTTAAACAAACCTGGCTGGTTGCTGCTGCGAAGATTCCAAAGCAAATTGTTCGAATTTTTGATTGCCTTGGAAAGGTAGAATGAACCGCCTTTGAGAAATATCGGTGATTAGCAAACTATAAACGCAAAACATTTACTGCGACCTCGCTCTTCAGCTAGTGAGAATGCGCTAACTTTATTTTGAACTGTTGACTCTGAAAGTTCCTTGTAATTACTAGTTTCTGCCTGTCGAGGTGGAGCTTTATTAGATGAAGTTGCAGGTTTTTTGTTCAATTTATTCAATGATTGAAGCATCTGCTTCATGGTGTCTTTGAGCTCTTCAATATCTCTATAAATCAATTTTGCATCTTCAGGATTTCCAATTTCACTCCTCAATGATCTGAATGGAGAGCTTCCATCTTCAAATTGCTCGGAGTCTTTTCTAGATATCGGTGTATCACATGCAGCTGGCTTTTGGTTCTTGAACGAGAGTTCGTTGGATTCGCCCTTGAGGTAGGAGATTAAGATCGCTGCAAAGTCTGTAATTCTATTATTATGCTCGAGCAATGGAGAATCAGCCTGATCGAGCAAGGTACAAAACGCAACTACATGATCTATTTTAAGTTTGCTTTTAGCGCGAGCATCATCTAGCTTCTGAATTTCTTCCTTTTGGGTTTCGATTTTTATTTCAAGTTCCTTCTTTTGGTCGTACAATTTATTATTTTCGTCAGTTAAGAACTCATTTGTGCTTTTAAGATTGGACACCAAAAATGACAGATCACGGTTCTTGGCCTGCTCATTTTTTAGCTAGATATCAAGTAAATTTTTAGAAACCTGTTGAAATAGAGTTCTACTTTTTCTCTCAGGTTTTCGATCTGATTGAACCAATGTTCATCTGTTTTGGACTCTTGAATGGTAAACAGCTGCTTATGGTCAGAAATCATAGATTCTGAGTTCATGAAATCTGCTTGTTGATTTGCTTGCTCTGATTTATTTCCAATGAAGCTTTTTGGATGCTCTGTGGCCGATCGACCTTTGCGGTTTACTACAGATTGATCACCAGCATCAGACCCTGCACTTTTGGAGCATATCAATTCAGTATTCGATAGACCGGCTGCATTTCTTTGGTATTTATTTAATTGTTCATTGAGGTTTTCGATAATAACTTGCTGCTTATGGTTCTCCTCTCGAAATTTTTCATTCTCGATTTCAAGGCTGATAAATAGATTGAAAGCAAAGTTCACAGTGAATCGAGTATACTTCTCTATCGTTTGCAAATGTCTGTCATTAAACTCTCTCGAATGCTTGAGCTCATGTTCTAACTCTTCGATATTCAATTCTAGCTGTCTTATTCGCTCCTGAAACTCCTCGCGTAACTGAGGAGGATTAAATCAACTGATGAACAGGTTTGGTTTACACTTTTGACCTCAGCATACCGCTTTGAGGCTGAATTTTTCCTTTTAATATTCTCTTCAAGGAGAATCTTGAGAATAGTAGTAATGAGAGGACCGTTAGAAGGAGATGTTACATCAATATCATTTTCTTTGTTCTTAATTTCTTGCTGTAGTTGCACGATTTGCTGCTCCATCATTTCCAAGAATTGATCATTTTTCTGGTTGATTTCTTCGGTATTTGTTCTTTGCTGACTGATTGAATTCAATATCTTTAAAGGAACACGTGAAAGCTAATTGTTTTTGTATAGATTGAAGTACTAGTTCAAGCAGTTTAGTATTGGCAAGCTGGGAAGAACTCGGGCTGTCACTTTCTCTCAGTTGAGGCTGGGACATTGAAAGAGAATAGTTTTATGAGTAATAAATTGAAAAGACGTTCAATTAAATAAACTGTTTGAATTGAGAATAGGTCCCATTTTGTGGGACTATGACTCATTGATCTTTTTTGTTTTATTCCTGAATAGAATTTCAAGCTTACCTCACAAATCGACTGGAAAATTCAAACTTGATACGTTTATTGGTTTTTCATCAATATCACAAGTATATGAGATGACGATTTTCTGGCTGTCGCGTTCAATTTGCAGAAAACATTAATTGCATGAAAATTGAAAAGAAAAATTATTATTTTGTTCTTATGAGAAGTGAGCTCGATCGATTACATGGAGCTATCATTTTTCAATTTGCCTTGAAGTTGAGCGGAAAGTAATTAAATGACAGTCTTCTTTTTGTATATTTAACATTTGAAGTAAGACTCGTTTTCAAATAATACTTCAAACAGTGTACAATTAATTACCAAATACATATACAAGATTACAAGGTACGACGGCCTTTAAGGTCGGAATACTTTTACTGCAGATACTAAACTAAATTATTTTAAAAGCACCTAGAATTCAGACTTGGTAGCAATACTCACGTATGTTGGCTTGGGTCTCTCAGTTCTTCTGGCAACCAGCTTCATTTCCTTACGCTTTTCATCTGCATTATTTGCCATGTTAAGTTCAATTGAAGGTAAACCTCCACAAGTGCTCTGTCTAGTTGATGGACTGTGTTCAATTGTAGGTATTTTTTTCGCGTTAGACTGGTTTAATTTTTCAATTCTAGAAATGACCTTATCTTCCCTATCAGTTAAAGCCTCTTCAATTTGTCTTAATTTCTGATTAAGTGCTTCGTTCACTCTCGCCATTTTCTTGTGATTGTTTTGAATATCTTGTGCCATTTTAGAAATTGCTTGCTGCTGTTTGTCGAGGATTCTAAGTAATACCCCGTGTTTGTCTGCGTCAAAGCTCAGTTCTTCGATAAACTGGTTTCGCATTCCATAATTTCTGCGATCTGTCAGTGGAGGGTGACTGGGATTGATCTTCGGGGACCAAATTTGCGCATTGGAGGACGCATTATATCCCCATTGTCCGTTCATCTGCGCTCCAGACCAGTTGTTAGAAGATGGTGATGCACTCCCGCGAAAATCTTCGAAGTTAGGCTCTCTTTGGAACTGATAAGTATTCGAATTCATAGGTACTTGATAAGATGGTAATCTTGGAAAGTTATTCACTCCAAGCTTGAAAAGTGGATATCTTTGTAAAGGTTGCATTTGAATTTCTGCTAACATAATTTTCTATTATATTTTCAGATTGCACTCTACGGAATTTATAGCATCAAGTATCACTGATACAAAACTATAACTGCTTTAACTTTGAGAAAGACTTTTTATAACTTGTTCACAAACCATTCAAACCAAATGTTCACATATAAATTTTGAACAATTCGAAATTTTTCTGAACTGGAATATTTTTATTCTGTAAAATACTGATAAATTTCAGCATCTAGCAGTGAACATCATTGAAGATTTGTCAGACCCATCACAAGCCTCTTCGAAAGCACTAATTGTAAGACTTTCTTTTCTTACTGTACTTGAGTGATACCTTCTCTTTGGATTAAGTCGTATAAAAAACTTGTCTAATTGCAAGCGAGAATATGTTACCAATGTAGAAACCCAAATCCTTTAATGCAAATTTCTGAAAATCCGACCAAGAGAGGAAAACTTTGTTTTAATCGCACGGTGTGTTCTGTTCCTATTTAAATTCATCAGTACAAAGAAATATTCTCAGAGTTAAACTGTATTTTTATGTGAACATTTTGTTAACTGCAATAAAGATACTTAAATTGAAATAAGATTTAAAAACCCAGCCGGAACAAATAGTGGAATAATTGAACAATTTAAATATGAAGCTTCATTTAAGATCAGAATTCGCTCAGAAGCTCGATCAAGAACTACACCTGAATATCTGTTTTTTACTCTTATGAAAATCTCCGTTTTTGCTGTTGCGAAGTCTTACTTATGTTTATAATCGCGCGAGCTTTTCTTGTTTGTTTACTATAATAGCTACTATGTCAATTTGCATGCTTAGAGTCTTCAACCAGAAAAACTGCACAGTAGACGTGCTTAAATCTATTGATGAGATCAGAAAATGCGAATTGTACAGTTTTTCCTCGCAATTTTTTTAACTTCGATGGCAATCCTCACATACTCATCCATTTGTTAATATTAATCCAGAAAAATTCCCTCTAAGTTTGAAATCGAAAATCATTGAGCATGATGGGAAGCTTAAGAAAATTGCCATCAGGATTTTTTTTTATTGCGAAAGTCGTTCTTTGATGCAAATAAATTCTAGGTAATTTGTTCAAAACTTTTGATCGTCACTCGTTGGAAGACTATTTCGCAAGATCTATAATTAAACTGAAATAATAGATCAAGAAATGAGCTCCCACACAGGACTTTCAAGGCCCAAATTCGTATTTAAAAAAAGTCCTTCCAAACTTCAAAGAAACAAAACTTTACTAAAATTATAGGCAAATAATTTTTGTGTCGATTATATATATAGTTTGCTTTATGGACGTTTCATACATTTAGCAATGCGTGAAAGGATGGATTTGAATCCTGGGGTGAGTTGGCTGAAGAACTGAATTCGAGAAACAATTCGAAAGAAAATATGATCACAAGGAAATCACATATTCACCATGGATAACCAAATTTTTTGTTGGTATTATTTGTATTTGCTCACGAAGAAAGGAGTTAGGGTGGAATGTCATTTTTCGAAGAAGAAGAAAATCAAAAAATATGAAGTTTTGAAAGCAAATAGTGATTCGAAACAATCAAATAAAATACATAGCACGGTTCATAAGCGTCTTAAAAAATTAATTAATCCTGGAGGACTCTTTTGTAGCAAAGTGCTTGTGAAGTTTTCATGAAGCTCTCAAGCGAGTCGAGCTTTGCTAAAGCTGAAGATTGGCTATGTAATCCGAGCACAAGACCCTTGATGATTTGATTTGTGTAGCAGATGCTTTGTTGAGTATAAGCAACATCGCACATTGTTCGTGTCAATAGCTTGACGCTGTCGACATTAAGTTGGCAATTGGACGTTATGACAATTCTGTTTGCAAACTCTGAAGCTTGTTCCTTGGACTCATCGATCATTTTGCTATACGAAGTCTTCAAATTAGATTGACTGGCGCTTGAAAGAACCAAGATTAGGGCTGAAATCGTCACAAAAAGAGAGCAGCACTTCATTTTTCTTGTTCTGAGAGATTGACACGGGTTGTAACTTTTCTTTCGTAAATTGAGTATTTATTAAAGTTTTTGAGATTTGGGATTTAAATGGAAGTTAGGCACTCTTGAGTCGCTTTTTTTGTCGCAGGCGCATTGGAAAAAAAGATGCATGAGCAACATTTAAAGAGTCCGTCATCTTCTAATTTTGTGAAAGTATGCTTTCCAGTGATGTGATTAAGCAAGAACCAGACAGAACCAAGCAGGAATCACAATAATATTTCCTTGCAATCTGATTATACAGTCTAACGTTAGATCAGTTGCAGAATGCTCATATCATTCTCTCAAATTATAAGCACCCCTAATTCCACTAAAGCAGCATGCTTGCTGTTAGCAATCGGCCTTCTGTTGCTCTGTTTCTCTCTTTGCCTATATATAACAAATAATTGACAATAGAAAATAAGCATGTTACTTTTCTATGACCCGATATTATTTGTGATAATTGCTGACTCTCAAGCAGTATTTCTATGACAAGGCACGCTGTTTTTTTAGTAATTTATCAGGAAAAGAATGGTTCACACTACCATCCAAACAGATCTGAGCCAGAATCCCAGATTGACGGATCGGAAGAGCAAAAAACTCAGCAAATACTTGACATTTTTGGAAAGCCAACAGGACAAGACCGTTCACCAGAACTTGCAGATGAGCTTAGAGGAAAGGTAGCTAGAGCAGCAAAGAGGAGACTACAGAGACTAATCAAAAGGCAGCCCGAGAATCAATTGAAGAACGCAAACACAACTGTAAACAGACTTCATAGAAAAACTCAGGTTGGATCAAATGATAAATGCGAAGCCTCTTAATTAGTAAAATGTAATAAATCGAAATCTTCTCAGTTATCCAATTCTTATTGTTACACTCTAGACTTAAGAATAATAGCTCTGCATAAGCTTCAGAAATTCATTGAACGAAATTAAAGGCCAGATGGTAAAACAAAAAGTAGGACGTCCGATGACTTTGCCGCTATTCAAAGGCATTCAGTAACTACCTTTTTCAAAAAAGATGATATAACAGAACGACACTAACATATATATGCTCTTTTTTGGGGCAGCAGGTTATATAAATGAAGCCATATTTGTCAATATGGTCACGAGCTTGTGGTTAGTTTCAGACAGAATCAGTTTATCATACTTGATTACCTTTCACTTTCCAAAGTATTGATCCTAATCTCTGTTCTTTTTCTGAGAAAATGGCTCTGGCTCAAGATCTCAATATTTTATACAATTGCAGCTCAAATTTGGTTTGGAATATGATCAAATAGCAAATCTAATATTAAAGTACCGAAAAGTATAATCAATATTCATGAATATAATCATAGGATTATTAATTTGCTCACTGTTTTTGTACGTGAACACTCGAGATCCTCCAACTCCGAAAATTGAAGAAGTTTTCACCGTTACGAGGAATGATGTTCTTAGAATAGACTCGAATTCCTCTCTGATGAAAAATTGTTCGCTTCCAACTACATTTATTCCTTTATCAAATGCTACATGAGACGCATTAGCTCCAAAGATTGCTCGTTGTCTTATCAATAATTACCTTGATCAATTGATTTTGGGGACTATTCTATCCTTAAGATCGATAGACAATTATTCAATAATCTTGGAAACCAAAACTAGAGTCACCAACGGACTCCCTTTTGGAATAATCGACGCTTTACACTCCTCAACTTTCGGATCGATCAATGATCGAGTTGATGAAGAATCCCACGATTTTTTGAATATTTTGAATTGAGAGTATATTGAATATACATTGTTAAGATTGTTGATTAGTTGTTAGTGTAGTCCAATTAAAATACATGCAGTATATCAAGAAACTGGCTCTAATATACTGAAATCAGGGATTAAAATTACATGAACAAATGTTTTTCCTCTCAAATTTAGGGGCTAGAAACACTTATAATGCTGCCTGTTTAGTTACCTCTCCTTGGACAGACCATTCGCAAATTAATAATTTACATGAGGAGATCAATCCGGCATAAACAGTTGAATCTGTTTCAAAATAGTAACATTGTAAAATGATAAACCAACATCACATGGAATCAATTAATTCGCTAGAACTTAATATTAAAGTTGAGCTTTCAATCTTTCACCCCGAAAAGCTTATCCTAACATCAAAAGATTTCCAATGGGAAGGATATATTTTCAAAATAAAATACCTTCGCTAATGTTCTTGAATCGAATCACCGACAAAATGGTCCCTAGTGAGTTTGCGGCCTCCTTGTGGGAGAAGAATTGAGAACATCATTATTTCTATTTTATCATTCGCAGTCAATTTTAAGGATTGCAACAATTTCGGAATTCCAAAAATGGAAAATAATTTTGAAATTTGTAAGAGCAAAAAACCAATTAGATTGAGGTGCAAAGAACTAAATCAACTATGGAACGTGTTAGAAAAACTGCCCATAAACCACCTTATGAAAATACTAAATTCGAACGCATTTCATAGAATCGTGTGTGATTCGAGGCTATTTTCCATATAAACCGATACAAGAGTAATCGTCTTAACGTTTGTTAATAGATTCAACAATTAGTTAACAGTATGAATATGGATAAGTTATAATTCTTTTAAGGCATAGATGGGAATGAAATATGAAATTCTGAATCGAAATCGTTCTTCTAAAATATATTACAAAAGCTTTAAAATGTCTTTATAGCGAGTATGCATACTTACTTACCAATATCCAGAGAAACATTAATGCCGTAATAAATAGTGAGTGCATAAATCGCATCATGTGAGAGGTTGTAGCACCCAACTACATGGTATTTTCCTCATGTTATGACACTCAAATTCTCCCGAAACCGAGGGTCTTTGATCCTAACCAACAAGTAGTTGTAGTATTGAATGTATCAGAAAGCGGCGCGAATGAAAATTTCCAATGGGCTTTCAACAAGCATACGACTCTTAAAGAGCTAAAAGCAACCGTCGTGAAAAATTAAATTATATCAATTTGGATGAAATAAAACCTATTTTAGATCTATATTTTTCTCATACAGCATTGAGACTGTTCTTCTCTAAGATTTAAGGTCCTCCCGACAAATTTAAAGAATAAGTCACCACGATTACTTTTCTCAGCAGCTTGCGCATTTCCAGGTTCTAGTATATTATGAATCAAACCTTTGCTTTTGCAAAAACGGAAACTCTGTCAACAAGGAAATGAACCAGTTGCCCTGAAGGAACCAACTTTCTTCTTAATTCTACGTACAGCCTATGCTCTTCCTTTGCTCTTGTTTTAGCCAATTTTCTCTGACTATTTTAGTATTTTGAGTAGACTCCGTCAATAAACATTGACTCAAGAGCAAAAAATCAATTCGGAGTCATTCAATCGAGGCTCCTTTCTGATCTCGATTAATTTTTTTATTAGTTACTATCGATCAAAAATAAAATTCCAAGGATGCTTGATTAAGCTCTGAAATTTTAAAAATCAGGAGTCGTGGCAAACAAGAAAGTCCAAAACAGCACAATACTCCCGCAACTCTAAGATTTTAGGATTCTCACGTGACTTTCTCTCCATGAGCGGAGTCTTTCTAGTTTTAGCAAAATTAAATACCTTTCGGAGACGCAAACTTGACTTATTATTTTTTTATCGGTTGTGAAGTGACCGCTTTTAATTGGTTCTAACTTACTGCGATGAAAATAATTTTGAAATAAAATTTATTTGCTTTTGCAACTGCGAGTGTCCAAAACTGAATTTCAAATAATAGCTATTCAAACGCAAATCTATTTGATTATTTAATAGGAGATCAAATTTCGAAAGCAATAATTTATAATCCAATTAAAACAGGAAAGTTAAAAGGGAACATGAGCACCTCGAAGGGACTTCGGATTCCTCTCTTCAACGAGTACACTAATCAAAACTCCGTGTTCTACTCTCAATGTGGACAGAAGATGTCCCCCCTTTCTGGCAAGTCTGGAAAAGATTCCATGAGCAGTTTTTCTACCCAGAGCTCTCTTGAAAACCTGGATCGAAAAGAAACAAAAAGCAGCAAAAATACTTCTAAAAAGACATACAAGCTGAAACAGAAAACTGAACTCTGTAAAACTTTCTCATTAGGACTTGTGTGTCCATATGGAGATGCATGCTCTTTTGCTCATGGTGTTAGCGAATTAAAGAGCAAATCTCTCGTTCCAGCTGGATATAAAACGAACAAATGTCGGGATTTCCATAATAAAGGCTATTGCAAATTCGGGCTCAGATGCCAATTTGTCCACCGTGAGCATGACGTAAACAACCCAAAAACCTTACCGAAAATATCTTACACCAAAGCACTTGAAACTTTTGAGCTTGAAACAAAGCTTAATTCTAGCAACATAGGCGCCTTGCTTGATCAAGGTTTCAATCTCTCTGCTTACAACCTTCCCAGGTTATCTATTTTTGAGAGTTTGTCATATGGGAGATTCTCCTAAAAACGACACAGAAATTCTCAGAGCTAGCGTTAAATTATCAGATAGCTCTATCAAATTATGACTTTCAACAGTCAGTTTATCCATACAAACCTTATTATATGAAATAAAGTTTTTAAAGTTATACATTTCATAATAATTGCAGGCTTGTCATCCTTAATATATTTTTAAACCTCATTATAAACATATTGCCACATATTCTTTACAAAAATTACATAAAATGGTTTGAATGATTTGGATAACGTCCATGCAGAAGTACAAAAGAAAAAGTCTAAAAAATTCTTCAATTTCATGATACCAGTTAGTTACCCCTTAGAAGATTTGTGATTTGTCATTCCTGATGTATTAATGTAATAATATATGCTTCACTTATATAAGACTCTTTTTGATCAGGCACTTGGAAATTTATTTAATATTGCATTCAGCTTCATATGAGTAAGCATAAACTCCCAAACAAATTTCTTTACCATGTCAATCAAGAGCTTCCTAAAGTTTTCGTTGATTTCACATGACTAAGCTTATGTAATTCAACGTGCTTATGTCTGGGAGTGTAAATCATTGTTTTACATAATGTAATAGCAATACTATATAGACTCATGCCTCATATTTCCTGCTATCAAAAAAGAGGAGAATCCTAATCGGGGAAAAATTTTTTATAATTGTATTTTTCAAGTAAGAGATCTGAGAAGCATCGTTTCAAGTTTTTCCGTCAGTTTTCTATTAAATTTACTGAAGCAGTAAAGTTGAGGCTTAGTAATTTGATTCTTTATATTCAAGCTCAATTTCAAGCAGAAGTATACTCATATAAGATGTGCCTTGAAGGTTTCTCAGCTCATCTGTCTCGTTTTCACAACATTCCATGAACTTCTATTAAGTTCTGTCAGGATTCCTTTTGATATTAATTTTCGGGATAATATGATTATCAGCGCATTGCTGCCACAAATTTGATTCTGGAATTATCAAACTATTTCGCTAATCATTTGACGACTTCTATATCTCAAGAGAATATACCTTGAAGAAAACCTACCTTCAAGCAGCCTATTCTTAGATCTGATTTACCTTATCGGTGTTTGAAAGCAATACTATAGAGATTAGGTGTATAAGAATTGTAAGATTCAATGTTGCTAAAGTGTATGTAGTATTATTTTAGATCATTTTGGAAAATTTGAACGTAAGACTCTCGCATTTGTTCTATCATTTTTTCCCATGCATTTTCAAGTCGGCTGCTCGCACCCAAAATTTCACATCCCTTTTTTTCAAGGAAGCTCGGAGGGACAGTCTGCTTGATCTCAAGTAAGAGAATATATGAAACTTTATCCACTTTCTTTAATAATCAGAATGGCAGGAAAAATACCCCAAATTTTGGCATTGCTTAATTCAGGGCAGTCGATTCATTACTGAAAATGCTTAATTTTGAAATTAAGAAGACACTACTGAAATTAATTAGCTAATTTAATGTTTTGGTTGTTATCTTAAAAGTTAGCTCATTCAATTTGTATTGCGACCATATCTGAGAAATTACTGATAGAGAAATATCCCCTAGCATGGTTTCAGAAGTTTTTAAATTCTATTAATGTTTTTGAGGATGATAACTTTTTACTGTTCTGGAAATTATATTGCATCATGTTGAATGAATTTCCCCTGAAGTCAGAAGACAGTAATCACTCTCTCAAGCCTCGAAGGAGAGAAAGCTATTTTCTTAATGCAGAGACGTCAACTTTGCAGCAACTCTGAATGATAAAAGTAAAACAGTAAAAACTGAAATATTTCGGGAGTGTAGAAGATAAGTCGCAAAAACCATCAACAATATACTGCCATTCACAAAAATACTTATTATTCTCACTGTACTGTTGAAGACAATTTAAAGAAACTTTTGAAGGAGTGGCAACTTTGTGAGAATCCATTAGCCTTCTGAAAATTAAGGTCGGAGATGCACTTTGGAAAGTTGCAACAAAGTCTTCTTTTATGCTGAAATTACGGCGCTTTCTAGATGCAGTTTCGATATATTACCAACTTTGCGATGTGCAGTTTTTTGTTTTGTTTTTATATATTCAGCCATGTTTATTACATTCAATCCAACCTGAACGTATACGCATAGTTTCTTTTTCAAAACTGTTCCAACTAAAGTAGTGACATCTTATTGAAATATGGAGCCTATGACCTGCTTTGTTGATGAAAAAACGCCGTTTTAGAAAGAAAAGAGCTGATAATTAAAATTTTCAGCTTAAATTTCTATTCAAGAATATTTTATTTTGTATTTTGATCATTTCTCGAGGTGTATACTGATAAAAAATATTTTGGGCAGTGATCTGGATGATGATCCCTGAACGTCTAAAAATGCATTGAATCTACACGAAAATGCATGAATATATGAAGCCTAGAAGCAGCTCTGCAATTCTCAGTTGGTTTGAATCCAAAAGTTGACGTAGATTCAATCTCTTAGTTCTCTTTGCACATGTCTAAAATTAATTTGGTTGGTGTCTGAGAATCATTATTTTAATTTTCAGGAAGAAATTTCATCGAATTTTTTCTAGAAACGAAATTCGAGTTATTTTTGGCAGTAAAACTGAAATGTTCGAAATTCTTAATTGTTAGCTAATATAGGGAGGTGAATCCCTTCAACTTCTATAATAAATCATAAGTTATATCGAAAGCATAAAATGAGCAATTCGAACAAGAAAGCCCAGCTTGTCAATAAGAAGCTACACGAAATTTGTGAAGATGATGCTACCTATTCCGTCCCGTTAGGTCTCACTAAAAAGGGTGATGAGGTTGCAGTATTGGAAAAAACCACTATCACGATTGAGTATGCTCCAGAAAAGAATTTCACTCTCGAGTTTACTGTAGACAAGTTGAAAACATGCACAACCATGGAATTATTTACAATTGCTCTGGAGAGATTGATTGACCTCATTGAACATAAAGGCTTAACAGATATCGAAGTTGAAACGATAGTCAGCTTAGAAACAAAAAAAAGAAGCCTGCTTTTGGACTATTATTTAACTATACCGAATAAAACCATTGAGTTTCTCCAAGGTGATGTGGAACTCGCCTTCTACCATAGAACCAGAGTCGCAGGGGTTCTAGAATCTCCAATTGAATCTCGTATTAGTTTAAATGATTTTGAGGTCATTGCGAAATTGGGGTCGGGCGGCTTCGCAACCGTTTATTTAGGTAAAGACTCTCTCAGCAACTGCAAACTTACTCTTTTTTTTTTTGTTTCTCAAGTGCGATGGAAAAAGAATGGAAGATTCTATTCCTTGAAGCAAATATTTAAAGGTGCTCTTTCCCAAGACGAACGACTAGCACTTCTCAGAGAGAAGAATGCTATGCTCGAACTTAAGTATCCCTTTTTGGTACAGATTCATACAGCCTTCCAAACGGTATAACAAGTGATTTTTTCTTGACTGACTGAGACAATAGGAGAAATTTTGTTACTTGGTGCTTGATTTCCTTGCGGGAGGAGATCTATTGCACGTGCTTTACAATTTCCGAAGAGTCTCAGAAAATACATGCAAACACATTGTAGGAGAAGTCCTCCTTGGTTTGAGGACCATGCATGACAAAAATTACATCTACAGGGATTTGAAAATAGAAAATGTACTGTTAGATGCGGAAGGGCATGTTTGCATCTGCGATTTTGGTCTCGCAAAAAAGGAAGATAACATCAAACTGCCCAACTACACGCTCTGTGGAACTCCTGAGTAACACAACACCTCTTAATTTCGACGTCCTTATAAATCATCATTCGATAGATTTCTGGCTCCCGAAGTGTACACTGGTGCTGGGTACAATTATATGGCTGATATTTATTCCGTTGGCCCTTTAATCTACGAACTCGTCACTGGAACTCTACCTTTTGAGAGTGATGACTTTAATCAGCTCAAAATGAAAGTCACAAAGATCAAGCCGCATATACCTAACTACCTGACTCCAGATCTCAAAGATTTGCTCGAAAGGCTATTCGAAAAGGACCCTAAAAAACGAATTGGAGCAACAGGAGGAGTTAGAGAGGTGATGAAACATGCATGGTTTAAAGGTATTGATTGGGAAGCGCTGGAGAAAAAAAAAGTCAAAATGCCATTCGTCTTAAATCTTGAGAAGAAAAAATTCAAGTTGGTTCCTCCTAATTTAAACATCGAGAATTTAGAGGAAGCTGCAGAGCTTGATAATCAAGACAACAAAGACCTAAAATCTGGAAAAGATAAGAGTCGAATTGCCTGCTTTTCATACTATTCACCTCTACAGAAAGCAAAAACATCTCTAAAGAGTGCCCACAATGAGATAAGAGAGGCGAAGAAGAATATTAAATGTGAGAAAAATACTAAAGAACCAAAAGGTGATATTGACTCCCCAGCCTGGATTGGTGAATTTGACCATGCTGAGACTGATAAGACTTCAATAGAAGAGTTGGTTTCGACACATAGATTTTCACCAAACGTTCTCCATGCTAAACTTGAACTGATGAATCAAATTAAGATGGAGAACGCTCAAAATCTTGTAAGTATCTCTCAAAAAGTTTAGCTTAGGTAGCGCGACTGGATACCTAATAAGAACTCAAGTGACAATAACTTTTTGAACTTCATTTTGAATTCATGGTTTCATAGGCTAGGCTTTAACTAATCTAAATATTAGCATAGAATGAAACTCTGTTGTAGAGTAAAACTGTTGATACTAATTTTTTTTTTTGAGTACTGTACACAGATCCACTTTCGAATGTTTCTGTTGCATTCAATTGAATGAACACAAACAGTCAATTTCCTAATCTCGATCTTCAAGAAAAGTAATCTAAAATAGTGGTGTTCTTATTATTGAATTGGCTCTTGGTTCTCCTGGTGAGGTTAATAGATTGTGGGTTTGTCTGTCATGATAAGGATGAAGCCTTTACCCCAGACGAATAGATACAACAAATAAAATCAATTAATACATGGCATGCTAGTTAGGATAGAATATCACTTCGCCTTTTCTGAAAACCATTTTGTTGTACTTCATAAATAAGAGGAAACTTCTGCAGGTTCGTTGCTTGGACTCACGTAATTGAATAAATTAGCAACAACAATAAAAAGAGAAATATGGATTTCCTCAACTCATATTTTAGTTTTTGCCAGACTTGCAAACTGGTGACATGCATCCAATATTTTTTCAAAGAATCTATCATAACCATTAGCAACAACATTAAAATCTCGTTCTTCAAGTGGGTTAATCAGTTTATCCATTTCAATCCGAGCTTTCAAGTCTCGACAAATATTTTGAGTCTCCGGTAAGACCTTATTCTCTCGTAATGACTTTAGAACTTCGAAGCTATCGTACGTTCCTGCCTCAAGCTCTTCCAAGGTCTCTTGCATCTCCTCAAGTTTTCTTTTCAAAGTATCTCGCGTTTCCTTGAAAGGGTTATACTTTAGAAACTTCGACTTCAGTTTTCTGAAACTTTTCTCAACTTCTTTGATGACGTTTTTTTCCATTTCCTCAATCTCTTTTATTATGGGTTGAGCCATCACGTTTGTTTTGACGATGTCCTTATACAGGTTAATAATTTTTTGTTCTAATGCACTAAGTTCTTCTTGTGCTCTTACTAATTCTCTTCGCTTCTGAGCGTAGAGATCATTAAGTCTCTCCAACTTCATATTTTTGCCGAAGAACTCAGATCTCACCATGCAACTATCACAAAGTCCTTCAAATACTCCAGGATTTACATCAACGTAAATTATTCCTTCTTGGGGATGCCTCTTGCACGGAATGAAGGTCTGTTTGTTGGGTTTTAGTTTTGGTAGAGATATCGCTTTGCTTCTGCCTTTGTGACTCAAGCTATAGTGTTCGATCGAGGTTAGGTATGTTTTTCCTTCTGTGAAAGTATTTGGTTTAAAATGAGGCGAATTGCCGGTGAGTTGAACGTTAGCACGATGGAATGGAGTTATTGCATCGATTGTTGGAGAGTGTGAGACTAAATTAATATGTTAATTATGTTTCATAAAAATGCAAGATACTGCGAGTAGGAAGAGGTCGGTTGTCTTTTCGTTTGAGTGACATCTTAATTGATATTTTATTTTTTGTTTTTTTTATTTATTTGAGGAATTGTTTCATTCTTTTTTCTCATAGGTCAGTTTCAAGTTTATTTTGACAGTGATTTTGCCTTTTAAAGCAAGAGTGGTCGCATTCCCGAATACTCCGTTTCGGAGTTTGCTGTGCTAACATGTGAATGTGCTTTCCAAAATTTTTGAAAGACAAAGAATAAAAGCCATGAAAACCAAGGAAAAAGGTCGATTTCCCAGATTGATAGTTGCTAAGTTTATTATCCTATCAGAACTAGCCAGAGGGTGAGTGGCTTTTTTTAAGACAGAAAAATTGTGGACTTTAGAGAATTGTATTGTTTCGTGCTTCGAAACAGTATCCTCAAATTGAAATGCTCTTAATTATTTTGAAATTTCCTTTTGCTTTTCATGGATCAGCAACCAAAAAAAAAAAATAAAATTCTACCATACACAAGAATATTTGATGACTTGTCAATAAAATGCCATTCTGATCTTGCCGTCATTTGCGCATATTCAAGGAAATGTAGATATCCAAATTATTGGATCGCAGATAATAGCAATTCTTCTTTGATACCAAATCGAGCCCTATCTACTGGAATTTGAAAAAGCACAGGTTCAACTATATGTCAGGAAGGAAAGAGGATTTAAGATATCTCACAAAATCGAGATTTCGGGTAGACTTTGATCCAAATTCTCTTTGAAATATCTGATGTTCTCTCTGTTATCACGACCCTCAATTTGATCTCTGAGACACCAAAACAGTATTTATGAGATTAAAGTCTTAGCTTTGCTATTTCTGCTGACTTCCAAATCGGGTATCTCTCCATTTATTTTTCCAGGAAATTCCTCCATTTGATTATTCTTTAAAGTTGAAGCTACAATAATTAAATTCTCTTTTTCGATCCAGACTCTTGTCTAAAGTTTATTTTTAGTGTGTTACCTCTATTTTGTGCAGTTCTTCATTAATAACATTAATTTCTCTTACTCATTTCCTTTGCACATAACAACAAATTATGATTTACAAGCAACATTGAACTGTAAAAATATGATCGCTAAGAGAGGATATGATTCGGACGGCCGCAGATACTCCAACATTCTATCATCTTATCGTTTTTTGCTTGAGAGTGACTCGGCCAAGACGATTGTTTGCTTCAGGTACAAAAGAAGAGCCAAAATATCTATCTTTTGACTCTGAATTGAACTCACGGAATAAACCGGTACAGCAAGAGTCAAAAAAGTTTTGAGTTAGCTTTTCTATGAACTCCAAACAAACAGTCGTCTATAATCAGTCCTGACCATTAACCTCAAAACAATCGAAATGGTGTATGGAACTTCAGCCCCAAAAACTTGCGTCTCGTTTTTGAAGTGTTTGAGAGTTTAATATGTGCTGCCTTGTATCAATTTCAAGAATTAATTTGGATTATAATCACTCAGTTACGAAGAGATAATGAATTTTGGGATTGCGGATAGGCTCTAATCCTTATTCTGAATGGTTCAGAAAATTTAATTTCTTGAGTCTCAAAAAATTTAACAGACTTGAATATACCGAGTTTTAAATATAACCCTGTGAGATTGCTGAAATCAAACTATGAGGGTTTGTTGAAGTTCTTTCATAGATCCGAAACCCTTTTAATTTTAAGCAAGCTTACTTGCTGAAGAAGAGAACGTCTTATAATAAATATCGCTCTCAATTTAGGTTGCGAATCATATAAATCTGTATCACTGAGCCAATAATTTAGTTTACAAAATTTCTAATCAAGGGTTTGATCTTTATTTAACAATTCCAAAAAAGGAAGAAGAATTCAACGATTTTTGCTTCGATACACGAAAATATTTAAAGATATATCTCTATTGTCGAAGGGTTAAGTTCCAAACAGTCAGTATTTCTCTTTTTGGTTTGTTAAACACTGGCCATACTAATACGATGAGTTTATTCGCCAGTTATTAAGCTTGAAAATGCATGAGATCTCGTGAGAAGTCCTCTATCCTCGTTATTTCAAATTAAGCTTCAAAACTCTCCATTTCAAAAGAAATATTTGGAAAAGCTTGTTTGATTCTTTAGAGATGGTGATTCTTCTTCTGGATCAAATCCATATTTAAATTGATGCTTGCTAACAGATGATTGTGAACGAGTCCTTGTCCGTTAAATCAAAAGAACTTTATTACCATTCTGAAGCCCTTTCCATTTTTCTTTCCTTTCTATTGAGTATGAGTAAAATTGAGGAAGAGAAAAAATTATGCTAGTTGTGGCTCTGCTAATTTATAATGAAAGGAAAGACATATAAACCAAGTTTATCGAATCTGATTTTTTTGTTTCTGATGTGCAATTGCGAAAAAGAAAGTTAATTAATTACATGTGTGTATTTTTTTTTCTCTCTTCTCATTCAGTGTCCTTCTATCTAGCTTATGGGGTACTAGACTCGTTTTTTTCTCTTTAATTAATATCCTCCTATCATCGATTTGTCATTCTTTTGTAAGGATTTTCAATGATTTATTTGATAGTTATTAAATATTAGTGTAGGCATTACTTCTGTCATCTGTTGGTTAGAATGGCGACGACCAGGGAATTGCTTCTATCCTTTGGACAATTCGAGATACTGTCGGATTTGGGTATCAAAATCATTCATCCACAAGTTTTTCTGAGGACCGAAGCTTTGAGATTGCAGTTTCGAACAACATTCAAAAAATTCCGCAACCAAGATTTGTTAACAGGTACAAAATTTTTCAGCACGAAAAACTATTCGAAATAAATCCGAGGCTTTTTTCTCAAAATCGGAATTTCCAACCTCGGAAAAGGTCAGGCCGAAAAAAAATCACTCATAATAGCAAATCACAATGGCTTATTTTCAAACCCCAAAACTTGGGAAATGTAGAGACTTCCATGATTTTTGAAACTTGGAAAATGCTCTCATCCAGCACGTAGTTTCGAGAATCTTTTGCATTCCTCTTGTCCATAACACTATTAAAGTTTAATTGCAACCCAATAAAACCTTAAGCACCAAGTTTTGATTATTCAGCACGACAATGATGATATATGAATCGGTTTCGAATGTCATAATCTTAATAGGTTGTGGACCAAAGTGAAACTTCTTCTCAGTAATAACATATTTTAAAGACGAGTTGGATGTGATGCCATATGTGAAAATGCTTTGCAGCCTATAATTTATTCCATGTCATATCGAATTTAATTGTGGTATCGAGAAATATTGCTTGAACAAATCTTACGTGCTCAAACATTGCTTTTTTGTTAACACTTCAACTTTTTAAATCTCATATAAGATCAATTTCAAATACATTTGAAATTTAGTTATAATTTAAGCTCATAATTGGAATACTATCAAAATGATAAATGAACAGAGTATATCCAACGACTTTAAGTTCGATGAGCAAGATCAAACTACAGACACATCAGCAAATTCGTCAGCTACTAAGCAAAATAAATGCCCACCCCGAATAAAACTAACAGATACTATTCAAAAATTCACCGACTATTTTTACCGCCGACAATATTTTAAAAGTAATGCTCAAATGAGAAAATGGGCTCTAGTCGAACTTCAAAAAGAAAGAGTAAGCAACAGAATTTCGACAGAGTTTAGCACTGGCATATCTAAGCAAACTGTTTCGACCTCAGTGTTAACAACATCAAAACAAGTATTTGCTTATGACTTCTCATCATTAATTTAAAGTAGGATTCTCACGGCAAAGTCCCAGCGAAACAACTTCTCAAACACAAATTGATTGCAAAGCGGTTCTCCAAGACATCCAATAGCTCGAAAACTCAATCAACGACAAATTTAAAACCATCTGAAAATAAAGAGCATCTATCGGGAATTAGACATGAAATTTGAGTTAATGTTAACTATGGTTTAAAAAATGGTTCGTTTTTTTGGTCTCATTTCATATACTTTATTGGTCAATTCAACAATTTATTCCACAACCGATGTAATGAATATGCACTTTGTTCGTAAGATGCCCATGTCATTTGAAACTTATACCGAGGTTATGGATAGAGTTTTAATCGATATTACTCATATAGAACTCCTTCTAAGTATTAAGATGGCCTGACATATAAGATCCAATAAATAGTCGAATCATAAATGTATTCTAAAAAAAACTTCAAGATAATTTTTTCAGATAGTCATAAAATCCCAAAACAAAAAAAAACAAAACCTGCTGAGTCCTGGACCATCCTCGCTTACTTACAATTGGGCTGTCAGAAGTTGCCCCAAAGGACCGTTCATAGATGCAATGTTGTTTAAATCCTCGCAAGCATGTCCTCTCTTTATTTGCTTGTGGCAAGCTATGCAGTAGGTGAATTTGCAGCTAGGGCATCTAAACACATTTTTGGCTCTCAATCTTGTGAGATCAATAACATGCTTGCACCCATCTGTGAAGCATTGGATCATCTTGTGCGGTCGGCGCCTTACGTAGTCAGCGACATTAAGATCGAAGTATTTCATCACGTGCTCGGAATTAGAGGCATTCTTGACGATCTCGACTCTGTTCAATTCATGATTGCAGTTTGGAACCATGCATTTGATGGGCACTTTCATGTGGTCTATATGGCTCTGGACGTGATCCCTCAAGCAATCTCTGCAAAAGTAGTGTTTGCATTCGATCTGTGTACCCCTTCTCTTCCTCTCTTTGCAATGATCGCAAGGAATCAAGTCTTGCTCAATTTTTTTAAGCTTATTCGACAAAAGTCGAATCTGATATTCTTTTCGCTTCTTGTCAGGTTGTGGAGTCAGAGTCTCTTTAGAGAGATCCGGTTTCTCTTGGGATGACTCGCTGACATCATTAAGTGATTTTGTAATTGTGGGTAGAGGAAAGTCTTCTAGCAAAGGAGCAACCCAGTCGCTGTGAATTCCAAACCAAAGGTCCTCAAATTGTTGCCAAAGCCCTCTAAACTTTGTTTCTTCTGGATGCTGCCAAATTTTAGGAACCCTTAATTGTGATCTTCGGATGAATGGGGCACCTTGTGTTTGATTCATAAATTGATGATATTTTGGGATTTTCATAAAGTTGGAGTGTGCAATTGGTTGCGACGCCACTGGTCGCCCTTTAGGAGTATCTGCTGGAAGAGTCTTTCTCAATGCCTCAGCAGAATGTTGGAAGGAAGATGAATCTCTTGGATGTAATCTGTCTTTTGATGGTGTCTTGGAGTTATAGGCAGAAAATCTGCGGGCCGGAGGCACGCTAGAAGAATTCAGCTTTGAGTGCGACGCAACTGGACGAAGAGTGCTTGCTTGGAAATTGGACATTTGCGCGAACTAAAGTTTGATTATCAAAAAGTTAAATTTTTTGATTATGAGAGGATTGCAACGGCAGAGAATTTACACAACTGGCTAATTAAATATCGATATCGAGTGATTCAAATAGTTAATCAGTTGGATCAGCTCGTTCGATTCCTTCCATAACTCAGAACTCAGTCAGTGCACTGACACATGAGTGCATGCTAGCTTTGAAAATTTGTAAATATTTAAAGCTTTAACTCTTGTGCTTTTCTTTAACAAAATCTGCTCTTAAGTACAGAAAATTTAAGTAAATTTGTGTAAACACCTGCTTAGTAAGAATTACTCACATATGTCCATTTTCTTTTCAATTAAAGAAAAGTAAAGTTTGTTTTATTTGTATTCTCATTGGCCTCTTGAAGTGTCTAAGAACATAGTTGATAGGAGTTAATTTCTCAAGCAGGAGGAAACGAATCAAAAATGAAGTTAAAATTTGAATTTCAAATAAATGACCTTTTCGGTCATTCCATAAAACAGAATAGGAGCGGAGATAAATAGATAAAGATGCTGTTCACTCAACCTGCCAGTAGAAGTAGTTCTCGGACAATTTACCTTCAATTCAGTATCGCCTGCTATCCAAAGCTAGAATAAAATTGTGGTGCTGAATTAAAAATATTAATTACTGGCTGAAGTAAGCAAATTGTAGACGAACAAAAATCTTAACCAGTTGATTTGGATTTTTTCTTGCTTCCTGTTGAAGTGCTTCAATGAGATAAACGCTGTCTAATAATCAAGGTATGGTTTAAGGAGAATAGGATTTCTCGTATGAAAAGGTGAGTCAAGATTTTTTCGAACGATTATGTCGTAGCTCGGAGCAAGAGATTCAAGATTATTATTGATGAGTATGAGCCGAGCACTACAACAAGAAGTTGCTGTCAAATTTGATATAATTGCTTTAATTGATTGATTTTGTGTTTTCTATGACAATAGCTTGGGCTGAAAAACGACAATTTTAGAGTTAAAAAAAAAAAATTCAGCTCTTTCTTTTCAAACTTAATTTTTGTGAGCTAGCATTAACTTAAGCCATTTGCAGGTATTGAGTACCTCTTATTTATTAACAAAAATTAATATCGCTGGTGCAAGCCAAATTGATGTGAGTACAAAATATTATTAATGATTTTTCTCTGGTGAATCAGAGAATTTCTAGGATTACGCCCTGTATTTAGCACTAGCGCTCATCATATTGGTATCACATGGATTCAAATTTCAAAACAAGTTTTCGACCTTTGTCCTCAAAATTTGTTGACTCGTCTTTTGAATTTAATCAGCCCCTCTGAATTAGCTTCGAGTATTCTTCAGTATGCCAACCATACATTTCTTGAGTATCCAATTTTATTTTTGATTTTTTTTTTGTGGAATGTCAAATTTTGAGAGGAGAGACATATGACAGTTCAACAAGACTCGTCGATTATTTATGTGTGTTTCGATGGCTTTTTTTTTATAATAATCATCGTTGTTCTCTGTAATTTATTGCACTCCTAAGAGGATTAATAGCTGTTTGGAGAGAAATGTTCAGTCTTATTATTATCTTGAATGAATATTCTAGCTGAATTCGCCAGCTAATTTTTTTTAAGGTTCGCATCTGAAAATCACATATTAATGCTGTGTATCTGCAGTTCTGAAGCTATTTTTCCTTTCAATCCCGCTTTGTTTAAAATAAGCAACATTAATAAAAATAGATAGCGTGCCATACTAAGGCAATAATTAAAGTGTGGTCAAATTTCAAGCAAACCTAATAATCTAATCTTCAAGTTGATTATGCTTTGAGCCATGCATTCAGTTCGTGGCTAAGGTATCAATTAGAATTCAGTTTTTATTTTCATTCAGTAAATGATATGTTAAACTTACATTGAGTTCAAGTCCCTATTTTTCACATGTCTCATTTATTAATTTCAGATTGCCTTAACTTCTCTCTTAATTCAACTAAGTTAGTTTTCACTTCTCAAAAAATCTTAATATAAACGAAGAGTGCCCTTGAAAAATATGATTGTTTTTCAACCATTCCTTTAGAAAATATAGAAATATTAGGTCCCCTTTAATCTCAAAACAATTCGTTATATGTAAATTACTCTTTAAAAATTCAAAGTAAATAATTTAATTTTGTTATTTCGAACGAATTATTATTTTTTCCTCATAACTCATGTAAGTTGGATTTAATATAAAGAGCCCGAGTTTAATTATGTCCTTTGAATTCATCTCTATATTCGATTTTTTTATGGCATAAACCGGATAGATATATATATAAGTTGAACAATCCCTCGTCAACGTCTGCTTTGAACGTTAATGTTATGATTCCGAAATCTCCCTACGAGTTTTTTTCTGGTTCGTGATGAGGCTAAAAGCCAGTTATTCCCTTCGAAATTCAATCTTTTGTGGATGAGACTTTGCTTGGATTGCCATCCCCTCAGAGATGTATCCTTTGTATCAAGATAAAGTTGATTAACCACTACCTCAATGACTGCATACTTTGAGACTATTTACCAATCCAATTCCCTTACCAAGATCAACTTCAAATACTATCAAAGTTTTCTAAGATTCTCGAGATACTGCTTGACTGAATTCTGCAGATGCGCTAGGACGTCTAAAGTTCATCTTCATCTATTTAAAGAGCAAATTTCATAGCCAACTCAAGGCTAGTGTTTCTGCTATCAAACAGGATGAACTATTCCACAATAGCATCTGCCACCTTTCAGCTTGCTCATCTTGAGAGTAGATATTACCTCCTCGATAACAATTTCAATAAATGTCATTATAACGATAAGAAAATTTCAAATTTATTTCATTTTCTTTCTGTATTCCAGCACTTTTTAGAAATACATCATCAAATTTCCAGATAAAAATAAGAATTCTATCAAACAGTTTTTCTAATTATGATGCTCGAAATATTTCTTCAATTCACAACTTAAACAAACAAATTCCTTCCAAAAATTTTTGATCGTATACTGACTTATTTTCCACAATATAAAAGAAAACTGGAGGCTGATAATATTCGATCTCGTAACTAGCTTGAGCTCTTTCATGTGACTGGAGCCAGAGGTGCAGAAACATGATCTGACTTGGTCATTTGCGAGCACCAAAAAAAGCAACTCAATGAAATTCCTTGTTTCATGACGTGTCAGGCCCGAAAGAGCTTGAACTGATTTCTGAGTTCCTTAAATTTCGATCTTTGGATCTTCTTATTTTAACGATGATCAGCCAACAAATCGTTACCTTAAATGAATTTTGGAAAATCTCCTTTTTCTGATTGTTTTTATTCTTTCCTTGCTAATACCTTCAGATAGTTTCTCCATTCTTAAAGGGTCGAGAACAAACAGAATTTGGTTCTAAAAAAGTTTCCAGAAACCAATGGAAAATTTTCGAACAAAATCCGCTTCTCTATTTTTCTTTCCATGGTACTTTAAGATCTGACATATAGCAATGACTCTCACATTTTGAAAATCTAGAAGGTTCAGGAAATTCGTAGCCGAATAAAAAAAAAGTTTGTATTTATTTATAGAAAGGAGCTACAAAGATTTAAAAGCAAAACTTTTTACTATTTGTCTACAAGGAAATAACCAAATAATCCTGCTTGCGTGAAGTTGGACTCTGAAGGCTCGCTTTTCACCAGTTGCAAGAGCGAGAGGTTCGAATTTATCTCATGAAAAGCCCAGAAAACAAGCGTTCAGGGTGATCTCAAGCCCTTTTAACGAATAAATCAGCGATGCCCCCATGAATTCTATCTTTTACTTATCCTGGATCTGATTTAACGAGATTCGCCATCCTCGTTGAAATGTGTCCTTTGTATTAGTATATAAAAGATTAACAATTATTCTCAATGACTGCCTTGGTAAAGGGGTTTAAAGGTCAATGGGTATTATCTTTTTTTGTCCAATGAATTAGGAATAAATTAACAATCTGAAGTGAATGCGAAATCATTTTTTCTACATAAAATACTTTAGGAAATTATAGGACATGACAATAAAAAAGAAACTGGCAAGTCTGTAGAACAAAAAGTAATGAATTAGCTATCAATGTGGAATATAATTTCCAATCTAACGTTATTTTCTCCAAAACTGCAAAGGTAATAATCATATTCTAAGCTGATTAAGGATAGTTTTTTTTTTTTCTCTCTCTCTGAAAAAGCCAGGATCTTATAAAATATTCTTCTTCTCCTACTATGGGACTAGCTTCACATTTTGTTTAGTCTCTCTTCAGGAGGATTCTTTTGGAAATGTACATCAGTTTTTGTGAAGTTCATAAAGCTCAAATGCATTCAAAAAACTTTCCAGTAAACTTATTCTTACCCACTATATATATATGAACAAATTAATTCAAGAGCTGTTTCGCCGTTATAAGAATCCAGAGATAATGCAAGGGAAGAAAGTTTAATTGTGATCTAAGCTAGAATGAATTGTGTGTTTAGAAGCCTCATCATCTTCATCCAAAAAAATTTCATAAAACTTTGGTGTTACATCCAGAATTTCATAATTTCTTGCTTTTAATGGAATCAATGCAAATAAGTCATGCTGACAAAAGAGTATGAGTAAAGTCAGAAGCGTAGTACTCTGGTGAGGAGGAGAAATCACGCCAGCTGATTGGTTTCTTTTCTGATTTTTTATTTAATAAGCAATTATGGCAAGCCACAGACCAAAATTAAAGTTGTTGTTAAACTTTTAACTCTCAGTAAGCAATGTGTATTGGAATTTCTTAAAGACACTTTGAAAGCATCAATTTGAATCATCTGACTAGTGGTATTTCAGTCGCAAGCAATTATGAACTCATATATCAAATAACATAGAGAAAAATCTCTTCTAGTTGATAAAAAAACACTTTGATGAGACAATAAATCTATACGTTCGTTCTCTGAAAAATTTAATAAGTGGAAAAAATCTGATTTATTCTGCAGAGAAGGTGTGTCGTTCCTCTGGTTCATTCTCAGAGCAAGTTATTCCAGTAGCCATAGATAAGGTAAAACCAAGAGTTGAATTTTATTAGGTTTGAAAAACGGTTTCAAATATTGACTGATGGTTATGGTTGACAAAGAGGCTGTAAGAAGAGCCGTAGTAGTATTTTATTCAATCTGAAATGTGTCTTTTTAATGAAAAAAATAATAAATCCTTATTTTGGTCTCATTGATCTTTTGGATTATTCTATGAAATCGAACTCTAATAAAAAAACGCTGAAAAACTTGAATGATGGACTCTCAAGTGTTTCTCAATGCTTGGTATTCTAAAATCGAAAGTACTTCTCTAGCGCCAAAAAAAATCAATGGCTGACTGAAACGTACTACAAAGATAGCAAAGTATTTTTCTTGATTCTAGTTTATTCTTTCTCTTTTGACTGCAATCTCTCTTCAGTATCGAAAAACGTAATATTTTAAGCATTAGAGTCATATTTTCTAAGTAGAAAAATGCTAGGTTGACACACACCTCCTAATAGCAAAAAAAAAGAGAGTATAATATTAGTCTTGTCAGGAATTTTCCTGCTCCGATGAAAATCTAAAGCAGTAGGATTATCGAAATTTTCAGAGCGAATTTAATTTCTTTAATTTTTTTAAAAAAATGAAAAAAGAACACAAAATATTATGAATTCAATTTTGATCAAACCTTTATAATATTGCAAATTCGAAAAGTGAAATTTATTAATGAAAAAATTCCTGAACGCAATTTTTGCCTCTTCCTTTTGATTGAAACCAAGAAAAGTAATTTCTTTACAATTTTTTCAACGAGATTAATATAGACTAAAATAAGGACAAATTTTAATAATTTTTTGCTTTCCTAGTTAGGGCATTAGATGATAAGCCTAGAGAAAAAGCAAAGTCAATTCTGCTATGAAATAGATCTTGCTCCTCAAATTGGCGTGAGTCCGAAACAGAATAATAATCCTAAGCTCTCTTTCGACCCTACAACTACAGAGTGCATATCGGAAGGATCAAAAAACTCATCAATTACTTCTCGCAAGAGCTGCCTCAGATTTTGCCGGAAACTAATGAGATTCACTCAAACATTTCAGAAGAGTGAAGACTTCGAGAGAATTCTCAAATTTGCCTTTTCAATTATCGAAGGTTTGCTCTTAAATCTCAAATTTTACAAGTACAACCAGCACCTTCTTATGCAAATTCAAAGAGAGATTCATCAAAACTTTTGGAAAGCGCTGAAACAAAAAACTGGAAGTGCTAATCCTAAACTTTGTCTGATCACTTCAGATGAATGGAACACCTTATTCTCATATGCCGGATTTAGTCAGCAAATCCACTTTTTCACAGAAAGTTACACTAAATTCAGCTCTGCTGTCGAATTTGAGTCATCGATAGACCTGGAACTGTTTGTTTCTTTCTTCACAAAAAATCAGTTCATTGTGCATATGATTGTTATAAATACATTAATTAGCCAGGAAATGTATCCTCTTTACGAATACCTCAAGGCTACTGATGTTCTCGACAACTGTATGTTGATGGCAAATTTCAGCAATCTGTATCTCTACTATAATCACTCAAAAGGTAAATTTGCTCAAGAATGTTGTGGGAAATGCAAAGTTTGTCGATCAACGATGCTCCCTAAAGACTTTAAACACCAACTCGAAGATGCGAGATATCAAATCAAGGAAATCAGATCATTCTTTGCAGCTCTGATGTATCAGCCAGAACGCAGAAATTTAACCACTGAGAGATGCTTGATCTCGTATAATTATTTCTCTAACTTTCTCTTCAGTAAAAATATGTAATGGGTTGACCAGAAACCCTTACTCAAAAAGGCCAAAGTACAAGTATATATATATAAAATAATTTTCATTTTACAAGTTACCCAGTTAAATAGTCCATATTGTATCTTAGATCATTAACGTATCATGCTATATCAGCTTCTTCTTTCATCAGTAAGTTCCTATTTTCATATTTTAAAAATAAAAAGAGTGCAAATTTACAATGATAATCTGCTCACAATAAAAGTATGCATTTGGTCAGAGTTTCAAAACTCTCTTTTTTCTCTTTTTTGGAGATGAGACGATCAACTTCCTGATCAAAAAATGCACTTTTTTGATATTATTCTTGAAGAGCAAAAGAAATTTTTGGACACAAAGACGCTAGATTATTCTTTACGAAAAAGAGTACTAAAATATGTTCTAATTTTCTGACTTCTCCAATTTAATCTTGATTGTAAAGAAACTCCTCACTAATTTTTTGTTCCTATTCAGCTATCCACATATGATAATATTCTGACGAAAAATTTGAGAAACTTGCTGAATTGAGAAGCTTTCACAATCTCAGGACAACGATGAAATGCAAGTGCTTATTTGCAAAAATCCTGTTGCGAAGTGATAGAGCTCGAAAATCATAAAAGGTTTTCACATTGTTTCCAATCGATAATTTGGGAGGCGAAGAGTTCCGATTCTAAAAGTTAAAGTTTCAAAACTCTAATCGTGTTTGAACTATCAAACTTTTGGAGAATTACGAAATAGGATAATTTATTTGCTAACTAGTCACTTATTCAAACCGGTTAAGATCCTACGTTTCACGCATTTCGAAGATTTAAATATATTGAATCACAAGTTTCTTTACCAATATAGTTGGCCAGCAGAAAATTTTAGTATAATGACGAGAAGTTAAAGTGTTTCTTGCATATATCAGCAATGCCGTCAACAAAAATTCGCACAAATAGAGCATCAATAATTGTAAACTACCCCTAAAATAAACTACCTAAAGTATTTCGAAATCAGCGGAACCTGTGAGCTTGGCTAATCTGCTGAAGTACTTTTTGCTTTTCTGAACTTTCATCTCTTCATCGAGCGAACTCTATCTAAGGCATTCGCTTGGCTCATTAAGCACATGTATTTTGCGGTGTTAATGCTGAATTGAAGCATAAACTGAGGAATCTGACTCGCTTTTGATGACATTGATTTTTAATCGCTGTGTTCTTATAGAAAAGAAGGGTAATTTTGGATCGATTGACTTTTAAGAAAAGCTATTTAATGTCATTTTACTCAGAGGTTTTTTTGTTTTTTTTCAGATTTGAAAGCACATCTTAAAATTTCTTCACTTGAAAAGAATTGTTTGACTTTGGGGACGTGTAACAACCCATATATAAATAACCTCTTTACTCTGGAGGTATCTCAAGCAAAAGCAATTATTCAAGCAAAGTCATTGCGGACCAATACACAATGCATTCTCTCATAGCGAGTAGAGTTGAATGCTCGGTTTATAAATAACTATTAATCAAAATTATTCATTAAAATCAGGCATCAAAATCAGATTTATTAAGTTCGATTTGTGTTAATTCTGGTTGCAAAATTCACAGGACAAATTCCTTATCAAGAGTTTTTGAGCGTTTAAAATTTAGTATAATTTTGTAAGCATTCTAGAGTCTAATTATTTTCTCCAGATTAGCTTCCAAAATATTCAGCAAATGTGAAACAATCGTATAAAAAAACAAACTTAAAATAACACATAATTTCTGTGTTGGGAGGATTGGCTGTTCCAGCTTCGAAGAGAGGCGCAAATTTTTGTGGTGCAAACCTTTATTTGGTAATTTTTAGCATCATGTCCTTGAACTCTTTATAAGAGATCTAATAGCAAGCAAATTAATAATTATTTTGAGCCGAATTCATGTCTTACTTTTCCATCAGAATTAGAATCGACTTCCCGTATCAATTCTTCCCAGACTTCAGGACTTACGTCCTTGCCAGAGGCAAATACCTCTTTGAGTTCATCTGCAGTCAAAAATCCATTTCCATCCTAGGGATTAAGTTTCGTTAGTTTCCCATTAAATCAAAATAGCCCCTACCTTATCAAACATTTTAAAAGCTGCTTCTAGTCTCTCTTTTGAGAGGATATTCTGTCTGTTAATGGATGCCATCACAAATTCTAAGTGGAATGAGAGAATTTTGAGATACAACTATATTTTCAATCATTACCTGAATAGTCAATGGCGCCGTTACTATTTTGGTCAATGACTTTCATAATTGCGTCAACGTCTTCTTCTGGGGTGGAGGAGCCTAGAATCTTTTTATAACCTATCTTAGTTATTGCACCACAAAAAGCATTCAGTATCATGCCTTGAATAAGCTCTTCCCGTGTGAGCTGTCCATCGCCATTCAGGTCAAGCGCTTGAAAAGTTTTGAGAAGTTCATTTTTTTCTTCTTTGGTTGCTAAATAATTCACTAAAAAGACCCACGTTGCTTCTTGCAGTTTCCTATCAGCCTTCAGAGAAAAGATATTTATCTCTACATTTTCAGAAGGGCATATTACTCGGAAATTTCTGAGATTTGTGAGAGCGCTAACTGCCAAAGGTTTATCAATTTCTTGACTTCCTAATTGCTTTTTGATCCATGGATCCTGTAACGCGACTCCAGCAGTTATCCTTGCATCAACATCATATTCAAGCAATCTTTTGATAAATTTTTTTGCATCTTCAGAAATATAGCTCCATTCTTCAGAATCAAAACTGTATTTTCCCAAAGCCACTTTGTCCATAATAACTTTATCATTAGGCCCGTTAAATGGAGGGTATCCACACAACAAGATGTACAAAATAACCCCGCAGGACCAAACATCACATTTTTCTGTGTACTTTCTTTTTAGCACTTCGGGAGCGATATAATACGGCTATGCCATGAATGAATAAAAAAAAAAATCGATATTTTTTCGTACTGTCCCGAATTTTTGGTTCATCTTGATTGTTGGATCAAACACCTTAGACGTTCCGAAATCTATCACCTTTAAAGGAGCTCCTTCTTTCTTAGATTCGTAAAGAATATTCTCTGGTTTGAGATCTCTATGCACGATGTTGTTTTGATGGCAGTAAAATACAGCGGATAGAATCTGTCTCAGTGTTATTGCAGCTTGCTTCTCACTAAAATATTTTAAATGCATGATCTTGTCAAAGAGTTCCCCTCCTGTGTATAACTCGCTCACAATATAAAAATATTTGTCGTCTTGGTAGAACTCATATATTTTCATGATATTTGGATGATCCTTGCAAATTCAGGATAAAATTCTGCAGACAGGAGATTAACATACCAGAGTTTTGAGGATAGTAACTTCATTAATCAATCTTTGCTGTTCCTCTTTGGCGCAAAGATCTTTATTGATGAGCTTGACAGCTCGGGTGATATTTGATTTCCGATGAACTGCTCTTCTCACCTCTCCAAATGCTCCTGATAGATTAAAATGGTTATTTCTACGCGATATTTTATCATTTTTGCACCTTTCCCGATTGGTGGAAGAAGAAGATTGTAATCGTTGTGGATATTACTGAACTTTTCAGCAACAAGGTCTGAGTGAGTTATTCTTAGGTCTTTCATAGAAGCAATTTCAGCTGGTTGTAAAAGACAAACTCATTTCAAATCATTAAGACGTTGAAGTTTACGCTTTAGACCAGAGCTATCGTTTGTTTTCAGACTAGAAACTGAATATGGAAGCGTTCCAGTATTAACTCTTTGGGGGATTCCCTCTTTGGGCTTCGTATTTTTGCATCCCATCAGCTTTGTCGTTAAATAAGGAGTTATTTTAAATGGGTATGAGTTTGAATGCTGACTAATATTTCATAAAGCAAATACATTAATTTACATATATGAGAAAGAAAATCATCCTAAAGATAACAGACATACTTGGGTATCCAAAAGAGATTGTCCTCATTTGTGTATTGCAAGCTCCTTTCTTTAGTTTAAGTGCAGCGAATATGACTGTAAACAATCATTAATTATGAGACTAAAACAGCCAATCATCCTGAGATATTGATGAGTAGTGAGTGTAAGTGGTTTGTTTTCTACTATTGATTATAGTATAGACAAAATCTTTCAGCAAAAGATAATATGGATTCAGAGTTGCTAAAAATTGCGCAAGGGAAATATATAGCCTAAGCTTCAACAACGAACTCTAAAATTTCTTTGATCTAGATCACTCATCGAATTCGAAAGCCTTTAAGTTGACTTTTTTTTTTGGTTTCTAATAAATGAAAGGCCAAAAAATGTTGGAAATTAAAAAACAAGGCTCATACGTCCAAATTCAATATTAACTTTTACTAACCTTAGCAATTCCTTTGAGAGTAGCAAGCACCATATGTTCATATTCGTTAAAGTTGAGGTATCCATCTTGGTCTTGATCGTAGAAGTTAAATGTTTCTTCAATCTGCTCAGAGGTGGGGTCAGGTAGCCCGAATTCAGCGTTTTGTTTTTTGCAAGCTTCTGCGAGCATTTCAAGAGTGATCAAGTCTCCTTTGCCTCCCAAAATCTCGATAAACTGCTTGGAAATATTCTCTTTGAGACTAGCTTCCTTTATTTTATCATTAAGCATGCTTTCAATAGTCTCTGCCAATTTCTAGGAAAGAATGGGAAGTTACGATAGACAAACAGAACTACAAGGAGACCTTTTCATCGGAATTTTTTCCAAATTTTGAAAGTAGTTTGCCCATTTCTCCGTTTGGTTTCTCTGATCAAAAATTAACTTATCTCCAGATAAAACTTCATCTTGATCAGAAATGTCGAATCAATTATTCATTTAACGTTTGTTAGTCCTGGCTTTTTGTGGTTTGAATAATTAAGCTTACTCTTAGTTTCCAAATTTCAATGATGTACAGCAGAGTGGTAAAGAACTTCCTTGTGTACTCGTTACGTCATTTTTTAATTCATTCTTATGTAATTGGAACTCACCATCTCTCTAAACTGCATTACTTCAAATTGATAAACTGTCTTTACATATGTAGCTTTCAGCAAATAACTGATCGCAAATTGATTTTACTGTCCAACACAAACAACCCTTGATATTCAAAGAGATAATTTCAAAAAGCTCAGATGTATAACAGATTATTAAAATCAGTTTTAATTTCTTAGAATTAAGTTTTGCAGTACACTCTTTCCGGAAATGGCTAACAAATATTTACAGCTCTTCCCTGTGCCAGAAGGTTTTCCTGAAATTCTCGCAGATTTCGCCCGTGAGGTGCTAAGAGACCAGCCTGAAGACATTATCGAATATGCAGCATTATATTTTGAAACTCTCGAGCAAGTAACTTTCTCTTCTCACGTCGATTTGCGAAGCAGCTCTTTATAATTAGGGAAAACCATGGGAGTATGAGTCAAAGTTCAATGTCAAAAGCGCAGCGAAAAAACATTCTTATCAAACACAACCCAAAGGCGTATTGAAAATTAATCATCGACCACTTATAATGCCTCATCTCTAAAGAATGAATCGAAGATCGAGCAGCGCCAGCAGCAAAGTACTCAGCATCACGTGAGAGAGAACTTCATTAAAGAGCAATCCACCAAAACCCATGACAAAGAGCAACCGAAGGAACAACAAAAAGAGCAAAACCAAAGCATGGGAAGGATTTCAAGCCAGCCGGATTGGAAGTCTATGAATAGCGATACCACACATATGTCTGATAAAGTTATGGCAAAGAATTATATGAAAGAACTTGAAGAAGATACTTTAGCAAAAGAATATCAGCAAAGGCCTGTTTCCAGTGATGGAATGAGATCTCCAATTGGCAGCGAGGCCTCTCACAGGGATGAAAAACTGCTGGCACGAAATTATGTAATGAACCTTGAGAAGGAAGCTTTTGAAGAAGCTGAGATTTTGAATTCACCGACAGCAATGGGTGCCGCTGCTCAAGGAAGGAAAAATAAATTTGCTCAAGAAAGCCTTGTAATTTTTGTCTCTCAAGCAGTTGTGTTTAACCTTATCTAGGAATGCAAGTCTGAGAGTGATAAGAGCGACAAGATTAATGCTAGCGGTGATGTAACTAAAACTAATCGTCACCTTTTTTCTCATCTCATTGACTACTAGAGACCTATGAGCCACAAAAGCGAGAAAAGAGTAGCAACCAACTATGTTCACCAACTAGCAGATGACGTTATTAGGGAGGTAATATTTAATTCATTCGAATCATTTTACATTGGTTGGTTTTTCAAGGTAAGCCCCGATAACTAATCAAAAAGAAGGCTTTTTACTTTCCACAAGCAGCTGATAACAACGAGACTATTTTGATTTACTAATTTTCAGCTGGGAAAAAGGGATAGTTAAATAGATTGACACCGCTTTTGCGTTCTTGCGATTAATCATCATAGAAAGTCTTTCATAAACATCTCTTACATCTTTTACGTTGAAAAAAATTTTTAAAATAGCACCCAGCAAAATTAGCTACTCTTATTAATTTTCGCTCTGAAAGATGTATATTCCATATGTCATGATAGAAAGGGTTGTCAAATTGATATATTGAATGGATAATGTAAATGTAGAAATTTAAGGATAAATCGTGATTAGAAGAGTACTAAGCACATAGACAAAAAAGCAATTGTAATTTTTCGCACAAATCGTTTTGAATAGAATTTGCGTATTTATTAGAGATATAAATAGGTTATCTCTAATCACTAAAAGGTGAAGGAAAACTTAGTATAGGTTTTTTTTTAAAAAAAAATTGTAGACTTTTAATATTGAGAATGTATCAAGTTATTTTTGACTGACCAGCACAGCACTAGCAGTATTAATTCACTTAAATTGCCCTGTAATAGTACCCTCAGCTAGCTGAAGCAATTGTATTTTCAACACTAAAATATGGTTGCAGATAATAAAGACAAATATAACAAAAGAACCAAATATATTTCGAATTTAGGCATAATTTATTTTGAGTTTATAGCAGGGCCTAAGAGAACGAGCAAGAACTAACTCACGTAAGCTTATTGAGAGATCTTGAGAGTTTTCTGTTTTTTTTACGAGAAAGTATAGGTGTTCCACCATTTGAGTTGTAATTGGGATGAATATTCTGTATTATTGGAGTATCTGTAAGACTGATGCTTTCCTCTTCTTCCGAATAAAAGATTTCTCCTTTCGTATTGCTGCTGCTAGCTTTTGGAGTTTCAGGAGAAGATTTTGATAATTTCAACTTTTTGAAAATGTTAAACCCCTGCTCACTGGACGAGCTAAGATCATTGATGGAAGGTTCTGGGGATATAATCTGGTCTTTTTTCCCAAAAAGTAGATTGATGAAACTGCTCGCAATCTTCAGAATCACAAGACACGACAAACATAAGCAAAAGTGCTTAAGAAATAGCATCAAAAAGGACTCATTCATCTGCTCGTATTTGGTTTCTAAGGCATCTAACTTTTTTTGGAGCTTATCGATGGCCTGATTGATCTATTTTTGTTACTGTCAAGGTCAATTTATTGGCAACATTAATACCTTCCTCAGATCCGAATGATGCGCTGTTTGAGATTTCCTAGCCTTCAAACAAGAAGTAACGATTATGAGATAACTCGAAAAGAATAAAATACCTGCTCTTGCAAAGTGAAAATTTCTTTTTTCTTTAGTTCTATCTCGACTGTGAGTTGCCTCAAAATTCCCGAGAAGATGTTATTATTCTTTTCAAGGCTCTAACGAACAGCATTAATTTCCAATTAATTTGCTGATAATTTTATGCTGTATAAGTACATTCACATGCCTTGTGAGCTTCCGAAAGATGGATTCATAGGGATCGGATTCGTTTTCAGTGAAATTATTGAGCTGATTTAAGATATAGTTTTTCTCCTCAAGAGTCAGTGAATTTTCTAAGGATCTAAGACTCGTTTTTTCTTTTTCTTCTGGGGACGGTTTTGAGATTGCTAATTGATGATCAGGTCCAATTGAAGTATTTTTTAGCTCTGCAGATTCTGCGGATTCTGCGGATTCTGCGGCTCTATCCATAATCTCCATTTCAAAAAAATCCCATGTGTATCTTTGCATTCCATCCGTTTCTGATTGCATCGATTTCGTAATGTTTTCAGCAATGTCATCTCGGAACTTAGGAGAGGTTCGATAATGAAAATACCAATATTCAGGTTCTTGATATTTCTTAAAGCTTGAATAGTCCGTGCTTTTGGGTGGAACTACCGTGTCGTTTTCATGCTGAGTGCCACTTTGGTACGCCTGGAAATCAGATTTAAAGCTATCGAGCATTGTCTGTCCGAAAACTCTATTAAATAGAATGGAGCGGACAAAGAAAAGGTATACTTTATCTGAGATAGCGTGCAGATAGTTTCGGTCTCGCGGGTGAACATTTCCATTTTCAAATATCTAGCCCATGCTGGTTTAATTTTGAAAAATTGCTTCGCCCTTCTTGTATCAACATCGTAGTCTCCAAGAAACAGCCATTCCTCAGTCGGATACTTTGTGCTTGAATAAAGCTAATTTTTATCAGAGTTGAAAATGCACAAAAAAAATTACGATAAATCTGTTGAGGTTTGATGAATATTTCTCCATGTGAAGTAACAATATTGTATCCACAAGAATGTCTTCACTCAAGCTTATTACAATCATTTTGTTTTTAATATGGCAAGGATTCGTCATATAACTATCATATTCGTGATTGAAAAAGGGGGCTTACGAAGAAATTTTACGTTTCGCTAGAATCATCTAATAAAGCACTTACTCGCTCTGCGCCTGGATTTGACTCAAGTATAAATGCGCCTGCATTCTTTGAGGCGAAATTATACTTTTTCCTGAGAAGTTTGAGATCCGTTTCATATTTCTCGTCGTATTGAAAGTGCTTATCGGAATTTTGATCGAGAAAATCTTGTAAAAATGCTGTTGTCGCTAAATAAATTTCTTTTCCTCGCTCAAGAACTTCATTGCTTCGTATCAACAGTGAAAGAAAAAACACTCTCAAGTTTATCTCAAAGGTTTGCAGAATTGAGTCAGGATTTATTTCATCTGAATAGTAAATGCTTTCTGAATCGAATTATGATAAGCTTACCTATTCGTTCCAATGTTGGACCAAGAAAACCCACTCCAAAGATTCCTCCAGCAATAAACAACCCCAACAAAAGCATCGCAGATTTAAAATGTTTCATTTAAATATGAATGGATTCTTTTCGTACGTTGATTTTGTGTTTCGAAAGAATAATCAATAAATTACTGTGTTGTGTTATTTTCAAAAATTTCAGTAAAACTCGAAATCTGTATTTTTCTCCACACACAATTAAATTTGGATAGAATCTAATAGGTGGAGGAGAGAGCAAGTTCAATTTGGAAGTTTGTAATAACAAATAATATTATAAAGCTCTTGATAATGGATGTTTTCTGATTTTTTTCCAAAAAAAGAGGCTCGTTTTTAAGTTTAATGGCGATTCGATTTCCACATTACCTTACCGAGAAAACTGTTAGTCTCAACTTTTTCGAAATGCACTCTGAAAATTTTGCTTTCAACCATATGTATGTTGGTACTGAAACAAGTTTAAGCTAAACATCTTTTTTTTCAACATTCTAATTGTAACTATGTGTCCTACCTCTTTTATTCAAGCTCTGGAATAAATGCAGAAATCCGACTATAAACTACCTCGTTACAGCGTTGAAATTCAGAAAAAATCGATGGATCAATTTAGAAGAGCTCAAAAATTTTCAAGCATTTATTAAGTGAGAAACATTCCTCGAGTTTGAAGATCCACTCACGTAAAAGATTGCTACAAGAAAAGCAAATACCCAAGAATATTCATTTAAAGTCTTCAGCAGAGCTCCAGCTATAGCCCATACTTTTCATGGTTAGAATATTTAGAGACTCCTTTGTTGACTTTATTAGCGTGTTTCAAGGTGAATTTTTTTGCAAGCTTGAAGATTAATTTAAAAGGATGCGATAAAATTTTGAGTTTACCTCCACTTCTCGTCTCTTGTTTTGGTTTTCAAGTTGACTTGCTCTTTCTAATATTTCACTTTTCAGATTCTCTCCACGACTTCGAGATGTAGGCTCCGGATCGAAATAACGCGGGCTTGCAAGGGGGCTCCTAAAAAAAAAATTAATCCACCACTTGACGAACTCCTATCAATTACGAATAGAGAAGCTTTTGATCTGTCTCAAGAGGTGAAAGTCGATTCATATAATTTGATTGTTTGCTCTGAAGCAAAAGTCCTGTCGGACTGGCTGATGATAGTTCATAGGATGCGGAAATATTTGCCAGAATCTGTTTGGATTTTCCCATTGTCGGGACTGGGGATTGGATTTTCAAATTCTTAGAAGGTTGCTTAATACTAACAAGCGATATGTTAACGAATAGTGATGAAGATTTACTTTCCATAATCTTCAAGTTTTTTCCTTTCTTCGTTTTTGATGTGTTCTTTAAGCTGTTTTTCCAATTCCAGATTGTACTCAGCAAGGTAAACATTGTCTTCATCGTCATTCTCATCAATCAAATCATGAGGATTAAAAGTCTCATCTAGATCCTTGCAGTCATCGAAATTCATTTTCTCCAATTTGCTGATAGATATTTTGGTTTTTTCAGGCTGTTTTAGGTTGTAGAGGATCCTTTTGTGATTTAATCCCAAATATGAGGCTAAAAGAATGTTTAATAAAAGAGAGATAAGATTAGAAAGGGATTTAAGGATTTAAAATTTTCACTTTCAGTATCACTCCTCCTGAACTGATGAAGTCTTGCTGATATATTCCCACTTGTTGTTGATGTATTAAGCTTTTCCTGCTTTCCTGAAGTCCTTAGCTGTTTCCTTCCTATCCCAATAAGTTACTTGAATTATAATTAATGGAATATGCACTTTGTAATTCTTCTACGATTTCAGCAGCACTCATTCCATGATGCGGTCGCACCTTAAATTTATAATTAATTGAATCTTTCGGGAATCTAAATGCTTTCTTTTCAAAAGAATGGAAAGCGACGTTAACAGTCTTCATTTTTGCTTTGTACTACAGCAGAGGATGACCACAGTGAGTAGAAGGAGTCTCTTTAGGAAAAAATAGTTACAGTTCCATTGTACAATCCCATATAATCATAAAAGGCATCAATTTTTTCCAAGTCATTTCGATAGGTAGGGTCTGAAGAGAAATACAACAGAGCCAGCTTTTGTAGAGCATTCTGAAAAAGATAATTTTTCAGGAAATTTTTCTCATAAAATTACTTGAAATTCATCAAAGTTAAGGTCTTTATTGGAAGCTGAGCACTTCTTAAATGTTTCTGCTATTTTCTAAATTGGAAGAAGGATGTGAGAAAGGTGAGTAAGAAATTTCATTTACAGCTCTATCTTCTTTCCGTCGGAGAAGTTGGAAGTCCCTGACAATGAAGGAAAATTCTCCGAGGCTAAGTATATCGAGTTCGTGTTTGATTGTATCGAATGTGGTATAAACTCCCACTCTACAATGTTGCTTGCTGTAATATTCAAAAATATCTTTCAGAGCTTGCAGTATTTTTTTATGGAATTTTTCTCTGTTCTTTCGTGAGGTGTCGTTTGCAACTTCTTTGGCTTCAAGGTCAGCCAGTTGCTGCTTCAGGGAGTCAATCGACCCAGTAATTACTTTTTTTTCGATTTCTGTCTTGCAATCTCGAAGCAGTTTTTCATATTTGTGAATGGTTTCTTGTAATGCGATCTTCATTCCGTCTGCCGAGAATTGACTCTTTTCCAGTTCCTCTCCACTCGCCGCACCTATTTTTTTGTCCGCTGGAATGATTTTTCTTGAAGATTCAGCTTTTTCATCTCTTTCAACCGCGAGAATAGAACCAGCCATTCGATCTGACTCATACTGATTTTCATATTGACTTTCTTTTCGCTTGGGTTCTTCTCCCTCTTCTCTATTTGACATTCCTTCATTTTGCTCTTGCTCAACCCTGTTTTCGGATTGCACATTTTCGATATTCTGCTGCAGCCAGAGCTGAAATCCACGAAAAAGTTTTTCGAAAGTTAAATTCCTACAAAATTGGTTTAGCTTGATGATATGAGATGCTGCCATACTGATAATTTATCTCTTCGACACCATTTTCGTTCCCCTCTTGTAGCCATTCTTTTGCCGCTGAAATATCAATTCCTAGCGTCATACCCCACTCGTCTAACACTGAATTGATCAACTCAGGATTTAGAATTTCATCATCATTTAAGTTGTTGAGGAAAATGTCTCGCAGATCGCTCTCATAATTATCAATATTTGAGATAAGCTCTTTCAATTGGTCCGCGCTGATCAAAAATAAGTATGTATGATAAACTTTACGTTTTCGTTACCTTGCTTCCATGATTCTGAAAACAATTATTGTGAAGAGCAGAACAGTTATAAATAAATATTTAGTCGCTAATGGAACCTGAATATCTGAACTGATTGTAATTTATCTGAAAACATGAGGAGTTGCTGTGAGATAGCCCTAAGTCTAACATAATCGGTGTCGTTTTTCATATAGAATGATGTTAGTCTCATCCTGAAAAGTTTGTGTTTCCAGATACTTTTCCAAAAGAAATATATTTAAACTGTTCGAGAAATCATTTTGTCAAGTATTTTTTCCCCTCTAACTGATCAAAAAAAGAGGAATTACTCAAAGGTAATCTGTTCATTGATTTTGGACCATTTTCTAAAGAAAGTGAAGAGGTGTTGACGTCATATTTGTTAGATATAAACATATGGTCAAACTAAAAATTCTGTTTGATGAAGCCATGATGCCAGAAAACATATTATCTAAAGTATAAATTCTGTACATTCATTCAATATTTTATCAATCTGGAAAATTTTTTTGGGATTACTTGAGTTTTCTGCCATTGTTAAAAAGTTTTAGGCTCGCATCAGCAATGAATAATTCGTTTCAATTAACTTCGTGTAGAGATGCTCTAGACCTTTGGCAGGAGTATGATTTAGAGCTTGAATGTGCTTTATGAAAGCTATTTTCAAGTGCAGAGCAGTCTCTCCCAATACATTGTTGATTTTACAAAATTCATCGAAGAGAGCTTCGTAATCTGCTGTTTCAGTCTTGAAAGCGATTTTAGACATTTCAGACAAATAATGTGGTTACATCTCGATAAATTGTCAAGCTTACAATTCCACTTTCCGTTGTGACTGAAAATTCTATCAGCGGTTCTTGCTGCACAGTAGTCGAATTTGCCGGTTTTATGTTAATGAAATTGCTGGCTCTGTCGTTTTTGGACTCTCTTTCGTCGATATTTTTGTTTGCAACTGGATGATGAGACTCTTTTTTATGATGAGCTTGTGGGTTGCTTGTTTCATCCCGATGTTTTTGGTGCTTGCCTGATTTTCCTTTATTTTGATGTTGAGTATAGTAAGAAAGTGTGGAAGTGTCATCAAGTCTTTGAGAATCTTCTAACTTTTTCTTTCTTCGATCGCCTTTAATGCTTTTATTCGAAGAGTCAGGTTTTTTGTTGCTGTCGGTGCTGTTGATCTATCGATGTTTTCTAACTTCTTTTGAGTAAAGGAAAAAGTACTTCAAGATATTCTTTTTCGTTTTCTTTATTTCGTGGCAGATCTTCTCGAGGGACATACGTTTTCACGGTCGATTGTGAATCATTTTGATTGTTATTCCACCTCTTGCGATTCTTGGGTTTCTGGTAAAAATTAAATTGTTTTTGATAGCGCTCTTCCTGTTTCGTTTGATCACCAGAGTCCAGGGTAGCATAGTCTGCAATGTTTTTCGATTGCAGGGGCGTTTTATTCTTGCTTGCCGAGTAGTATTGTTGCTCTGACATTGTAACGCTCACTTTTTAAAAGAAAATAATAATTGGATAAATTTCTTAGCTGTTTTGACGGTTGAACAACATAAAATTCGAAGATGATCTCTGAATATCAGATCATATTGAACTTTGTGAGGGACTCCAAGATGGAAGAAATTTTTTTCCCAATCTATCATAAATCGAGTTAATGCAAACAATATGAAGAGAATGAAAAGAGACGCACATAACTTGCTGATACAGTGAGTGTATTGCAAATAGAAGGTTACAAAGATGTTTTGAGTTATCCAAATCTAAGCCAAAACATTGGATGTTTAAGTCGTTAGCAGTGTATTTTACATTTTGCAATTTCCTATATATAAGTCGTTTTTACTCCAAGTAAATGTGTTCTCAGCGATATCTATTAATGCTCTGCTACTTTTATAATAATGTGAAAAATCTCTTGGTGGGAAAAAAAATGCCAAGCAGCAGCTATCATATTGATTAATCTTTGAATTGCCCAACTTTTATGGATAAATGAAAGGATGGGCCTTAAACAATATAATCCGTGTCACACTTTCCTATTAATATTCGTCCTCAATCGCTTTTTTTGAGTGTTTAGAGTAAGGACGGTGGTTTGATTTCGGTCTCGATTGGGCAGAAGAAATTCTTGTGCTTTCATTATCCTTTTTCTTGTTCGCTGTGCTGATAGGTCTTCTTGATTTGGCTGGTAATTTCTGCTCGAATTCTTTTAGTTCTTTCTTAAAGATGTCTTTCAGTATTTCATTATCTGAGTCATTCATATCCTTCTAATTTGCAGCAATGAAGGTAATTTGTTAATTTATAACAAAAAAAAAATTTACTTCTTCTCGTTGTGTGATTTTACTTTGCTCAACGGATTCTTCATTTCGATATTCAATAACTTGAGTCCCTGTCAAATCCTTTAAAAGTAGAGAAGGTCCTTGCTTGAAATCTGAATTTCTTAGTCTCTCGCCGTCAATAAACCCTCCTTTTTTCCCCGAAAAGAGGGATGACTCTTTTAAGTACCTTGCAGTCCCTAGGTTTTGTTGTATTCATTAATCTTTTCAGTCTGGAGGAATTTATTTACTTTGGTCGCTTCTTTGATAAAGGTTGGCGATGTAATTTGAAGTTTCTTCAAACACTTGAATCCAATCTTCAGGCAATGGATCACAAGTATAGTAGTCTGGATTCGGTTGATAAATCTACGATTCTTTTGTTAGTCTTCAAATTGATTCAGTTTCTAACTACCTGTTTGTTTTTATAAAGCTTTATTCGAGTGATATCCTCAGTTTTGCCTTCAATAAATCCCAGGGTGAGCTGCGAAAAAATTTTGTTAGTTCTCAATTATCAATCTCATGTAAAATTACTTTGACTCCCCAGCTCATTATAGGAAGATTGTCTCCAGTAAATACTTTGTAAATGTCTCTTTTTGTAACTTTCTCAAATTCGTTCAGTTCAAAATCGCAGTGAGCAATCTCTTTATTCTCACACAATAAGTGAATCCTTAGGTGGCATTGTTCCCGGAAGTATTCATTCACAGTTTTGCGATTAGCAGCAAAAAAATGGAACATCCTGGCCTTATTCACTGGAACAACGACAGTATTTTTTACAGTGAATGCTGAACTCAAATCAATTTTGTATTTCTGAGTATTGAGGTCATTCCGAGCTTTGTACACTGCTCGATTTTCTTCGAAGAGATTGTACTCGAGATAATAATTTTTTCCGGGCTCAGTATCTTTTGGGACATCAAACATCATATGGAAGTAGACTATGAATCGATAGCTTTTCAGGAATTGAAGTTGCTTTAGTCCCTCCAGCGTAACAGGTTCATTATTTAAGACCATAATGGATGTGTTTTGCTCTGCTTCGAGACCCCATTCTAATAGTTTGAAAAAATGTCAGACATTTGTTGAATGATGTAAGATTTGTAATAAAGTAATTCATGAGGAGGTGTCGTAATTGCGAAAACAATAAATGAAAAAAAGAATCTTGACCTGGAGGCATCCTTTTATTCTCATTATTTTCCACTAATCGATTTACAGTCGTCATGTTTGGCATATTCGGACCGGTGAGATCATTTGTAGTAAATTGAGTTATGCTGACAATGTCATATCTCTGATCTGTATTGACTGGTATTCCCAGGGCTTTTGCGAATCGATGCTCATACATCCTTAATTTTTCAATCTCTTGATAGAGCTTATAACTTATAAAAAGGTGGATTAGTCATATATTTCTTCAACAGCAGAATCGTTACCAGCTGCGACAGACTCTGTGCTCTTGGTACAGCAGTGAACTATCCAAATGTTTTACGTCAGTTCGAGCCAGCCACTCATATGTTTTGCCACGATGCTGAGTATCATAGTTACATTAAGGTTACACATTGTAAATTTTAATTACCAACAAGTGACGGTCCACTTGCATTATCATTTTCAGGGTTAGTTTGTGGTTGAGTTCATCAATTGTATATAAAAGCTCGCAGTATTTGCACATTTTCACTTTTTGGTAGCCTTCAGGTTTTTTGTCGTTCTGAGCAAGAATGAGAAATAAGCACTCTATATGGACGAAAATTATTAGAAGCTACCTTCCTTGGGCCTCCATCGACGCTTTCATCCTCATTCACAACGAGAAAGTGCTTCACTTCTATTGGTAAAGGGGTGTTCTCTGACAAAACAAAACCACGAACGTTTATCAACCACCAATTTTCTGACTCGTCTTTGACAAAATCTCCAATAAATTCTTCGAATCGTACTGCAGGGAAATTATGCTCTATAAATTTAACGATGTTCGCCACATAAGGAGCTGTCTCATCGACATATCTTCCACGAATAGACTGTACAATTGTACAGTTCCCCATTTTATGTGGATTCACGCAGTAGACATCTGTTTCAGGGACGTTAGGTTCAAATGGTTCATAGAATCCATGCTTATTGGTTACAACCCAGACATATGTGTTTTTGTCTCTCCTCCAACAGGTCCTGCACACAAATGCTTTCGGACCAATACATTTCACGAATTTTTGCAGACAATGGAGATCTAAGTTTTTTTTTCAATGTAGATTAATGATAAATCAATAATCCCATCTTCTTTACCTCCTCTGTTTGTGAAAATGCTATTTGCCACTTGACTTAAATCCTTTGTTGTGAGAAGTCTGATTTCATTACCAATGTACTCGGAAACAGTCGAACTATATTTGGGCTATAGTATTAAATTGATTAGTCTTCGTACATGAAAAATAATTTACCTTCTTTACCACAGCCACGAGCTCATCTGGAGATGCAAAATTTCCAAGTTTGTTAATAATATTCTTAGAAGTGAACGAATCAGTTCTGTAAACATAACCCTCTTGAGAGGAATAAATCCACATAGCATTGATATCAGCGGATTCAGCCGATAAAATTGTGTCTGGGATCCAGAGCTTTAATCTATTTACTGTGCTGGCCTGTTGTGCATGAGTTCCTTCAGGTTTCCGAGCAAGAAATTTAAAAAAATATGCGAATGGCATCATGTTATTGTTCAAGTCATATTTATATCTTCTTTCTTTGCCAGTTTCTTTTGAATCGAAGTCCAGGAAAGTAATTTTTTGAAGTAACTCTGCATATTTCTTCTTCTGATGCTCAATTCTCCTTTTTCTGAGTTCTGCAGGATCTTCTGCGTTCAAAATCCTTAGAGGGATATTAGAAGTATTATCTAAGCTGAGATCGTGTGCTCCCCAGGGTGAATGCTACAGAGGTAATATTTCATGATCAGCATGCAAAACAATTCATAGAGTTTTTACTTGTTCATGGACCCTTGAAGTAGAATGCATTTTGTATTTGGGCAATAATGTGTTTTTTTCTAAAATCAAGCAAGTTGTTATATTAATTTTCTTAACAAACTTATTTATATAAGGAAAGTTTCATTTTAAATTGGCTCGGACTGATCTCTTTGGAAGATCCCTGACAAAATAGAAGATTTTTTTGACAAAGAAGGGACTTAAGATAATGTTAGTTCTGATCCAAATGCAACATAAAATTAGAACATGATGCAGACAAAATACAAAATAATTTTTTCTTTGCATTACAGTTTTGAAATGAGGAAAAATTTAAATTCCAATCTTCTCACTTTGATGGTTCCAATTTGTGGAGGAACTCTACAAATGAACTAGCATCTCTTGTATAGCAAAATAGCAGGGAAATAAAGTTGATAAATTTTAGAGAGAGTCGAGAGAATGTAGGTGTGCACCTTTCGAGACCGAAGAAAAATAGAAGAGAATTCTGCAGTTAGTTGCTTGTTTTCAATAAGCATTCTTGAAGAATGAATATTAAATAGAATTCTCAAAGTTGTTTTTGAGGCTAAAATGGCCTACAATATTCTTTTCTATGCAATATTATGTCATAAAATTGCTAATTGAAGAATGTCAATTAATTTCGCCCCCAAATGCAAACGACATCTAACCGACTTCATATAAAACCAATTTATTATTCAAAACAGCAAATTATTAAGAATTATTTCCAACTTAATAACAGCTAATCCCAAAGGATTTAAGAAAAAGCAATGTTTTCATATGGCAGTACAGGCAGCGTAGCTCGCGATTTTCAAACTCAGAACCAAACTCCTCAACGAAATCCATCCAATTTACAAAATTCTGCATATCTAAGTCAATATAGACCAAGTTTCGTGGCAAGCCCAAATCTGAACGTTTCCACGATACCGAAATATAATGTGGAGCCAGATATCGAAGAGATCCACAAAAGGTATGAAGAAGAAGCAAGAGAAATAAAGCTAAAGTACGATCAGCACTTACAGGCACATCTAAAAGTTGGGAGACGCATTGAAGAAGTTGAGGCAATTCTTGAAGAGGAGCGTCGCATGAATGGTGAATGGAAGATGAAATACCATCAAGCTGAGGAAGAGCTTCAAGAAGAGCGAAGACTTCGAATCCAGCTTGATCAGCGGGTTCAATTTCTAACTGAAGAGAATCGCAACAAGGATCAAACCATTACGGAGTTAGAAATGAAACAGAGAAGCTTCCAAAAAGATACAGACCAATTGATTGGTGAAAACACAAGACTGAAAGAAGAACTCTCGAGACTTCATGATTTTTATAACAACCGATTTCGTGAAATAGAAGAAGGGGCAAATAACCGTGTGCGACAGGTATTCGCTCAAAACGAGAGTTTGAAGGGTCAGATTGAAAGAGAAAAAGTCGATCATGCTGCACGACTTAAAGACCTTAACAATGAATGGGAACTCAAGTACAAAAAATCTGATGATCAAATCAGAGAGCTCAATAGAGTTATTACTGAGTTAGACCAGGAGGTTCGACTACTCAATGAACACATACAGAGACTGAAAGCCGAACATGAGGAACATCTACGGATGAATGCGAATCAAGTGAGAAAGGAGGAGTACGACAAATATCAAGTCACTCTAAGACAGGTTGAGGCTAAGCTAAGAGCTTCAGAAGACGCAAGAGAGGCTCTTTTGAAAAAAATCGATGAAATGTACCGCGATTTGCACACCCTCGAGAAGGAGCTGAACAATACGAAACTTCAATATGAACAAGAGCACTCTCGCCTTAAAGCTGAAAGCAACGAACTCAAAAATCAGCTCGTTCTATCAAACAATCTTGTCGACAAACTCAGAAGTGATCTATTGAACAGAGACACACAAATCACGAAACTCCAGAGTGAGATCAAAAACCAAGAGATTGAAGCCAACAGGATTAGAGATCAGCATTCCGTTGAGCTTGATCACATGAGAAATGAGTTTATGCTCGATAAGAAGCGATACGACGACATAGAGCAAGGGCTGAGACAACGAATTGCTGATTTAGAAAACTTAGTTCGAGAGACTGAAGATGATGCTGCGAGAATCAGAGCAGAATATAATAGATTGAGAGACATAATTAATGGAAATGTTGCTAAAACCATCATGCAAACATTTACTGAATATGAAACAAAAGCAACACCCAACATAAAAAGTAGTCAAAGTTTGCAAAAAACCTACGGCACAGAACGTCCATGGATGAGTGGAATCAAGAATTAGATCCACACATTTACCAAAAATTTCGTAAAGCAGTAATCTTTTAAAAGCTCTTTTATCCTATATAACAAAGTACAAAAAAATTTGAATTCTTAAGCTCCTTTTCATAAACAGCCTTTATCAGATCGTCTTCATTTCCTTTCATCTTGTCTCACATAACTGGATGTGCTGAGTCGAGCTTGTATTCCAATGACGGTTTAAGATTGTACCAGCACGAAGCTTTGACGAATCATTAGGAATGCGACACAGGGATAGATCTATTGAAATAATTCTGGTTAGATTGGCAACATTTGAAGAAAGGGTAGAAAGAGAGAGAGAAAGTTTCACTCATATATTAGAGAGCCGACTGGTCAGTCAAAGATTGAATCAATGATAGATTAATTTCTCTCTTGATAATCTCGCTTTCTAAAAAGAAGAGAGGCAAATCAATTGCACTCTCTTTATTGTAGAGAAGAAAGCTTGTCCTTCATGAAACAGGGAGAAAGAAAAATTTTAGCTTACCCGCTATGGAATAGCTCGCCCTTTCACCTGAGACTATTTTGGATTTTCAATCTTTTATTATCCTGAGATTATAAAAAAAAATCTTTTGAAAACATTTAAATGCGGAGATTGGAATTGCTAATTAGAGTTTTGTTATTTTCTCTTGTTCTGGAATGTTCTTTAATTCCGTCGCACATAGCTTGCGATGAAGGGAAACCTGAACTTCCAATGTTCCTCTCAAATCTATCTATCTGTTGATACTCAACGTGGTTAGTTCTCTCCTTTTAAGCATATCAAAGTTTTCTGAATTAAATTGATACCCGCTTATTCGGAAATATTCAGAACAAAATGTCAACTATCACAGAACGAATTGCAGAGTTGCAAAAACTCCCTTTCTACCAGAAAAGCAAATTCACTTACCAAGAATTTGAACAAAGTAGCACATTTCTGAAAAATAAGCAGCAAGCTGACTTTCTAACAAACAAAGTTTTAGTGGATTTTTTAGAATCTGACCTTGAATCTGAACAAAGAATTGAGCTTTTCAACCACTTTGATAATGAGAAGGTAAAACTTAGATAATAGCAACTGATTGCTAAAAAATTTTCCAGACCGGGTTCATAAGCAAGGAGTATATTGAAAATTTAATAGCGATGGTCACCAATTCTGAAGAAAATACTCCTGAAAATAAAACTGATGATCGAATTACTGGACAGCAATCAGCTTCAAATGATTTTGGAACCACTCTGGATATAAAGGGATCAAGAGGATCGATATTTTTTGACCCTCAAAAGAAAAGAATTTCTTATACTCCAGCTACTGACAGAAGCAACCTTCAATCATTAAGGAAAGAGAAGCGGACAGATGAAAAAATCCAAGCACAAGACAAGAAGATTTCAACTGAAATTTTGAATAGTCTTACTCCTGATAAGCTTTCCGAGCTCAAATATATTTTTCAAATCTGTGACACGAAAAACACCGGAGAAATTTCTTACTCAGAAGTTGTGAAACGTAAGCCTGAAAACTATTTATCATACAAGCTAATATCCTTCTACCACAAGTTCTCGATGACATGAAAACCACAGGAACAAAAGAAGAGATCATTACTGTTTTCAGCGTTGTGAAAGATGACCAGACAAACAAAATTTCAATGGAAGTATTTGGGAGGCTGCTTGGAGATCTTGAAAGAGTAGGACTTTTTGTTTAACATTTTAGTGCTAATGGCTTATGAATTATTAGAGATTATTCGAGCTTTTTTCCCAACGTAGCATGTTTGGAGTTAGTATGGCAGAAGATCATGCGACAAAGGGAGGCAATGACAATGACTTAGAGGAAGGGAAGTTCAACCACGGTATTGAAGAAGAGGAGGATGAAGAAGAGGGTCAAATCAGGTATATATTTTTTTGGGGCTCATTATTTATCATCAATTAAAAAGCTCGTTTTTTAACAAGTTTCATCAAGATTCAGGAACTTTATTTCAAATTACGAAAAAAATAGAAGAAGCAATCGATCTAAAGCGTATTTTTTCGAAAAGTTAATGTCTTCAATTTCAAGCCGGTTCTTTTTAGCTAAAGATAAAGAATTGAAAAAGCTTTTGTTTGAAATTCATGAGCTTAATCAAGAAATCCAAAAGAAAGTGCCACTTTCTTCTCTCCATTGGTTATTAAAACAGAAATATGTCTAGATCCTATTGAATGAGCAAAACTTAGAGAACAGCACACAAAAGATTCAAGAGCTGAAAATGAGAGAAGAATTGCTTAACTCAAGGTAAAGCAGGATTGAAAATAATTTGATTTATCAAAATATGTACAGAATTAGTTCTCTTGAATTCGAATTAAAAAGAAGATATGAAAGTCAAGATATTCTGGAGCAACTAAATGAAGATTATTGTTAACTTTATCCGAATAATAAGTCAATAAGCTTCTATAAATAGGTCAGCAAATTACTGAATTGGAAAGGCGAGTGACTGATTTGGAAATCGATCGAGATGCAATCACTAACAAAAACAGGCAAATCGTAAACTTAGAAAGCACTTGCAAGGGGTTAGAAAACGTAAATAGCTTTCAGCCAATCTGTTATTGAAACATGTTTCTAAATTGTAAAAATAGACTATTGATAGCCTGAATCAGCAGTTTCATAACTTGCAGCTCGAAAAAGCTGACTTACAATCAAGTTATGATAAGCTCAGTGAGCTCTTGAAAACTAGCGACATTGTAAGAATTTATTACACTGAATCAATGACAAAACGCAATTCACCATAGTACAATAATCAAGGAAGTGAGTCAGTCGACGGATCTGACTTGAAAACTGAAAAAGCTCTGAAAGCGACTCTGGAAAAAGTCAAACTTGACCTTGAAATAAAAGCCAAAGAACTAGAAAATAAGAATCAATACAGTCAAGTACTAAAGCAAACACGTACATTGGAGCATAACTTTTGATCTTTTAGAAGCTGGAAAATATGATCGATGAATTAAGGAACAACTTGAGTCTTAGTCAAGAATTGATCAGTGAAATGAGGTTGAAAGAAGATGAATACAAAAAAAAGTACGCGAGACTAGAAGAGGTGAAGTGAGTAGAGATTTTCAGATGAGAATTCTTCTAGGAATATGAAAACACAAGAAGAGACAACAGTCTGATACGTGCCAGCTTCCGTAAAGGTTCGAACACAGAGATTCTCTCGAGAGAACTGGGAGCGTTCAATCTAATAAATGAAAGAGTGTCCTTATTTAGATATGGTCCGTCTCAAACCATTGAAGAAGGTGCTTCTCTTTTTTTTGAAGTTTGTAACCCCACTATTGTGAATTATCTTATAATAGGAGTGACTGAAAGCTTCACAACAAAATCCGCAAACGCTCAACAAGTAAAAAAATCTGATCCTAATCATTTCCTAACAAAGTACTCAGGGTTTGGAGTCTATCTCAGAGGAGCAAGAGGAGAGAACACACACTGAACACAAAGGCACAGAAGACTCAAAATTAGAGGGAACTACATCAGAAAAGCCTCGAACAGAGCTTGAAAAGTTCGAACCAAAAAGCCCTTTAAAGATAACTCAAACCCAAGAAGCAACATCCCCCACTCGTATTAGGAAAAGCAATCAGATTGGACTCAATAGCCTCCGTCGACTTCCGACATCGACTTACCAGGAAGGGTAAGAATACATATCTTCGTTCACACTTCTGTGTCTCACACAAACACGCTAGAATGTTCGCTCGTGATTATCTGAACCTTCGAGAAAATCCAATTGTGATGAAGATGCTCCAAACATTTAAGGAAGATACGGACAACTTGATGTGTTTTAGCGATCAGGTCATCAGGATAAATCAGAGAGAAAACAAAGAAAAGCGAGTGCTATTAGTTACAAGTAAAAATATTTTCTTTCACGGAACATAAAATCCGTGTTTTTACACAATAATCTATTTAGCGGAAGCAATCTACAACCTTCATCCTCGAAAAAATTTCCAAGTGCTTCGTAGAATCGATCTGAAAAAAGTCCACAAATTGACTGTTCCAGAAAATAGTGCAGTATTGCTTGCAATCCACGTCAAGGGAGAGTAATTAATTCCTTTAACTTCGCAATTATTCTCTTATGTAGATATGACTACCTCTTGGAAGTGTTTAGGAGAATAAATCTGCTTCTGTTTTTGATAGAAGTATTCAATATGAAATCACTTCCACGATTTAAAATGTCATACGAAGCCAGCGAGTAGATTTTCATTTTCAGATGTTTTTTTTTTTAATTGATTTTGTTCAGCCTGGCAATCGTCAATCGAAATGCGAATGCCCCTAAAAAACTTGAGCAATATGACAAAAGCAGCCTCAATCCGGAACTTCAAACCACCTATCAAAATGCAAAAAAAGTAAATAACTTTTCTAGAGTTTTTTGAAATCTCTAACTAATTTGGCGATTACACAGATTGGATTCCTTAACATGTACACTGATGCTTGGTTTTTCCCTTGGAAGCAATACTTCTTTGTGCTGACCGATTTAGGCTTAATGTATTTTGATAAACCTGGCGTATCTTTCTTTTTTTCTCAAACCCGCCTGATGATCTGTAACTTATCAACTAGCAAAAGAAACCCAAAGATTTTATTCCGATTTTAGGAGGAAGAATCATGGAGACCACTAAGGTGCAAATTTCTGACCTCAAGCTTCTTACAATCTTTGAATAGACACAAGATCGAGAATATTGTTTTAAAATTATATTTCCGAACAGTCAAACCGAAGTGATACTATCAGCGGTCTCTCAAACCGAAAAGAACGAATGGATCGAAGTTTTAAAGCAAGTTCAGGTAATCTCAAATCACATCGTCTGTTTTCTTAAGTTAACTAGACTGCTCCTTCAAACAAGAAGACTGTAGGTGAAGAAATTCAAAGTGCACAAAAGCAAATACCGAAAAAACTAAATGTTTAATGAGATAGAATAATTTTGATCCAAACGAAATAACTTCTCTCAATACTCATCAGAAAGATAGCTACTTACTACCAATTTAAGAGATATAGATATATATATTTATTTTTTTTTGTATTTACTTTCATTTGGAAAAGCTTTTATTTCTCATAAGAAGGACTAACTCGCCAGTTGAAAAAAACTTTGAAAAGCTCAGAAAAAGAATTTAATGTTTTTGCTGTATTGAAGCATAAAATTGTTGATTTTTTGCCATACCCCGATACACCGCAAAGAAAATGAGATTAAAATTATTATAAATTCAAAGTTCCTCACTAGTGGAGCAGAATCGATTAGAATTGAAGATTTTAATCTTTCAATTTGAATACTTTTTATTGTTGTGATTATTTACAAAGTTTTGTTCGATATTAATGTTTTTTAGCTTGTTTTTATTCCTGAGTAAAGGGCAGGAAGTTTTTTCTTAGTAGAGAAACTCATCATGCCCCAACACAGAATAGTAATTTTTATGAAGAAGCGTAAATGGCGTATCAAAGAATAGAGATCTATATCTAAATCTTTTTTCATAGTTACAAGCGAATTGAGAATTTTCTTGTGCTGTGAGTTTGTTCAAGAACACCAGTCCTAAATCTGTTCCAACCAGATGTTTTGCACCATGACTCTTACTAATTTTTTCTCTAATCGCTGCTTCAGTGCTTTCTGCTGCGGCAATTCGTGCTTCTTGCTCTTTTTGTTTCCGCTTTAGATACTGCTCTCTTAATTCCTTCATTTCTCTAATTTTGGCGTCTTCCTGTTGTAATTGCATCAATTTTTCAGCTTCAACCTTCTTTTTGGCAGCTTTTCTCCTTTCTTCTGCAATTTTTTGCTTTTGCTGCTGTGCTCTTAATTCTTGTTGCTTTCTCAAACGGTCTAATTCAGCTTTTACTTTTTCTTGCTGGTATATTCTTCTCTCTTGCTCACTTGCTCTTTGTAATCTTGCTGCTTCTTCTTCAGCTCGTTTTTCTTCTTCAAGCCTTTGCTGTTCTTCTAATGCTCTCTGATGAATCATTGCTTCTTCTTGGAGCCTTAGTTGCTCCTCCAATTCTTTTTGTTTCTCGTAAAGTTCCCTGTTTTTTTCCTTGTCCCTTTCATTGACGAAGTCTTGAAGCTCTCTTTGGGTGAAGTTTGGTATCAAAAAAACTGAGAAGGGGGTTTCTCCAAATTTCTGGATCAAATGCAACTTTGGAACGGTTGAATAGCTCACTGAGAATTCTCCATTCATCAGATTTTCCACTTTAGTTTCAGCCGAGGACTCTCCTTTCAGCAGATCATCAGTTTCCTTCAAGTGTGAGGCAGCCTCTTGATCTTTTTCAAGCTGATCTTGCTTGTTACTTTGATAGGGATCATTCCCTCTATAGGATGATAGATTCTTGAAGAAATTACTATCATATGTAATTTCTTGCTCCACCTTGCTGATTCCCAAGAGAGAAATATTCATTTATTTTTGGATTTGATTCGAAATATTAGACCTCAAATAATTAATCTAATTTCTATCGAATGCTATGATTCCTCTTTGGGTTCATTCTGAGCCGCTTTCGTATTCTCAAAATAAATTGTAAGAATGAAAAGGGCTATGGGGTTGGTTCATCAGACGTTATTAAATAAATAACTGGCTGATTCGATTGAATATGTATGACCTAGATGTCTTTAATCTATGGCTCTCTGAATTTACAATGATCTCATCTCAAAGTTAACGAAAAATACAAATAATTCGAAACCGGTGTTTGCAATCTCGAAAAGGAACTTTGGCTTGGCTTTACGATATTATTAAAAGCTAAAGTATTGAAAAGAGCCAAATATTTTGTATTGTAATTTAAACTGATACAACATGTTTTTTAGTAAGATCGCTGAAATCCAAGACGAAAAGTTCTCTTTTTAAAATCGGAGAAGACATCAAATTCTGTAATTATTTTTGGTTGTTAGTGATCAATAATCGCACAAACAAACCTAAATCAATAAGCATGCATACATACACATATAGACTAATTTCACTGTTGATCGTTCATCTTGAGGATCTTCTCGGCATTCTCTAAAATTCTTTCTTGAAAGATCTTAATGGCGAGCTGGCTTCTGTCAACAGTTTTTGTAAGCTGAGTAACTCTTTCGTCAAGCTTATTGTAGTGACTATCCATAGTCTTTTCTAAATCTT
>ENA-UOTX01000003-UOTX01000003.1-compost-metagenome-genome-assembly--contig:-NODE-3-length-173696-cov-13.802251_pt1 | contig 173696 bp, 127 predicted proteins | sample MGYA00238143_ERZ746982 | MGnify/ENA primary metagenome ERZ746982 (study PRJEB28758, sample SAMN06268862) | compost metagenome | isolation source: single cell | place: USA: California, Emeryville, Joint... | reverse complement strand
CTTGTTACAAGGTGGCTATTTCTATTAAAAATGTCTCCATAGCCTGGTCTGTTTGCTGGAGAGTTCAAGGAATGTCTTGGTCCCCTCTGTAACATACCTTCCCCTTGCGAATTATATCTACCAGGGCTCAAATAATAGTTCGCTCTAATATGTGCCTTGCTGTCGGTTGTGGACTGGGCTCGAGAATGCTTCGGAGACGACATTAACTAGCAACAATGAAACGTTTAAGACCGAGAAAACATAAGTATTAGCTACGCTCTTATGACATTCCTGTTGAGATTTCGGACTTGTCGCCTTGATTCGGTTTTGCCACTCTAAGTTCTTTTGATAGGAATCAGGAAGATCCTTTCCAACCCTTTCGTTTGACACACTCCTTGGAGGAGGCTTGTGAATATTCGTCCCTTGGTTCCCCTCTTCCGGTAACGGATGCTCTTTAGTTAAAGTCTCCCCGTTGCATAATGCCTCGATTTCGGTAAAAGTCGGTTCTGATCTATCCCAAGAACTTCCTTGAAATCAAATCGCAATCAATGCTATTTACGGTTTCTGTGGCGATATCCCTGATGATCGCCTCGATCCCTCTAGTTGCTCATTCTTCTTACCACTGCTTTGAGTCATACTTCTACAATTGCATTTGCCTTGTTTCGCACTACATTAGGTCAACACCCGCTGGTCCACATTATTTACTGTATTCCGTTGGCAGCGTTTTTGATCACTTCAATTGTAAATCGTTGCTCACAGTGACAATAATGCTTAACACGTTTAGCTGGCATTGTTGGGGTGTTATCTCGTTTCTCTTGGGTACTTTTGATCGCAATTTTAGCCTCTCTTTCGTATTTAGCATCTTTTTGGGGCTCTTTACTAATCAACTGGTCATTGTCTCGTAGCAGATTGCGAACTTTCATCATCGAAGGAGATGTAGCCACAGCCGAAGAATTCACACCAGCTAATTCCCTTCAATTAAAATTCCATAATCACATACATGGATAATATCAATCTACCTAGTCGGATGATCCATCTCTTCTGTGGCTTTTGTAGAATCAAAGCTTTTTTTCTTTAGTGGTGTTTTTTGGGTTTGCTTAGCAGGCGTAATCTGTCTAGTCCTTGTCTGTCCATTACTATTATTGAAAGGTGACTGATTTCTGTTGGCTTGTGCAAACGGAGTCGACCCTCGAACAATGAAATTTTGTACATTAACAACTCGAGCCAAATCGATAGATAATCTCAATGGTGTATTAGTTTTCTCCATCTTTTTATAATGTTCACCGGATTTCACAGTCACTAACTCTATGCTGTTATTCCTTTTCATATTTAATTGAGTTTTGATTTGGGCATTCTCAATATCGCCCTGGCTTTTCAAAACTGCTTTTTGTATTGAACTCGAGATCTTCTGAGAACTTCCTGCTCTCTGATTTGATGGCGATGATAATTTTCCTAAGAAATCGTTTATTTCTGCATGAAAATTGAGTAGATAATACTGGCGATTTGAGAGCGCTCAACGATTTGCTGAGACGCTTGCCGTAGCAGTTTCTTCATCAAATCACTTTCGAATTTATTCACTCCGCTGGAGTATACCAAACTTTTAATGTCTCTATTATCCTCGCTGAGTAGTCCAGCCTCATCCTTGTCTTTGAGACTAGAAACATCAATACCTAAGGGATTGTACATCATTGGGATGACCATGGGACTAAATTACTGTCAAGCTCTGATGGATGAGTTTTTAAAATATTTTCCGTCGAGCTTTGACTCACTGTCAAATCGTCGATTATTGGGTTTTGCTTTTGATTTCCAATTCCTTTAGGGGCGTTTCGTGTAGGTGTACTGCATATCAAGTTCCTGATCTTATAGACTAACGCTTGTGTACGATCTTCGTTTATCTTGGAAGGACTTTGGCTCTTTTTGAGTTGACCATCCGGTGTACTGCCACTACCAGAGACTTTTGTCGATAACCTTCTTTCAATAATTCGTGTGTCTTGCATTTGATCTCCAACGAGTTTCGCTTCTTTATTTCGAATGACACAGTTTAGTACCTGAGGGCTGCGGCCTCCAAGATCGAAAGTTGGTCTGAGCTTCTCTGCAGATTTGGAGATGCGATTCAGTTTCATGTCCTGAGATTTCCAGGCAAATAAACCACTCAACGAATAAACTGCAGATACTTTAAATTTTATTTTCATCACGTGGTATAGTCACCAAACTAATAATTTAGAACAACTCTGTCCTCTTAATTTATAGATAACAGAGCGGTCTGCTGTCTCTGTACCATAATGCTGATTATTTTAAACATTTCAAGACATTAACTGGATGTTTCAATAAGATAAAGACGAAAAATAAATGAATAAATAAGCACATGACTGGTGCATTCACAAAATTTTCACATTAAAATCAAGTGTCTGAGAAAGTAAAACGATGCGTGGTCGGTGACTTAGACCTTCGCATTTCCGTTTCTTTGGTTTCGGTCTTCTTTCTCAGGTCTTCTAACTGCAAGATTTTCGCTAAGTTACTCTCTGAGATGGATTTATCGGCAAAATATCGTCTTTTCCAAATAGATAACTCTTCAGTCAGTTTCTCTCTTTCCACCCTCATAGCATTGATTTCTTTCTGTAGAATAAGCATCTCGTGCTGTAATTTCGCTCGTTCTCTCTCGCTGCTTTCTGCGGCGGCTGCTAGCCTACTGATCTCTCTAGAAAGCGTGATATTCATAGTCTGAGCCTCGCTCAGCTGTACACTCAATTTTTGCAGTTGGTCAGTTAGCGCCGATGCTTTCCCTTCAAATCTTTCTCTGTTCTCACTCAGTAAGCTTTCTTTCTCTTTCTTCAACTCCTTATATTTAGCCTCAAGTTCCTCCATTCGTACCAAATCAGCATCTTTCTCAAAGCACTTCTTTTGCAGCTCTTCAATCTGCCTCGTTTTCTCCTGCAGAAGCATCGTAAGCTTTTCACACTCTGCTCTTGCTTCTTGATACTTCGCTTCTGTTTCTATTACCCTCATGTTTTCACTATCTCTGAATGAACCCCTCACCTTCAATTCTTCGATTTGCGTTTGGTTTTCTTTTAGAGCGTGTTCATGCTCCTTTTTCTCATGGACAAGCAGATTAGCGATCTGGTCTAGCTCTCTGTTTTTAGTTTGGATCTCAGTTAGGATTTTGCCCTGAGCCTCTATAGATTCGTTTAATCGCTGGTTCTCTTCAATCACCAGCACTATTTTTCGGGTGAGCGCTTCGTTTTCAGCGTTCTTCGCTTGAAGATCCCTTTCTAAAGAAGCTAATGTCTCAACCTCTTTCGCTTGAGCTGTCAACTTGGCAGAGAGATTTTCGCATTCTCTCCTCAAAGCCTCATTCTGTCCTTTGAGTTTCTCAAGTTCAATGATTTCTAGCTCCAACTTTCTAATCTTGCTCTTTTTCTCGGAATTCGTCTCTTCCTTCGATTCTAAGGTCTCTTTTAGTCGATCAACCTCCGATTGCTTCGCGGATAGCCTCGCCGACAATGAGTCGCATTCTCTTCTTACAGACTCAGTTTCCGCTTTGAATTTTTCGAGGTCAAAGACTTCCTGTTCTAGCCCCTTGACCTTGTTTTTCATCTCAAAAATTAAATTTTCTCTGGTTCGTAGAGTCTCGTTTAACCTATCAATTTCATTTTCTTTAGCTGATAACTTCGCCGATAATGAATTGCATTCCTTCCTCAAAGACTCGTTTTGCACTCGAAGTCTTTCAAGCTCGAGGACCTCGTGTTCCAGCCCATTCAATTTGCTTTTCAACTCAATAATTGTATCTTCCTTTGCCCTAAGCGTTTCGTTGAGCCTATCAGCTTCGGTTTCTTTCGCTGATAACCTCATTGACAACGAATCGCCTTCTCTTTTAAACGACTCGTTCTCTCCTTTGACCTTTTCGAGCTCAATGATCTCCAGACCTAGTCTCCTCACTTTATTATTGAGCTCGGCAATCGAACTTTCCTTTGTCTCAAGCGTCTCGTTTAACCTGCTGAGTTTTGCTTGCTTCGCTGATAACTTAGAGGTCAATAAATCACATTCTTTCTTCAGAGATTCATTCTGCCCTTTGAGAATTTCGAACCCAGAAAGTTCTCGCTCGAGCGTTCTTATTTTGGTTTTCAACTCGTAATTCGAATCTTCAGTCGCTTTCAACGTTTCATTGAGCTTGCTAATCTCATATTGTTTGGTTGATAACTGTGTCGATAACGACTCGTACTCCCGCTTTAACGCCTCACTTTGTCCTTTGACCTTTTCGAATTCCATTACTTCTCGCTCTAAGCCATCTATTTTCCTTTTTAACTCGAAGGTGGCATCTTCACTCGTTCTGAGCTTCTCATTCAAGCTATCAGCCTCGGCCTGTTTGGCTGATAGCTTGGCCGTTAACGAATCGTATTCTTTTTTCAAAGGCTCGTTCTGCCCTTTGGATTTTTCAAGTTCAGTGATTTCCTGTTCCAGACTTCTAATCTTATTTTTCAGCTCCGAATAAACATTTTCCCTTGCCTCAAGAGCTTCTTTGAGCTTATCAAGTTCCGCTTGCTTCGTTGATAGCTTCGTCGATAACGCCTCACATTCTCTCCTCAATGATTCGTTTTGTCCTTTGAGTTTTTCCGTCTCCACAAGCTCTTGCTCCAGCCCCTTCATTTTATTTTTCAATTCAAAATTCGAATCTTCGCTCGCTTTCAGTGATTCATTGAGCCTTTGTATTTCAGCTTGTTTAGCTGTCATTTGATTCTCTAAAGAGAAGAGCAACACGAGTTTTTTCTTATTCTGCTCGATTTCGTTGTACGTTTCCTTCAATTCGTCCGTTAGACTCTGGACTTGATTCAACAATTTCTTCTTTTCGAGCTCCAAACCCTGAAGACTCGATTCAAACACGGAGTTTTTCGCTTTATCCTTGAGTAACATATATTTTTCCTCTTCAGCTTCACTTAATTCTCGCGCAGTTTTTTCCAACTTAGCCTTTAATTTCTCATAATCGCTCTGCGATTCCGCTAGTTTCCCTTGCAATTCAGCAATAGTCTTTTCGTTTTTCTCCAGCTCATTAGTCCCTCTCTTCAGCGACTCGAACAGCTGCTCGCATTGCTTTTTCAGCTCGTCCCCCTCTCTCTTTGTGACCTTGAGCTCTTCGTCAAGTTGTGCTTTTTCGGCCTGTAGCCTGTTTTTAATCCTTTCAAACTCGATTTGCTTCGAGCTTTGGTTCTGTAGCTCGGTAATACGATCCTTCAGGAGTTCGATTTGTTCGGATTTATCTCTGAGCTCTGCTTTCACCTTAGTGAGATCCAATGCCAGTCTGCTCGCCTCTCTTTCCCGTTCTTCTGATCTGTGCTCTAGATCCGCATTTTTCCTATCGACAGCTTCAAATTTTCTCTTCAAATCCTCAGAATCAACAGTTTGTCTGGTCATGAGCTCTTGAATTCGTTCCTTCTCGGCCTTAGCAGCTCTGAGCTGCGACTGCAACTCATCGATTCTATTTACCTCGCTTTCCAAACGCGCGATTTTATCCTTTAATCTCTCATTTTCTTGAGTTCTTGTCGCGAGAAGTCCATTCAATCTATCATTCTCCGCTGCCAAGAGGACAAGCTGCTGTTCGAGTCTTTCAGCGTCTTGCACTCTCTTTTCAGATCCCCTGGCAGTCACTCTCTCTTTGGACAATTCAGCTTCCTTTTTATGTAATTCAGTCTGCAACTCCTCTTTATCTCTCGCCAATTCTTCCTTTTCTCTCGTAAGCTGAGCCACAACATGCTTTAATTGATGTATGCTGTCTGTTTCTTTGAGGCTCTCCTGCAGCTTTTTGCGGAGATCTGCAATCTCGACTGCTTTCTGACTGAGAAGCGCCTCCACCTTCTCTTTGTCCTTCCTGGAATGTTCATATCTGACCTTGAAATCCTTCAGTTCGTCTAATTCAGTTTCCAGTGTTTGAATTCTTCTGAGCGCGTTGTTTTTTTGGAATTGGGTTTCATCAAGCAGCCCCGAAATCCTTTCGTTTTCGTGAGTTACTATCAATAGCTTATGTTTTATCTCTTCGATGGTTCTTGTGTCTTGATCCTGCTGGGTGACCTGGCGTTTCCAGATGTCCAACTCAGCGTTTTTCTTCTCTAAGTCCTTTTTTGAAAGTTCCAGATCAGAGTTAGCTCTATCCCTTTGCTGGTTGCTGTCTCTCAATTCTGCTTCTAACGCATCCAGCTTGGTTTGAAGAGTCTGCTGTTGCCTTTTCCAGTCATTATGATCATCCGATAGCCTCTCATTCGCCTCGGTCAGAGTCCTTACCTCTTTCTTAAGTCGTTCATTTTCTTGATTGATATCGTCAATGCGCTTCTTCATTTCCTTTATTTCATGTGTTTTCCTCTCCACCATGGCATTGAGAGTTTCGTTTTCTTTTTTGAAGGAAATCAACTCTTTTTGGGCCATGCTGCTACTACCTATCTCATTTTCGAGCTCCTCAATACGAGTCCTGTACGTCTCAGCGGTTTTCTTCCACTGATCAACTATCGATTCATAGCTTTTGCTCTCAGTCTCATGTAATCTCATCTTTTTATTAATTTCCATCAATTGCAAATTTTCTTCCTTAAGCGCAGCGATTTCTCTCGCCTTTGCATTTAGCACAGCAATCATACCATCATATTCATTTTTTTGAGTGTTGTACTTCAATTGCAGGTCCTTCATTTGATTCTGACACTGCTCATTCTCAGTGCTTCTGCTTCTCTGTATCAGATATTTCTGCTCCTGCAAATTACTAACCTCTTCCTCTTTCTGGCTCAGTTTTTTATTCAACTGCTCAATTTCCTGCTTATTTGCCGCGGTTTCTGCTTGAAGTCGCTTTTTCTCAGCTGTTAGTAGAGGAATATCAGCTTTCAAAGTCTCTAACTCTATCGTCAGCGCCTTAATGTCGGAATTTTTAAGATTCAGTTTATTATTGAGCTGCTCTACTTCCTCGGCCAGCAATGCCGCTTTATTCATAAGCGAATGACTAATGCGCTCATCATCAGCTGTTTTATTCAAGGCACCCGAAGGCGACTGCCGTGATTTCCAATTTATCCCGCCGTAATCAACCGCACCATACACTCGGGCAGAATAGACATCCTTCTGCAACTCGTATGAGGGTCCTTCTGAAGTGAGTCGCCTCTGGGATTCCGCAACCTCCGCTTGCTTTTCCAGGTATTTACGTTTCCATCTCTCTGAGGTTTGACTGGCCTCAGCGATGAGTTCTTTCTGCAGCAGATAGTCTTTTGTAAGAGCTTTAACCTTCGCCTCGAGCTCAGCGATGAGCGTCTCCTTACTTCTGAGGGTGTCTGTTTCTTTCTGATAAATCATATTTTTTTCCGTCAAGAATCCAGGGTAGTTTGGCTGTAGTTTTCCTGACATTATTTGATACTCTTACTGTGTTTATAACGTATCTATGGTTTTTTTAATCAAAAGCAGCGTGATTGAGATACCTTTTAACAGCTTACTTCAAATTTAAAGAATTAAATCACATAAACGGTTCGTATTTATGCTAATTCTAATAACCCTTTCCAAATATCTTTGTGACCTGCCTTATACTAATTGTTTCAAGAAAAGAAGTTTTTGCTTTGAGAGACTGGCACTATTTTGAGCGAGTCCTGGTCATAACATGAATACAACAGTTTCCAGCGAAACGTTTCACACGAGATTCCTTAGTTGTCTGCATCGGTCAAGTTTTTTTTGTCATCCTCTGTCATTCTGATCTGAATGGCATGGATTATGATGTAAAAAAAAAATGAAAGGAAAATTACAAAATTTGTAAGGCCAGGAATTCGTTCGCGATAACGCTCACAGATCTTTCGATCTAATTCTAAAGTCATACTGAAAAACATAAAAATAAAAAATATCAACTCGAAGGTTCCCCTCTTCATCTCATGACTGATGAAAGTCTCATTTGGGTTTTCTTTGGATTAATCGTCGGGGTATCGCCATCATTCGAGTTCTTTTGGTCTGACCTGTGTTCGTTTTCAGCTAATCTTTGCATTTTGCATATTGATAGTTAATTACTATTCCGACAGTACGGAAAAATATTTCTTGAGCACACTCACCGTCTCGCTGAGGTAACAGACATATCTACTCTAACTGCTATAACTGATTCATACCAGCTACACGTTGAGCTTGCTATGCGCGCTATTAATTCCTGTGGATATCTTTCTCACAGCAAAGAGTGTAAGGCACAGTCCTCTGGCATTGTTTTCATTGATTTACAGGAAGAGACAGAGGCAGAATTGAAGATAAAGCTCAATTCGACAAAATCCCTTTATCATTGTAGCTGCTTCTTTCATTGACATCATCCAATGTATTTCGTTTTGATAGACCTTTACCTTGCCGTACTATTCAATGCGTTCTTTATGATACCATTGGCGTATTTCTACGGCGAAGAACGCGCAGATGCCTCTGAAGTCGGCTTCGAGTATGAAGGAAACATTTCCAAGCTATTCAAAGCGTTCAAGCGTACAGTAAAGATGCTTGTTGGATTTTAATGGGCTAAAATCGTAATTCAAGATTGTTTTTGTTGGGTTTCTAAGTGTGCTGGCGGTTTCGGGCCTGATCTTTCGACCAAGAAGTAATGAATACCAGGCTGAAATTCATTCTTACTTTTTGATCCGTTATAGATGATATAAGACTTGAGGCGGGACGAGAAGCGGGCTGGATTAATGAAATCTTTGACGTTAATCATCGTAAATCGGTTTCTGATTATCGGCGAAGGCTTATCATATTTATTAGTTGGAGAAGCGGCAATTTCGTTTATTTTTGCGATCCTTTTGTGCTTTGGGATGGTGTTCTGGGTGCTAAACGCGTCCTATGGTTTGACAAGCCTTCCCATCAAACTTATAAGAGGGCAAAAGTCCATCTTAGAGACAAGAATGGAGGTTGAAAAGTTTCATTGTTAATGACGAAAATTGAAACCATCATTGCTCATTAGATATTCGAGGATCTCACTAAGATCAGAGAGAAATATCGGTCTATTCACGAGAAATATTTAAAATCGCACACAAAAATCTCAAAATCGGATCAGCGAGTTCTTAATTATCTTAAGAAGAAGGAAAGGTAACTCGTGCGTGAAAGAATTCTGGCTTATTATTGTATGTATAAAAAGAATGCTTTCGGAGAGAAACGTTCAGCTTGACACCGAAGAACTCAATCAAGGCTTGATAACAAGGTTTTTGAGATGCTTGATCCCATTTAGAGTTATCATCGGCATGGGGTTATTCGTTTTATCAGGCTTAATCCTCTCATCGCTAGCCCTCACCAGCTATGATAAGGTAACTCTATGGAAGGGGTTAATATAACGATTTATTCGAAAATTTTAGTTGATGAACTCAAAATGCAAGTGGTCCTGCGGTTTCATCATCGAGCAGAGACATTTCATGAATCCAGTAGATTTCGCTTTGGTTTACGCATCGAAGTACTTCCCCTTGGACTATTTATTCTTCGCGATGATCGTGATTTACATCTTTATTTGCTCGTTTTACGGCATTATCAAAGTCGGCATTCGTGCCAATTTCTTCAAGGTAAAAGCTTGTTTTCGCCTCCCTTTTTAATTGTTATCGTCCAAAAGTCATATGAAATCAGACCAAAGCGCACTCTTCCGCAGGCCTTATTGATCTCTGGATTCATCATCTCGTTTGTGATCCTTTCTCTTTCGGCACAAATGATGACGCTCAGTCCACAATACACGACGTTTGGTTCTCAAAAATACAATGACGAGTTCTGCTCGCTGGACAACGTGTCAAGGATGACGAATTCTTGCAGGATGTCTGATGTTTCAACTTTTTTCAATCGGTAACGAACCTATTATAATGATTACGAGTTCTCATTATAAACTTAACAAATGCAGGATTTCGGTGAGTTTACCTTTCTTTAGCACAATATTTTTCGTTGGAAACTTATGCTTCCTGGGACTCTCAGCAATATTTTTACTAAATGCCTTATGCAGGAAGAAAGCAGATCGATTTGAGGTACTATCTCTCTCAAAAGCACTATAACACCAGCTTAATCGTTTTTGAATTCTTTTAGGAGAAGGAAGAGATAAGCCAAGACGTCGAATTCTCTGAAACTACGAATCTCCTTTACAATACCCCTTAGCAATCTATTATGTATAAATTTATTTGCCAACATTATCCAACCCACGATTTCTAATTTGTTTGTCTGTTCATCCCTTCAAATCTAGTTAGATAGCAGCTTCTTAATTGCTTGAGTCTGAAAAAACTCTTAAATGATAGTATCACCACAATCTTTTGCAATGTTAGCCAACTTTAGAACCTAAGCCAAGCTGTTTCTTTCGATCTCGTTGCATAACTATCCATAATGGGAAGTCAATTGCCAAATTCAATGTAGTTTGTATAGAGACTTACAACGGAGTCAATATAAACCTTTCGATCAAGCTTCAAGCTTTGCTTTGGAACTTCTTATAGCTTATGGATTTTTTCGGTTGAAATTTAGTTTTTGTAACCTATTGCCTGTTAAAATTATTATTGAACTGAGCTCAGTTATTTTAGTTATTGAGTGCGCATTTAACAAACATGCAAAGTATGGAAAGCAGTGGATTCGACCGAAAACAGGCTGAGAGAAATCTCACCAAGGTCAAGAACGAAAGAAAGATGATAGAGCAGGACGCACAGCTCTTGGCAAACAGAATCGCCTTGCTGAAGCAAGAAGAAATGAGATCCTGGAAAAAAATCGAAGAGACCCGCCGAAAGGCGCAGGAAGTATTCTTTTTGAAAAAGAAGAACGAGGAGCGTCTCATCGAGGTAAGGACATAGGCTCGTCTTAGGTGTTTTTAATAAGATCTCTATAGAAATCCCGACGAAGGCATGCGTCAAGTCTGAGCACCCGGCAGCAACAGCTTCAGTCCAACGATCTTAGGAGACATAAAGAGCTGGAGCGCTCGCAGTTACATGAGGCACTTAACCAGCATAAAAGAGAAGAGATGATGCAGATAAAGAAACAAAGAGAGATCAATGAAGCTAGGAAGAGAGAGTATGAGCAACGGATGAGGCATGAGAACCAAGTGAAGCACAACGAAATAATGGCCCAGAAAATTATGGCTGAACAGAGAAAAAAAGAAATGATGGAGCAAAAAATGAGATTTTTCAAAATGCAATATGAGCAAAGACTCCGCGAAGAGGAGGAGGCCAAGGCTAAGAGGGAGTTGGAAGTGTTGAATATGGAGAAACTGGAGATGGAGCTGATTAAGAAGCTTCAGCACACGCAAATGATCCAGAAGTCAGCCTATGAGGAACTAGAGACGGCGTTAGCTAACAACCCAGAAGAATTTGCGAAGAAATATGGCGTTCAAAGGGTGGACGGCAGGACTATGAATAGGAAGCTGTCTACGAGAAACTCGGTGTCTCCGCTGCATAGAGAAGAGGGAAAAGGGGATATCTTGAGTGGGTTGAATGATAGCAAGGATATGGGCAGTTATAAGGGAGTCCCGGGATCGCAACCTGAGAGTATTTCACAAAGAGAAGCGAATGCTGAACAGGCTGTGCTTCAGAAAATTGAAAACAGGGTGGAAGCGAAGAAAAAAGAGGAAGAAACAGCCACCATCTCGCAGGAGAAGGGGGAGTCTCACAGAGATGAACCTCATATAGAAGAATCGAAAGACCAAAATGGTTCTCAAAAAATGCTTGAAAATTTAGCTTTAGGCATAGTAAGGCCCTAAATTTTAAGTGTTCATTGTTAGAACTCTTTTTGTACGGAATTTTACTGAATGGCCTTGGTGGTGGTCTCTACTTAGGAGAGAAAGCAACGCGTTAGTTTAACAGACGAACTCTATCTGCATCTTTTTCGCCTTTAATCATAGGAGTTATACTTTTGATGAAGAAAAATTTAGCTTCTTTAAAGCGTTATTTTTAGCTTACAAAATCATAGCAATCAGGCATATTATATAAGATTCGCTCTCAGTTTTTATGAGCAAATTGAATATTATGAATCGCTAATGAGAGAAAGATGTGCTGAAAGCTAGGAAAACGAGCTCTGACATGATAAGAAAGTCTTTACCCTTAAAAAAATGACTGGATAAAGCTTGTTACAGAAATTAGATCTGAGGTTTACTAACCCCATCTCTTGGGTGAGCCTTAGGCTCAGATTGGGAACAAATGCTTGGAGCAAATCCAATAGGTAGCTTTGAGAAAATAAGTGAGAAGATCTTGCCAAAACTTATTGAATTCGCATAAAATGACTAAGCTATCAGCGTAAAACCGTATACAAAGTCAGGAACTTCGCGAGAGCTTTGTAGGCAAAAGCCATGTAAAGATTTTTAGACAAAGTTAGTGATTGCTTAATTGCCTGAGCGAAACGTTTGAAATTAACACGGGTTAAATTTTGAAGTTTTTTAATCAACCAATCAACCTGTAAAGTGCAATTTTGCGCGAATTAGCCTTAATTATTTGCTTAACGAAGCCCCAAACCGTCATATAGTATGTCAACCCAAGGACAGTCCTTGACAGACCTATCCTCACCTCAGAATCCACCCAAATTACGCACGCACCATAGAAGGACACAGTCATCATCAGTATATGATTTCAAATGCATCCTTAACGCCAGCGAGCCGGAACATGCCAACGAAATGATTGAGACGCATAAGGTGCTGAACTCGGACGCCACAAGCAAAGCGGTGCACGCTGCAACCCTGAAGCAGAAAGAGAAGCAGCTGATAGTAGATAACCTCGATGAGGTGCCGATTTCGAGGGCAATTGTCCCGAAATCCAAGGTCGGAAATCCTATTAATTACGTGAAGAAAAGGAACATTTCTCTCGGATCAGCGTCGCTGACCTCGTGCCCGGTCCGCAAAGTCGAGCTCAAAACGGATTACAACAGCATCAATACCCTAACTGGACTAAATGTGATATTTGAACGGAAAAATTCTGTTGAGAGCGGCTGCGAGATCGATACGCTAGATGGGAAATCCGATCAAAAGTCCATCAGTTCTGCAGGCACGAGAACCCGTACAAACAGTCTTGGAAGCCCAACTTTCTGCGAGAGAAAAGGCGCAAACGGTCCGAACATTCAATCTCCCAAGCATTCGCCGCAGAACTCGATCACGCTGAGCATCCAACAGAGCGAAAGCCCTAGCAAGTCGAAGACGCTACATAATTGGTTCTCTCTGAAGCAAAGCACGAATTTCAGTCCTAGCAATGATAATAAATTCAAGCAATTGACGTTAGACACCCAGTCGTTGCACAAGCGAACCTCTTCCCATAACACTCCGCAGAATGGCTTCCTGAGGACGAGTCCTTCGCACTTTAGCAGTCTTCATCAGCAGCATAGTGGAACTTCCTCTTACAAGCTAGCGGAGAGGACGCCGTTAAGTAGTAGCAAGAAACTCCCCGAAAAGAAGGACGTTCACACTACTCCATTCAAAGAGCCACTAAAAAGCATCACGCCTACTGGGGCTTCATCGAAAAAGCACTTTGTGTTCAATTCTATCAACAAACTCAACACAAATGCGTCATCCCTAACGGATTTACACGCAAAGATCATCGCATCGAAAACTACTAAAAACAGTGGAGTTAGTACTGAAAAGGAGTCCACAGAGATTCTCTCAAAGCTTAATTGGTCATATAGCCCTACGGGAATTAAACGCACAATTGAGAGCACCCACAGAGAGAGCGTACATCAAAAAGAGAGTAGCCAAATCAATAATAACACCCAACCGAACATTGAACAGGATATCCCAAGCCCTGTAAAGGTCGATAAAAAGATAGAGGAGCTGCAGGGCCAAGTTCAGACTTTGAACGGGAGGACCGTCGAGTTGGAAGGCACGGTGCGAGAGTTCAAGACTATCATTGAGAAGCTAATGGTGCAGAACAAGGAGCTCGTGAATGTAATTATATAATTCATTGATAGCGCTTAATTTTTTGCTTATGGCCTTTCATAGACAACGGTAGAACAGTCCAAAGCTATCAAGTTACTAGAAGAAGAAATCAGCCTGAGAGAGCAGGCTCGTCTCATGAGAACCTCCGGCTTTCTGAGAACGAACTACGATCAAGGCGACAACACGCATACCATGTTCTTGCAGTAACCGCCAAATAATATTTTCATACCTAACGGCCTTGCAGCAGCTCAGACAGTTCGACCACCGAATCGCCCTTCACTGACGGGTCAAACAACCCAAGTTCAGAAAGAAAGCACATCGCCACCGTCCCTAAAAAGGGATTTACATCCAGCGGTCAAAAGGAACAGACGACCACGACAAGCAAAACCACATTCGATAACTCGAAGCCAGTGGACAAACTGATCGCGCAATACAAGACGGCACTGAAAGTAAAAGCCCATTTGATTTCGAATGGCCACTAACTCGGTTTTAGAAAGCAGGTGGAAGATATAACGGCAAAAAATAAGAACCGGAAGTGAAATCTCATGTGAATATCAACTGTCTTCCTAACCAAGAGAGTAATTAACTTTATATATAAATTTTTCCGTCGTATATAGCTTCGATATAAATCCCTCCGTAACCATTTTTCCGTTTAGTTGAGTAGCTATTAAAAGATTTAAACCAAATATATACACATGAAACTCAGTTTTCTATCTAAACCTCAGGAAAGATTTCTTAAATATCAAGCTAGATTCCTCAAAAATTAGCACATTATTAGACTTGGAATATTAATTAATACAAAATTCGTAGCGGATAAGAGGGAAGGACCTCCTTCTGCTTCATCGTCGAACAGAAAATCTTTTAGCTAATATAGTGTTAGACACAGAAGATGAGTTTGGATAGATACCGAAAGTAAAATCTCCTCGAATCGGACCCAAAATGTATTCTTTCTTATCAAAATGAAGGATTCCATGAAAAAGATGGACTTTCCATTTTGTATCTGATATAGTTCTCTAAGTAAAGGAAGTTAGCCGGTTAAATCTATAGTAGACGTACTCTTTCGAAGAAACCATCAAGGAAGCTATCATATTCATCTTCTATCTCCGCGAGCTCTGAAAACACGTGATAAATCAGGTTACTACATGGCTTTTTATATAAAGAGTTACCTTCTGCATCATCATCGGAGTTTAGTATTTCCCCAGGATCGCTTTCTTCTTTCATATGCTCCATCAGATGTTTCTTCGCGAGCAACTTCTCCTGGTTTTGCTTTTCAACGAGATGCTTCACAACATGATCGTCGTCTCGTTTCGCTTCCTCAGTCTCATCCTCATCGAAAAACGAAGCTAAATTCTAACACAAAAGTTCTGTTTTCATACGGTATTGCTTAGAATGCATTATACTATATGATTCTGCTCCGACGCAGACGCAGCGGGCTTAAGCGGTTCGATCTGGTCGCTCTGTTTCCTTGACATAATCTGCATTTCTTCCGATTTTTTCCTCTCTTCGCGAGTCCTCCTCGCCTCTAAATCACTGAAACTCGGTTCTATGAACTCTATTTTGCTGCTTTCTTGTTGCAAATTCAAACTGTTATGATTATTTCCATTCTCTTCTAACTGCCCATGGTTGATATTCTCTGATATATCATTGTGATGATTTGACTGAGCTGCCTCCATTTCGAAAATACTGACCTCTTTATTTGTTTTTGATGAAAGTTCTGCGTTGATTTTCTTTTGCTCAGAATCATTGTTAGAAGATTGAGGCATTAACACAAAATTTTTATGCGGCACTGGTGCCATGAAAATATCATCAAGGATTGAAGTCGATTGATTACTTCCGAAGAAATTCTGCAATTTAAATGAATAAAATCTCGAAAATGCTGATGATATGAGTACATTTGTAGGGGGAGGTTGATAGGCAAGATATTTTTGAGAGAGACTGTTGTCGAAGGTCCAAACTCCGCTTTCCTCGAGTTTTTTCAGCCAGTTCTATGATGATTAGGCTTTTCAATACGTGTTTTTTTTCTTACTTTCTTAAGGTAGTCGAGGACGGGTGGCGTCAATATGTCCTTCATTGAAGGGTCCTCTTTGAGTTCACGAACGACCTCGTTAATTACTCTTCTGTAGACATCTTGTGTTGTCTGCAAACTCATCTATGCGGCTTATTTTGGAAATTTATTTCAAAAAATTTTAGCCTGTTACTTCTCTAGACACTCCATGCTACCAAAAATAAGAGAAAAATAAAGGAGTTCAGTGATTATATCCTACAGATCAGTCCAGAGCATTTACTTTAACTTTCATGATGTTTGGAGGCTTCGAAAAGGAATTGGGATGACTTAAATATTGTCTCTTCCAATAAATAGAAGATAATCGCGCGAAAAAAATTTCCATTAGGAAATTTGAAATTAGGATATTTTATTCTTTGTGATTTATGTCAACCTCTACAGCACGTCAGATTCGAGGAAAATCGGCTCAGCCACGTTCCGATAGCGATGGTGCAGAGTCTCATGCCCAAGGCCGAACCACGCGCTCGATGTCGAAGAGAAAAGAACCCAAGACTCAAAAAGCTCCAAACAAAAAAAAAGTTCAAGTGGCCACCAAATCAAAGAAAGTGCACACCGACTCGAAAAAAACTCATTCACCACCCCAACGAACGAAGCACAACAAAAGCGAGCCTACCACAGCCAAAATTGCAAAAAAGCATGAGTTTCTACTCGAAGAGCGAGAGAGCACTGAGCCTAAGGAAATCAAGGCAGGCTCATTAGCGAAGCATGAGAAAGACTCGTGGGGTGATACTATATTCAAGGAAAGCGAGCCACGTGACCCTGAGAGTTCGAAAAAGATGCCGAGCTCCAAAAGGAAATCGCATGGCATTGCTCAAGGGGATCCGTTTGAAAAGGACTTGTCACAGGCAAAGGCGAAAAAAAGCAAGCAGATGAAAGAATCGCTTGGTAAAGGCCACGATATCATTGCTTCGAAATCAAAAACAAGTGCATCGACTCGCAGAACTGATAAGGATAAACAGACGAAAACTATTATTCAATTAGATATAGCTCTAACTGAGGTTGATATCCCCATTACGCGTAGAATTTTGATATCAGATGAGGTGAATTTTGCTCGATTAGCGAGAATTATCGTTGCGAGTATGGGATGGAAAGGATATTATGACTGGAAATTCGTGATACAAGATCATGAGATTCTGTCTCCAGAAGTAGGCGCATCACATGATGACAAAACGTTCGCGGATGAGGTGTATTTGGATGAATTTGAGCTAGAGGCTGGACAATCATTTGAATTTTTGTACAATTTAAATTGTAACTGGAGGCATTTGGTGAGAGTTTTGGAAATCAAGGAGATGACGACGAAAGGGCAGTATGAACGAGGCAACCCAACGTTTAATCCGGTAGTTATTAGTGGAGAAAACGCTTGTCCTCCAGATGAGGTTGAAGGTGGTGCAAAAGAGTATAATAATATGTTAGTCGTGCTGAAAACAGAGATGCCGAAGACTGCTTATGATGAGATCATTGAGATATATGGGAAGGATTTCGACCCATATGAGTTTAAGTTAAAAACCGTGAATAACCTTTTGAAAAACTTCCCTTATGATGACGAATTCGATACGACTAAATGCGAGCACGATGACATATTCAAATGGTAGTCGTTATTTATGTAATATAGGGTAGCTCTGTCTGCTTGATACTTGCGATGTTTGTAATACTGTATATACATTTATTTGTTTATAAGGGATAGTTAATCAGCATTAATGAGCATGTCTCAATCATTTTTACCTTGAATTTTTATCTGATGGGGGTCCTCATGCAAAAACGCAACTTTCATTAACTGATTTCAAAGATACGTTCCTAGCGAGCGTTTAAATAAATAAAAAAATCGAAATTTCACACGTTCGTTCTGGAATGAAAAAACTTTTCAAAGATGTCGCCTCGCTCAAAGAAAAAAAAGTCGGGACGCTATTCAAAGACGCCTTAAAGAACGTACCCACGCTCTTCAGTTTCACCCATCTTAATGAATGACTTAGATTGCAAAAAACACAAAATCAATGGCTTCTAACACCAAACAATTCATTGCAGAAACCTTTAAGACTGAAGGGTATCTGAAAGACGGAAACGACTTTGTGTTTATCTGTCCGCGAGTCTACTGGATGGCCTTCCCCACCGAAAGCAAGATCAAAGAGCTCTCTTCGTTTCTAAATGCTACGTTTGGAGGGAATTATTACATTTGGAACCTCAGTGAGAACACTTACGACACGGATATGTTCAGAAACCAGGTAATTGCTAAACGAGGTTCCTTCAGTGTGATAAGTCATAGGTCGCTGAGTATAATTTTGTTGGGTATCCTTGCACACCGCTTGCAGTGTTGTTCAGTATCTGTTGCAATATTATCGAGTGGTTGAATGCCGACAAAAACAATGTTGCGGTTATTCATTGTCAGGATACTCATAGCAGAAGTGCGCTGCTAGTGGCATGTTTGCTCGTTGTAATGAAGGAATATAGTGAACCTATTGAAGCTCTAAGACATTTTAGCATGGTATTATAAAATCATCACGTGGAAATTGATGGAATGAAAACAGAAAATGAAAATGAGTGATGAGACGATCCTGTTCCCCTCACAGAGGCTGTATCTCAAGCACTTCAACAATTTAATGAATGAGATTGGAGTAAATATGCTGAGTGCCAGAGAAATGATAATTTTGTCCCCAGGTGAATAAAAAAACGCTGAGACTGGAAAAAATCGTGTTTAGCGCTGTCCCTGTATTGAAAAGTGAAGAAATGGCTATGAAGAAAGGTGAAGCGGCTCCCTTCAGACCTTATATGCAGGTGTTTAAGAACTCTCAGGTGATTTTCAACGATCTTGTTGGGTATTTTGCAGCTGAAACGATTGTCTCAATAACATTACTTTGATGGTTAAGGAAAACGGAACCTGATGCTTGCCCGTACGAGAAAGACAAAAGATTAGTTTTTAACGTCGGAGTCGAAGTTTCCGACGATTTTCTCATTCGAGGGCGACACTTCCAAAGTCAGAGGAACAGAATCTCAGTTTTTAGGTATATGCTCAACAGCGCGTTTATATTGGATGAGCAAGTTCGGGTTTACAGGGTAACAATACAAGTGTTTGATAAGAAATAAGAAATTCCTCATTTAATAGGCAGACCTTGACATTGGAAGCAATATAGTAGTCCCGGACGATTTCTATATCGATTTTTTCTTCACAAAAACAGCAAGTAAGCCTCAGTTCCCTTCTTTTTAAAGAATTTTTTTAATAGATAACAGTGAAGATGTTGAGAATCTCCTGAAAATTAAAAATGATTGCAAGGCAATCCAATTGATTAGATGGGATGCTCCCAAGTCAACACAGAATCAACAAACTGGCACAGAAGTGGCTAAGTCGCAACAGTCGACACAGAATACCGAGGGAACGCAAGAATTGAGTGAGAAGCAGGGCGAAGAAGAGAAAAAGGAAGAGTCGAAGCAAGCCTTGGGTAAGGAATTTAATGAGGAAAAAGTCGAGGAAAAGAAAACCAGGGAGGCTAAGAAAGCGATCGAGGCTGAAAAATCTAAAATTGAAAAAATTATTATGGATCAGCATGATCATGGAGATGAAGAAGATGATATTGATGATTATATTAGCAAACTGGAACAATAATACCGGCTAGAACCTCTTTATCTGTTTTAGAGATTAATTATCCACAGCAACTCGAAAATATATATAGAGGTATTCTGTATATAATTTGGAAATTTTGTGGTGCATACGATTTGCATGTTTCTATCACATTGTACATCGAGCACTTCTAAGAGATATTCCTTTCAAAATAGTTTATGGCACGACGCTGATCCTACATCATATATCGATTGAATCTGTAAGTTTTTAGATAATTGCTCTGATTTTATCAGATCGTAATTCGACCAGAGTCCGCTCTCATACGAATTTCAAAAGTTCATCCAGAACAGCTTTCTATGAAACTTCATAAAACTGGCTTCTATGCGAAAGAACAAGTAAGACTCAAATAACATTTATAGCTTTATCCTAAACATCCTTCAATGAAGTATTTCTACAATCCTGAACCACAATCGGCTATCCTACAATTTACTCTGTTTACTCTGGTGGGTCCTGATTCCTGAAGTTAACTCAGAGCATGATAGCCTTGACGCATCACTTTCTCCATCATTGTTTCCAGAAAACGTTTTATTCCTAATCCTTCTATATCGAGGTAAATACATACAGAGATTTTATTTTATTTTTCCGAATTTTCTAATAATTTCATTGCGTCTGAGTGTCTCGATTCACAAATATTAAGCTTGAATTAAACCTTGCGCTCCTTAAGTGTTCGGCAACCTTTTCCAGCTAGAAACTGCTACTTAGAATATCCTTAGCATAGTAATTAAATCAATAAAATGATTAATTGTACTGAAAATCTGAGGTAGCCATTTGTAGCACCATACGTTTCAGATTTAATTGATTATCTAATAAAGAATTAACGAAAGCTCAAGCGATGAACCACTTATAGCATTACCTCCCAGAATGTCTCATTCACAAATTATAAGTGAAAAGGATGAAAAAGATAGAACGCCACATCGAGAGAACCTCGGAGACATCGAAACCGCCGACACCATGAACAGACTGAGCTTAACGCCAGTCAAAATCATAGCAAACCCTTCCATTCAACAAAATTTCTTCGCTGCTGACTCTACTACCAGACCCATTAATAAGCAACCAAAAAAACAAGATGACAATGACTTGAAAGTCCGTAGACTCAACACTCAAGGCGAATTTGATGATAACTCTGACAATGAAGCCAATGAGCTTGAAAAACAAAAATCTTGTGAAAGCATAGAGATGGATGACAAAGGAACCCCGCAGAATGATAAACCTGAGATAATTACCCAAGAAAAGCTCCAGTTACGCAGTAAACACCTCAATACTCGAATTTCAATCTCTGTGACGAATTACGACGAATCCAATCAGCACGAATTCGATGGAAACTTCATTAACAAACTTCCGATGAGCGAGTCTCAAGGTGAGGTGTCAAATAAAGGCGATATTGAAACAGAAACTCAGCGAGAAAACTTAGATGAGGAGAAGAAAATTGAATTGAGTGCAAACTCCAAAATAAAAGAGAGCATCCCGAAGAAGAGTGATGATCTCGAGGTTGAAATAACCCAGATTAAAAGGGAAACAGATCGTGAAGGCGACAAAAGCAGTGATTTTTTCGTTCAGAATATCAAATTTGATGAGGATGGCTTCGGTCGCTTTCGGTCAGATTCTCTGCGGTCTGATGCCGGTGAGATGTCTCGGAATACCTCACAGGTCTTTCACGTCAGCGACTATGATGGACTGATGGCAGACCCATCTCCTGTGTATAAACCTGCGAGAAAAAGTCGATTTCATCGCGCTGAAGATAGCAGTCCTGTGTCGAAATTTAAGTTCTCTGATGCGGATCTATTGAGTATTGAGAAGACGTCTATCGACTTACAAAAGTCAACGAGCGCGAGGTCGCAGGAAGGGTAATGTCCGCTTGTGATTATGTATGTTGATTATAGAAAATTATAGGAGAGCGACGAGCCCGTCCAAGAACTGGAGACGAGTGAGTCTGGTTGTTAGGTCGGTGATTTATATGAGAAATGAGCGAGTCCGTAGTATTAGCAATGCTGTAAAACAAACAAAAGGGTTTCAGTGGCCTAAATTTTACCAATCAATAGCAAGAAATGTACCAAGAGATGGAAGATTATAAGCTGGTTAAGGTGAGGAACCTTTATGCTGACGGAACTAAGAAAGATCTCGCTGTAAGTCTCGGGTTATATTCGCATCATCTCACTAAATGCATTAGACCGATAATTTTGTAACAGAGGCTCTTGAGAGTATTAGAACTGCCGAAATCTTTTGTGATTGCGCGAGTATCGGCTCCGAAAAGCACATCAAATTAATGCAAAAAATACTCGAAGAAGACCCTAGAAGGTACGGCTACTTCTAATACAGCGTTATTTATGGGCTATTTGTTTTATTAGGAATCTTTTGTCGAGAACAGACACGACTCATGTACTAAACAGACTCAATCGATTTGGCCAAAACGCCTTGTATTTGGCTTCGAAGTTTGGAAATTTGGACACTGTTAAATTTTTATTGGATCAGCAGGCAGATCCACATATCAAGTCCAACGTAAAACGACTAAATATCGCCGTGACTTTAACGTAATTATTTTATGTTAGGTTGATATCAAGAATAGCACACAGGAAAAATGCCTCCACGCTGCCGTGAGATGGGGCCACGCGGAAATCGTCTCGTTACTCGTTCAACGGGTTCAATTTGAACGGCAGGATCTAAAGCTTGCAATTAAGCAAACGGAAAGAAGGGATCTGAAGAAGATTTTAATCGATGCTTACAGAGACAAGTACGGTGGTCTGGGCTGTTTGTTTTCGCTACTTTATACATAAACGCATACTTTTGCGAATTTTGCCAGAATTAGTGATTTAAAATATCAGGTACTGTCACATAATGGGTCATTTTAGGAACTTCTTTTTTAAATATTTATAGTAAAGTGTTTATTCAATGCTGAATAAATTTTTTGTTGTGAGTAAACTTTGCTCAAAATTGTAACAAATAAACCCAAAGAAAACCCCTCTCCCGCGATTACTCAAATTCGAAGCAGCATTTTATATTGAATTTATGAGGTTTTTTGTTAAGATAGACGCTTGCGAGTGGAATATCAAAACATTTTTTTCTAGTAAATGTAAATGAATATGAAACTAAGAATTGCATGAAAATACTCTGCATCCTGAAGAATCTGTCTAAAATACCTATTAACTTAACAGCAGCCTTTCTTTTCAGGTTCTTGCTGTTGTGGGTTAAGGTCGAGGGTTTTGCCTTTATCTAACTTTTTCTTGTCACTATCTTCTTCCTTTTTAATAATGGTCGTCAGCTGCTGATAAACCGCTGTAATCAGCTTTTCGAAAGCTAAATCGACATTTGTACAATCCAGCGCAGACGTCTCCAAGAACGCCATGTTGTTTTTCTGTGCGTATTCCGTTCCTTCTTCCTTCTTCACATTTCGCAGCTCACCCAAGTCGCATTTGTTGCCAACCAGCAGCGTCGTGATATTAGGATCAGCATTATCTTGCAGTTTTTTCACCCATTTATCCAAATTTTGAAACGAGGACACTTTAGTTATATCGTAGACGAGAAGAGCGCCGATAGCTCCTTTAAAGTAAGCGCTTGTAAGAGACTGGAATCTTTCCTGGCCAGCAGTATCCCAGATCTGAGCTTTTATTGTTTTATTGTCGACTATGACCGCCTTTGTAGCGAATTCAACACCAATGGTGGCTTTGGATTCGAGGTTAAACTCGTTTTTCGTGTACCGCAAAAGGAGGTTGGATTTTCCAGTGCCTGAGTCTCCGATGATGACTATTTTAAAAAGGAAATCGTAGTCATACTCTTCGTTTTGGTCGTTCATTCTGTTGTTTTATCGAACAAGCGCTGAGTTATTCCTTAAATTTTAAGTTAGGCAATAATTAATGGAATTAATCCTTAGGTGTTTTAATTAATTAGCTCAGCGGAAAGTTATACTCACGACAAATCCAAAAATTATTAACCCGAACATGAAGCGACTTTTGAGCGTGAAGAGCCAGCTTTTTGCGAACAGAACGAAAAATGAAGAGTCGGATCAAGAGTTGAAGGAACAAAGAGGAAACCGCATCAAAATTCTCTTGAGTTATCTCAAATAGTACAATTTTTATAAAAAAACATGCATTTTTGAATTGATAAATGCAACCAAAGATGCCACCAATGCCTCAAAGGTGTGCATTTTAAAAGCCTACTTACTTGTGCGACTTATTCGATGACAAATTACAGAACTCATACAGTTGTACATGAATGGCATGAATTGAGGAATATGCTCAGGAATACTACAAACCCATTTTTTTCAAATGATGCCAGCGAAACCCATTGCTATCATTTTCTGGGAATGGAATATCATGGAAAGCGGACAGGATTATCATGGAAGGTGGATTGGATTTGGCCCAACTGCCGCATTAAGTTCGCAACTGGGAGCATTGCTTTTGCAATGTCCGAGGCAAAATTAGGCTATTTTACAGGCATTGGTAGCTCTTATTTTCTCATGATCCAGATAAACATCCAGATTGAGGAAATTTCTATGAAATCGAGGAAAAAACCCCAATTCCAGCACCGTCATATTTATTTTGACTTGCCGTAATTGGCGTCATCATTCTGAGTGAAAAAATATTTAAATCGAAGAATGAACCTCGCCAAATGAAAACCTGAAGCAACACATTCTCTATGGAGAGACTTTCATATCTAGAGAGTCACCTATACGCTAGTCAGCGAAAGGAAGCAGCAGCTCAAGTTCTGAAGGAATGGAGAGGAAATTGCTTGAAAATCATTCTGAATCGCCCTAAAGCGTACAATGCTTTATGCAGCAAAATGAATCCCGAACTGTTCAAAGCAATCGAAGAAGCCAATCAATCTGCAAAGGTCTGCATTGTAAAAAGCATACTTGCTGGAAAAGTCTTTTCTGCAGGAGGCGATATAAAAGAGCTCGTCGCAATGAAGAAAAACGGAACTCAAGCGGCATTAATTCGGCAATTTAACTCTCTTATGTTTGCAATGTCTCAAGCTAAACCCATCAAGATAGCGTTTTGGGATGGAATTGTCATGGGAGCAGGCGTTGGTCTTTCTGTCAATTCCAATATTAAGATCGCTACGGAAAACACCGCATTTGCGATGCCAGAGGCGAAACTAGGCCATTTTACTGACGTCGGTGCTTCATACTTCCTCTCTCGATTAAAAAAGAACATCGGGCTGTTTCTTGCATTAACTGCCTACTCTCTCAAGGGAAAGCAAGCCTACCAAGTCGGTGTTGCTGATTATTTCGTCAATTCGAAAGATCTTCCCGCTTTAGAAGCTGAGATAGAGGAGCTCTCACTCGATCCCACTGTCAACGAGGCGCTCATCAGAAAAACTATTGAGAAATATGCTGAAAAAATTCCGCAAGTATATGAAGGAGAGGACCTAATCGCTGAAATATTCCAAGGGAAAGATGTGAGTGAAGTGCTTGAAAAGCTGAAGCAAAAGAGTGAAGAGAATGCGACTGTGAAGAAATGGTATGAAGATATACTGAAAAATAGTGCGATTTCTCTCTTTTATGGCTTCGAATTGTTGAAAAGAGGGAAAAAGTTAAATTTACATGAAGCACTCTCAATTGAAGAGTATCTCGCTTCGAAAGAGAGACAAGAGGATTTGTATGAAGGGGTCAGAATCGTGTTAGTAGACAAAGGAGCAAGACCTAACTGGAAGACCACTCTGCAAGATATACCAGCACTGAAGGTCGAAGAGTTCTTTCCCGAGCAAATCAAGTTAATTGACTATCAGAGCTATCTGGACCAATTACATGTTTAACCATCGAATTTAGGTGTTCATCTAAGATCTATATATCCGAAGTACTCAATCTTATATGTATATGTATCCATTGTTAATAAAGGAGAGAAAAAAACTTTCTCAAAGAAAAAGCAAATAAATACATTCCCTTTCACAAAGAGAGAGGATTTACTTCTATGAAGCAAACAAACGATAAATCAGTAATGTAAGGAGCTTCCTTTTGGTAGAAGGAGGATTTCTGCTATCTTTACATCAAGGCTTTGAGATGATCACTGTTAGATTCACAATTAGTCGATCGATGCCGAAAATTTTTACTCAGGCTCAACTTTTATGCTAAAAGGATGAATTTAAGGGGTACAAGTTCTGTGATTTGAAAACTATCTGTATCAACGTCAGCAGGTTATGCTATTCAACTGATTTTTGCCGAGTGAAAAAACCTTTAAGAGCGATTCTTCTTCTATAAATTTTATTTTCGCGTCAATGCGTATTTATCGTCACCGGACTGAGGTGAATAGATGAATCGAAAATTTTAACATAGCAATCCAATAAAATCGAAAAATAACATGGAGCGTCTATCCCTCGTACACAGACACCTAACCTCAAACGAAGCAAAGCAGGAAAAGAAGGAGTTATCAGATCAGCTCTTAACAGAATGGAGAGGAACTTGTCTCAAAATCATATTAAACCGCCCTAAAATGTACAATGCTGTTGGAGATATCTTGCAGCGTGGATTGCTCAACGCAGTTGAAGAGGCCAATCGCTCTGCAAGAGTTTATATTCTTAAAAGCACACTTGCTGGCAAGGTCTTTTGTGCTGGCGCTGATCTGAAAGAGGTTATCAAGATGTACATGCATGATTTAGCAGAAGAAGGTTACGTGCAATTTTACAAAGTCATGTATACCATTGCACGAGCCAAGCCCACAACCATCGCTTTTTGGGATGGAATTGTGATGGGAGGAGGAGTCGGCATTTCTATCCATGCCAATATTAAGATCGCCACTGAGAATACCGTGTTTGCAATGCCAGAGGCCAAATTGGGCTATTTCACAAACGTTGGCGGCTCATACTTCCTTCCTCGAATCAAAAAGAACATCGGTCTGTTTCTTGCATTGACGGCTTACTCTTTAAAGGGAAAGGAAGCATGTCAAGTGGGTGTTGCTGATTATTTCGTAAAATCAAAGGACCTTTTGGCCTTAGAAGCTGATATTGAGAGGCTAGCGCAGATCCCGACGGTCAGTGAAGGGCTTATCCGGGAAATTATTGAGAAATATGCTGAGAATGTGCCAAGAGTATATAAGGAAGAGGATCTTATCGCTGAATTATTCAATGGAGAGACACTATTCGAAGTGCTTGAAAAATTAAAAAAGAAAAGTGAGGAAAATGAGATAGTGAGGAAGTGGTATAAAGATATCATGCAATGCTCTCCTATCTCTCACTTCTACAACTTTGGGTTGTTTAAGAGAGGAAAAAGATTGAGTCTACATGAGGCGCTCTCGATGGAGGCGTATCTCGCTGCGAGGGTTAACCAAACAGATCTTTTCGAGGGAATCAGGGCGGTGATTATTGAGAAAGGAGCAAAGCCTGATTGGAGTGTGACGTTTGAAGACTTGAAAATGCAAAAAGAAAGTGATTATTTCCCCGAGAAGATCAAGTTGATTGACTATGATGGCTATCAGCTTAGAGCAAGTTTTTATGATTTGGAAAAATGATAGAGCCATAGATTATCGCTATAATCACTCAACACATTTCCGTATATAGTCTAGAGAGAGCAAATGTGTTCGTTTTTATATTGATAAAGAAACTTCGTTGTGTAGGGTTTCTAAGGATGGTATATTTATTTAACTCGCAAAAACTCACTACCCGTTCCTCTCTTTTTTTTCAATTCTCTCTCTCTGGCATACTCTCATGAAATCCTAATTAGTTTTTCAAATTTAGGAAGTGAGAAATTATAGAAATAGACCAACAAATGGGAAAGCAGCAGCTTTGAGTCAAATTTCATCTCCGTAAGTGAGTTTATCAATACGGCTGTGAAATGAAGAGGCTGCGACAGTGATCAATCGCCTTACAGCTTGCAAAGCCGAGAGAGTTTTTAGGAGACGTGATTCTTGAAATTAACTGAAAATAAAGTGATGACTCAATTTTCGTTCAGCGCTTAGCTAATTGTCGTCATCAGCTTGAGCCAATATAAAATCACAAAAAAATGATCATGGCCAAAAAAAACAAAAAAGATTCGCCATGGAAAAAGTTGTGACTGGAGACAACGAGCCTTTGTCGAACCCAGCAGTCGATCAAGTCCGAAAAGAATGGAAAGGAAATTGCTTGAAAATCATCTTGAATCGTCCTAAACAGTATAACGCTATAACAGGCCTTATGCACTTTGAATTACTCAAAGCCATGGAAGAAGCGAACAACTCCGCAAAGATTTGCATTTTAACAAGCACGCTTGCTGGCAAAGTATTTTGTGCAGGTGGTGACGTGAAAGCTCTTATTAAGCTGTTCAACGAAAAAGGAACAGACAGGATTACTTTGCAGTATAATAAAGTTATGCTTGAAATGTCAAAAGTCAAACCGGTAACCATAGCCTTTTGGGATGGAATCGTCATGGGAGGAGGAGTTGGTATCTCCGTCAATTCCAATATTAAGATCGCCACTGAAAATACTGCGTTTGCCATGCCAGAGGCTAAGTTGGGCTATTTTACAGATGTCGGTGCTTCATATTTCCTCTCTCGACTGAAAAAGAACATCGGGCTATTTCTCGCGATGACAGCCTACACTCTAAAAGGAAAGCAAGCCTACCAAGTCGGTGCTGCTGATTATTTCGTCAATTCGAAAGATCTTCCAGCTTTAGAAGCTGAGATAGAGAAACTCTCACTCGATCCCGCTGTCAACGAGGCGCTTATTAGGGAAACTATTGAGAGATTTGCTGAAAAAATTCCGCAAGTATATGAAGGAGAGGATTTAATCGCTGAAATATTCCAAGGGAAAGATGTGAGTGAAGTGCTTGAAAAGCTGAAGCAAAAGAGTGAAGAGAATGCGACTGTGAAGAAATGGTATGAAGATATACTGAAAAACTGCCCTCTTTCCCATTTTTATAATTTTGAGTTGTTAAAGAGAGGAGAAAGATTGAATTTACATGAGGGTTTATCATTGGAGATTTATTTAGCTGGAAAGGTGAACCGCGCTGATTTTCAAGAAGGAGTCAGAACGGTTCTTGTGGAAAAAGGGGCGAAACCTAATTGGAGCACGACTGTTGAAGGACTAAAAACGCAAAAGCCTGAAGATTACTTCCCTGAGAAGTTGGAACTCGTTGACCTTGAGGGTTTCAAACCTAGCTTAGAATATAATTTGGAACTCGCAAAGAAATATTCATTATTTGATTGATTTAATAAACGATTCATATTAGAAAGTAGGAAATTCTAGAAATAGATGAATATTAGTAAAGCAACAACTTTGATACAGATTTAAAATTCTTAATCGAGTTTATCAATTTGGCGTACCAACTAAGGTGATTATGGGTGAGATAGGTTAGATGCCGCCAACAACAACTCTTAATAGATACGTGATTCTTAAATTATCGGAAAATAAAAGTGATTACATAATTTTTTATCAGCTCTTAGCTCAATGTCGTCATTAGATTGAACCCACATAACCCATATAAAATCAACAAAACAAGGATCATGGCCAAAAAACAAAAGCAAAAAATAATCACTATGGAACGACTTGTGACTGTAAAGAACCACCTGCCATCGAGCAAAGGATTACTGGCAGCAGATCAAATCCTGAAAGATTGGAAAGGAAATTGCTTGAAAATCATCTTAAATCGTCCTAAACAGTATAACGCTATAACAGGCATTATGCACCTTGAATTACTCAAAGCGATCGAAGAAGCAAATAACTCTGCAAAGATTTGTATTTTAAAAAGCATACTTGCTGGCAAAGTATTTTGTGCAGGTGGTGACGTGAAAAGTTTTGTTAGTTTGATCTTGAATGAATCAGTAGACCTGCTTGCTATGCAGTACAACAAAGTTATGCTTGAAATGGCGAGAACCAAACCCGTAACCATAGCTTTTTGGGACGGGATCGTCATGGGAGGAGGAGTTGGTATCTCCGTCAATTCCAACATCAAAATCGCCACTGAAAATACTGCCTTTGGGATGCCAGAAGCTAAGTTGGGCTATTTTACAGATGTCGGTGCTGCCTATTTTCTTCCTCGAATCAAAAAGAATATAGGGCTGTTTCTTGCAATGACCTCATACTCTCTAAAAGGAAAGCAAGCTTATCAAGCCGGAGTGGCTGATTATTTCGTTTTATCAAAAAATCTCCCAACCTTAGAAGCTGAGATTGAGAAGCTCTCACTCGACCCCACTCTCAGCGAGGAGCTTATTAGAGAAACTATTAAGAGATATGCTGAAAAAATACCGAAAGTATATGAAGGAGAGGACTTAATAGCCGAAATATTTCATGGGCAAAATGTGAGCGAAGTGCTAGACAAGCTGAAGCAAAAAAGTCAAGAAAACGCAACAGTGAAGAAATGGTACGAAGATATACTGAAGAATTGCCCTCTTTCTCTGTTTTATAGTTTTGAATCGTTGAAGAGAGGAAAAACGTTGAATTTACATGAGGTGTTATCAATGGAGACTTATTTAGCCACAAAGGTGAATCGTGCTGATTTTCTCGAAGGAGTCAGAACGGTGCTTATGGAAAAAGGAGCGAAACCTAATTGGAGCACAACTTTTGAAGAGCTAAAAACACAAAAACCTGAAGACTACTTCCCTGAGAAGCTGGCGCTCATTGACTTCGATAGTTTCAAACCTAGCTTAGAATATAATTTGGCCATTATAAAGAAATATGGAATAAACGATTGATTTTATTAAGCGATTCATTTTAGGAAGTGAGAATTTCTAGAAATAGATGAATATTCGTAATGCAACGACTTTGAACAAATTTAATCACCTAAATTGAGTTAATTAATTTGGCGCATAAGGAGGCTGCGAAAAAGATAAATGAATTGACAGCTACTAAAGCCAAAAACTCTTCATGGAGAAGTGATTCTTGAATTAATGGAAAATAAAGTGATTACATAATTTTTGATCAGCTCTTCGCTAAATGTCGTCATCAGATTGAACCCATATAAAATCAACGAAAAAAGGATCATGGCCAAAACATAAAACAATAATTGCCATGCAGAGACTTGCGACTGTAAAGAACCACCTGCCGTTGAGCCGAGGAATGCTGGATGCAGATCAAGTCCTGAAAGAATGGAGAGGAAATTGCTTCAAAATCATCTTAAATCGTCCTAAACAGTATAACGCTATAACGGGCATTACGCATCTTGAATTACTCAAAGCGATCGAAGAAGCAAATAACTCTGCAAAGATTTGCATTTTGACAAGCACGCTTGCTGGCAAAGTATTTTGTGCAGGTGGTGACGTGAAAGCCCTCGTTCAGTTATTCATGAATGAAGCCGTAGACCCGCTTATCATACAGGGAAATAAAACAATGCTTGCAATGGCAAATGCAAAACCCATAACCATAGCTTTTTGGGACGGGATCGTCATGGGAGGAGGAGTTGGTATCTCCGTCAATTTCGACATCAAAATCGCCACTGAAAATACCGCTTTTGGGATGCCAGAGGCGAAACTCGGATTTTTTTCGGATGTCGGTGCAGCCTATTTTCTTCCTAGGCTCAAAAAGAATATAGGTCTGTTCCTTGCAATGACCTCATACTCTCTAAAAGGAAAGCAAGCATATCAAGCCGAAGTGGCTGATTATTTCGTTTTATCAAAGAACCTTCCAGCCTTAGAAGCTGAGATAGAAAAGCTCTCACTCGACCCCACTCTCAGCGAGGAGCTTATTAGAGAAACTATTAAGAAATATGCTGAAAAAATACCGAAAGTATATGAAGGAGAGGACTTAATAGCCGAAATATTTCAAGGGAAAGATGTGAGTGAAGTGCTGGAAAAACTAAAGCAAAAAAGCCAAGAGAATACTACTGTGAAGAAATGGTATGGAGATATCTTGAAAAATTGTCCTCTTTCTTTGTTTTATAACTTTGAATCGTTAAAGAGAGGAAAAACCATGAATTTACATGAGGCGTTATCAATGGATTGCTATTTGGCCACAAAGGTGAATCGTGTTGATTTTCTCGAAGGAGTCAGAACTGTGCTTGTGGAAAAAGGAGCGAAACCTAATTGGAGCACGACTTTTGAAGGGCTAAAAACACAAAAACCTGAAGACTACTTCCCTGAGAAGCTGGCGCTCATTGACTTCGAAAGTTTCAAACCTAGCTTAGAATATAATTTGGCCATTATAAAGAAATATGGATTAAATGATTGATTTAGCTCTTTTTCAATAACGAATATGGCTGCAATCTCAGATCCTATATCGTAAGACTATTCCAGATTACCCATGATATTTTCTAAATTGCACTGTAGATGACGTGGGATTAATTCTATAAATAGATGAAAGTTCTTAAAGTCACATGGCTTTGGGATGAATTTTTTGTCATAATTGGGGTTTCTCAGTATTGCTACATGAAATGTAGAGGCACTCACTAAGATTGATGAATATCCAGCTTAGATTACAATGCCAAAAGTGTTTGAAGGATATGATCGTTAAAATAAACGGAAATAAAAAGTGATTACTTAATTTTTGGTCAGATCTTAGCTAAATGTCGTCATCAGATTGAGCAAATATAAAAATCACAAAAAAGTCTCATGGCCAACACCATAATAAATAATTGCTATGGAAAGACTTGTGACAGTAAAGAATCATCTGACGTCAAGTCGAGGAATGCAGGACGTAGATCAAGTCCTGAAAGAATGGAGAGGAAATTGCTTCAAAATCATCTTAAATCGTCCTAAACAGTATAACGCTATGGGAAGCATTATGCACCTTGAATTGCTTAAAGCAATCGAAGAAGCAAATAACTCTGCAAAAGTTTGCATTTTAAAAAGCATACTTGCAGGCAAAGTATTTTGTGCAGGTGGCGACGTGAAAGGCCTTGTTCAATTGTTCAAGAATAACGAAGGAGAACCAGTTACCATGCAATATAATAAACTTATGCTTGAAATGGCAAGAGCCAAACCCATAACTATAGCTTTTTGGGACGGGATCGTCATGGGAGGAGGAACCGGGCTCTCTGTCAATTGCAATATCAAAATCGCCACTGAAAACACCGCATTTGGCATGCCAGAGGCGAAACTTGGATTTTTTTCAGATGTCGGTGCTGCTTATTTTCTTCCTCGAATCAAAAAAAACATCGGGCTATTTCTTGCGATGACCTCATACTCTCTAAAAGGAAAGCAAGCTTACCAAGCAGGCGTTGCTGATTATTTCGTTCTATCAAAGAACATCCCAGCCTTAGAAGCTGAGATAGAAAAGCTCTCATTGGTTTCTACTGTTAGCGAGGAGCTTATTAGGGAAACTATTGAGAAATATGCTGAAAAAATACCGAAAGTATATGAAGGAGAGGACTTAATAGCCGAAATATTTCAAGGGAAAGATGTGAGTGAAGTGCTGGAAAAACTAAAGCAAAAAAGCCAAGAGAATACTACTGTGAAGAAATGGTATGGAGATATCTTGAAAAATTGTCCTCTTTCTCTGTTTTATAACTTTGAATCGTTAAAGAGAGGAAAAACCTTGAATTTGCATGAGGCATTATCAATGGAAACTTATTTAGCTACAAAGGTGAACCGTGCTGATTTTCTCGAAGGAGTCAGAACGGTTCTTGTGGAAAAAGGAGCGAAACCTAATTGGAGTGTGACATTTAAAGACCTAAAGACGCAAAAGCCTGAAGATTACTTTCCTGAGAAACTGACGTTAGTTGACTTTGATGGCTACAAGCCAAGTTTAGAAGTTAATTTGGCCCTTATCAAGAAATATGCAATAAATGATTGATTTAACCCCTTTACATCTCAATAATGAAATATGATTGTGAATCTCAGATTCATTATTCTCTCTCTCCCTCCCACACTCTCTCATGAAATATTAATAAGCGATTCATTTTTAGGAAGTGATTACTTCTATAAATAGACGAAAATTCTTCCATCCGCAGCTTTGGGAGTTTTTGTGGTCATAATTGAGTTTAGTAGTATAGCTCCATGAAATAAGGAAGCTGCGACTAAGATCGTTGCATATACAGCTTACATCGCAAAGCCACAAGAGTTTGAAGGATAGGAAAATAATCGGAAATAAAAGTGAAAATTTAAGTTCGGCTCTTAGGTAAATGCCGTCATCAAATTGAGCCAAATATAAGCTCAAAAAAGGATCATGACAATAAAACTATTAAAAAACAAATAAAAAATCACAATGGAACGACTTGCGGCTGTAGGAAACCATTTGTCATCGCGCCGAAAAAAGCAGGAGGTAGATCAAGTTCTGAAAGAATTTAGAGGAAATTGCTTCAAAATCATCTTAAATCGTCCTAAGCAATATAATGCTATGGGAGGATTCATGCAACTTGAATTACTCCAAGCGATTGAAGAAGCAAACGAGTCTTCAAAAGTTTGCATTTTAAAAAGCATACTTGCTGGCAAAGTATTTTGTGCAGGTGGTGACGTGAAAGATCTGGTGCAGTTGTTCATGCATGAAGCATCAGACATGGTGACCATGCAATACAACAAAGTTATGCTTGAAATGGCAAGAGCCAAATCCATAACAATAGCATTTTGGGACGGAATTGTAATGGGAGGAGGCGTTGGTCTCTCCGTCAATTGCAACATCAAAATCGCCACTGAAAACACCGCGTTTGGGATGCCAGAGGCGAAACTTGGCTATTTTTCAGATGTCGGTGCTGCCTATTTTCTTCCTCGAATCAAAAAAAACATAGGTCTATTTCTTGCAATGACAGCCTACTCTCTAAAAGGAAAGCAAGCTTACCAAGCAGGCGTTGCTGATTATTTCGTTCTATCAAAGAACATCCCAGCCTTAGAAGCTGAGATAGAGAGAATTTCGCAGATTCCTACAGTTAATGAAGCTCTGATTCGTGAAACTATTGAGAGATTTGCTGAGAATATGCCAAGAGTGTATGAGGGAGAAGATCTTATCTCTGAAATTTTCCAAGGGAAAGCTGTGAGTGAAGTGTTGGAAAAGCTGAAGCAAAAAAGTCAAGAGAACACTACTGTGAAGAAATGGTATGGAGCTATCCTAAAAAATTGCCCTCTTTCTCTGTTTTATAACTTTGAATCGTTAAAGAGAGGCAAAACCTTGAATTTGCATGAGGCGCTCTCTTTGGAGACTTATGTAGCTACAAAGGTGGACCGCGCTGACTTTCTCGAAGGAGTGAGAACTGTACTGGTTGAAAAAGGCGAGAAACCGAATTGGAGTGTGACTTTTGAAGAACTAAAAACCCAAAAGCCTGAAGATTACTTTCCTGAGAAACTGACGTTAGTTGACTTTGATGGCTACAAACCTGACATAGAATCTAATTTGGCTGCTATGAAGAAATTTTATAAATAATTATGTGCCCCTTTGCATCTCAACAATGATCATTAAGGTGTAGCTAGGATTGCTATCTTATGAGTTAAACATGCCATCAATTTAAATTTTGCACTTAGTCACGACGAATTTTTTTCAGTGAATTCCACTATAGAAATGATGATTATGACGTTGTTGAAGCTCATTCTTCGCTTTACGCCAATGACACAATTTTCTCTATCCTGATGACGTAATTAATGTAATCAAGCAGCAGTGATAATAATTCTAAAATAGGCTACTCCTTACATACCCATGTAATAGATTCTTCAGAGTGATTCTTATTGAAATTTAATTTTCAGCTGTCGTATCTATCGTCATCTGATTGGAGTCAAATTAAAATCGAACTTTCACTAAATAAAAATCAAAAACCTCCATGGAAAGACTTTCAATCGTCAAGAGACATTTTTGCTCCTCCAAACGAGCGAAGAAGGAGCTAGACCAAGTCCTTAGAGAATGGAGAGGAAACTGCTTCAAGATCATATTTAACCGTCCCAAGCAGTTCAACGCAATGGGAGGAATTATGTACTACGAATTGCTCAAAGCAATAGACGAGGCCAACACTGCAAAAGTTTGCCTTTTGAAAAGCACATCTGCTGGCAAGGTGTTTTGCGCTGGTGCTGACTTAAAAGAACTCGTTGGCCTGCTCACACAGCAGAAAAAAGAAGGTTTTGTTCGATACAATAAGGCTATGCTTGGAATGGCAGTTGCTAAACCCATAACCATCGCGTTTTGGGATGGCATCGTCATGGGAGGAGGCGCTGGTATCTCTGTCAACTGTAACGTTAAGATCGCAACTGAAAATACTGTGTTTGGGATGCCCGAGGCTAAATTGGGCTATTTTACAAACGTTGGTGCTTCATATTTCCTCTCTCGATTCAGAAAGAACATCGGTCTGTTTCTCGCGATGACGGCCTACTCTCTCAAGGGAAAAGAAGCATGTCAAGTCGGCGTTGCTGATTATTTCGTCCATTCGAAAGATATTCCCGCCTTAGAAGCTGAGATCGAGAAGCTTTCGCAGATTCCTACAGTTAATGAAGCTCTGATTCGTGAAACTGTTGAGAAATTTGCTGAGAAAGTAGAGGGAGTATATGAGGGAGAGGATCTTATCGCTGAAATTTTCCAAGGGAAAGATGTACATGAAGTGCTTGAAAAGCTGAAGCAGGAAAGTCAAAAAAATGCAGTCGTTAAGAAATGGTATGAAGATGTTTTGCAATGCTGCCCGCTGTCTCATTTGTATGACTTTGAATTGCTAAGAAGAGGGAAAGAGTTGAATTTACATGAGGGGCTTTCTTTGGAGGATTATCTGGCTCTGAAGATTAACTTCTCGGATTTTACTGAAGGTGTTAGGACGGTGTTAGTTGACAAAGGGTCAAAGCCTAGGTGGAGTGTGAGCTATGATGAGCTGAAAAAACAAAAAGTGGAAGATTACTTCCCCGAGAAGCTTCAGCTTATTGATTACGCCAATCGTGATAAGTTTTGAGAGCTATTCAATTTCATTTTCAATCTTGAATTTCTTTTCGTAATTATCGTATGCTCTTTCTTTCATATGTAAATAAATCAGGACTTACGATATAAGCGAGTTAGTCTACATTTGGATCAGAAAGCATAGTACAATTTGTCGAAAGCAAAAAGAAATGTATCAAGTTTATACCTCGCTATTCATCACTATAAAATATTAAAACCAAGTATTTGTTCATTATGATTAAGAATATCACCGAATGTGTTCAATCGGAAAGGAAACTTCGATTTATTAAGCAAATAGGAGTGCAATTAGCTAATTGCTAGAAAGAGATTTGCTGATTACAGCATTGCATAGAAGGATAGCTAAGCCTAAGTTGTAAATTGCAAATAAATTTAAAGCTCTGTCGTATCTATCGTCATCAACTGAGCCGAAATATATAATAATAATCAAGCAACTAGTGCTATGGAAAGACTTTCTATCGTCCAGAGCCATCTCTGCTCGAACAAAGCGAGGAAGGATGTGGATCCGCTCCTGAAAGAATGGAGAGGAAATTGCTTCAAAATCATTTTGAACCGTCCTAGGCAGTACAACACAATCAGTTCTGGTATGATGCTTGAATTGCTTAAAGCAATAGAAGAAGCAAACGCTTCCTCTAAAATTTGCATTTTAAAGAGCTCACTCCCAGGCAAAGTGTTCTGCGCTGGAGGGGACTTAAAAGAGATGGGTGCGTCCGTCCAGACTCGAGAGAAAGAGAGTATCTTGCTCTACTACAGAGACATGCTCGAAATGGCCATTGCTAAGCCTATAACCATTGCTTTTTGGGACGGTATCGTCATGGGAGGAGGTGCCGGGCTCTCGACTAACTGCAACATTAAGATCGCCACTGAGAATACCACGTGGGCTATGCCTGAAGCAAAACTTGGATACTTCACCGATGTCGGCGCTTCATACTTCCTTCCTCGGTTAAGAAAGAACATTGGTTTGTTTCTTGCAATGACAGCCTACTTTCTCAAGGGAAAAGAAGTCTATCAGACAGGTCTTGCTGATTATTTCGTCAGGTCAAAGAATCTATCAGCATTAGAAGCTGAGCTAGAGAATATCTCGCTGATTCCGACTGTCAATGAGGCGCTAGTTCGTGAAACTATTGAGAAGTATGCAGATAATATCTTTAAGACATACGATGAAGAGGACGTCATCGCTGAATTATTCGAGGGTGAAAATGTGAGTGAAGTGCTTGAGAAACTGAAACAGGAAAGTCAAGAGAACGAGAGGGTTAGAAGGTGGTATGAAGATATAATGAAAAATTGCCCTATTTCCCATTTTTATAACTTCGAACTGTTGAAGAGAGGGAAAAATATGAGTTTGCATGAAGCGCTGTCATTGGAAACTTATCTCGCTGGAAGAGTAAATTTGAATGAATTTTTCGAAGGGGTCAGGACGGTGCTCATTGAAAAAGGAGCGAAACCTGAGTGGGGTATCAGTGTTGAGGACCTGAAAACACTAAAAATTGAGGACTATTTCCCTCAGCAATTCGAACTGATTGACTTTTTAGGCTTCCAACCCACACAGCAAAGCTAGTTGTCCAGTTTTAGTGATTTATTTCCAATTGTCACAGAGAATGCCTCCATTTATATATCCAGATGAATTGATTAGTGAGCTTCATATAGATTCAAAAAAAGAGAAGAAAGCTCATTTAGGTGTGACGAATAGAAAATTATAATTCTCTTGGTATTTGGTGAGACATTGAATATTATTAGCAAGTTTAGGAACCAGACTAGTGGATTGCTCTAAAGATATTGGTTTTAAGGATCATCGCAAGAATAACACAAAGGTTTTTCTCTGATAAAATTTTAGTTCTCAAAGAAATAACATCCTTAGTATCTAAGTAACCCACCAGAGAAAATCAAATATTAATCATGGAAAGACTTTCTATCTTACAAAGCCATCTGTGCTCGGAGAAAGCGAAGAAGGATGTGGATCCACTCCTAAAAGAATGGAGAGGAAATTGCCTCAAACTCATTTTGAACCGACCCAGGCAGTACAATAGCATCAATGAAAGCATGCTACTTGGATTGCTGCCAGCTATAGAAGAAGCAAACACTTCCTCTAAGGTTCTTATTTTGAAGAGCACACTTCCAGGCAAAGTATTCTGCGCTGGAGGCGATGTAAAGGAAATCGGCCAATTGGTCACCAATATGATCCAAGATGGAATTTCGCTATATTTAAGAGTTATGCTAGAAATGGCTAATGCTAAACCTGTTACAATCGCGTTTTGGGACGGTATCGTCATGGGAGGAGGTGCCGGGCTCTCGACTAACTGCAACATTAAGATCGCCACTGAGAAGACTGCGTATGCTATGCCTGAAGCAAAACTTGGATACTTCACCGATGTCGGTGCTTCATATTTCCTCTCTCGATTCAAGAAGAACATTGGTTTGTTTCTTGCAATGACAGCAAATTCTCTCAAGGGAAAAGAAGCTTATCAAGCAGGTGTTGCTGATTATTTCGTTTTATCAAAGAACCTCCCAGCTTTAGAAGCTGATATAGAGAGGATATCGTTGGTCACCACTGTCAATGAGGCTCTTATTAAAGAAATTATTGAGAAATACGCAGAAAATATCCCAAGGACATTTTCTGGAGAGGATATTATCAATGAAATATTTTGTGGGAAAAACGTGACCGAAGTGATTGAGAAACTGAAGCTCAAGAGTCAAGAAAATGAAATGGTTAAGAAATGGTATGGAGATATCCTAAAATGCTGTCCTCGCTCTCACTTTTATGTTTTTGAGTTGTTAAAGAGAGGGAAGAACTTATCCTTGCAAGAAGCTCTGTCCATGGAGAATTATCTAGCTTCAAAAATCTATCTACCAGACTACCATGAAGGAATTCGGACTGTGCTATATGAAAAAGGAGCAAAGCCCAACTGGAGTTTGACTATTGACGATCTGTGGACATTAAAGACAGAAGATTATTTCCCTGAACCTCTTAAAGTGATTGACTATCTCAGTTTCAAACCTAAACAACAAATTTAATTCATTTACTTCAGTCCATTTCCAAATGTCCAAGCATTCCTATTCGTTTATGACATCGTTTATTTTATGATAAATCCGAGAGAATCAGTATCCAAACGAGTTCAAATTCAATACACAATCCTTCAAAACAGACTCCTCAAAGTAGCTGGCTATTTGGTCTCATTATATGCAGGCGAAACTCATACCGACTCTAAAATTATTTCTTACTCTATGATCTTGGCTAATAAGACATCTACAATTGAATTCATTAGTCATTGCCGCAAAAGGCATCCAAATTATCTCGCATTAGTAGTTGAGGCTCGAGCAATTTCTTTCTTAAGAAAACCCTTTTTCTCATATTTCCCTTGTTATGATAAATTGATTGAAAAGTCTGAGAATTTTAATTGAGAACCGGATTAAGTTCTCATCGAATAGTTACAAAATTTTAACCATTTTAATTTTCCAAATAAATCCAATTAAATTCCCACAAAAGCCTGCGCATCATCAAATCATCCCAGACATGTCAATAAAAACTCCATACAAGCGTCCTCAGACAGCATCCTTCAAGCTCGGCCTTGAAAACATAGGTTTTCAAACCCCTCGAAACGATTCGAAGATCGGAAACATCCAGACAACAACAGTTTCAACTCAGCCCTCCGAGTTCAGACACAATAGGTCAAACTCCACAGCCTTCCTCGATAAAAAAGCTACATTGCTCAGCGTCTCACCGCCTCATGACCCTCTCAAAGTCACCAATCTCTCTGACAAATCTCACAAAAAAATGATGCGTTTTCTCTATGGCTCTCCTAAAGAGAAAATCAAATCGTTAAATTTTAAATTCGAGGCTAACACCACTGATTATGCCTTTGAAAACCTCACGAAAGAGGAGCAAGAGCAGCTACAGGCACGATATGACAACTATAAAAAAAATTATGATCGAATGGTATTTGACAAGGACAGGAATTTGGTATACTTCAAACCTCCAAGGAAAAACTCATTTGACCCTTCTGCATTAACTGACCCTCAAACTCGAGAGAAAATAAGCCAGGAGGTGCAGAAAACGCAAAACAAAGTTCAAAAAACCAAGGCAGAAACTGTACTTAAAAAGGCCCAAACGCTCAACACAACTGTGTCGCCTAGGAGCGCAAGAGGTTTTATTGATCAGCTAAAAAACAAAAAACTTGAATTGCTTGATTATAAGCTAAAAGCTCATAAAGTTGAAGCCGTGGTTCAGCAGACGGCAAAGGAAATGAAAGATCTTGCCTATCAGACAGGAGAGATCGTTGATAACTTCGAGACTGAGAAGTAAAATTCGTTTTGCACTTTGAGTTTTTTAATGAAATACCGATAGTAAAAATCTTACAGAAGTTAATAGCACATTGGAGCAGGAAATCGAGGAGTTGAGGACCGAAAATGCGATTTTGAAACGAACTAATCAGCTCTTGCATCAGCAGCTGGTTACCCAAGCCGAAGACAAGGAAGATTTACAAATGAAATGCAGACAGCTCGAGTTTTTCATCCCAGCTTACGAGGCGCTGAAGACGAGGTTTCCCAATCAAGACGTCCGAAAAATCATTGAGAAATTCGATCAGCTTGAAGGTCGGTGCTATGACTATCTCCTGAAGATAAATGAGCTCGAGGAGGAAAAATCGGCAATTAGGAGTGAAGGAAGAAAGCAGGATGAGGCGATCAGAGAGAAAGATATGCACATAAAGAACGAGCAGCATGAGCGCAATAAAATTATTAATTTGTACAGGAGTGAGATCTCCAGTATGGAGTCAGAGCTAATGACTCGAAGGAACTATGAGAAAGACTATAATATTCTCTGTAATAAAATCATAGATATGTTCGCTGACTGGAATTCAAAACTGAAGATATACTTCAATTTTGAGAAAATGCCCGAGCTCAACGCAAAATGCCGAGATCCGCTAGAAATCCTTGATATGATGCAGAGATTGGTTAAAATAACGACTCCGGACTCGATGCAGAAGTATTTACGGACGATTATCGTCAGTGCGAATCAATTACGCAGGAAGTATTTCCCTCAAGCGGTTAACACGAAGTATGATCCTGATAAGATATATGAAATGTGTTCGAAATATATTGAGAACCTGGAAGCGCAAATTAAACGGTTAAAAGGTTCGAATGCTTCAGATGGAAACGGAAATAAGTCCGAGATGGTTAGAGGAGACAAATAGCGGATTTTTTTGTTAAATACAGAGGTACTCAATCAAGGATCTCTCTTTGAGATTATTAGATAATAATTTATTGGTTTCTCATGATATGTGCCATATTTCCTTCTTGTTTATAAGCTTTCCCTATGTAAATCACTTGGTTCTAAAGATTCCCTATCTCTTACCTCGATATCTAGGTGCTCTTTTATCATTACTTCTAAGGCATCAGAGTTCGCGTTGAGAGAATGCATGGGATTTTATTTTTTTGGTAAATTTAAATAGGAAGCACAATAAAAAGCTTTGTAGTTACACTAAAATCGAAAGGATGTACAGTACAAACGACAACTTCTTCAAAGAGAAAAGACCACTAGGTAACGCGTCAAGGTTCTCTTCAGGTTCTAGCGTTCGGTCCGGGATGAATATTACTCAAACCAACGCCTTTTCTCGGTCCAAAAACAATAAATTCGTTCCTTCAGGCATAACTACAAACTACCCAGTCTCTGCCTACACCCCAGTCGGTAGGAACTTCGAAGAGGTGCAAGGATACCTTGAAGATATTGACAGTCATGTCCAATCTCTGCTGGAACGACGGAACATGTTACTTAGAACGAGATATTTCACGGTGTTACATCATATAAAAGACCTCAAAAAATTCCTCGTGCAAACTCAAAAACACCTGAAAGAGCTAGAAATGATGCTTAACGGACGGCCAGAGATGCTCAAAGTCGTGGCCCAGCTCGAGTTTTTTAAAGAATTTCAAGAATTGATGAACAATATGGCGCAGGATATCGCCAGGCAAATCGAGACTCGGAGAGCAGAGACGAAAGAAAAAAGGGCTGAGTACGAGGCGAAAAAACGCACGCTAAACGAGAAAAACCACGAAAATATTAAACTAGCTGCTATTATATATCGCCATAAGAAAAGCCTCGGACAAGTAGGAGAAATCTCGCCTATGGAATCTGTTAGAATATCCGCAGTGGACTCACAGACCATGAGAATCAGCCAAATTATCCCCAAGAGCACAATTACACCGAAATTGAGTCTTCAGAATGAACTATTTAAGGCTAATAATCGCCTGGTACATGGACATTTTCGAAGCAGTCGGACAGGAGGAAGGGGAGGGGTGAACTTGGCCCTCCCTTTGAATGAAGCGATGAGTTTCGATCGGATGAAGAAAGCGCAATCGGCGAAAAATATTACCTCAAATATATTTTTTGAGCCTGTGCTTGTAACTGATGACGAAAGACCAGTGATTATCAAAGAGCTTAGAGGTCTCTACGCTGAAAATAAACAAACAAGAACCTTTTTAGTTTCATACTGCTCGAATTTCCTTGAGTTAAATAGCTTGTATGCTGATTGTTGGACGCTTCTGGAGCGACTCGTGATGAGAAGTCAAGAGTTTTCTTCGCCGAAAGGCATGCAAGGGTCACTGTTGTTTGTATTGCTGGCTTCCAGGAATAACAAGCCTCTGGTAAAAGATGGGCCTTCGATTTTGAATCTCAAGTCTGCAGCAAAGAGTAAGACTCCCTTTCGTAGGCAGCAAGAAGGAGAAGCTGTTGATGTGATCTATGAGACATTTCAGCGGATGCTCAAGCCAGATCTGCTGGAAGAAGCGAAAGCGAAAGTGCTGTCGAGAACAGTGAGCGCCCAAGCGATAAGAGGATTTTCGGCGCTGCAAATTATGGGGTTGCTGCTGATTAGAGAAGATATTGCTGGAGAGATGAAGGATGAGTTTGTGCATAAAAGTAGATTGGTAGGCTCTGTGTTTAGCGAGGTCAAGTCGAGAAAAACTCCTGGAGAGCGTTGATTTGCATTCGTATTGGGAAATGAGATTTGCTTTTCAAAAGAACAAAATTAATGGGTTTTATATGAAAGGTATGGTTTGAGTGTGAATCCATTTATATTTGAGCGGTTGATCGTGTCAGACTTTTTTTATGATGTTGGAGCGCTAAGATGCGCCTGCTATAATATGAATAACGCAATCGAACTCATTTAGTTACAACGAATAGCTAGTGGTATTTGCATGGATTAGGACCATTAGTAAAGTTAATGACCTCAGCTTTCTATTTTAAACCTGTCACGGTCTGAATATATCATTCGAAATTTTGAGTATTATCTCATCTGCAAGGGTGAGGCAATAATATCGACATCCAGAAGTGCGAAGAAAAGATGTGATATCAATATTACAATGAAAATTCATTCCTTTCAGTGTTTTATTATTCGAATTTGGAAAAGGATAAGAATGAAAAACATTTTGATTTAAGAATTGTTTTCTGTTGAAATTAATGATTAATGTGCTTTGTAATCTAAAGCTCTAAATTTATAGGTTATTCCGTATGTAGAAGTTATCTTCTCTTCAGATACGAAATAAATCACATTAAGTGGCAAACGATACCCACATACCAAAGTGATATTGGTCTAAACTATTACTTTGATAACAAGTCATGAAAACTAAAAACTCATACCAAGCTTTTTAAGCAAAACTAGTCAAATACACGATACATAGAGCGTTTTCATTGGACAATACCGAATACACAAATTCAAACTTGAAGGAAAATGATATTTTTTGATCAAGGCAACGATTACTCAATTACATAAGGCAGTTTGATCTTATTTAGATTTTTCATTTTTCAAAATTCTAAATTATTTTAATAAAGATGATAAATTCAAAATTATCAAACGCGGTAGTTTAGCAGTAGCAACTACTAATTTCTACTAAACAATATTCAAGAAATAGATTACTAATCTCGACTTCATTTAATATAAAATAGGAGCTTTCCTTATTGATTCTGCGTAGGTCCTCAGGATTGAAACATACTATCCATTTGCGTTAATACTAAGGAAATGTGTAAATATACAATAGCGTGGCAATCAATGCTGTTGGAAAAGGGTCTGCTCAGTATTTTCCTTTCACAAACTCTTCAATCAGGTTCATGTAAAACTCTTCTTGAAGAGGCACTATAGCAAACTCCAGATTTTTCTCAAAAATGTGGTTGTGAAGTTCAATACATATTTCGTAAAGATGTTCATTATTCTTTTTCTCAAAAGCATTAAAAGACCTGTACAAATCGTTAATTAAGATAGCGTAAATTCTAGCAAATGCTAAGAAATGTCACGCTGAAAGAAAGACGAGCAAATACCCGCAGTGAATTATTAAGGGACTTGCCAATGCCAAATATGCTGCCGTCGAAAAGCTGGCTGCTTCGAGCCCCCTAGATCTACTAACACATTAAATTGCGTTAAATAAGCTCATAAGGCGAAAAGATTTTATTGAAGCATTTTAATTCATCTACACAATTAATTGGAAATTGAAGCTATGGTTGATGTTTCAAGAAATCAGAGCACAAGTATCATTCTTTTTGGTGTTTCTCGGAGTAATTTTTCCAGAAAACCTCTCTGCTCAGAATCAAGCTCTGGAAAACCAGATTAAAGATATTGAATCAAAGATATTAAGTACCCTCTCTGTTTTCCGCTAAGATATTCATTTTGTTTCAATCCATTATTACAGAAGCCATGAGCCAACTCACGGAAAATAAAGCCCTTCAGGCTGGCCTCGGTATTCATTTTTTCTTTGGTTTCTTGCGTCATAATATTTCATCATCTCAGATAGAAGACAAAAACTAATCCAGAAAATGAAGCAGCAGCTTTTAGAAACCAACAATGAAATTAAAGGTAGCCAGAGTAGACTTTATAGATCCTAAGCATTGGTAGTTCTTAAAACTAAGAAAGCGGACCTAGAGGCAGAAAAGTGGATCATTAAACCAGCCCTCAACCCATTTAATCACCAGCTCATTGATAAAATGCTATCTGAAGAAAAAATAACTTCCAAGGAAGTGGAGCATGTTATGAGAAGCATCGATCGAGGAGATTTCGCTCCAACCACCCCATATATCGACAAGTAACTGCTACTGAATCACTTTTCAATGATAGTTCATTAGACCGCAGACAATCGGTTTTAATACAACGATTTCTGCGCCTCATATGCATGCAGTTCAATTAGTAATATTATATATGCTTGAAACTGATGTCTGAGCGCTGCTAGGAACTTCTAAAAGACGCTTTAAAGACAGCGAGCAGAGCGATCGATATAGGATGTGGCAGTGGGTATTTTACGCTTGCGATGGCGAAGCTGATGCCTCATGGATCTAAAATTTATGGAATTGACCATATTAGAAAAATTTGCAAACTTGCAATTAATAATATCTGCAAGTAAGCAGTGAAAATAGGCGTATTCTCATGGATTGTATAGATCTCACGGCGACCTGATTGCAAGCAAAAAAATAGAGATTGTTTGTGCAGACGGACGCAAAGGGTGGTCTAAAGGAGCTCCTTATAATGTGATCTACGTAGGAGGAGGTTTTTACTTTAACTTGGAGAAAATATCTCTTATTGCATTGGTTTTTAGCAATCTCCGAAGTTCCACAAGAAATGCTCGACCAGTTGGCTAATGGAGGAATATTCGTAATTAATTCAGAGTAGCAAATTTGAGGATTAATTATTTCTATGGGAATAGGTGGCTCCTGTAGGAGGCGCAAGTCAGGAGCTCATCTGCTTAAAGAAAAATGCAAAGGGAGAGATTTCAAAAACTGTCGTTTTATATTGCGTAAGCTTGGGATTTCAAGGAATGTGCTCTAATAATCATTGTTTGAAACAGTCTTTTGGGAGACTCCAAGACAAGAAGACTCAATGGGCAGGGATAGACGACGATGAATAAAGAGTTTATCGTACGAAGATAATTGAAAATAGTATAACTATAAGATAATTGAATACAATTGAGAATCCAATGTTTCAGCTGAAAGAGATAGGCTTAGAATATGAAACAGTTTATATTCAATGAAGACGTAATTAAGAACACTTGTAACATCAGTGATGGTGTATAGCTGTGATAATAATGTATCGTAGAGAAAGAGCGATTTAATCTGCAGGTAGAATTCGGAGCCTCAGCTTAATATTTTTGTTGTAGCTATGGGTTTATGATCCGATATTAATACATAAAGAAGAGCAGTTTCTTTTCAAGGGCAAAAAAAAGGTTCTTCGAATTCGCTTGGCTATTTCAGAGAAAATTATCTGCTGTAAATACCAAAACATTTATTGCGAGGCTCAAGACGAACACAATCATCGCAGTGTATTACAAAGTAATTTGTCAAGCGCAAAGACGCTGCAATTTAGAAACTAGCTGCTTTGATTATATGGCGAATTTTGATATTTTCAATATTAAACCGCGTTAAAATTATCGAGAGCGCAAAATATTTTATCGAAATAAATCAGAAACTTTTGAAATGGAAATTGAATCTTTAGCGAATGACAAGGCTGATAAGAGCGCAGGTAATTGCCGTTGTTAGTACTTTTTCATGAAATTTTTTCTAGAAAACCTCTCCGCACAGAATGCTTCTCTGGAAAAACAGATCAAAGAAACTGAATCAAAGATATTAGGTACCTGCTTCGTTTTCCACTCCGAATATTCATTTTTTTTTCAATTAAATTTTACAGAAACCATGAACCTACTCATTGAAAGTAAAGCCCTTGAAGTTATTCTCAGTATCAATTTTTCCTTTGGTTTTTGCGTAATATTCTTTCGTTTTTTCAGATAGAAGGCAGAAGTTAATCGAAAAGACGAATCAGCAGATCTCAGAAACTGAAAATGAAATAAAACGTATTCAAAGCAAATGCTCGATATGTTAAATAATGATAGTTCTCAAAACTGAGATAATGGACCTAGAAGCAGCGAAATCGATCAACAGACCGACCTTAAATCCGCTTAACAACATCCTCATTGATAAAATGTTGCGTGACGAAAAGATCACATCGAAGGAAGTGGAAAATATTATGAGAAGCATCGATCGAGGAGACTTCGCTCCCCATTCTCCTTATATCGACATGTAATTTGCCCGTGAAACAATTTTAGATGATCGCTCAATAGGCCGCAGTCAATTGGCTTCGGGACAACGATTTCAGCTCCTCATATGCATGCATGCCAATTAGTAATTAAAATATGCTTAAAACAAATTGCTAAGAGTTTTAGGTACTTCTGAAAGACGCTTTGCGGACTGCGGGCCGCGCAATCGATATAGGATGTGGCAGTGGGTATTTTACGCTCGCAATGGCGAAGTTGATGCCTCAGGGGTCTAAAATTTATGGAATTGACCATATTTCGAAGATTTGCAAACTTGCAACCAACAATATCTGCAAGTAAGTACGTGTTGGAAATAGCAAATAACACGGGTCGATTGAATGAATAGGTCTCATGCCGACTTTATTACAGACAAAAAAATTGAGATTGTTTGTGCAGACGGACGCAAAGGGTGGCCTGATGGAGCTCCATATGACGTGATCTACGTAGGAGGAGGTTTTTACTTTAAATTGGAGAAAATATATCTCTTATTGCATCGGTTTTTAGCAATCTCTGAAGTTCCACAAGAAATGCTCGACCAGTTGGCTAATGGAGGAATACTTGTAATTGACCCATAAAGAAAATTGTGAGGACTAATTCTTCCTGTTGGATAGGTCGCGCCTGTAGGAGTTTTCACCCAGGAGCTAACCTGTTTAAAGAAAAGCATCGAGGGAGAGATTTCTAAAACTGTTGTTCTACATTGCGTAAGTTAAACTTCAATAAATGTATGCTCTAAATAACCTTTGTGCTGGTAACAGTCTTTTGGAAAACTTCAAGACAAGAAGAGCCAATGGGCAGGAAAAGACGATGGTGAAGAAGGAGAGGAGCAAAGTAGTCAACAAGAGGGACAGATGATGCAAGAAGAAGACTCTGAGTATAGCGAAGAAGAGTTCTTCTAATGAAGTTTCAGAGTCTGTCGAAGTTAGTGAATGAATTTATTATATAATTAAATGCACTCGAGAATCCAATACTTCTGCTGGAAGAGAATAGTCCTTTTGTTTAGATATGATTGATTATCTGCGCTAACTATTTTATGTATATATAGATATATCAGTATTTCACTTATATATAATAAAATAACCAGGATCTACTCAGCAATAAACGGAAACTTAACCGCCATTAACTTCATTTCTTGTAAACCAAAGCAGAAATAATAGTTTGAACAGAGAAGTATTCTCAGTTGCCCCCTTATTCTCAAAGAATGTCAAATTTTGTATGCATTACTGAATGTCTCATCTAGTTTTAAGGTACAATGTAGAAACATCTTTTCCTTTTAAATCTGTTGAATTTAAGTGTCTCCATTTATTATTCACCAGTCGAGTCTTCAACGCTTACAGCAACTTGAAGATCTTTCTTGCTTATTAAAACATGAATAACTACCCGTTTTTACAATTTGAACAAAAATGCAATTTTATAAAAACTCTCAGCACTATTTATAAGTCAAATTCAATTTCTGTTTTTATGGTGTGATATAAATAAATTGCCCTTTCCCACAGGTCACGCCTTTCCTATTTATTAGCAATTCATAGATATAGTTGGTTGCTCCCCAAGTTAAGTGCTGCTGTTTTTCACTTCATCATTTCACACTACCAGCTATAATTATTGCTTCCACGTTGTTTTAGAAGAAAATGACCTTTTTTTAAGTCGCTTACATGATAGAACGGTTTTACCAAAACCCTTTTGATGCTGATTTATTTATTTCTTGTAAAGCTAATAATAATGCTCTAATCATAATTTAACAACGAATTCGTTTTTAAGGATACCTTTAAATAAAGCGCTGAATGATATTAATCAAGTAATCCGATCAACAATTCACTAAAAATCTTCCCAAAAAGAAAATTTTACTTCCATGTTATCAGAACGACGGCTCAGTATATGCACCCTCATGCCAAACGTTCTCAAAGTATAGTCATTTTATTAGAGTGAATTCCCTTATTTAATATACAGACTAGAATCCTGAATCTAATTTTCGATGACAACCTGTCAGAAATGAAGAAAATGAGACTTGTCAAAGCAAATTTTAATTTTTTTACGGACTTTGAAAAAGTGCTTGTTGATACAGAGATAAGTCCTTTGGTTCTCGCATGTGCATTGGGGAGAGTCGAAATAGTTAAATTCCTTTTAGCTGCACCCGATATCGACGTAGACCTGGCAACTGAAGATGTCGAATTACCCCTTTAGCCGCAGCGTGTGTTTCTGGGAACTACGGAATACTGCTATTGCTTTTAGAAAACGACGCTGAGGTCAATAAACCATCAAAAACGAGCAAAACGCCGTTCGCCTTGTGCTTTCAAAGACTCCATGAAGAAACGATGAGCTATGAAAATAAAAAATTGTGTTTCAGAAAGGCGGAGGTTTTGCTCGAGTATGGGGCTGATATCAACTGGATTGTTAATAAGGTAGAGGGCCACACGTTTTTAATGGATTTCTGTGCATCGCTTAGAGAGACTCTCTCTAAGTCGAAGAAAAAGATGATTTTAGAAGCAATGAAATTTCTTATTGAGAAAGGAGCGAGCAAGGAAATACGGTCCCTCAGTGATTTGACTTGTTTGGATATGGCGAAAGAGTCTCCATATAGAAAAGAGATTATCGGAATTTTTCAGGAGGCTGAAGTTGTTCCAAAGAAAACATTGAAAAGAGCGCGTTGTAAACCGTTGGCTTTTGATATCGGAAAAATTCAAGAGGAGTTAGACAGGGATCGTATATGATTTCGTTATAAGTTTAACACACCTTAGCAATTTTATATTCGATAATTTCTTTATTTATTTATATATTTTAGAGGAGAAGTCGCAACAGAGGGTTCAGTCAATCGATTGATATCTGTTTGCTTTAAATGAGTCCGTGATGCTCATAGGATAGAAATCTCAGTTTAATTCCCAGAATCATAGTATGATCACAATTCAAGAAAGAGTGAAAAAATAATAGTGCAATTGAATTTTGAGAGTCTACCAACTGCTTAGGAAGAGATGTGATCAATAGATTATCGGTAGTAAGAGAAGGCGTTCACAACCCTGAGTCGAATAATTTATTCCTCTTAGCTTTGAAATGAGATCGAGTAGCTAACAATGGAAGAGAATTTGGGTAATATAATGTTTTCATATAACTGAATCTGAATTTTGTGAGAGCCAATCTGAAAAATGCTCTCAATATCAATGCAACTTTGGTTGATAGAAATTTTCTACAGTGAGATAGAAAGAGAGAGAAAAAAAAACAAACAAACAAATGTTTTAATATATTCTTATAATTAATTACCTTTGATCATCTTCCGTTCCTCTTGTTTTACTTGAGCAGATCAGATGTAAAGTTTCCGCATCTACTAATGATTTAGACCAAACAGAATCGGCTATTATTAATCTATGCTCGATGCTTTTTTGAATAGTTCAGAGCGTTTATCAGTCAAGTTTCCTGAAGCAAATTATTTTACAGATAATGTCGGAGAGCTATTCACGACTTTTGCCCTGTTTGCCTTGAAAAATAACGTTCAATTGCCTTTTCAAATCTAGTTCACATTTCGTATCCACATGAGGTAAAGGAGAATTTTCCCATGAATGTTTGCTTTTAACGCTTACTATTAAATTATTCTAATGGAGGCGAGCTGATCGAACGATTTTGGAAGTAACTGCTTACTGTCTCAGGTTTTATTCCAATCCACTACTGGCTCTGCCGAACGGATTTTTTAATACTAGCTCATTGCAATCATATTTTCAGAAAGCAAACCCAAGTCTCATGTATCTAACCCGAAAGCACCAGCACCATTCCAACTCACTTATTATTTTTGTACATCATTTCCCTTCAAATTTCTGATAAAATTAACTTGCCTTGAAATTTGAAACAAAATTAATGAGTTAATCGAATAATCAAATTCGATAAAACCCTAATCGTCATATTTAATTCCGATTATTTTATTTATTTCGACAAAGAACAAAGAAGCTTTCCTCATGTTTGACGAATTTTACAAGACTCTTTCATCATTTCCCGAGGAGAAATTCGTTGTTGAAGACAAACTTTCACAGAGCGTCCTTAACAGTTTGCGAGACCCAATCTGCTTAAATATTCCGAACATCTTCTGCAAGGAGTCACCCGCTGAGTGCAAAAAATGCTCGCAAGTCATTTGTGCAAAATGCGTGGAAATGACCTTGAAAGGTGATTCTAAATGCCCCAATTGCAAAGATTTTCTGCAAGTGCGCAAAATGAACCGGTATCTTAAGCAAATCCTTGCTACTATCAAAATGCGCTGTCATCTCCACGCAAACGGATGTAATGTCGCTCTACCCCTCGAAGAATTGATAAAACACGAAAACCAATGCGAGTTCGAGACGATTCCTTGTCCAAAAAAATGCGGAAAACGTGTGATTAGAAAGTACTCACTTGATCATGTGGAGAACGAATGTCCATTGGAGGAAATGCAGTGTCTTTATAAGGGATGCAATGTGAAAATGCCTAGGGGTCAGATCGAAAAGCACATTAACGAGTGTCCGCTACAAGATCAACGAGACACGTTTATTAAAGAAAATGTGCCAGACAAGGGAGGCAAAGTATTCGATGATGCAGAGATCGTGTTAGGATATGAATCAGAGCACGATGAGCAGAATGATTTTGAAAAGATTGAGGAGAACCATGAAAAAGGGTGGAAAATAAGTTTGTTAAATCTCAAAGACAACGTGGCTAATGGCTCGGATAGTCCGCTGACCAAATGCAAAAATGCAGGATGCAGAACGATGACTATGTATGCTGAGCTCATCCGCAACCACGAGAAGGTCTGCTGCTATAAAATAGAACCATGTAAGTATCAAAAAAATGGCTGTACGTTCAGCGGGAATCAATACGGACTCGTAAGCCATCAGGCCAAATGCACTTTTGCAACAGCAGGGAATCATAATGGAAGCAAAGGCGATAAGGATAATCCAGTGACTGAAGAGAGCAATGTAGAAACGAGACTGAAGATTTCGAAAAAACAAGATAGGTGATTTTTTAGATCCAAAGAGTATGTAAACCTTAGAGAGAGAGGATGCTTTTTTTATAATTTTGAGGAGCAGCTACTATATGTAATTATTGCTATTATGAGACAGATCACGAAATTAGTCATTTACTATTGCACGAGAATTCATTTACTGTATACTTAAAGTTCATTTAACTTAAATATGTGAGATGACTGTGAATACTATAAATTCTTCATGGCTAATTAGCCAATACAATACAACAATGAAAAATATTTTTCTATATCATGATTATGAGTTGGCTCTCCAATATATCTTTTGTTATGGTTATACACGCAGTATTTTTCATTGACCTGGAGCAATATCATTTTAAGGTAACGACGAGCACACTTCCATTTTACAGAGTTATCCATAAGACATTTTTTCCCCTATTTTGGAGCAAGTTCAACAATGTGGTCAGTTGAATCGGCAATTCCGTCTCCGAAAAGAATTTACTGAACTAATTTCTTAACTACTTTATTAACTAGCAATTACCCTTAATAGATAGAACATTCGAAATGCCCAATTTTAAGTGAGAAATTTCCTGGAAGTTCATAACTCTCAAAACTAGCGCGGCGGAAAAATTCATATTCAGTATTTAACTACCTGAGATATTTTGTTGAACAACCTCTTTGAAATGAAAATCATTCTTTTTTCTCTAATAGCAAGTCGTTTGAGGACGCACAGCAAGGAATCCATAAGCTAATGATAGAAAGTCGCTTTCTCTGCATAGAAATGAGCTCAACTCTATGTTACTTAACGACTTAAGTTCCTGTCTTTATTAGCACGAGTTCAAATGAGAAAATTATGATGATTGTGTAGCGTAGCACATCTCCTTTGGAACGTCTCATTGCAACAATGCTATTCATTCAGTTTGTCCTTAAATTACGTTTACAAGAAGTTGTAAATATATGTAAAGAAAGCAGAGCAAATTCGGTAATGCGGCAATTTATTATATAGAGCAACAACTCTATTCCCTATCAGTTGGAATACCAAAACTCTGAAAGATAAGTCATATATATATATCTGCTCAAGCGAGCACTAAATACTCATAAAACTGTGATAGTTTTTGGCATTTCAGACCAACGCGAGTAAATCCTAAACTTCTTCTTCAATTTTACTCTGCACTGTGTTCTGAGACTCGCAATCATTCATGTTTGACGGCGAAGACAGTTCTTTAGACTGTAAATTCGCTAAATATTTTTCATATTCTTCTTGTTTAACAAATCTTCCTTTGATTCTGGGCTTTGAAGTAGCTACCATACTCCTCCCAGAGAAATTTCTGTTCACACTATGGAGATCCTTCCATTTTAGTCGCTTATTTCGATATCTCTTAACTTTCTCCGCCCTTGTTTCTTTCATTTGGGCGATTAATGCTGCAGATTTCACGTTGTATTTACCAGACACTTCATCAATATCGGTCTCCTGGACCGACCTAAGACTTACCCTCTCGACTAAGCCACAGCCATTGCTTAGCCCTTTTAAATGAAGTCCAGAAACAGTGAGATCGGGTGATGATTGGATGTTTTGGAAACCATTTCTAATCCCGAAAATATCGTCTTGACTGAGGTCTAAACGGCTATTTATGCTTTGAGGGTAAGGATCAGTAAATGTCCTGAGGCTGTGTTTTGTATTTATGCTATCATGGAGTTCTTCATCCAGTGAATTGGTCGATCCAATAGCTGTCTGTAAACTGAATTTCTTTATTTCCGAACCGTTTTGCTTGATGAAGTTCGGCGTGAATTGACTCTCCGTCGCCCCGATATCAATGCCGGATGCAAATTCGTTCAATGACATTGAAAAATTTTGTGAGAACGGCCTCGAAGCGAGATTGACTGGCTTCTGCAAGTCCTGAAACAGCGAATTTGCTGAGTGGCCGATGAACTGGGTCTGATACTGATTTGCTTTCATTTCTGACCGGCTCTGAGTGCTTGTGTTAGTGGATAGCCATAGTGGCCCCGGTTGGAAAATTGGAAGGGGCGTGACTATCAAATTACGTGTTGAAATGCTGTTTAAGCTGGTAACACTACTGGCCTTGGTCAGATGAGGCTGATTGAAACTCACCTTCTGACTGAAATAGGCGTTGGAGCTCAAATCAGTAGATTGTGGATCAGGATTCTGGGCCGGGAAGCCATGAAAACTAGGCAGAAATTCGCTACTCGAGGGAGCCTTGGCAAACAGCGGTCTCACATGGCTTGCAGGGAAAAAGGAATGATTCAAGCCTTGTTGGCCTCTTTGCTGGTCGTTTCGCAGGAAGGTTTCTAAGTTCGAGAGGTGTGTCTTCAGGCCGTCTCGGCCTTCATTTTCGATTTGCATCATAGAATTTGCATTGGGTAGCTGGGATGGTTCTTCGTTCTTGACTTGCAGTTCTTCTCGTGTGTATAAATCTAACATTTTTCTGAGATATATTACCAAAAAATCATTTACTCGTTCCGCTGTTCAGACCTCCAAGCATAGTGGATCTTATATCCTCCTTGGGCTTGTGTTTCTTATCGAACTCTAAAAATATATGGAGTTGAGTGCTAGTAGAAGGTGTAATGGTATACCACTCAGCATGGATAGATATTATTCGGATTTTCTATTTTTTTTAATTAAAAAGAAATATAACTCTCTTTGAATAATGTTGCTTTGGAAACTTGAATAGTTTTTTTAAGAACCATTTAAGTTCTTGAGCGTTGTGATTTAATCAAAATATCGTGACAAAACAAAGGCTATCAGAATAAATTAAATTTGATAATTTGGCTCCGTTATTTAATTTGATTAGAATACTGTTTTTTAAATGTGAGAGAACTGATAAAAACATGAAATATAATTTTCTATTAATCGCTAAAATGTTTTCTCAGAGAAAAAAAGAAAGGGAATTATGAACTGGCTCTATTCACGTTCTGATCATCGAGAAATCGCAAGGATGAATGAAAGAGCTACCAGCTGCTGAGATAAGCAAAATGAATCGGAAATCACTATACTTGCATAAATTAATAATAAAAAAACTCTTTTTTTAACAGTATCTCAACTTCATTCCAAAAAAGTTGAATTATTGAGCTCTTTAGGCCTAATACATGCTTCATTGAGAAGCGAACTTTGGTTTTTACGAGGACGCAGCTGATAAAGTAAGGAAGAATATTTTTCTCGAGGACTGGTTTGGGTTTTATAATGTCCTAAGAACAGGGGTTTATTTTTTTATTGGAATAGAATTAAAAAGAAATACCTACTTTCGAAGCTTCTCGTAGTTATAGAGTAGACCTGAGAAAAACTGGTTGTTCCTTAAGAAGTTAGCGTCAGAGAAGAGAGGCTAAAGCGCTTTAACTTTGGTCTTCGGTAATAGAATACAATACCTGAAAAGAGGAGCTCATTAGCTAATTTATTGAGATTGCAAATTGAATCCATTGACTGCTGACAGCAAAGCACTCATATTTCTTCGAAGCTATTAGTGCATACTCTCTCTCTTAGATATTTATTGTCTTTGATGTTTAGTTGGGAATAATAGACTCATTGATTGGCACCTTTGACACAAAAAATCTCTAATCTTCTGTTGTTTTTCGCTCTATCACCCATTCCTCCAACTGCAAGTTCGAAAGACTAAGATAGTTTCTTAAAACACCATTTTTTTTCCTGTCGGTGAGTCAATTAAAGATGATTGCATGGTTTTGAAGTTCTTAGCGATAAGAATTGAAAGTCTTTGAAATTCGGAGCAAACTTTTGCACGAGCAAAATTAATGAGAGATAATCATCATAAAACCTTGCAGGAGCGTTAATAGAGTAAATCTAATATGGTGAGAGTTGAGGTCTCTTGCTATAAACGGCTTCACTTTGAAAATGCATAGGTTTATATCTTTGGTTTCACTTTCAAGTGGAATCGTGAATCTGTAGAAATAATAAATTGAATTTGGCCACTGAACAAAATACGCGACTGATACTAAAAAAAATTACAACTAGCCAATTTGATGTACACTTAGCACACTCATTGTGTCAAATTGAAAAAAGATATTTATTCAAACAAGTACCGCTCTCTATTGAGCGAATAATGAAGCGGTTGTTTTTTATCCATATGCTACTTCCAGATAAAGATCAATAAACATTTGCATAACTATCCTTATGCAGAGTTTTAATAAATATCAATGTTACTATTATACTAAGAATAGCCACATCAAACCCTCTGTTTACCATCCCACAAAAAAAAAAGGTATTTATGCATCACATTTAGTTTCAATAGTTATTTTGTTTGCCTCAATGACTTTGCTTGGAGTGATCATAACTTGAGGGCTCTCTATGAGATACGGATTGGATTGTATTTGAATATCCTGCTGCTTAATGTGCTCTTCATCGTGGGTACTTTCATGGTGTAACTCATGGTGTTCTCCATGAGTATCCTGGTGTTGATGATGCGCGGCCTCTTCTTGAGCTTCCCGATTAAAAATCGTTTTGTAGCCAAACATCACATATAATGTCATGGGAACTGCTGCGACCACTAGCACCCAATAACTATTCGAACCAAACACTAAGAACTGATTAGAAAAAAATTAATAAACGTTCTAATTATACCTGGCAATGTGCTGATTTGATTCAACACCATTCCAACAACCTGTGCAAATATCAGCATATTATCAAGAGAAATGCCTTCTGAAAGCGGAAAGCTGGTCTCAATCAGAGATTCTGTTGCTATCGGAGTGAATGAAATATAGCCGATACCTTTGATTCCATTGATCTAGGTTGACGAAGAAGCAATTTACCACACACTGCATTAAGAAACACAATAACGCCAAACGGCGCTTGTTGGACTCCTATTGCTAGTCCCAGCTAAATATTTAATTAAGATTTCAAAGGAATGCAATTGCTCTCATTACCATTCCAAAAAAGCCAATCGTCAATAGGATTTTCAATCCCAAATCGTATCTCTTTGATTTTTTCATTTCCATATAGACTGTAACTACTGCAGCTCCCGCGGTCCCTATGAGCAGGAACGCACCACCGATGTAAGCGAATTGCATCTGCCATCTTTAGATTTCAAAAGCATAATCTAACTTACATTTGTAAAATTTCTTGGCTCTAAAAGATAAGATGTCAGAGAACTCAAAGCGTATGATAGTCCAGTCGCTAAAGTAATCACCATTAGCAATTAAGACAGGGAGTTGAGAGGCTTACCGAAACCAACGCTGAGCATATTGAGCATATATTTCTTTTTTCTGATCAGCTGGCGCATAACCACATAAAAATTATGTTTTGGCTCATTCATCTTAGCCAACTAAATTAGAAAAGGAATCATATATGAGACGAAAGTGAAGTTTAGTAACCGCTGCAGCGCTAGGAGGTTTAGAAGGATGGTTCCTTACGACAAGAGCCAGAGCGACTGTAGGAACGATCATAATTATCATTTGGTCGAAGAGCATCCTTGGAAATGCTCGCTGAAAACAATAAAAGTAACCTTTCTAATAATTAGGTAATAGATACGTCCATAGGAAGAGAGGAGAGATAGACGCATGATGAGATATTTCCGAATGCCCATCCCAAATAATTGGCGTATGTTCCTATTAATACAGCCCAGCTATGTTCTTTGGAGGGAAACCATCCTTCTGCAATCACTTCAGAATCAAATTTTAACGAATAATATAGGAGAATGGTACTTACCTCCAGGAAGTTGTAGAACGCATCCTTGAGCAATAGCCGACAACAGTTGGCCAACTAATGCAATTGGAAAACTTTGTCCGGCCACATAGCGTAGTATGCCTCCAATAGTATTTGCGAAAGAAGCTATCAAAATACTTGCCTTAAGATGATTCGAGACGTACACTGAAAACTATGAATAATCAGTTAGATTGGTTCACTTGGTTCAGCTACTGGTAAGCTAAACACTATGTATGTGTATAAATAGACGTTAAACAGCTGCAGAAAAGCTGTCGTTCCAATGTCATAGTAGGTCTCGGTCTCACGGTAAATTAGCGAGTACGTTCCACAGCACATTGCATTTGAAAAGCTGAAGATTATTCACATATTTAGAAGGATAGTCAATGATTACCTAAACAGTGAGTATGCTGCTAGAATGAGCCAGCGTCTGCGTTCAGGTTTCAATTCAACGTTCATGACTGCTCTATTTTCTTACTGTGAGCGATTAGTATGAGTTAACAATGAAAATCGCTGGGACTTAATAGTCCCACTGCCCTTAGTTCTCCTGGAATCATAGATATTTTGTTTGATCTAAATCACTGGATGGAAATCTAACTAAATTTTAAAATTCAACCTCTGCCTTCTGAAGCGTGAATCTGATCTCATTCAATTAGTTTGCTTTAAATTTTACTGATGATTTCTCATTCAAATAAACATTCTAAACACCCAACAGATGCTTTACTCTTTTATACATGTAATGTTTCGTTGCATTCACATATCGATATTCAAAAGATTTTACGCTGCAAAAAATTAGCCAATATACTAGTTCGTAGCTCCCAGCAAAATTTCATTAATCTTCTCTTTGTTGAGTTTCTTTCCTATGAACAAAAACTTCGATATTCTTTCTCTCTTCCCCCAAGGGACATCAGTCGTTTGAATGTCAAATACATCTTCAACGCTAACAATGAAGTGTAAGCATAAAATCATCTCAATGTTTTTTATCTTACCCCTGTAAAGAATGAATCACCTCGCTCTCGGCGTTATTAATGATCCCCTTAACTCTCAAGAACTCCATGCCTTCAGGCGCTTCCCAAATCAGCGTCCCAACTGCCACTTCCAATTTCGATAGATCGAAACTTTTTCCAGGAAACTCCATCACGATAAAATTCAACTCATCGCTCGCATGCGCATGAGTGTGGTCCTTTATTTTTTTATCAAGGAGTTCATCAGCGTGTCTTTTCGCATGAATCGCACCTTCAAGCTCAAAGAACTCGTCGAGGTCGATAACAGCGTGCTTGCTGGTTTTGATCTTCGCGAGAGGGTTCAGCTCGCTTAGCTTTTGGGTCGTTTCTTTTATTTCTTCCTCATTGACCTTGTCCTATTTCCACTATGAATACACATCAACGATATATAAAAAAACAGTATGATTGATGAGAATGCAATCAGCGTTGATAATCTGCCGGAGAAAAATCTCATTTTCTTTAATGTTTTTCTTGAAACTGTGCGCTGCTACCAGCGAATATATCAGCTCCAACTTCGCCGGATGCTCGTATTCCTCTCCCAGCCAAAACTCTTTGATCGTCTATTTGATATCGTCAGAACAATGCTTTTTCCATGAGAGTCTCACCGACACAGGATCTGCGAGACCGTTTGTCTCTACGAGGATATAATCCAGTTCATACTTCTCGCTTGATAATAGATACTCGAGCGCTTTCTGCAGGTCCTTCCTAAAGCAAGACGTCAGATCTTCGTTTTTTCTATTTAGTTTTACTTTGCTGAGCAACAAATGCAGCCGTTCGGAAGCTCGTAAAAGCGGTCAAAGATCTCTCCTTTGGAATCTACCATCAAAGGGCTTTCAATTCCCATCTCAAAGCACAGAATAAGACCAAACCAAAAAATATTCAATTCAACCATCAGAAAATTCGTTTTGGATCACAGCGACTTTGTACTTGCTTTGATTTCTCAATATATATTGTATGAGAGTCGTCTTGCCGGCGCCTAGATACCCACAAATAAGCGCAATTTTGGCCATTTTGGTTTTATTGTCTTTGGCAGCTTCCATTTAAGTGATTCTCGATAAAGTTTAAGTATGAAATAAAAATTGATTAATACGATAAATGATAATAAGTGTCTTCGTGCATGCGTGCTTATTATGATGGTATATTGAGATTAGTAACAATAAAATAACAACAAAAAAACATGGGTTAACTCGTAAGATAATAAATATGTGTCCTCTTCACACGCTTGTAAGGCTTCTTGCCTGGGGTTTTTTCACTGGTGATTCTTGTTTATCTACATTTGTGAGGCTGCTAGCCGTGTAAACACTGCTCTTTTTAACTGGAGACTCGAACTTTTCCTTGCCATAGCTTCTTTTAAAAACAGAGGAAGGAATCAACTTGGAAGACAATGTGTCATTTTTTGACGTTTCGTTGGAAAAGCTGTTTTTCTGAAGGGCTAAACTGACTCTTTTCTTCGGGCTATCATCTTTTGATCGGTCAGCAGCATCAAGAGAGGGAGATTCTTTATGACGCAGCAGATCAACGGGCCTGCTTGATCGGGTTTCTGGCACATGATAGAACAACGAGCTCAGCAAAACTGTGGCTTCGCAGTTTTTGCTCGAGTTCACACCAGCATAATCTAGGTTGTTACGCTCAAGGCGATCCGCGCCTCGGAAATGAGGCACAAATTTCCTGTTTTTTGGAGATATTGATTTGACTGGAGTCAAATAAGAAGGTTTTGTCTTCTTAGGCAAGATAGAGTACATTATCGCACTTTCTGGCTGGGTGATAGTCCGATCGGTTGTATTAGAATTTTCATTAACGTCTATGGTAGAAGTCTGAGTGATTGCCTTCTTTTGGATCGGCTGATAGGAATTAGTTGATATTTCCTTCAAATCACCGGCTTCTTGTGTATCTATTCGGTATAGATCTAATCCATTGAAACTGGGTTCTGTGTCGCGAACCTTGGCGCTGCTTTCGAAGCTTTCCTCAGTGTCTTGTCTCAGACTGGTCTCTCGAGCTTTCTGCTTGGATTCTCGTAAATTTTCCATTCTCTTCTGAACTACAGGGACCTTTGCTTTGGGTGGTTTGAAGAAAATGTCGACTTCCTTTAAGGTTCCCTGTGGAAGTTTTTTTTCATTTTGTCCTCTAGCGGCGGTAATCGGTCTGTTCGGGGTGGCAGAGCGATGGTGATTTCTCGAATTAGTCGTAACACGGAATCGTGTAGGCGGCGCATCATCCAATATACAGGACGTTGCCTTCACCTCAGCTGGGAAAATGGTCGGGTATTTCAACTTCGATTCCTCTGTGATTGCAAAGGCAAAACGCTTGATAAGTGATAGCACAGTGATCGTCTCTGTGTATAACTCTCCTCTTAACGGAAGCTGATTCGGATCGTATTCAATTTTCTTCTTTTCTCTCAACTCGAGCTTGTAGTTATTAATCGAGCGCTCGGTTTCGATATTTCGAAGGTAAAGCGCCCTGTAGTATTGGACAGTGAACTCTTTCCTTCGTTCAAAATCCAAAATCTTTGGACCTGAGAGCTTTCGAGTGCTGTATAATTTATTCGGGGAGATCACCATAGAAGTCACCCCGCTGTAATCAAGGTCATCGATGATATCAAGATAATTGCCCTGCTGCTGCTCGGGTGTGTTGATCGTGAGATACCTAGGACACGCGTCGGCTACAGGAAGCGAATCGGTCGCCTTCTGCGGAATAAATGAAAATCGTGGCTTCTTTGGCGGGCTGTATTGTGCGTTTAGCTGTGAGTATGAGTAGACAAAAATAAATACCTTATAGATAGGTCTCCTTTGCTCAGATTCAGTGAATTTTCTTCAGATTGTCCTCTAAAACCATCATTACTCAGTCATTAGTAGTATTAGCTTTCTTACCTCTTTGGCTTCTCCCCTCGAGAAACAAGCTGTGAGAGAATCTGTCTCAATGCGACATTCGAATTCGGGCCAGGAGCGTATAATTGTTTTTGAAACTGCTTTCGGCTGATATCTTCATTAAACTCCTTTATTTTCGCCTGAAAACTAATCGTCGATGACTCCTTTTCCTGGTTGGTCTCACCACCAGTACCTTTTGTCTCCGAAGGATGCATCGGCGGCTTCGACATTTGCAATGATAGTTGTTGCGATTTGTACTTGAGGTAGTCTTGGTAGTGCTTGCGTGCGATTTCTATAAGCCATTTGATCAGCATCGAAACGCTTGGAAACTGGAAAAAATATATAAATGAACGCTTCTTCAAGTAAAACACTCTTACGTTAGCGAGCTTAATGTTGTTGTACACTCTTCTCATATCCTCGATTTTATCATACATTTCCAAATGCTGAAAGAATCTATAATACAACCGAAACACATCAATGATCTCTCCAGTTGGCTCGTTCTTCTCGTACACAAATTCACTGACGATTTTTTGCATGATTTCATATGATTTTTCTTGAAAGCGCCTATAAAACACCTCAATCCAATCGAATTTGAGTTGGTTGTTACATTAGCTGCGCGGAGTCGAAGTTCGGCAACGTAAAGATCATTTCTAAAAAATCGTTCTCGCGTAAAACACGAATTTTCTCTGTTTTTTTGAGATTATTGATGAAAACTGAGAGTTCGTTGAGCTGTGGAGGCAATAAGGAAAATAACGGATCTGCCTCAAATTGATTGATGATGAGATCGAATTTTTGCACGAAATCCTGGATGCTGGTTAATCTATCTGTCAGCAAGGCATAGAGCTCTTCCATTTATATTTGATTTTATTTACTTAATGATAAACTCGGGCAGAATTATAAAAATTAAGATTTATACTTGACTCTCTCGCTGGAAACTAATTGAAATTCCAGTAGAGAACATTACATCAAATATGCTATGTTCTTATGCAAGAGAATATATATTCAAAGCTTTCTCCAGCACTCGTCCTTGGATAGCTTCAGCATCGTATCTCTATAAGATAATAATATTTAATTGCTCGCTGCTGATGCACTATTACCTCTCCATCGATCGAAAAAACGCCTTTTCTTGTTCCGGTTGGCTCCAATCTAAATGCTTTAATTCGATAGTGGGCCGCCTAAAATAGATTTCATTGAGATGAAGACCATCACGCAAGTTCCTTACTCCACTTCTTGGAACCAAGGTGCCATTTCTGAAGTGTTTTCCGTCTTCCATCTTGAGTAGCATGCTTTTGTTGAAAAAAATTGTCAAGGCTTTGCAGTGTGAGGTGTATGTTACTTGGTGAAACCGACTCTTCCAATTTCTGGCCCTCCGAGATTCTATGAAGGAATTTTACAAGATAATTAAGTCAGAGAACTTACGACTAGATCGTTGTAGCCGTCATCGACCTTTGAAGGTGGCGAGAAGTGGAGTTTTGAACCCATCCAAGCCATATTGGCAAGCATGAAAAACACTGATTCACCTTGGGTGCAGCAGAAAATCACCAAAGTGCTCAAGGTAGTGATATACTTTTAAGATTAGTCCATTTTGGCTCGTTAAGCTCAACGTCGAATCCCGGCATCTCCTCTTCAGTTACTGGTTGATCAGTGTACGATAAATTCATTGAGTAGCGTCTCATTTGGCCGAGCAACTTTACGGTGTAGACCTCAAATCTGAGCCCTCCCAAGAACCTCAAACTTTGTTTTTCGGATTAGCTTCGCAACTCCTCAAAAAAATGTAGCTCACCTCTCAGATTCCAAGTCACAATCTGACATGAAAGCCCAGCTCAGCGAGAGCATCATAAGAATTCTTTTGCCGCTTTCGGTTTGAAGGAGCGTCATATCGATAGGCTTGATAATATCTATCGTTTTCATAAGAATTTCCATAGTGAGAATAATGATTCAACCTTTGGCAATAACAAACGCAGCGTTTTCTGGCTCATCCCTTTCTTGAGAGTCCACAGCAATATTTTTATAGATCGCATTGCCACTTCCTCCAGGGATGAAACCCAACGGAATATGCCTTACTTTATTGTAGTCAGGTCTTTTATAGAATCCTAGGATAATTTTGAGATTCACGTTGAAAACTTTCATATACCATTGAGAACTTCATGCGCAATACCATCGCCTGAGACCGTCACGACTCCAGAGAACTGTTACCATGTTCGGTCAATATAACACGCTATTTTCATTAATATTTACACTAAGAAGTTCTTCCAGTGGAGCATTTTGGCAGTATTCCAATGCGTGGAACGCATGAGTTGTCTTCAGCACCTGAATCTGGTACCCTGCTCTCTCTACACGCCAAAAACAGTGCTGATTACGCCTGAAAACTCAAATACATACCCAGAATAGGTTGAACTCGGTCCCAAATTTTCCCGGCTTTGCCGCTGCCACTGTTTGGATTCACGATAACCAGCAGTTTCTTTGAGAATGGCTTTAAAGAAGACAAACTTAGATTTGGATATTTTTCTAAAGCCCATTAGGAAAAAAATATTCATAGAATTTACTCCAGAAGTCCTGATCATGCGAAATGTGTAAGAATAAGTTCTTCATAGCTGCTGCTTCATTCTCCGTATCGAAAACTAATTGAATATCCTAAAAATTTCGTGTTATTCCACTAATCAAAGGTAAAATGCTCACCTGAAATAGGCTTCTCTTGGACTCACTCTTCCCAAGTAACCCTTTCTTAGCGACCTTCTTGTACTGGTGGATTTCAAAGTAATAGACTTCCCCTTTGACTTTCTGAGCAGCAGTGGCGTTCTTAGGAGGGGGCCCGGCGAGATAGGTCACTCCATACAGATCTGAATAATCAACCGTGTCTAACACTTTCCCATTGAGGTCAGTAATCAAAACGCGCTTCATTCTGAAAAGGAGAGCGCAAGGCACGACAAAAGCTCCTTTGACCTTGTCGCAGCGGATTAATTTATAATATTCTTTATTGCCGGATTGACTGATGTCAAGATTTTCCTGAAAAAGAAAAATTTTTACACGCTTAGAGGACAATCGCTTACCGCCTTTATACTAAGGTCTCCCTTTGATATGTATTCTTTAGTGGCAGGCCTTTCGTCCTTTGTGTCAGTGTCCTGGTAATTGACTGCTAAATTATCATTTTTCTTTTCTTCCTCCTCTTCCTTTGCCTCTACATGATGGTGTACATGGGTCTCGTGCTTTTCTTCTTCCTCATGCGTTTGCTCCTGAGGTTGCGGTTGCTGTTCCTGCTCTTGGCTTTCAGGCTGGTTCTCGTGAGTATCTTTTTCAATCCCTTCCATATTATCTGGATCCTAAGTTTATTTCAAACTGACTTATCTCTCTCTAAAAAATAATAAATCTCAGACTCAAGAAAATGGGTTTAATCGACTAACAGGCTCAGATCAAGAATACACGCTTTTCTTCTCTTTGATGAGGGTTGTATGACCTCTAGTATTAGGAACTATTCAATTGAGTGGGTAAATCAGCCAGTTTTTCAAGTTAGAGACTCTAAGTATGCATCCATCTGTAGGTTACTTAGCTGTATCAACGAAAGCTTCTGTGTTATGCATTTTGAAAATGAATATAAAATCCCTTAAGAAAATTATGACTCTTAAATTCTCTTTTTCCTTGTGCTCGCAGCCATAGCATCGTCCTGTGCAGAGCTTCCTTTATCATCAGTGAGATGGTCAACGGCTTTCTTAGCAGCTTTTCTAGTGATGCTCTGGCGCGCTTTCTGAAGCATTGGTTTCGCCTCTTCGTATTTCTTCGCAGCGACTTCTTGAATACCAATGAGTTGTTTGTCAAGCAATGGCTCATATTTCTTGAACAAAGGTCTCAACGCGTACTGGTAGATGTATGATGCGCCTCTAATCTTAGAGTTGTAGAGAGCAACGTAGAGCAGAATTTTGATAATCGAAACAAAAGGCAAGGGTCTCAATAACATCATGACCCAACGATCGCCCAAGGTAAGCAGGGTGTAAATAACCCAATACACAAGCCAAACGCGGTTTTGCTCGACTTCGTTTGACTCGATAGCTTTGAAAGTCATATATGCTGGGAACCAACAGCCGAAGAAGAGTTGGATATAGACCATACCGTACTCAAGCACCAAGAACGTCGAGATAATGGCGAATACTGCGAGTCCAATGTATCTGGCTTTGACACCAATGTTATCAGCGAACTGCTTAATGAATGAGACCTTTTCGAGGTCGTTGAGGTATAGGTTATCGCAGAACCGGTCGATAATTTCCATTTTTTCTGTTGAACCTCTCTGAGTAGTTCAAAAACTAATAAATTAATTTATTATCTAAAACAGAGTTTTTTTTTCATTCACGAACCCTTGAATTAGAGTTCTCGAGAGATTGAAAGTACTCCAGAAATTTTCGAATTTGATAAAAGGTCGGGAGTTAGAGTGCAACTACCGAATGTTATTAGGAAAAAAAGTTTCATTGATATTTATTAAAAAGAATCGGTATTAATAAAGAGAATTGTAACCGAGGTAATTGCTGTGAGGAGAGCGCCAATAGTTCAATTTTCTTAAATTTTTCAACCAAAAAAAAAACTTTATTTTTAATACTCATGCTATTATTAAAACTCCTCGAATAGTCTATTCTGCTTCCAGACCCCGAGGATCGTCCTTCCATTGATGATGGTATAGGACCCTTCTCCTTCCACAACATCATCAACGAAGTTCCCAACGAATTTGTCGCCATTCGCGATCACTACTGTTCCCAATCCGTTCTTTTTCCCGTTTTTGAAACTTCCTTCGAACATAATCCAGCTCGACCTTAAATCTTCGAAATTTCTGCCGTCGAAGTCTGAGCTGACCATCTGGGGGACATGATTAAACAGGACTCCTCTTCCGTTGAACTTTCCTCGCTGCCACTCTCCTTCGTACATTTTCCTGTCTTTGTTATACCAGAGTACGCCATACCCGCTCATGAGGTCGTCTTCCCAATTACCTTCGTATTTGTACCCTTCTCGGTAATAATAAACGCCCTTTCCATGTCGTTTTCCGAGGTATTTGTCTCCTTCATACCTCGTGCCGTCAGGATATTCCTCCCGGACATGCTCGTAGGTCTTAGGTCCCCGAATAGGAGAGCGGTGGTGGCCTGATTGACTTCGAGAATCTATAATTCATTACTGATTAGCTCAGAAATGCTCTCTTAAGAGTACCTAAATCGTTTGTAGACTGAGGCGATTGAGCTCTCTTTCTCTGTGAAAAATTCGCAATATCCTGTCTTTCAATATACATGCAGTGGATCGCTTCCTCGTTATCGTTTTCCTCTTCCTCCGCCTTGAGTTTCAGCAGGAAGGACCTCTCTATCTCTCTGATATTCTCCTCAACCAGGTTGACTGGTTCAGTATCCTTGTGGAGGTGATGATAGTCGAATCCATGGCGAACGCTCATTCGAGACTGGTCGTTTAGCTCTTGTGAGCCTCTTCGCTCTTGGATCATCATGGAAGTGTCTCCTTGTGATTTCTTTTGCGATGGAGTGACCTCTCCAAAGAAAAGTGCTTTTTTCACTGCAATTGCGTCGTTTGATTGGTTTAATTGGGTTTGAACGGTGTCTAATAGTCTCCGAGTTAGAGAAGAAAGAAGGTAAGGGTCCTCTTACCTGTTTGAGTCAGCCTTACAGGAGATGATGCCTTCAATCGAGCGTATTCATACTGGGCGTCGAGAATAGAACGATCCATGTTAAACGCATTTAGTGCCTTCTCACTTGGGCGCTGTTTTTCAGCCGATAGCATTTCTATTTTTTAAAAAATTGCTCTTAGCAGTACTTTCGCGAGATAAATTACGATGATTGCTTGGGCTGTCGCTGTTTAAGATCTGTGGACTCAGATAGGATTTATCATTTACTCTGATAGAGTAATCAGAATAATCTCCTTTTGGTGAGACTCTACGATAATCTGAAACAAAGTATCATTCAAAAATCGAATTAATCAGTTGTATTAACCAGTTTGCAGAGTGATATCGGTGCTTTTGAGGTTGATTGCTGGTTGGTTGTTAAGAGGAAGAATATTACCACGGAAAGAGCGGTCTTTCGGACTGTTATCTGATAGAAATTATATGCACAGAAGCAAGGAGACTACTTACCTTGATCAGAGATGTTAAACTGAGTGAGTGAAGGATGCTGCTGCCCTTCAGCGAATGTGGTCCGATGAGAAGGATCGAGCGCACTGAAATTGGTTGTATATATATTCTCCTTAGTTTTTTCAGGCTCACCGCCGATTCTTACTGAAACATCTTGAGGGAAGTCTCGTGGTTCAATCTGAGAAGCTGAGTTTTCACGATTTCTCTCCGTTGTCCGGCCTAATGCATCCGATTATTTATGTTCAAAACGCATTGGCGTTAACCTGAAGTGCGAGCGCTTCTTTGTACGGTCTGGTCGAGAATATTGTTGATCTTATTGAATGCCAATTGCCATTGAGGAGAGTTGTAGGGTTCCGTCGCAAGGATGCCGCTACCGGGTTTCATTTGCAGATAAATATACTATCTATATATATAATTAATTTTGTTTATTTGAGAACTGTTAAAATTAACTAAAAAATTGTGCTTCGCGTTAAAAAAAACAGTTCTGAATTCAAAAACTGAGATTCAGGCTAAATAAGTTTTACAAAACAAAAGAAAAAAAGTAAACGTGGTTTCTAAAATATTATCGCTTTTGCAATGCATTATTTTGTGAATAATATAGCTAAAAGCGGAAGATAATGCTATCATGAGCTCTTAATTATCAGAAATCGAATGATTTAGATACATGAAGTAATAAATAAGCTAAATTCAAAATTTTCAAAGCTGTTGTATCGGCACAAAATTGAAGAACAAATCACAAAAAAGGCGCCGCGCCACTCATCATTTTCTTATCTCATATGTCTCATGGCTTCCTCTGGTTAACTGTTTTTTTAGATTTGACGGTGCCTTGCTTGGTTGGCCTTTGCTCATAATCAAAACTGAACTTCGGCTAAGTTTTGATCTCATAATTAACAAAACAAATATAAGTCATCATTCATACCGATTCAGCATCGCGCTTCTTGTTCTTGCGAAGCAACGTCTTAATTTTCTCTTCTCTCAGCCGCCTCTCAACATGGACTCTGTTCTCTATATCTTTCAGGGTATCTTTCTTTGAAGAGTACACTGAACTCTCCCCTCGCAAGCTGTCTTTCCGCTGTCTATTTACACAAATTTGATAATTAAACGCCAAGACACTCTTGATCATTACCGTGGAAGACGCTCGGGAAGGTTTCTCGGCGAAACAGATCTCGATACGCTTTTCACTCGCTTTAAATACGGCTCTTTAAGCTTCAACTCCGTTGGCGGACTTTTCGATTTAGCTTTCTTTAAAGATTTTGTTTTTGCTCGAGGAGACTTTGTTGCTTTGAAATAGTTCTCGCTGGCACGTCCTTTCGGAGTGGCCTCGCTAGCCACTGGAGACCGTGATGCTGAACGACTTCTTGATTTAGCTTTGGATTTAGGTTTTCTTGTTTTTGACTCTGGTTTCTTCTCAAAGAGGTCTTCATCCACTTGGTAGTGCCTTCTTGGGACAGATTCCCTTTGTTTCAGATATGAAACGCTAGGAGTCGTCTCGCTTAGCCTGTCTTGATTTTCCCGGCCTAGAGATCATTGATGTCCATTCTAAATACGCTGATTACTTTTGTTGGAAGCAAACGAGCGGTCTTTCGTTGGTTTCGGCACTTCTCTTAATCCGAAACTTGCCTGAAGTTCTTTGTCTCTATCATTATTTGCAGTGAGGTCAGGAATGAAAAAATATATTTACTTCTGTGCGCTTTTGTCGACTGATAGAGCCTGTTTCGGGCTCTTTATCAGAACGAAATGATCTTTTGCTGGCTTCGTGATGGTTTTTCCGCTTTTGTCAGATGCAAAGGATTGGTTCCCTCTGGGCTTCCCAACATCAGCTGATAGCTCAGAATAATATGATGGATCTATCGAGGGGTTAATGTAAATCCAAAAGATAATGTCTAAAATTCACTTGCTATAAATGAAGTGCTTTGATTTCCATGTGTTCGAGCTGTATCACCAGGTACATCGATTCTCGCCACCTTAGTGTTTATCTTTTCAAGGGCAATTTCAAATTCTCTCTGTCGTTTCATTATCTTTTGAATAACCTAAGACAATGTTGGAGTTACCACACAAATCTTAATGAAAATTCAGCTACCTCAGTGAACTTTTCGAGACTTCCAGAAATTTTATCAGAAAGACGGTCTTCAAAGTCATCAAAATCTTTTCGTGTTACTTTATTGTAGTCTCTTTTTTCGTTTTCAGACTCCTGCCCTTCCGTTTGCATCGAAGGATACTTCTCCACCCTTGACGCGGTTCTTCTCAAGGCTTTCTCGTGTTCGGCCATTTCGGTCTGAACACGCTTGAATAGCTGCTCATAATCTTGCTTTTGACGGCTGATCTCGCTGGTTTGAGCGAATTCTAACTCAAACAACTTTGATTCGAATTTGCTTATCCTCGAAACGATTTCTTTCAAAACATCACGTAAGAAAATCAAGTGATGAATGAATATTACCTTCATTGAACTCACCAGCTAGTTTTTCTGACCTCAAGCAAATTTTCTCAGTCTCATTTGTTGCTTGTTTGAGATGTGCGATCTGCTTGTTCACCTTTTCTTTAAACTCATCAAACTCTTTAAGAGTGACTGAGTTCGACACCTCATTAAGCACACCCTAAATCACTAAATCCAGTACCTCTAATATTGAAAAAGATACCTCAATTTTGTGATATAAATCGTCTTTCAGCGTATTCACTGCTTTAGTTACCATCTGATTTTGAAATTCATTGGTACTTCTCTGCGTTGGTACCTTTAATATAGCTGTTTGAGTTTCCGTTACTAATAATAATCTCTTACTAGACTATCTCTGCCGCCTCTTGATAAAAAATCCGTCATTCGTCCCTCAAGCGTCCTAATATCCATTGCCATGTCTCGAGTCAGCTTTTCATGTGCTTCTTCAGTCTTCGCTTCAAAAGTCTTCAATTTTTTATTATGCTCCTCGAATTTCGCATTCAGTTGCTTCATCATCCTGTTCTCAAACTCTTGCAACTGCCTTTGGATATCTTGACTCTCGAAATTGAAAGGTGGGCCAGAATGAAAATGCTGCTCGTTCATCGAGGTCGCTCTCATAGTATCGATATGCTCCACCAACGAGTTAAACTTCCGCTCCAGCTCATTCTATCAAATCCATTATTGCATGCATTCTAACCGGATAATGAATTACGCATTTGCTTGCGAGTGAATCCGGCCGCTCCTCTCGAATCTATAAACATTATAAAACTCGCACAAACTTTGCAAAATAATTTTTACGGGGTCACTAGCTCGTTTCATATTTTGGATCTCCTGAGCATTTTCCATTCTGTCTGCCAGGTACTTTAACCTTTGATTAATCCTAGTATTGTCTTCTTCCTAATGAATTTTCCAGGTTAAAGCTTGACAGAAAGCGCTTACCTGTGCATCTGCAAAACTTTGCAGCAGTTTTAGGAGTCTAGTCGCATTGGCCAGCTTTGTGTCTATATCCTCGACTTGGAGTTTAAGCTGCTCTGTTGTCTCGGTCAACGAGGCGACTTGAGTCAGTGAGCCAGACACTTTCTCCAATTGGTTCTCGAGAAACGCAATATATGTTTGCTTGTCTCCCATTACGGTGCGGTCGTCCGACAAGTCTCGCCTTCCAGACTTCCTTTGGGCAAAGATATCGACATATTTCTTGTATGTTGACATTTTCGCTTGAATGAATCAACGATTAGATGAAAGTCAAATTCAAATTTTATTGTGATTTTTTTATCTTGCTTTCGATATCGAATCCTCAGAATTTTATAGAAGTATTAGCTGACTTGCTGATTTTTAACATCATAAGAGTTTATAATAACGACCACAGGACAATATTAGTATTGTTCTAATTTGGCAAGGCCTCTCGTTGGACTCACTTGTATGTTTTTTTTTTTGAGTCATTGATTTCTTAAAGAAATTTTCAAGATTATCTATGAAAACTCAAAAAACTTGAGAACGCAACAAGCTAACGTAACAATTAATCCATTCAATTTTTTTGAGTGTAGCAGAAAGCAAGATATCTGCGTCTAACGACCAAGAATATTCTTGGTGGCCTTGGCACTCTTGAAGTCGTCAGCTGGGTGTCTGTAGTATGAAACAACCTTCTTACCCCACAAGAATTGGGAAGAGTAGTATCCTCTCAAGTTGATATCGTCCTTAGCGCCTAGATAGTAGAGACTTTAACAAACTCATATTCAATTGAACCCTCACCTGGAATCCAGTTATGAGTTTCAGTGAGCTCTTCAAGCTCAGCTTCAAGACCGTAGAAGATGTCATAGTTTTGATGCACTATATTAGGGTTAATACACACACAAGGGAAAAATCAAGGCTTACTGAGGTATTCTTCTGGGTTTCCGTAGTCTTCAAGCTCGAAGAGGAAGAAAACGTAGTCTGAGTACTTATCAGTCCAGACAGCATGATGGTACTTGAGGTCCAAAATCTAGGAAGAAGAAAGGATCAGGGGAGATTGTGGGGGAATGGATACAATGTTCTCGAGTTCTTTTGATGGAGCACTGATGACAGTGTTAACGATGCCGTCAATATTATATTGCTCTTTCTGCAAGGTTTCAAAATTGGTTTTGACCTTATCAACGAGCCCTTCGGTTTGGATGGTGTCTTTCCAGAACTTCCAGTCGATTTCCTTCATGAGAAATTAAGCGATCAGTTGAGAGAAGGGATATACTGGAATAGGTTCGGTGGACAAGCGGTTGTAATAGGAAATGAGGGAGCTGAGTTGAGCGGCATTTCCTTTGGCAACTGGTGAGGTGGCTTTTGAGGAAACGGTGGCCATCCATTTATTGACTTTTTCTTTGCTGGCAACTAATTCAAATGTGTGAGACTAACGCGCAGAAAGGGAATGTCTCGTACGTGGGTTGTATGTGATTTGGTTTCTTCCAGCCATCACCTTGCCGACGGTAGGGTTTCTGAGGATTTTTGGCAGCATTTCTTCTCAGCTAAGCCTCTGTGGTATAATTTGGCAATTCCTAATTAATTTTCTTTATATGCTGGATAAATAATTAAAAGGTCGGTCTCACAGTCACAGTTAGCTGCAAATAAATCTTTCCATGCTCAAGGTTGTGGAAGTTCATAACCCAAAAACTATACAATATCCATTTGCATCGTATTCCATTGATTTCGTTCTCAGTGATTTTGCATTGGAAATATGATTGAATCCAATGAAAACTAATTGAATTATCTTGTTTAAATAGGACATAAAATTTATTCAATGGAAAAGAAAAAGAAGGCTGCTAGTTGAATGGGGTTTGAGGAAACTCTACAATTTTTTGTTTAACGAGAGATATTTCTGCTAAATATAATTTATTCGAATCAGAATTGTTAACAATGATATCTTTAGAACCCGAAGAATCTAAGACTCCTGCATTCAGCAAATCATTTAACATCAAAACAAGTGATTTGTTTGAAAACAATGGTTCGGTTTATCCGCTTGTAATGAACATGAGTTCAGATAACCTCAAATTCATCTCTGCATTGTCAAACAACAGCATTTTGCTCATGGATACAGAAAAATTTGAACCGATCGCAACGTTACAAAGAGCTCATGATTCAAGGATCAATGATTTACAGTTAACCGATTTCATGAGTTATAGCGCTTCTAATGATGGAAAGATAACAATATGGGATACTCGAAAGCCTGAACCCACACATCGGCTCAAAGGTGATTGATTACTTGCTATTTTTCTAAGACAAAGTAGCTAACAGCTGCCTTTTAATTTTCTAGCTCCTGTGGGAAAAGAGTTATATTCACTAGCACAAGTTAAACATATCATTGCAGGAGGGTCACATAAACAGATATATTTCTGGTAGAATTATGCAGGATGATCATATCAATTCATTTTTAACCAATAACAGGGATTTGAAGTCGTTAAAAAAGCTTAATACATTTGTAGGAAGCCATGGCGATGATGTAATGAAGCTGAGTTTTCACTCAAAAAAGTACAACATGCTGCTTTCGGGGTCAATCGACGGCTGTGTCTGTCTGTATGATTTAAAGCAAGGAAATGAGGATGATGCGTTAGAAACCGGTATGGAGTCAGCTGAGTTTTTCTTTGCTTATAACTAGTTTGTTCATTCTAGTGATAAATATGGAGCAACCTGTGATTTCTTGCGATTTCTTGGGAAGCGATGTCGATTTAGCTCACATCACCACGAGCATCAATACTTTGAAGATTGTCTCCTTAAAGGAAGCGAAGGAACTCCTTGACTATAATACCATTGAAAACGTCTTATCTTTTTGTTATTTTAGTGAGCTAACCGCGTTGTAGTTAGATACAAATACAAAATATTTGATACACGCCTACTCGACTCCAAAAGACCCGAGGCTAAAATATCTCTGCGGCTATTCGAATAAGTAAATTTAGCCTTCTATTAAATTGGCTGAACTTCTCGGTAATTGTACAGTGGAACCATTGACGAAATAGCTATCGAGTGGGATATGGAAAGGAACCAGTCGGCAGCGGGAATATATCGATACCAAACGTTGCACAAGGGACTAGTGACTAACGCCCGGAAACTTAAGGAAGATGTATGAATTAGCAAATCATTTTCCATGGAGACGATTATAATCTTCTTTTTTTAGCTTCTGTTGACTGCGTCAGAGGACTGCACTTTTCAAATCTGCCAGGGACAGGCTCAGGTTCAACGTAAGAGAAATCCTGACATAATCGAAATCGAGGAGATTAGCAAAGATCTATTTATGGAAATAGAGCTGCCTGAAACAAGAGTATTCATGCTACTCACATTACAAATTCCTAATTATTCTCATCACTAGGTCAACAGGGCGGTCGATTTCATGACTTCGTTTAATCCTTTTTAATTAATCTCATCTCACCTCATAGCATTCGCTTCAATTCCGGCGTCATTCTTATCTCTGTAATAGACACCATGAATAGCCTTCGAACATGTGAATCCATAAACTAATTTAATTGCACATCAAAACATGCATATTCTCTAACAGTTTCTTTAAACAATCGAACTCAGGATATTTTCGACCAAAAAAGCAGAAATTTGCAGTTACGATATCAACTAATCAAGCTTGAATATATTTTCATCTTATGATAGCTTATCTCCTTATTCTTCAACATTTTTAACTTTAAGCGGTCCCACTTCTTTACTAGTTGGTGACTCTATACTCTTATTTATGCGGGATTTGGCCATTTAATTTCATTATCTGTTTGCACAATCATACAACATTGTATTGTTATGCTTGCCATAGACAACTACTTTTAGCTTAGTTTTTATGGTGTACTACATTGAAATCGAATTACTCGACTTTTGAATCAAAATTTATAGAATTGTCGGTAATATCTCATGAATTTAGACAACAGTGGTTTCTCCTTTGCTCGTAGCTTTGCAACCAGGGTAGCTTTTTGGAAGAGGCTTGAGACTGCTTGGACCGAAACCGTAAAACGCTCTATGCCATGGGATTAGCTTTTTCGCACTAAATTTTTACCCAAATGATGACATTGTAACAGGGTTCTTCTTCGTCGTAATCGACCCCGAAGAACTCGAGCTCGAGCTTCCAACAAGCTTGGGCTCTCCACAAAACTTCAGATCTGATAGGTTAGGCAGCTGCTTGTCTGGAGGGCTAGGCTGCATCGACTGTTAGGTAATTGTACTTACATACATTGAAATATTAACAAATCTGATTGGATTCCGGGCTTATAAGCTGGGCTCTTGCCGAAGCTTCGAGAAAATTTAGAGCTTTATGCCTATTCGCTGCTCTAAAAATTCTGGAAATAAATTAGCTAGTTGAGACTATTAATTTGGAAATTTACGGTTCTTATTGGCTTGAAGCCTGGCAAATCAAAATTGGTTTTGAGGTTTGATCGGGAAATGAGATAGATATAAATAAGGTTAGGAGATTTCATAGGCTCAAAATTATGATTCCCGGGATAATATGGATCAAGAGCGACTCATCTTCAGAGAATGAGTTAGTGGGTAGGATGCAGGAGCTGGATAGGTGCTGTATGTGAAGGCATTAGGATATCAAACGTATTTGGAAAAAAAGTAAGAGCTACGGCGTGGGAAAATCACGTATATTCGGATTATCTGGTAGGATATTGAGCAGTTTTCAGTCTCGCCCCTTGCTCGGGAGGCTAATTGTGCGTAGATTGTTAGGTTGGTTCCGCAAGGGTCATTTGCGACGTTGAGAGATGAATAGCGAAAATCATTCAGCAATTTCATCATTCATTTGGGTCAGTTTCTAAGTGCTTAGTTATAGTGATAGCTAAAGCAGTAGTAGTAGACAACTTTTTCCTCGGGCTAAATCTGCTTTGTAAACCTGAATATCATTTAATGGCTCTGTAGCCCTACCCAATATCTACCGCAATCTCCTCGTTTCTAATGAAAACTCATTGTTGGTAAGCTGAAAGGAAACTTGCATCATTCCGAATGTCTTTTCCTCATTAAATCACATTAAGTAATAATGCGTAATTCTGCTTTCAGTTCTTATTTTGAACTCTCAAAAGATTTTCATTCAAACACCTCAGAATTTGAAAAAATCTCAAATTTAAACATCGAAATAAAACTCCAGCCATGTCAATCTATGTCGGCTTGATCGTTCTTCAGCCCATAACCAACAAACAACGATACCTCGAATCACTCAACGAGATTCGACACTGTCTCCAATCTCACTCCACCGAAGTAATCATAGAGTAACTCCCCTTGAAACTCACTCAATTGACTCACATTATATTCCCAGTGATCAATCAAAAACTCTATTGACCCTCAAATCCAGAACTGGCGTCGCTGAAGCATCTTTCTCACTAAATCATCTCTACTTGCACACAACCTATTACCGAATAAGCGGAGACCTCAACCCTTCAGATGATCTAAAAATCTTTGCGAACGTTCTTTGGGAATGCCTCTCGATTTTTAAAGAGAATTTTGCAAGTCGTGTCGACCTTTTCCAAGAGAATTTAGACGTATGTGGATCTTTCATCAAGAATTTCTCCTCGGATGAGATCCTTCGCAGACAAGTAACCATTGAACTCCTTTTTCAATTTCCTCATCGTTATAGATCTCGAGTTTGGTTAGCAAGAAAGTTTCTAACGAGATTCTCAAGCTAGACGAGATTGACGACGTATTTTCAATCCTTGAACAAAGCATCAAGAAACGAAACACCAAAGGGATCCACGCAGCTCTTGAATTGTTAAGCAATAAGCGTGTTTGCCCTCGAACTCTCCTGAATACGATTTCAGAAAAGCAATTTCGACTGGTCGAGGAGCTGGCGAATTCTAAACCAGTATTGGACTACTCAAAGGACGGCGATGATGAACTTGCTTTTAAACAAGGCGAATCAAACAAAGCGATGGCTGAGATGGTGTACAGCATCCTGTTGCAGGCACAAAAGGAAGGGCTGCTGGCAAAAAACGCTGAATACATCATCGATCAGCCTGATAATGTCGAATTTCCCATCATGGAAAACCTGAGCGGTGAAGCAAATAAAGCGCGGGTGATGGAAATCCACTACGAGAAGCCCACTAATCTCAAAACTAGTCTCTTCCAGCTGAACGAAACAAACGACATTCGGCGAGTTAGCTTCCTGCTTCAGTATATTATTGAAGAACTGATTGATAAAGGGGAATTGCTCGCGCGTTATAGATTTTTCGATGTGGTAGTAAACTTGATAAATAAGTACTCAAACGGCGATTATGGTTTCGATAATACCATGGACGTGAAATATTGCATTTTCCAAAATCGTTTGTTTAAAGTGCTGGTCGCGCTATTCAAGCATGACGAACGCAATCTCATGAATTTCTCGGTCGAATCGATAAATAAGATATCGCAGATTGCTGAGGAATGCTGTCTCTATATCGTCCAAAACATCGCTTCGTTTGATAAATCCCACGAGTTCGAGTACAATCGCTTTTATGAATTATCGCTAAAGGTGTTCGAGATTCTCCTCGGCAATTGCAAGAGGGAAAATCTGCTCGAGTTATCTACATCGCTCAAAAATATCGAGGAGAGGATCAGAATGTACTTCTCTCAAGCCGAAGAGGAAATCGACACTTATGAAATGGAAGTGTTTTCTGTCGAGTTGAAAAAATATTACGAAAGCGTGAAAAAGCTCATGCTCAAGTCCGAAGCGCTCGGCGAAGTAACAAATCTGACGTTTAAAATGGCGACACAGGCGAGGAATGTGGTTGGCTCAGTAATTGATAAGGAAAATTTAAACTGATAGACAATGTATGTTGGAAATTTATTACTTATTAATTTAGAGTTTTGTTTTGTTTTTTATTCATGTGACTTAATGTATGGTTTCAGTTGTATCTAAGCTACAAAATTGTTTGACCGCTGAAGTTTATCCGTTCCGTTACACAATTCTCTTCTAGGGCTATAATAGGCTGGCTTCTCTATTAATCCAAGACAGTTAGCTGTCTCTCTGCCATGTACAGTTTTGAGCTTTACTAATCCTCTTAAATCAATTAGATAGCGTGCCAAGGAAAGTGCATGATGCATTTTTTTGCTGAGAGCAGTCTATGCGATATGAAACTAAAAACAAACAATACAATTGAGAGTGATATCAACGACAACTAAGGTTTTGAGATTTTGTTGCCCTCAAATGAAAATTATTATCGAAGAAGATCGTCCTTAACGTCATCCAGGATGGTCTTGGTGCTCTTTGTCAGAACGGCTTGTTTCGCGGCTTCATCCTTACGCTTACTCATACCACGCTTGCGAATTGGTCGTAATTGCTGTTCTTTGGTCAAACCAGAAGTTGGAAGCCAGTGCAGATTCGATTTCAAATAACCAGAACCCTTTTCGACCAGTTTGAAGCTTGTCAACATCGGAGAAGACACCTTTTGGTTGAAAGAAATCTGGGACCCTCTGAACCTTGCCGAAATTTGGAATGAATGCTCCAGCGAGTTTCTGTTTCTTCTGCGCATTACGATACCTCTCAATGTATTTCCTTTACCCTCTGAAACTGAGTGAATGTAAGAGAACTCCACAACATCTCCAGGTCTGAAATCAGGGATATCGAATGGCTTTGATAAATCCAACCTAAGCTTTTCTTCCTTTTCGAGTTCCTTAATCAAAGTCTTGCCTTGGTGCTTCGTAGGGGCAGCTAACACAGGAGGCCAGTGGACGTTAGGATCATCCCATTGAGCAAGTCTGGGTTTGCGGTCTTTGTGGTATTTAGTTGGACGAGGAACGTAATCCTCGATGTATGAGGTCTTGTCGAAAGGAGAGCGTTTGCGGACGTATCGGTACACCAGATTCCTCTTGAAAATGTCGGTGAGCGACATCGTGAGGAATTTCTCTTGGAAAAAGGCCGAGCGAATCATCTTTTTCCCTTGCTTTTTGAATCTGTAAAGGATTGTTTATTTTGCAATTAAAACTTGGTAGCAAAGCTATTGCTTCTCTAAGTAATATCTGATAAATGTATTAGGATACACAGAAGCACATTTGGCTGAGACGTAAGGCAAAAATCTTAACAATCATAATTCTATCCTCTCCATATGTTCTAGAGGTCATGCATTAATGACATTATGCATGGAATTGTACCACCAGTAGTCTTTTATATTACTTTATTATAACAGAAGATCGAGAGAGGAAGTATTGTATCAACAAGAAATTAAAAATATAAACCGATCAGGCATGTTTATATATTTAGCTGCACTTCAAGTTGAAAGGAAAAAAATAAAATATTCTAAATTTGTGCTTTTGTGTGCTATAACATAACAATATCCTTGAAAAAATTAACCTAAGGACCTACTTCTTGCTCTTCTTTGCGGCGTCAATGCGCTTTTCAAGGTCTCCAAATTGTTTCTATACAACACAGTCCGTTAGCTTCATATTAAATCATAATATGGATTTACCTTAATTAACTCCAGTTCCTCTTCATCAGTTGCTGCGGCAGAATCTCCTGCCTCTAACGCTTCTCTCACTCTCTCCTGATAGCCGGACTGAGCAAACTTCTCAAACGCTTTCTTCAAATTCTTAACCTCAGTCTTGAACCCTTCAATCTCCAGCACCCTTCTCTGGTCGAGATGATTATACTTATCAGCCAACTTTGAAAGGTTTTCTTCCAGTTCTTTAACCTTTTCCATATAGATCCTTTGCACTTGAGCGTATTGCTCCTACAAGACGAGAAATCATTCAACATCTTTCCATCTATCATAGGTTTCATTACCTTAATTATCGCGTACTCCTCTTCTTTCTGTTTAATTTCCTTTCTGAACCTGTTAGCGTATTCCTCAGACTTCTTTTCGTTGAATTCTTTGTGCGTTTTTGCCTCCAATTGTGCGGCTTTTTCTCTTATTTTCAATTTATTCGCAAGAGCAGAGTTCTTCAGCCTCATTAGCTCGTTTTCTTCATGAAGTTGCTTCTCCGTCTGACCCGATTTCAATCTCAGCTTAATAATATCTTGGAAAAATAGACAGTTACAATACGGTTTTATTTTCGCAATTACCTTCAGAGATATCCACATTCGATTTTTCAAATTTTTGTATCTTATCTAGCAAATCACGGATTATCTGCTGATTTGATTCGTATTTCATTCTCCAAGCGGTTTCTCTTTCAAGCAGGTCCTCTTTCAAATTTTCGATTTCTTCTTGAAAAGCCAGCGATCCATTCTCGAGTTGCCTCTTAAGAGCTTCATTTTCAGCGCTAACGCCACTGAGCTGCTCATTGGGGAGATAAATCGTTTTTAAAACACTCTTAGCAGAGCCTGTGCCGCCTGTCATGGTAACCATCTTCCCTTGGCCAGTGTTTACAACTCTTTCAATAATGTATTAGATTAACCCAAAGGAGGATTAGGTGATACTTTCTCACAACTTTTTCGAAATTTTCCTTGTTTTTGTTGATGGAAAGGTCGTTCTTAACGTATTTATTGACGGTTTCTATTCAAAGTAAGCACAATTGCGAAAATTTTGATTGATTACCTGGCTTAAGGTCTTTGTAGAGCACGACCTCCTGCTCAAGGGGTTCGTTGATAGCTATGAGTTCAGCGATCTTTTTCTTATCCTCAATTTCTTTGAGTCTTAATTGGTCGTTTTCTTTGACCAATCGAAGCATTTGTTGCCTTTCATCATGGAGATGGAGTTTTGCTTCACCCAACGAGCGCTGGAGTTCAGAGACTTCTTCTTTACGTTTTTGAAGTTCCCAGTGAGATTTGTGAATTTGGTCCATTGATAAGCGCACAGTTTCAAGTTTTTTTAACCAGTCTTCGCGTTCTCGATCGAAGCCATTCATTCGATCTCGATAATGTGCCATTAAAGTATTGACTTCGCTTTGCTCATTGAGAGCGAGGTTGAAAAGACGTTCTCGGTCGATGTCCTCGACATTTTCGATGGTCAATGGGTTCTGGTTTTCAGGATAGTAAACGCCGGCTTCAATTTCACTCATTTTTGTTTCTTATTTGAATTCTAACTGATTTGTTTTTTTTTAAAATTAGGAAATTAAATCCTTTGTTTGATAAATCAAGGAGAAAAAGAATTGGATAGAGGATAAATAAATAGTTAGTTGGATATTTACTCTGCTTGCCTTGGCAATTTTCTTTTTAGTAAATGAATACAAGAGAAAGCAGTTTCCATAATTAATTTCGTTTTTCACAGAAATTTATTTCAGGATTTCTTCCTTGAAAGATCAAGGCTTTGTGGAGATAAAGATGTTGAAACTGATTGGGACGCCTGAAGACTTTGGACAAGTTATAAGAAATTTTTTGTTGGGAGAATCGAATCCTCTCACCACTGAAAAATAACACATAATTAACTCATTGAGTCGAACATTAATTTTTTTGTGCAACTGGACTTTCTGAACTTCAAAAGAGAAATGAAGAGATCGACAAAATTGCAGACTTTATATGGGAAAAGTTGACTCTGTTGAATGAGATTCAGTATCAATAGCAAGATACTCCCGACTCACAAGTCTCAAAGTTCTCAAATGGAGTTAATATGACTAAAATTTGAGCATTTCATAAGATTACGAGCTGAATGGTTCGCACTTTGCCATTGGAATTCGACTGCATGCACGAGTGATATACTGACCGAGTTTAGCGCTTGCTCTAAGCAGCATGCAAATAAATCCATTTATATTTTGGAAACTCATTCCATATTGAGTTTTATGATTGGCTGTGATGATCGAGAAAAGAGAGCATTCCTTAGTTTCTCTCTCTTTTTTTGCATGAGCTCTTTATCTTTTTTGCTGTAAAATAAATTCTGCTGTAATTAGATCTTTATTCACGATACTATTTAAGGCAGCCTATAACCTTTAAAATGCACTTTAGAGATACACCATATCAACCGAACTGTTTAACCTCCCTTTTTGTACTTAGAGCCCTATCACCTGTTTTACCCCCATTCTACTTTCTTTATCACCACTATAGTAATAGCATAACATTTAATTGCATGTAAAATAGATATATATATAAAGGAACTCTTTATTTACCAATTGTTTGCTCATCGCTCTCACTTTAGGTCTCTACTACTCGTTCTTTTTGCTGATTTTGCAATTTAAATTCAGGTGTGTTAAATTATGATATCAATCCTTAATGCCATCAAAAATCGCAGATGCAATTTTTGTTGTGTTTCCGGTCAGAAACACGTAAATTACATCTTTTCTTAACTGGAGCGCTGAATTAAGCAGATATAACAAAGTTTATATAAAATCATCTCAAGATTTATAAGTTTGCCAATGTCACTGACAGTCTTAGACAACGCAAAAAAGAAGATCCTCGAGTCTTATCTCCTCTCAGACGATAGGAAACAGGTACTCGCAACCTCAGCGCTCTCTTGGTCTCATCCATCTCTTAGGTAGTAGGTTCTCTCGGAATTAACTCTCCAGCTTACATCTACCTCAACTTCATTAACGATCTCAACCAAGCCTACATGCTCAGAGATAAAGAGCGGCTAAAGCCCCTTAAGAAGATCCTTGAGGACCTACAAAAAGACAAGGCTCCTCACAGATACCAGCAATGGGTCCGAGTTCTTGACTTCAAATACCATATCATCAAGATTGACATCGAAAACACCGTTCGAGAGAAGGAAAAGGACCTTGACTACCTTAACAAAACCTTCTTCGGTATCCAAAACAACTACGTCGACCCCAAGAGACGTAACATCTCCTCTCATTTATCCATCTCATATTAAACTCACGATTAGCATGGTATCTTGGAGGCCTCTTCAAGCCAGCGCCAAAAAAGCGAGTTAAGAAAACCTTCCAGAACTTCGTCTACGATGAGATAAAGCAATACACAGACATCCAATTCGTGCTCGCAAAGGCTCTTAGCCAAAAGGACATCAATAAGGCCATGAAAGAGTTCTTTAGCACCCAAGCCTACAGAGCCAGAAAGGTACTCCAGTCGTTTCCTGGTTCGTATTTTAAAGATTTTCTGTAGAATATCCTCGCAACTCTCCCCATTGATGACATCAAAGACAAGGATTTTAGCGTAAGTTGGTTTGAAAATGGCTTCCCGTATGTCTTCGAGCTGAATAAAGACGTCCTTTTCAAATACTGCAAGGCTATCTGCAAAATGGACAAGGATACTATTTATTCCTTCCAAAACCGTAATTCACCAGTTTCGGACATTGCTAATGAACTTTTATGAATTTTTAGACTTCCACAAAATAGAAAGACACCTTTCCGTCGAACAAATGGGTCAATTGTACAACAAATTCGGCGCTTTGAGAGAACAGCAATACTTTAACATCACGTAACTGCTGCTGCTAATTCATCCAAAAATACTAACTTTTCCTTTCATTTTCCAGTTGTTTCAGAAAGAAATTCTTCCACCAAATCAACAAGATCAACGCCTCGACCAATCCAGCCAAAATCGCAAAGAACTACTTCAAGATCTACACAGAAGGCGTTAAATATTTCTCGGGCTGGTTCGTTCATATCCCAGACTACCTACTCCACTCTTTCAAATGGATTACGTTGATGCAATACCTCCGCTACTCCTTCAAAGACGGCAAAGTCAACAAAGACAAATTCTTTGAATTGTTAAATATCCCAGTGTACTTTGTCCCTTATGGCCAGAGGTTTATCAAAAAGACTTGCGGTGACGCACATCCTTCAGGCTTGACGAGTTATTTGGGAATCACGAAATACGATTCCGATCTCGATGATATCAGCTTCGTGAAAGAGTACCTTCTCCGGATGTTCTACGACGGAACCGTGCAGTATAACGACGTGAAGAGCTACTTTGATGAGACCTGGATCCGAAACACCTACATTGAGATCAGATACATGCTTGGTCAAACCGACGACCCGGTCATTAAATCAATCGCCAAAGCAACGAACAAAGAATACAAGCCGGTAACTGATGAAGTGATCCTTCGTCCAGCTACTGATAACAAGACTATATTCGATGAAGGCGAAGAGATAAAGATCAAAATGATGATCAAGAACTGCCCAACCGTTGATAAAAAGGTGTTCAGAATCGACACTATCAAATACTACAAGCAGTTCCTGAAGGAGGTCCAAACTGACATCAATCTGGACGGTTTGATCGCGTTTAACGAAGAAAAGCTCGAATTCAAGGACCTTCCTGACTATCGAATCACGCTTAAGGATTACCCTCTTGACATCAATCCTAATAAGAGAGGAGTCTTCATTGTCGATTTCATCGGGAACTTAAAGAGTTGCCGTATTGTCATCAAGCGGGGTCAGCTTAGATACATCACAGAAGAAACCTCCACAGGACTTAAGCTCTGGATCCTTAACCACAAGAACCAGATCTGTGCTGGTCCAAGCACTGGAGTCATGATCGATAAGGTCTACTACCCCTGCAACCCAACAACTGGTGAGATTGACCTCGGTTTCAGTAACACTGGCTACGCGACGGCGATTTTAATCGATGATGACTTTGCGGAGCTGATCCCTCAACTCAAAATGCTGCCTGAGCACTACACGCTCAAAACCTCGCTGCTCATGTCATCAGAGAGCATGATCCGTGGTAACATCAGCAAGCTCCTCTTCAAAGTGAACCTGTACCTCAATAACCGTCCAGTTCCTTTCACTGAGAACCACCGATTGAAATGTATCATCAATGCCGAAGACGTTGATGGACAAAGAACTAACGTTACCTACGAGAACGTTGAAGTCAAGGAGGGAGACATCATCGAACTCGACTACAAAGTCGAATGCGTCGTTAAAACTCTCTTGGTGCATGCCTACTGTGACTACTACTCCAAAACTGCCGAGAGAACACTCTCTCTTGAGTCAGTCACAACAAAAACCTTCAATACCGACTTCGCTGCAGGATTCGTCGACCTGTATTTGAGAAAGTCTCTCAATGGCTATCATCTCTTTGTCCTCGGCAAGAACGGAGAGCCTAAGCGATTCATTAAGGTTAACGTCCACTTGTTCCATAGAGACTATGAGATAGCAACTGGTCCTAATTGTCAGCTTCAATCAGACGATAATGGTATGATTGATCTCGGGAATCTCGAAGGCTTTGACAGATTATTTGTTGAAATCGTTTCAAATAGACGAGGTATTCAAAGAAGATCGAGAGAGTGGGACTTGAGAGACGTTTTCAAGTCAGCAATGGACAAAATTACCATTTTCGAAGATACTCCGCTTCGCATTCCAATCGAGCTGAACGACGAGGCCAAACTCACTCCTCGCTCCGCTTATCTCGTCCGAGTTTCAGATACCGATGAGGTCATCGATAATCTTTTCCAGAGCTTGACCTTCACCGCAATTCGAGGAAGCTCCACAACTGGTTATCTCGAGGTAAAGCTTCCAAAGGGAAGTTATCGACTTGAGGTCAAGAAGTATCGACTCACCTATAACATCATGGTGCTCTCGAAGAAAGAGACCGTTAACATCAAGAACGCTGTGGTCCGAGGTCAGAGAATCATCGAAAATATCTACACGCCCACCATGACCCACATCTCCGCGCTCACTTACGATGCTACCAGCAGCACAGTCAAATGCCAGATCGAGAACCCTACCAAAGAAACTAAGGTCGTGATCCTTGCTAAGACATTCAAGGACAGTAACAGCGACACGGACAACGTGCAACTCTACAACACATTCAGTTTCCCAGCGCAATACATCCGCGTTTCTTCCAAATCTCCAGCGGTGTATCTGTTCGGCAGAACGCTTAGCGAGGAATACAGCTACGTGCTCGATAGAAAGAACGCGAAGAAATACCCCGGAAACTCGCTCGAGAAACCAACGCTTCTGTTAAAGCGAATGTTCATTCAAGACACGAAGAACACCGACCAACAAGCGAAAAAAGGCGATGACTTTGCCAAAAAGGACGCTGGAAGAGCAATAAAAGCGCGTGAGGACCAAGTTGGAACAAAATCTGAGAGCCAAGCTGTTAAGAAGTTCAACCCTTATGTCGATTTCCTCTACAGTCCAGGAAAGGTCTATGGAAATCTCCAAGTCTCTCTTGAATCAGGACTCGTGACGTTGACTGATATTAGCCTTAAAGCCTACAATTTGATTGAGGTTTATGTCTATGACGGCAGATCCGTCATGAACAAAGAGATCGCTATCAATACCAACAAGGTTGACACAAGATACATGGCAACGAAGACCGTGCTCAATGAGGAGAAAGGCTACACGAAAAAGAAAGCCTATGAGATAGTTAAGGCAGGAACGAAGTACAATGTCGATGATATTATCAACTCGGAGTACGTCCTATTCGAAAGTCTTGAGAAGGTAACTCTTATTCTCAAAGCTATTGTATCTAATCCGCTTATGTTAGTTCTACCGATACAGTATGGAGAACCAAGCTCATGCTGCATGGGGAACGGAATTCAAATCTTGGGAATTCTTGCTGAAATGGCCTTCTTTCACGACCTCTGAACAGGTAAATTTTATGAGCCTGAAAGTAGCTAACGGGACCTTTTTATTTCTATAGCTCGAGTTCTATAACAACTACAAGTCGCATGAGTTGAACCTCTTCCTGTTCTTCAAGGACCGCGCGTTCTTTAATAAGATCGTGCGTCCTTACATCGCGAACAAGCTCCATAAGGACCTCGTTGACTGCTTCCTCCTCAATATCCCAGATAAGAGGTTCTTCTCTTACCACTGTAACTAGTCACTCAAAAAAATTGAATAATTCAATGACCTGCTTAGATATCTGCACTGCAAACCTCTTCGAGCTTGTGCTCATCTCCTTGTTGACCAAAGACCCGACAATCAGAGCCAGAATCTTAAACAAGGTAAAAAAAAACTCATCGGCTTCTGTGTGTATTATAACTTCTGAATCATCAAGATGCAAAAACTCGAGAGCGAGGAGGCGTTGTTAGGCGCTATCGCCGACCCAACTAGCGCCAGAAGAGACCCATCTACCGACTATGACCGAGACATATTTGATGAGAGTTCTGTTGCGAAAGGACCAACAACCTACGAAAGGACTGCTGGAGTCGCTGGAAGAAATGTCCGTGTGCTCCGTGAGAAGACTTTCCACTTCGAAGATTGCGCTAAGTATAACTTATTTAACAAAGAGCGTGCTTCTAATTTACTTGTCTGAAGACACTTCAAGAGCAATATGTTCTGGGTCCAGCTCGTCAAACACATCTGCGGACAGCAGTACCTTGGTAATCATCATTTGCCTCACCAAACTCAAATTCATACTATTTTTTTTTTTGTAAATTAGATCGAGGAGCGCTAGAAAACCGCTCTCTTGAGTTCCTCCCAAGCTGCTTCCCAAAGCAATACAGACTCTTCGAAACAATATTGATGATGAGCTTCATGGATATCCCATTGCGCTGCCCTAACGGCGTTCCTATCGAAAATGACGGGAACATGGGCATTAACATCACTGCACCAAACAACTTGATCATTTACCGCAACTACTTCTGCTCATGCGATATGAACATCAACAACACTGTTATCGTCTTGAGAAAGATCTTCTTCGTCAACGCCATCGGCTCGACCAGAAACTACCTCCTCTCCGAAGACAAGCTCCTTGTTGATGTGATCTATGGCTGCGATATCATCGTTGCTAACCTCAACTCCATTGAAGCCGACCTTGATGTATCTCTTATCTTTTTTTATACTCCCATACCAAGATTCCAATCAATAGATCCTTTTCCAAGTGCCTCAAGGCAGTGTTCCTATCAGCAGCCAGCAGACAATCAAACTCCAGAAAGAGAGGATCGGAGGCTATCAAACAAAAACTTTCACCACGATCTACTTCTACTTCCCTAGCGAAGGCTCGTTCGTTCACGCTCCTGCTTACGTTTCATCTGACGATGTCGTTGTCGCTAAATCCGAAAAGTCAACCTACGCCGTCTTTATGGAGGTACAATGGATTTGCCTTGGCTCCGAGCTCATAACGATGATATCTAGGCACCGAAAAACGCTACCAAGGAAGAACCTGTCGTCGACGACAAAAAGCCCGTTACAGAGCAAGTCAACACGGGTTCTAAGGTGGAAGTCCTCAAAATACTCGAGACCAAGCCGCTTCTGTTGAAAGCGATCGGATTCAACTTCTACGACATCTATCATCACTTCGCGGACAAGGATTTCTATACCAAGGCCATCAAGATTCTCAAAGACAGGAAAATCTTTGAAAAAGTAGCACTTTACATATAATCTCGCTCTCAACCTTCAAATTTATATAGACGGTCTACTCGTTCTCAGTGATTCACAAAGACTTCGACACCCTGCCAATTTACCTCGAGGCAATCAAATCCACCCTGCCTTTAGGAAACTACTTCATCTCAGATAGCCTTAAATGGTTCCCTGAAGATACCGGTTTCAGATATCTGGACTACTATCCGTTGGTGAACCAACGTGCGCATAAACTCGGAAAGAATAAGAAGATTTTGAACGACAAGTTCAAGAATCAATACAACCGATTCTTGAGAATGCTTTGCGAGAAACCTTTCATCGAGGACGCTGATAAGTTGTGGCTGATCTACTACTTCTTGTTGCTGGACAAGATCGATGAAGCCATAAAACTCTTCGATGAATACACTAAAAACTCGAAAAAGAGTAATCTGAGTTCCTTGATGCCCTTACTTACTTTCTATTCTACTCAGCTGTCGGCAAGCTTCAATACGACTATATGAGATGCTTCATGGATTTCTACAAGCAATCACCAGGCTTTGAAGTCGCTCTTTCGATCTCAGATTCTTATGTGGACTACCCTGTCTCATTGTAAATATTTCCCTTTGTGATGGCTTCAAATAACACGTGTTTTTAATTGTATGCAGCTGGAGGAAATACTTCGAAAACGTCAACTATAAGATAAAGAAAGCGACCAACAAGCAATTATCTGATGAAATTGTTGACCCTGATGAAGTCAAGTTCGATGAAATGAGCAAAGACGATCAAGTCTTGAATGAGCAGAATAAGCTCTTACGAAACACGAAATTCGAAAAACAGATCCAAAAGACGCAAAAGAGTCTTGATTTCACTATCAAGGACCATCAAATCGTGGTTAACTACTATCGATTGAGCAAGATTGAAGCGAAATTCTACAAAATCGACTTTGAGATATTGTTCTCCAAGAAACCTTTCGATAAGATTGTAAGTTTCCTTTCTATGTCCTTTCGTAATGCTGATAATGCAATTGCTAGTCACCGGAGGAATACTCTTATATCAAATCGTATGATACAATGACCATCGAGCTAAATCCATCGATTGAGAATTTCTCGTTCAAGGTTCCACCAGAGCTGGCGAATGAGAATCTCTTCGTGATTTTGAAAGGTGATGATGAAATTCAACGAGAGCAAGTTTATTACAAATCGAATTTGGTTACTTTCACGAATAACAAAGAGTGCTTATTGGAGGTCTATGACCCAGACGAAAAGCCTTTGCCTTTGGTAATATTTTAGCATGGGGGATTTGTATTAACCGGCTGATGATTAGGCGTATGTGAAGGTGTACTACTCTTACAGAAATGGAGGTCCTAGCTATAGTTTCAAGGACGGATATACTGATTTCAGAGGAAGATTCAGGTTCCTTGAGGATAAAGAAACGCTCGGACAATACCAGACGATTAAGATGCTGGTTCACCACGAAAGTCATGGTTATAAGGTGGTGACAGTATAATCGCCGAACTGAGTGAGAGATTATTAATATATTATCTAAGACAAGTGAGCCTTAAATACGTATAATATCTATAATATACGTATCTATATATGAAAAAGAATCCTCAGAGACAATGATATAAATTCATATTATAAGAACACAATGACCAAGGCCAGACAATCACACACAACTTACAAAAAAAAAAACATCATTATTTCATCCAATTGAGAAATCGGGATGCTGATTCTGTGGGAAGAATGACCAGCATCTTGCAAAGCGATTGCCAAGCCCTTTTTTTTTTATGAGCAGATTTCACTCATAGTGACTTTTTCAATTATGATTTTATGAGATTCCAGATGAGAATTCCCTTCTCAATTTTAATTCGAAGAATAACATTGCATTTCTAGAATTTACCACTCTTCAAAATTTCATACATAATAAAGGCTTCATCATCATCCTCTTTCCTTAAAAAACTACTTTTTCGGCCTAATTTGCCTCTACACAACTCGGACCCATTCCCAAGAAAGCTCAATCATCAATTCACAATGCCATTTTCTTTCAACAATTCTATCTTTGGAATTTTTTCACCATTAAACAGCGTAAATTAAAGCGCTCTCCTATTCAGCAACCAAAAGCCAAAGCCAATATTCTCATTTTTTTACATAAGACTAAAAAGGCCGCATGCAGCAATCCTTAAGCTGGATATTATGGGGATTTTCGCGTAAACTGTAGGGCTTCCCTAACATATTCCCTATGAAATCTTGCAATCGGCTAAGCTCTCAGGGAGACCTATATTTAATCCTATCTCTGTGGTTATTCATGCTTCTCGAGAGCCTGGTTCTGCGTTCTTTTTTTTCCTTCTAAGAATAAATAAATTATTTCGTTTTGATTCAAACTGCGAAAGTTATGCAGAAGCAAACAGGTTCGTATCTTCCAAAAACCATCTCATAATTAAATAGGGTCTATATCCCACCTTATAACCGAGGCGATCGTCAAGCGCGATACGAATACTTTGGAAAATATAATCCATACAATGGAATTTGACGATTCATCTAAAAATTCTCTGCTTTTAGAAATATTAAAATCCGATCGTGCACCCAAGAGCCTCGTGGAATTGCTAGTGAAGTAACCGATTAAACTTCAACTCTCTTATGACTTATGAACCATTGAAAAGGAAAGGCGCATCCTGTAACGCTGTAGATAAAGATGGTAAATATATCGAGTCGCTACATGAAGAGTTTACACAAGTTCTTAGGGAAAACAGCGCTGATGATAGCAATTGAGAAGAATCATAAAGAAGCAGTCTATGAGTTGTTAAAATATAACATATCTATCAACACCTGCGACCGTAATGGGAAAAACGCATTGTTCTATGCTATTGAAGGCCCGGCTCCAAACGTCGATCTGGTGCGGAGTCTAATCAAGAAGGGGATTGAAATAAATTGTGAGGCAAAGGATAAATCTAACCCAATCGGCAAGGCTATGGAGAAAAATTGTTTGGAAATCGCTGAGCTTTTGATCAAAAAGCAAGCATCACTTGAATTTGCAGATGATAACGAAGGTAATTCGATTGCTATTCGTGTTTTTGTAATATCGAAATGCTGGCAAAGATAATAATTTACAAAGAAATAAATCGCAACAGGTTGCTCCAATGTACAATGGAGGCAATTCTCAACGAAAAAATAGACAAAGTGATCCAACATCTGATTCTTCACAAGGCTTTTCTCATAAGCAACCTCATAACTCTCATAAAGTAGACAACACATTGAAGCTGTATTTTTTCAGTATCATTATTAGAACCAGAAATATGGAAATAAAGCGATGAAAAGCGAGTTTGTTGAAAAGAATAAAGCAAATACTCCTTTAAACGGGGAAACAGAGGGCGAACAGGATAAAAGAACACCGTTGCCGAAAGAAGATCGCCAATCGAAATCAGAAGTGCCGAATGACTTTGGAGCCTCTGACCAAAATGGAGGCCACGTCGGGAGAAATGGGCTGATTCCTACTAATAATAAAGAGGGTGTTGAACAGCGGCCGAGCATTGAAACGTATCAACAAAGCAATAGCAATGGCAGGAATAAAGGTAATAAAGGAGGATATGCAGGCCAACAAGAAAGCGGCAATCAGCATCATGAAAAGAAATCGAAAAAGGGAACACAGCATCAAAATAAACAAAACATGCAAAATCAAAATTGGAATAAAACGTCAAGTTCTCAAATTCTTGAGGGAGGTGGTCAAGCCACTGCAAATGCTCAGGAAAATAAGTCATGGAATAACTATAATAAAAAATCTAATACAAGTGCCTCGTTAGGTAATATCGACGAGCCTCCATTTCTTTCAAAAAAGAATAGCAAAAACTCTCCGCATAAACAAAACTTGAAACACTCACAAAATCCCAATCAAGGCTTATTAGATAATGCAAGCGCTCAGGTTTATCAAAGTGGAACTAATCAAGTGAATTTCAAGGGAGACAATCAAAATTTTGACGTCTCTATGCTGCAGCCAATTGAGAATCAGAAATCTTCAAACCCGAAATCTCCGAATGCGAAAAACTTCAATGACCAGCTACCGAATACGAATAATGGAGGGCCAGTGTTGATGAACAGACCAAGTGGCGGTAAATCGAACCAAGTGCTGGATCCTAAGTTTACGCCTGAGCAGTCTTTCCCGTTTCAAATACAACCACAGATACAACCACAGATGCAACCACAGATGCAACCACAGATGCAACCACAAATGCAGCCAATTCAATTGCAAGGACATCCAAACCAGTTCCAGGGACAAATGTTACATTTTCAGGGTCAACAGATGCAATTTCAAGGCCCGAATGTACAATTTCAGGGGCAGAATATGCAATTTCAAGGCCAGCAATTTCCTGGCCAATATAACCAGATGCAGGGACAGTTCGGGATGCAAGGACAATTTGCCTATCCTCAGGACCAAAGGAACATGGCCCAAAATAATTTCTTTCAAATACTAAGCAACCAACCTAACATGCAATTTGGCTATGGCAATCAGCAATTTAACCCAATGATTCAGATGAAAGGGATGTCTGACCAAGGAAGCCGAAAATATCATATTGACTTGAGAAACTCCTTAGAGAAAGAGAAACTCAAATCCACCGCTGAGGTATGAATCATCAGATGACAAGATCTAATTGTTAAAAGGGAGAATCTTTGAATATGAAAGTTGCGGCGTCGAATCAGAAGAAAGCTCAGTTCGAGAAGCAAGAAGCTGAATTAGTAAGCCTCTACCTCAGGTCATGTCATTCAATTGATTTTTTTTTTTGCGTAGACGAGATTGCTGGAAGAGACAAGTGAAGCAACAAACCAACTTATTAAAAAAGATCAGCAGCTCCTTGTACATAAACTAGCTTTTGCTGCATTAATCATAATCGTGTATAGGATAAATTAAAAGAAGCTCAGGCAAAGATCCAAGAGATGGAAAGAGCAATCTCTAACTTGGAGCAAGGGCTAATCGAAGACCCTTCTCGTCCCAATAAATCTCTCCCGGCTACTCCTGGTAAACTCGCAAGGCCTGAATCACAGGTTCTAACAGAATAACTGATTATCCATAGTGAGCGCGATGTCCAATACATTGAGTTACTTGACTTCAAACATACGAGATGCCAGACTTCATGATTGGCAAATCGAGCCCACACTCCATCAGAATCTGTACGAGAAACTAAGTGAAGATATATTAGCCTACGAGAAATGGGTTGACCAAGCCAATCAAAAAGAAGCAGCGACTGTCTCCGAGCTGCTCTCGCTGATCAAACAGTCTATGAGCGAGATTTACCCCAACTCAGAGGTATTATCCGAAAATCATTCTACCAATAATAATCCGTCTTGCTTAGTGCTTGGTTTACGGCTCGTATGCCACTGGGATGAATCTGCCCTGGAGCGACATCGATGTTGCTATCAAACTCCCAATCAACATATTGCCGACGATCTTCCTAGAGCAGACTGAGCAATATTTCAAAGTAATGAACACTTTCGACTGTAGCTATAATGTTCTTCCATAGAAAAAAGACTGGGTTGAAGAAGTGAAGCGAAGATCCCATTCAAAACTCAAGCTGATGGCGAAAAAAAGCTATTTGGGCAAGGTTTTTGAGATAAGCCTCCTAGAGAACCGATATTCGCGCATAAATACTGTTGATTTGATAAAAGAATATTTAAACTGCTACCCAATGCTGCGGCCTTTGAATTTTGTGTTAAAACGATTCATTGCAGTTCAAAATCTGAATGTGGGGCAATCAGTTCAAGTAATATATTCATTCCTCATGCCTATGTTGTTAATGGTTCTGTTTTAGGGTGGAATCGGCTCTTATCCACTGTGTTTGATGATTGTGTACTTCCTACAGACGAGGTATAAGGAGCCGCTTAATGTGGGCGAGGCGTTGCTGGATTTCTTTCATCTCTATGGCTGCCAATACGACTATTTACATCGCAAATTCGTCGGACCGGCTCGGCCTCCGAAAAATCAAGAGAGCGGAAAAAACTTCCTACTGCCGAACCAAAACATTGAGTCTCAGAACGGCTATCATCTCATCATTCAGGACCCGCTGAATATCAATTATGACGCTGGTAGTAAAATAACCCGTGTCTTGGAAATTAAAGTAATTATCTCCCCTATTAATTCGCCTCTAATCCTTTTTTAGAACGCGTTTGCCTCGGCATATATTGCAGCACAATTCCCCTGTATATGTGACTTCCATAAAGCCTACTTCGATCTCAACACGTTTGCATTCGATCGGACTGTACACAGTAAAGCTTGCACAAGCATTCTGCAGAGGATATTCGGAGTGAACGTACCGCTCACCCGCCCTTCTCTACTCGGTCAGAAATAAATAAACACTTCCGTGAGAATAGCCTTCTCCATCAGTCAAAATAATAAAATGCTTGGAAACTCAGGGGAGGGAAATAAATGGGCTGATCGAAGCAATCATTTTCTCTTCATCAAGCCAATAGCAACATGCACTACTGAGAGTGAAACATAATCATCAGGACGCAATGGAGGGGAGGCTATGTACTTTAGAGAAATAATAGAGAGATTAACATTTTGCTTGGCTCCTAAGCTAAGTTTAGGGTGGAGAGGACTTGCATCAATTTTGCTTTACATTTGGTAGGGCTATTTATTTATGATGTAAATTCTGCATGTTTAAAGCGTCTTAATTAACAAACAGTGAGTGTTCATAATAAATTTGGGTTTGACTGACTGATACCTTGATAATTGTTCCTCACATTTCAAATCACACGATGTGCATTCATAACTTTTTTCTCAAGGCAGCTACTGCCAAGAGGAATTATTTAATATCATTGAATATTCATTAGTGACCGTATTGCGAAAAAAAAATAAAATCACAAGACTTATCAGAAATCGAGCAGGACGGATCGGACCGAACCTGATTGCTGGCTACTCTATGGAACTATAAGAATGAAACTCAAAACTATAGTATAGAGTGGAATAATAATCCAACTTCGAGCAAAATTTCTTAAAAGTCGTGGAAAAGATGGTCAAGGTCTCTTGGAATTTCTTTCGCAGGCTCCTTCGAATCAGGATACTTTTCGAAGCAAGAGCAGTCGTCCTCACTCGCCAACATTGGAACCCATGGCGCTGGGATCTCTCGCCTATATATTTCGTCAAAATCGACTCCTTTGAACCATCTATGGCGCTTAATAGCTTCTCCGTTCTAAATTTCAAACATAGCGATATAAGAAGGCTGCTATCATCTATAATAATAATTTACATCCATCACGCCAAGTCTAAGAGAGATATCTGGATTCAGAAGTTTCCTGATGATATCTTTGCTTTTTACGTCAAAGAATCTCGGGAACTCAATTACACCGTTTATGATCTTGCGATAGATGCCAATAGGCTCGTTGTCATAGAAAGGTGGATAACTAATTTCCAAAAAAAAAAAATCCATTAGAAATCTCGAAACATCAACTGCTTACCCAGAGAGCATTTCGAAAATCAAGATTCCAAGCGCCCACCAGTCCACAGACTTTCCATAGCCCACTTTCGCTCCTTTAATAATTTCCGGCGCGAGGTATTCTGGTGTTCCGCAGAGAGTCAAGGTTCGGTTGCTTTGGTCCAATTGTTTCGCGAATCCGAAATCTGTGATTTTGATATGTCCGTTTTTATCGATCAGCAGATTCTCTGGCTTCAAATCTCTGTACACGACGTTCCTTTGATGCAGGTACTGAATAGCGAGGAAAATCTCACAGGCATAGAACAAAGCAACGTCATTGGAGAACCTCCCGTCTTTCCTCAGTCTGCTGAAGAGTTCTCCTCCGCTGATATACTCGAAAAGCATGTAAACGTAGCGTTGGTCTTGGAAAGAAGCAACTCTAATCACATGCAGCTTTAGACTCAAAATCTCAAGCGTTTTTCTTACAATTTCACCAGGAAGGGATGGTTGATCTCCTCGAGTATACTGCGCTCTGATTTGATGTGCTCGACTTGATTCAACCGAATAATTTCGGTCTTTTTCAACATTTTCAAGGCGTAGACTGTCTGGTTTGGATCGTCTTTGAGTTTCGCAATACGCACGCGTCCAAAAGTACCAGTACCTATTCATTAACCTCGTCAAATTAGCATTGGAAATTCAAATTACCCAGTGTTGTTGAAATATCGAAGTCGCTAATCCTCAGGCGTTGTTTACTTTCGATCAGATGATTCGCGCCACCACCTGAAGACTTTTGGCCATTCTGGCGTTTAGTATCGCGGCCTTCTTCTGAGTTATCGTCGCCGTTGAGCTCTCTTTGTAGCTTCGCGAGCTTCTTCTGGAGAATTTGAAGGTCACTGGGTTTCATTTAGTTTTGAATGACAAATTAATTTTTTTGACAGAGTTTGATAACTGAAATTGGACGCTGCTTAAGTTTGAGGCCTTTTTATCGGTAATTTATAAATTTAGTTCTGTTAACAATTGCACTGGAGTGCAAATTAAAGGAAAACACTCAATCACACTAGTAACTCAACGCTCTGCAAAGAAAAATTTCAAATCAGATGAGCAAACAAGTAACCATTTTTTCTTATCAGATTCTCAAGCTATACTTCTTTAAGGGACTTAAGATCGATCTAAAGCTGCCTTTTGACAGGAAGGTGGACCTCCCCAAAAAGGAAAGCTCGATCCTTTCGAAAAAAACCGACAATGAAGAAACGAAGAAAGATTTTTCTAGCTCAACGGAAGACTCGAAAAGTACAACGACGTTCGAAGGTCTTGAGACATTGGAGAGTCTCATCTCATCAGAGCTTGCTGAAAGCAGTGGTATGGCGCTCTTGTGAGTTGCCGTTGCTTAAATTGAAAATATTATAGACAAGTTTTTGAATTTGCTCGTTCAAACAAACGATCGGGCTATCTCGGGAATGACGAAAGAGAACGCAAAGGACGCGCTGGTCATTTTAGAAAAGATTGAAAGAGTGCTCGAGGTAATCGGATGAGTGTTTACTGAGTCTAAGGTGATTTTAAATAGTTTGCTGCGAGTACGGGGAAGACATTAGACAGGAATCTTGTGATTGTTGTGCTTTATAACATAGCAAGCGCTTATCAATGGTAAATGTGAAAATACATCCTTTTGTTTATTGTGGTTTAGCAATTGGAGCCTTGAAAAATGCTCGAGGTATATAGACGGCGTGATATTTAACTTGCAAGACAGCTCAAACAACGAGCCAGCGTCACTAGAAGCGCTTATCGCGCAGCAAGCACCAAAAGAGCAGATACAGAGCATGAAATCTATTCGGCTAAGAAAGCAGCATTTTTTGCTGAAAGTGTACCTGCAACACTGTGCAGTCCTTTCTCAGCTTTCAAAGTACTGCCGTCTATCGTTCATTAGCTCACTCTGAAAAAACTCATAGACATGAACAGGCGCTTGTGCTGATAAAAAAGGCAGCGAAGCTGTTAAACATGATAGTCGAGGAGGTATATGACGAATGTCTGCAGATGAAGACCAGTATGGATGTTGAAATGATGAAATTGTCGAAGGCGCCTAACGCGAATAAGCTGACTGGGGACGAGTATTTTTCGATCAGCGTCAATGACGCTGTGTTCCGAGAGGAAATTCACTATAACCGAGTGTTGCTGGACGCGGCGATACCTTTCCTCAGCGAATTTCTGAAGACCGTTGGAAACTTCAGCCTTGATAACCCGGGTGAGAGCTATAATAGCACGAAGAGAGCCATTTATAACTGGAAGAACAACCCAGAAAATAACGAAAAACACCTGCGGAAAGAATTTCAGAAGGACGCCTCTGTCACGCCGGCAATGAACGAGAACCGATCGCTGTTGGGAGTCCAGCAAACGAATGATTGGCTTGAGGATTTCAATATTGGCAGCATAATGCATATGAAACCACTAAAATATAAGGACTATGCGAAAAAGCGTGAGTTTATCAAAGAAATAACGAAAGAATCCCTCCAAGAGCATGTAAGCCAAGTTTGATTTGCCGTGAATAGCTAATTCTATTTGTCAGGTGATATATATGAGTCTCATACTCTTTACGACAGCTACTGAAATGAGATTCATTGAGATGGCCCAGTCTGGTGAAACTAAGAAGAATCCTGTGAACCAGAAAGTGGCTGCTCAACTCCCTTCCGAAGGATTTAAAAAATCGTAAGCAATTTCTGAAAAAAAACCGCTCTTCTTACTCTATTTAATTAACACAGAGAAGCCTATCACCTAAAAGCCATCGAACTTGTTTGCAAATACATCAACGGACCTTGTCCTTATGTAAATCACCTGATTTCAAGCTACCATAAGCATTACAAACAAAATCTTGACACAATAGTAAAAAAAAATCTAATTAACAGTCTTACTCAACGCTTTAATTACCAGCTAGAGGAATCCTTTGTATCGGTCAGTGATACAAAGTCAATCACTCGCGAAGTTTTCGACGCTGACGACAAGAGCCTCAGTAACCAGCTTGACGAGCTCTTTGCTCGTAAGAGCATGTGTGAAGAGCGCGCAGACACTATTGTCGAGCCTACCAGCTGCAAGTCCAACACCGAGAAAAAAGATCGCGTCAATTTCCGCAACTTCGAAATCAAAAATGGCAATCAACCTCAGAACACCCAACTCCATTTTGTCTCTGAGTCCCAAAAAGTGGTATCGTCGTCTGCATGTAAACCTACAGAGAAGACAAAATTAGGCAATCAGGAAGAAGACCCTTTCGATCAGATGACTCCAAGGTAATTTTTCCCTGCCATTACTCTAAATTTATATCTTTATCCAAGGGATGGAAGAGCGGAAGAGGCCGTTAAGAAAGACAATCCCTCAACGTCGCCGAGGTACTATGTGAAAAAAGAGTTCAGCACGCCGGTTTTAGGCAACAGCAGCAAGAAAATCAAATCAGAGGCGAATAAATCCGAGCGCGTTTCAACTTCAGAAACTGGCTCTTTGAATCCAGGCTATGTTTCTGAAAGACTCTTCCGTCCGAATCAGCTGCTAACTGAAAGCCAGGACCTGCCTTCAAATGCTCTGAAGGAGTCCAGCGGTCTGAAAGCGATCAAAGTAGACAAGCAGACTCGTACTGTTCGAGGGCCTCAAACCTATAAGGATATATCGGCTCAAAACCGAGCCAAGAAGACTTCGCCACCTAATATTAATAATAAAAGCGCGACAAACTCACAGTCCATTGATAAGCCGGGAATAAACTTCTTTTTCTACAAAAACTTCAATAAATTCATCCAAAATCTCTATGTGCAAGACGAAAAACAATTAAAGCTCCAATCCCAAGAAGCGAAGGACCAGGAGAGGTTATTCGTGAGTAAGAAACTGGAAGCATCTGCTCGTTTGTTGGCCGCCTCAAAAGCCAAAGATGAGAAGAAAACTGCAAGCCAGCCGCTAAAAATCGAGGAGAGAAAAGCCATGACGCCGATAGGGAACTCCCAGGGAATCGCACTTTCTGGTTCTAAAAGCCAAAACAAGAAGACTACACAGATCATTAAGAACAGTAATATGCTCGCGGGAGAGTCTAAAAGGGTGGAATCCTCAGGTGGACTTCGTCGACAGCAGAACGAAATGACGAAATCCGTGAAAACTCTTCGCCCTGACATGGCAGACGGCCAGGAAAACTCGAACTATGCCTCGAGGATGGTAAAGTCTTCGAGTGTAAAGCAGATACCTATGTTAGAGTTCTCGAAATTGAGGCTCGATACCAGCAAAGAGAAAAAGCCGACGCAAAGCCCCAGGGCATGAGGCAAAGGTCTGAGAGATAACGATTCTTACCTCAATATGCTAAACATTTATAGAATAAACGAACCAACCTCTTGCAGGAATTTTTGGTTTTGCTAATTTTATTTTTTTGCATGATTTGTACAGTTAAAATGATCATTTTACTGTTTTCCAATATATTTCGACAGGAAATCAATAGGAAATAATTCTCAAAGCAATGAGCTTTCATAATTGTGAATACTTTTCAGAAAAACCCTGTGATAGAATTTTGTTGAATAGCAATTCAGAAGTTCTCTTTTTCTTATTCTACCAAGGGCATAAATAAGTTTTTTCTCATATATAACAAATCGTTCTCTTCATAATAAAACATATTATTGAAATCTGTAGGAGATCATAATGATATTCACGCAATGGAGGTAACCTGAACTAGACAAATAACTTTTCAAAGTAATTTCTTTTGTTGATTACAAGAGTAAATTAACAATGTATACTACAAGCAAATTAGTGGGGTCAGAGGAAGCTTTCTTCAAGCATTTTTATGGTTGAACGCTTCTTTAACGTATATTCAAACACTCCTTCATAATCCACTAAATTCATTCCGAAAAACAGCTTCTCGTTGTCCTCACTATCAGTAGTTAACCCAGAGATCTCTCCAAATCCGTCAATTCTCTGATAAGCATCGCAATTGTTCTCAAAGTCATAGATCGAGACAAAATCGATTCCTTCAGCGAACGCTAAATATTGTCCTCCAGCCAAAAATTTCACGTTGCTTGCACATGCAATTTCTGACTGTAGAATCTGAAGTTCTTTCTTATATTTTCTTATATCCCAGACTCTACATGTTAAGTCTTGGTTTCCTGTAGCTAGATACAGTCCGTTTGGATGCCAGTCGGAAGTAAAGCTATAATCTTCATGTCCATAGAGCTTGATTACGGTTTTATCAGCCCTTACATCGATGATCTCGACCTCGTTTTGGTCACTGCACACAGCGACTAAATTCGTGTCAGTTGGCGAGATACTACAGTTATTGACCGGATTCTCCAGCGTTTTTTCATAAAAAGGCTTTGTGAGATATTCCATCCGGTAGATTCGAATAAAGCAGTCGTTTGCTCCGGTTAATATGTGCAATTTCCCTTCTTCTTTATAGATGCTTATGAAATTGAGGATATGATTCTCGTTCGTAATTTTTTCGAAATGTCGTACCTTATTAGTCTTTAGATCATATATCGCCATTTCTCCATGCATTCCTGCTAACGCAGCATACCCATCAAGGTAGCTAAGAGACACTGGTTTGAAGCTTTCTGAAAATGTATAGTGTCTAATGTCGTGATCCAGCGAGGAAAATTTATAGAATCCGTCCATTTCAAGGTGGATGATGTCGTATTTCGATACCGCGACGATATTATATCGAAGCTGAAAATGGTTTACTGCTGGCACGAGGCCTCGGTAATATTTCGAGAAACTGTAGATTGCGTCGTTGGGAAGTTTTGCTCTGCGAGCATGCCTTGTTAAAGGTGCGAGGATGTTGCTCCTATAAGGCGTAAACGAGGAGTCTCGATGCAAGCGGTAGCCAGCTCTGCCTGTGTTTGGCATTATCATCTTCCATTCGATTCCTTGTCTGTCCATTCCAAGTAGTTTAGCTTCAACAGAATTTGTTGCTTCTGCGTCGATGATTTGAACTTTACGTGATGTGTCAAACACCTTAGAATCCATGGTCAAGTAACTCTGTTTGCAAAATTTCGGATGGTTATCTTTCTGATTTTTTAATGGAAAATCTTAAATGTATTTGAAAGTTGGACTCACAAATCAAATCTAGCCAAATAATAAGGAATAGGGTAGCCTAGTTTCCAGATTGAACCTAAATAGTAGCTTACTAAACTGAAGGGATTGGTTTTCTCAACGACGGTTATAGCATTGGTTGTTGAGCAGTTGTGCTCGTTTCTTGATAGCTTTTGGGCCTACTCGCTTATCATTCGCAGTCACAAGCAATGATTCTCCTGTAATTATTGAGTATCTGCAGCAAGACTCCAGCACAGCTGTTCCGAGCAGCCTTTCTGCAGGTGATTTCTATTATTCATTTATGGTGAAAAACGTCACTTCTCACACTCTCAATGATCTCACTATGGAAATCAAGCTTACCGTTGACATTCCTCAAATAAACAGCTCACAGCAAGTTTATGACGAAACCATCGGTACCTTAAAGCTCGGGTTTTATCTGCAATCCAATCAAAACCCCGTTCTATACACGATCAACAATTGCACTGGAGACGTGTGTTGGATAACAAATCCTTCGTTCTCGTTGTATGGGCTAGCGGGAGATGTGAAACCCGTCAGTATGACATACCAGTCCAACCGCTATGAGCTCACCACGTGGTTCCTTCTCCAATTCAGGAGCTGTGTCAAGGGAGAGATTTTCTATGCTGGAACTCAGACCTGCGAATATTGCGCTGAAAATTACTATGCTAGCAATGAGAGTTGTCTGCTATGTCCCAGCGGAGCATTTTGTAGCAAAGGAGTGATCCAAAAGGTTTATGAGGGTTATTGGAGGAACAGCACAGAGTCAAACGATGTTTATGAGTGCCCCTCGACGGATTCTGGGAGCTGCCTTGGAGAGAACCTTTGTTCCGACGGATATACTGGAGTTCTTTGCCGGCAATGTGACTATGAGAAAGGATTCTTGTCAGGGACAGGGGACGGCTACAATTGTAAAGAATGTCCCTCTTATGCGGCACTTGTTGTGCGAGCAATTCCGTATTTCCTGGTCACGCTGGGAATCTAAGCTTTCTCGTTTTATGCCTACGCGAAAGAGAACAAAAGGCTTTATCCCAAAAAAACTGAAACTGGTCCTTACATCCGTCTCATCACTCATTTTACGCAGTTGATTTCTGTCATTGCCTCTCTCGATCTAGGCATCTACGGTTACTTCAGTGCGACAGACTCAGCAGGATCTCAATACAGGCTAATTTTCTACTCTCTTGACTGTTTGATCCTTAAATCAGGCCGAGCCGTCGAAGATATTCCAAAAATAAAAGTACTAATCGTTCTATTCTCTCCTGCCGCCAAACTCCTCATTGTTGCCGCAGTAATCCTCGTTATGAAGCTTATCAATTATCTGAGGAGAAAAAACAAAGAAGGAGTTTTCAGACGATACATGCTACTTGTGGCTGTAGGTTTGCTTCTATCTGAGCAGCCAAACATCGTAGGAACTCTGGCTGATTATCTCTCCTGTGAGTCATTGGATACATTCAGCGAGAATAGATGGCTTCAGTCCAATCGGAGCGTTATGTGCTACACTGATAATTACAACTATTTCAGAAACGTAGCCGTGATCCCTGGTATGGTGTTTTTCGTTGTACTCCTGCCATTAATCTTTTTCCTCGTTCTCTTACGCTTCCGAGCCTCCCTCCAGCAGTCAAAGACAATAATTTTAGGAATAGGAACGCTATATCGGGATTACACCATCAGGAGGTTTTACTGGGGGTTGATTATTATTCTCCTCAAATCTTTGATATACATTATTAATTCAGTCTTTACCTTCAACTCGACTCTTCAAGGGTTGACGCTGATGGGAGTGTTTGTTGGGTATTTATTATTTTTGAAGAGAAGGGATCCGTATAGACAGGAAGGTATTCAGAAAGTGGAGATAGTGACGATGAAAATTTACATTTGGGTAATCTTCCTAGTGCTCTACATGCTGAAAACGTCGATATGGGTTCAGGTGATCTGCCTAATAGGAATCGCAGTACTCGTGTGTGGAATGATATTGTACCTCGCATACAAAATATTGCCGCCTTATTTGAGCATACTACAAAACATTATCGAAGAAGTTAAAATCTTTGTAGAAAAATGGCGGATGAACAGGAACAAGAGCAAGGGCCAGTCTGAGCCATTACCCACAGAAAACATCAAAGTTGAGGCACTTTCCCAAAACGGAGAATCCTCTCCAAATGATGGAACGCCTAGTCGTGTGTCATTCCTCAATAACCTTGCGATGTAGGCGGCTGAGTATTCCCCGTCAATGAAAAACCTTGCGAATGAGAATCAGAGAGGCATAACTGAGCAAGAAATCGAGTTAGTTGTTGAGAGGAAAGCTTCCCGCCAGAAGAGTAAGCTTGCCTCGAGGATTGTGATCGAAGAAAATGTTAACTTAGAAGAAATTGAATATAAAAATTAACAAGATTGAAACAATTTGCGGTTTGGTCCTTTTATTTCAAGGTAAAATGCTTATTTGATGAAATGTTTTTCTTTTCTGTTCTTTCCATATATAAATAATTTTCTCAAATGAAAGGCTTTTTATTACCATATAAAAAAGAAAGATTCCCACAAATGATACTATACAAAAGCTAACTAGCTTATTTTGTATAAAAAATAATAGATGTTTGTCTGTATCTCTCTCAGACGATATATACACTAATGGTATATACAATCGCAAAGCTGACGAGTTCTTTTAAGGAGTATGCAGATATATCTTCGGTTTGGTATATTTATCTAACAGGCTCTTCAGCTTAGCAACATCGACTGGCTTGGGCACGCAATCGTCGAATCCGAACGTATCACATAACGCTCTCTCATCCTGATGGATGTAAGCCGTACAAGCTATCACTGGGATCAGAGGGATTTGGTCATCCATCATCAGTTTCTTAAGTATTTTAACACATGTATAGCCATCCATAACTGGCATATTACAGTCCAATATAACTATTTTCGCTCCTTTGCAGTCTCTGCACGTGTTTCCTTTGAGATACAGCGATTCGAGGTAATTTACAACTTCTTTGCCATTGTAAGCGTTGAATGTGTCATAGCCCAACTTTTTGATCATTGTCGCAAGCGACAGCACATTAAATGGGTCATCGTCTGCGATAATCACCTCAGGATGTTTACATCTATGTGTGCTGATAGGAATCTCAGTTAAGAGACCCCTATCGCTTGAAGGAGGCAAGCAATGCTCAGTATTTCTACGGTTGCTCAGCAGCACAGAGAACCGCTCTAGCTTGCTCTTAAAATCAAAGATAATCGGACACGCTGGAGTGTCCTGAAAGATATCGCGATCTCCAGCGGAGGTCATTATTGTCTCATAGCTTGGTTTCACCTGTTGACTCAAGTTTAGCTGGTTGCTTTTCTCAACAGTCAGGATCAATTGGTTGCTTCTTTCGAGGGTTAAGTTCCCGGAGGGGGTAGGCTTGTTCGCCGGATCGAAATTTTTAACGGAGAAGATAAAAGTTGACCCACCATCCTTCTCGGAATAGAAAGTCAGGCCTTTCCCAAGACGTGCCGCTAGCTGATGACTCACGAACAACCCTAGACCAGCACCACTGGAACTCGAAGTCACTTTCCTCTCGAAATTGCCCTTTTTGAGATGATCACGTAGTTTATGCTGCGCCACTTCACTCATGCCAGTTCCGGTGTCTCGAACCTTAATTTTTATAAACCTCGGTTTGTTGGGATCCTCCTTTACAATGATATGGATCGACCCTTCCTGCGTAAACTTAATGGAGTTACTCAGCAGGTTGGAGAGGACTTGAAACAGTCGCTTCTTATCCGAGCGGATAATGGACGAAGGGAGTTTGCTCACCTTGGCCCTGAGCTGAATATTTTTGGCATGGGCTTGAACATCATAGATAGCCTGAAGTTCCTTTAATAGGTCATAGATATCAAAGTAATCTAAATTCAAAGCGAACTTTTTCGTATTCAAAAGACAGTAGTCCAATATATCGCTGAGGATCAGCTCAAGTCTTTTATGGTTTGTTAATGAATCAGTGAGATAGCTCTTGACTTCAGAAGGGAGCTCCGCACTCATCAGTGAATTCGATATCATTAACATGCTGCTGTTCAGAGGGGTTTTCAGCTCATGAGAAACTGTGGAGAGCAAGTTATCCTTGAATTCATTAACCTCATTTAACTTCGCGATGAGCTCTCGATCGGTCGTGTCTGTAAAGAGCGCAATGATGACGTCCTTTCCCTCCAGACAAGACTTTGCTACCTTTATCTCGAGGGTTTTATTCCTCATCTTCGAGTCAAACGTGAAAAAATGGGTTGACTTGAAAGCATTTAGACTCGAATTCTCTCTCGCGGTAGACTCGCCGGTGACGTAATTGATAAGACTTCTGAAAGACCGAAGCGTTTTATCTCTCTTGTTAGTCTGGATCGAGTCGGGGCTGTCTACACGGTCGAAGTACTCTGAGCCTTTTGAAGCAGCCTAACAAATCAGGTTTCATAAACTGAGAAAAGTTCAACAAATTTTACATGCTCGAGAGGTGTGTCTAAATATCCTGATAGCTGACGCGGAGTCCTGTCTCTGATTCTATCCCGACGGAGTGAGACCTGGTTCATTACTTGGTCAAGAATTCCGATCTTTTCGCTTTCAGACGACTCGCCAAAGAGTTCTTTGAAAGCGACATTGTCGAATTTGATATTGTATTCTGGATCGATTATCGCTGCGCCTTGCGGCAAACAATCAAAAATTTGTTTCCAAATCTTCTCCTTTTGATTCCAATCATCATGCTCCAAGAAGAGCAGCCTCTTCGACCTTGCCATCAGATAACACATGAGAACAACAAATGCCATTGAGCTCCCAAAACCAAAGAGTACTCGCAGTCGGAACCAACCAGCAACAAAACCGAATTGATCATAGTTGAACACGAGGATGAAAACTGCTTGCAACAGTTTAAATAGCGTCCTCAAAGACCCTTCATGAGTGATAAAAATATAGGTTTGCTGTAGCGAAAGCGTCATTAATAACATCATGAACCGCTCTGAATTGTTTGAATACATTGAATATTGACAGATGCTCAACGCAGATGAAGTCACAGCGAGTGCAAAGAGCGTGACTTTAAACGCGAATACTGCTTTAACGTGAGCTACATCGAGTAGCCGAAGAGAAATCCCGAGTGCAAATAGGGCGGTGGCTGTCAAAACGATATTTGCTATGTAGAATGGCCTTGAAGCTTCATTTTCGATGGATAGAGTGAACTCCAAGATGTTTTGCAGGCAGGTTGAGATACAATAGAAGACAAGCCATTTCAAGCATACGCTTTTGTATTTCAGAAACTGCTCTGATTCATATTGGAAATATTTAGCCTGCAAATTTGACTCTTTGAAGCCTAGGAACCATGTAAGTCTTGCAGATGACATGCAGAAATTGTCCCTGATTGCGTTCAGAAAATATTTTTTAAATATTCTTTATTGCTAACCTTTTCTGATAAATAGCAATTAATGCTACTTAAGATTTTGTGAGTTCAGACACTTAGACCATCGAAATTTTTGCTTTCTGAATCCGCAATCTGCAGTACAGAGAACTTCTAAATTGCTAGCTTACCAAAAACCTTAGTGTTTCCGGTCAAGTTCATGAGGATACCACGTATTCCAGTCATTAAATTTTAATATAGTTCTTTCGGACGATCTTAAAATATTTTTTAATTAGGAAAAGTAGTAGTAGAAGCTAGATGCATCTATCTGCTTCTTATGTATGCCCGAATGAACCAAGCAAACGATTCCTGATAAATTCCTTTGTTTTGAGGCTTCGCTGCTAATGTTAATCCTGATTGATTTTATTTGCATGCGTTTGTGTAAATGGCCACCTAAGGTGCATTTCTTTTCACGGCTTCTTCAGATCTGCTCAGCTTGGTTTGCAGACCTTTCAAACATCAGCTCGATTAATGCAAAGAAATTTCATAGTGTTTACAATATCTTAATTTTCGCAAAGGAATCACTCGTCCAAAAAAAATTTCAGTAAAATAGCATTTATATATCCGCAAATTAAAAAAAAGCTACGATCCCTTTTTGAAAGTTCTGAAATAAGCAGTATCAAATTCCAAATGGAATTTACTCAATATTAACGAAGTCAAAATCTCAATTTCAAATCTCTTACACGACGTAGTGTCTACTAATGAGTCTCACTCAATTCCAACTTCTTGACTTAAGACTGCTTCGATCTAATCGAAATCGGAAGGCATTGTTCACAAGCTGCAGAAAGTATTTTTCTGTGACAGAAGTAGTTAGGAGAAAGAATTCATAAATTGTATTGCTTTGGGGTCATAGAATGATAAACATACCTATCCTGCTGACTTCATGTATTTAATAAATCGAAATATTTATTATGTACTTCCTTATAGCTAAGGCTTTCTTAATCTAATAACACTAATAGTATTATCCGCAGAGCAAGTTGTGATAACATCTTTCTTCCAATCCAGTCCTTCAATGCTTCCTAAATGTATTTGGTTCGCAAAAACAAACGCTCTCTGCACCAAGTCATAAATGAACAAGTAGCCGTTTTGTGCGCCAATGGCGACTCTATGCCCGTCCTATATCCCCAAACCTCAACTCAGTGTCATATAAACGATTTTTACCTGTTCCAAGGCCAGGTAGGTCAGCGTATGCCATTGTCTTGTAAATTTGGTAGTGTAGTCTTCGTACAAGAATTTGAACCCTGCCTTCGGGTCGTAGACTCGAATATGATGATCGTCTGAACAGGAGATAAATATCTCACCCAGCGTTTCATTCATGACCTAAAGATGTCAAAATAAGCGTGGTAACAACGGAACTGCTACCTTCCAGTCGACGCTGGTAACTGCTAAAGTATGGCCTGTGAGTGTATGAAGTCGATCAGCCTTCGGGTCCTTTGCATCAGCCCCTTCGGTTTTATAAAATTCACTTGTGTTCCACACTCGGCAAGACTGGTCTTCGCTGGCTGTCACGAGTTCCTCCTTTGTATTAGGGGACAATGTCACCGACCATATCTCCGAATAATGCTCTATTTCCCATTGAAATAACTCAATAAAAAGTAGCTTCTTACTAAGTGATCCGAATTTGAGATCTTCATTGTCAGTCTGAGCTGCATGAGCGAGGAACTTTCCTGCGCTTTGGAGCACGCCGTCGTTATCTTTAAAAACATAAAAGAATCCTTCTCCTGTGCCAACTAGTAAATAACTCTCAGAGAGCCCTTTTTCGCTTTTGTAGGCTGTATATGATTGATTATTAAGCGATTAGTGATATATTAATAACCATTTACTTTTGATTTTCATGTTCATCACGCTGCCTTGCACTTGGATCACAGGCTCAGGCTCTGCTTCAGGGTTTTCGAAATACCAGCGGTAGATCTGTCCCGAAAGTCCTCCGATTATTATGGATTTGTCTTCAGTATCCCACACCAATGTACGACTGTTATCCATCTATTTAACTTCTGAATAATCACCAACGAAAATTATTATTACCACAAGGGCTCTATAAAGAGGCTCGTTGCTATCAAGTGATGATTCCGTACTGAATATCATGAGATTTCCGCCGAAGTCGCCTCCTGCAACCATCTTGGCGCTCTATGTATTACGCATCACGCGTTATTATTAACAAAAATAAGCACGAAGAGTTATTGTTACATGAGACAACGCGAGTCCGCAGCAGGTGATCCCGAACAATGATACATCTTTGACATTTCTTTCTTTGAAATTAAGCAAGAAGTTCCCTTCTTGATTGCAAGTCACAGCCGTCTCGTACTTATTTATCCAATTAAACGAATGATTAGTTGGATCTAATCCAGCTGTATCCAACTTAAACGAGCGGAAATTCGGGTCATCCGCTTTATTCACATAGTTCTTGTAATCAATAGGACTAACTCCAGGAAGGTTGAGACCCTTTTCGGTTTTTATTTCGAAGAGATAGTTTGCAGCAGGACAGAAAAACATTCTATATCCATCGAATGTCGAGGCAACAATGCCACCTGCCCCAGCGATATTGATGTGATAGAGAATCTCGAGCGTCTTTGAATTCAGAATGACAATCTGTCTGTTGAGGTAAACCAATCCAACGCGATCTTTCGAATTCGACGTCCCGTTAATCATATCAGAAACTATCCCACCGGCTACAGCGTCACAGGTCTCCTTCTTCGTTTCTAAGCTGAAGTTGTGGTATGTGTATTCAACTTTATATGCCTTTCGCTCTTGAGGTCCTTTGCAGGTGGCGGGATCGACCATCAAGTCCTCTAGTTTGACCCCTGGCTCAGGTATCTTTTTTTCTTTAACAATAAACATAGTGCCGTTGTCAGTGAGCGCAGGGTATTGGTAAGAGCCTTCTAAACTAAAGACGAGTTCGATGCCTTTCTTTGGGCCGTCCTTTTTGAAGCATCTAATATCGTAGACTTCTGTTAAGCCTTCCTTGCCGTATTCATCAGCGCATATCGCGAGGAAATCTTCATTCAGAGCTCCAGCATTACATTGTTTCCCTTTTCCGTTTATTCTGTCGACGACCTTCAGCGTTTTCTTATCGAAGAAAACGATGCTTGCGTTGTCACAGATTGCAGCTATAACGGAAGAGTTCTCGAAGAGGCAAGAAATGCTGCTTTGGCATTCTTTAATGGTTTGAAGTCTGGTGAATGATTTGGTGTCCCAAAGCACGATATTAGTTCCAATGGGAACTAATAATTTATCTCCGTCGTAGATTAGCGTGGAGCAGTATCTGGCGGTATTGACTCCGAAGTAATGGGCATCAATGAGCTCTTGACGAACTGTTGCAGGTTCCATTTTGGGGGTAGTAGTGTCTTGTTGATTGTTTGTTTTAGCGTAAATTTGTCAGATATTAAAAATAATTTGATATGTTGAGTCTAAATAATCAGCCGTAAAGTCGTAAGAAGCATCTGGCCGGAATTAGACGTATGCAATAATTCACTTTTTGTTGATTCAATAAGTTGATAATTAACTGATAATGTAATTGTACGACAGATTGGACAGCCGTTTCAGCTTGATGTACATAGCACTGAGACAAAAAAAAAAACAACCTTCATATGGCTTTCAAATCTCCTCAAAATCTGATTTGTAACAAAGAACATTTAATCAATAAGTCTGTGAATGATAATTTTCAATAGCTCCGTTGCAGTTTTGCCTGCCAGAGCTTTTAAATAACGATGCTGTATCTAGTGGCTTGTAGGACTAGGAAACAAAAAAAGAACCTCTTTTAGTTTTCGACGCTGTATCAACTAACTGTTCATTTATCTAAGAAGTGAATCTAATTGTTTATTATATCCTTTATTTTTCGAATTTTTTCATTTGTTTTCTCATGTCAAAAAAACCTGCGTATCGAGGAGGACATCGCAAAGGCAAAGATGACTTGAAGTTTGCAGACCAAAACAAACTGCTTCGACAGGGCCTCGAATTGGATGAAAAGGAGCTCGAGGAGAGGAAAAAACTTGACGCAAACTATCGTGATCGTGCTGCAGAGCGTCGCGCGGGGCTAATCGAAGGCGAGGAGGAAGCCGCGTTCATCAGTGATATGCAAACAGGAGCCAAAATTTTTACCAAAGGTCTCGATTTCGGGCTTTTGGAGAAAGAACTTCAAGCCGAAGAAGGCGAGAGCATCCCAAAAAAACCTCCAGTTAATAAGCCTTTAGGCAATTTAATGCTGCCAGAGCACCTCCAAGCCAAACTCATCCAGGCCTCAGAAACAATAAAGAAGCTAAATTCGAGCAATCCTGGAGACGTCATTACAAAAAAGCTTAAAAAGATGAATACAGCTACTATTAAAGATCCTATGGCCGTAAAATTGTATCAGTACTTGCTTGAGAGCGCCAAGGAGGAAGTAAAGCCAAGCACTTCTTCTATTTTTGATGGGAACACAGTGTATGAGTTCGACCTGAACCCGCAGTTCGGAAAACATTTACCCAAAATCGTGACTCGTCGAGGCAACAAAGATAGAATTGACACAGGAATGTTTGATTATGTGGATGATGACGTCATCTCTGCTTTAGAAGAGCTGCGGATTTATAAGGAAAACAACGGAGTGTTTCCACGGAAAAAAGAGGAACCAAAACCGGTTGCAAAAGCGCAAGCGTCTGATGATTCTGATGATGATGCGATTTTCAAGGATGTTGCAAAGGATTTCGATAAAAGCAAGCTTCCGAAGCTTGATATTGCAATAAATAAGGGAATACCCGCGCAGAATGGGGCAAAGGCTCAAGTTCCTGAAGAGAAGAAAATGGAAATTGAGACTGACAAACCGAAGGATCTCAAGGCTATTTTCAATGATCTTGAGAGCTCGATCATACCGGAAGAAGGTGATAACGCTGACGTTCTCAAGATGCTTAAAGGCCGAGAAGAGAAGAAAATCAAGACATTAGCTGACGTGGAAGATGATTCCTACATGGAGTGTTTCCAGGCAGCACCTCTTGATTTTGATACGATCAAGGCCATGAAACTCAAAGTTAAGGAAAAGAAAGAAGGCCAGCAGCAGCAAGGACATAAGAAAATGAAGGCGAAAGAGTTAGAAAGTCACTACCAGAAGGTCGCAAAGGCTATGGAGAAAAAGAAAGGTGAAAAAAAATAAACCTTGAGGATTTTGTAAAAGATGTATATCTTTTTTTTTTTCTTTGAGTAAAAGTCATTAATTGCCAATGTGCTCTGTTTTTATTATTACCAGAGTCTTATATTCTTTCAAAACATAAGTTAGACTGGTTGTTAACACATCTGATAATTTCAAATATCAAGAATGCTCTCTTGCTTGAGATTGCTTTGCTAGAAAAAAACAAAAAGCAAACCCTTGTCATGAGCACTAGACAGATAAATAGTTGCTGTTATACATGAATGGAATTGCCACTACAGGTCATCTAAGTTCAGATTTATTTCTTCCATTGATTAATCAACTGCCGTGTCATTAATTAGCGCCAATTTTCATGTTTTAAATTTCAAATGATAGACAGTGTTTGTTGCCAAAACCCTTGATTTTTTTAACCGCTTCGGAAATACTGACTATTCCAAAATTTCAAAGTCTAAATTTAGTTATTTCTAGAAAGGAGGAAGCTCGAATTTTCTCAAATATACGCAGTTTATCATGAAGGGTTGACTCTCAGGTATGAATCTAGTCATGTATATTGTATAGACCATGCTATTTACATAAATTATAAGTCGATATCTTAAACAGCTATCAAATTGAGAAGAAAATTCCTTTCAGGACGACCTTATCCTTTACTCCAGGACTCAATTACCATGTGTCTTCTCTGAGCTTCCCTCAGTAATTTAACAAGATATCGTTATTAGAATCTCTCGCCACGGATTCTTCTGGCGAGTGCCAAGTCCTTGGACATAATAGTGACTCTCTTAGCGTGGATGGCGCAGAGGTTAGTGTCTTCAAAGAGAGCAACAAGATAGGCTTCAGCGGCTTCTTGTAATGCGAGGACCGCGGATGATTGGAAACGAAGTTCCTTCTGGAACTCTTGGGCGATCTCTCTGACGAGTCTCTGGAAAGGAAGCTTGCGGATCAGAAGGTCGGTGGACTTCTGATACTTTCTAATTTCTCTCAAGGCGACGGTACCTGGTTTATATCTGTGAGGCTTCTTCACACCACCGGTAGCTGGTGCGCTCTTTCTGGCTGCCTTGGAGGCGAGCTGCTTTCTTGGCGCCTTGGCACCAGTGGACTTTCTTGCCGTTTGTTTGGTTCTTGCCATTTAAGCTGTGTGTTCTACGATTTTTTTCTCTGAATTAAATTATTTTATTATAATGCTGCTGGAGCAGCTGTCCTTAATAGGTGAGAGGCAGGCTCGTCGATAGAGTTTTGAATTAAACTGAATATAAGAGCGTTTAATTTTTTTCCAAAGCGATTTTCCAGCGGGCTAAAGAGAATTAATCAATTAATTAGAGCAGGTAGTGCCCGTGTCAGAAATATTGATATACAAAAAATTATTTATGATGAAACTTATATCTCTAGAGAATAAAGTGTTGATATTTTAAGGTACTTATCAAGAGGGTGTAGTCTCTTTCGAACTTCAGTCTGGTAGGTGGTTGTCTTGAGGAAGAAATAAGGCAGATGAATCATGATTCACAATTTGTAATATTTTTGAGAGAATATATGTTTTTTTTCTTAGTTTTCTGGTCAAATTTGAATCTCAAAGCATCGAATTCAATGAAAGAAGCACTTAAGTTGTTTTAACTGAGCGAGAGGATAAAAAAGCAATAGCAATGGAGATAGAGTTGGCCAAATAAAATGACTAAAACCAGAAATTTCGAAGCATTATGGGAAAGACGGTGCAAAAGAAAGCACCATTGAATTGAGTATGATGGATTAATTTCGAAATCGAAAGAGATCGCACCATGTTCTTCATGAGCTTCGGTTTCTATTATTTTGATTTATGATATTTGCTTGTGTCTCTTTTTTTTTTCTCATCAAGAATCTCCCTAATTCTTTACCAGAACATTATAGTCAGAGTACCATAAGTTGATCTGACAAACCAACTGAGTAGTATTTCTTGAGTATCAATTATCCATTTGGAAGATTTGATTTTAAGAAACAATCTCGTGATACTCCTATAAGTCAAGCTAACTCTCCAAAGTGGTCTTATGGATGTTTCTTGAACTAATATTCGATTGCTTTCTGCGCATAATTGAGTTATCTCATTAATAAGGAAATGGTTCGGCTTTCTCTTAATTTAGGTACCTTGAAAATAATAGTAGGCGCAACTCTGCGATTATGTCCAGGGAGTTTTCATATAACTGATTGTTTTGTTGTAGTGTTGCTTTATTTGTTATAGTTTGTACTTACACAAAATTGATATTGATATAAGAGCTGTGTAAGCAAGCACCTTATCATCAAAGAAGGCGTTGATTGAATCGAGTTCGCTCGAAATATTCCATTTGAATCAATGCAAATTCAAAATAATGAAGATCTTAGCAACTGATAATTCAGTGACAGTTATCTTCGGTTGGAAAATATCGTCAAATTCAGATAAATAATATATGAACCTTAGATTTTTGCTAATGGGATGGTTTCGGTACTCTTGTAGAGATAAAGTCCTTTCTAAGTATCCGAAAATGTTTTTGTAAGCATATCTCTTCATCTCTCATCAAAATATCTCCTGATGAGAAAATAACACAATTGTTAATTGTAATTTCGATACAAAATATTCAGGAGATGAATAATTGATGATTCTCTTTTGAATAATTGTAGAGCTCCTTCTCTGATGAAATTTGCAAGAACACAATCCAAAAAAAAACCTAAAGCACGATATCTTGCGAAAAGTTCTTAAAAAAAGTTTTGCTCGATTCTGAATATAATTACTAAAGGGCAAATCAAAAAGGGGCTTATCATCAGAATACGAGAAATCTGGTCTCAATAATGCAAACAGCAAAGCATGTAATATCTTTACATCCAGTTCTCCTGCATTAACGAAGAAAATAATAAAGCTGAATTACGAATATCAAAGAAGACTCCACCTTTATACCTTGAAGGAACAAAAAGGTGAATATCAAGTCCATTTAATCAAATCCCATGTAAATGGAATTCTCTTCAATCGCTCTATGAGATTTCACAGCGAGAAGCGCAGATAGCTGCTACGATCCTTTCTCATCAAAACACGTGACTTAACCGATTCCTAGAGGAGACGATAGAAGGTTATTGTTTTGCTGCGGAGCTCATTTTCAATACATATTGCTTACAGATTGAAACTTGTCTCTCGAATTTTGAACCGAACAACCGGTCTTTGCCCTTATTATAAGAACTCTAAAATTCGGATCCTATTTTTTCGCTTCTATAAGCAGCCGTTTTCCGTGGGTTGATAGTTTAATTACCACAGATACGGTCACTCTTTCATCTTAGGGAGGTCTTTCCATATGCTGCCTGAAAGAAATAGACCATACAAGGGGACATATTCTAGCTCGTTAGATCGCCGATGCTACGAATAGATCGATCTTTGAGAAGAATTTGCTCTGGGAGTTCCAAAATTCCAAAATCTTCTTTTTTAATAGCTGCCAGGATATTAATTCTCAAAACACAAAGAAACATTTAATAAATTCTTTATTAATTCGATTAGACAATCTAAAATTTTCATTTAATCTGAACCAGTTTGTTCTTATTGAGATTAATCGTAATTAATCAAATTTAAAATAGACAGGAGACAGATTTTGTCTCGATTAAATTCATTAGGAATCCCTGCGACAAAGTTATATTAGGAATGATGTATCCGATTTTAAGATACTTTCTGCAATATCTATCTATCAGCTAGATAATACATACGGACACCAGGTTTTCCTTTACTGAGAGAGTTTCAAATTGATTGCCGATGAATTTTAGCAAAATTCTAAATAATCTTTTTTCTCAACCTAAGAAACCCCTTCGGAAAGGTAAGCATAGGGACACGATTCAATTATCAGCTGGAATATGTGCTATAAAGACGTTTTACATGGTAGAGGAGTTTGTTAGGTAAGCCCGAAGAAAAATATAGGCCTTAACTCCTTTACTTCAACCAATTATAGATTTAATGTTTTATGACGATCTGTGAATTTAGAAAAATGTTCCCGATTTTAATGTTTTATAAATTACTGCTTTTGATTACTTCAAGTAATTCCTACTCACAAATTTTTTTATATAAATTAAGAAAAACGGAGAAGAATTCTCGAAAAAGAAAATGCTTAAAGGTCCCTTTGATGAGCTAAATCATGCTCTCAGGTTCAAAAGAGCTCCTCTCCAACAAGAGTACGACCAGGCTCTCCTCAAAAAGCGCATTATCTACAAAAAGGATGCTACTTTCCTAATTGTCATTCTCATTAGCTGCTGGACTATCAGCTCCATCGTCCAGTTATTTGCTCCAGCTCAGTGGGAATCTCACGAAGCAGATACAAATTTGAGCTTAGGAGCTATCGAACCTGTTATCTGCGTTCTCTCTGCAGTGTCAAATATCATAATCCTAAATAAGTACAGCGATAGAGCCGGCTCTCTCCCAGAAATTTTCCTCGCAATCAGTTTGGGATTGCCTAGAATTATGAACTATTATACAGGTTTTACGTTCCCTGATCTCAAGCCAGCACACATTGACCCGTGGTTCATCTTACTTGGTTTATTTTTATGCCGGCACACACTCACTGTTTTGTTGGTTCATTTCACGACGTCGACTATGGGGTTTTTGGTGTTTTCACGGGGTTATCTGAGTTACCCAGCAAGTGTTATATCGTGGATTTTAGAAAATTTAAGTGTGGCTGTGGTACTCTATCTATTCGAGAAAACCCGAAGGATGGACTTCCTTTCCTGCCTACAGCTCGAAGAAGAGCACTTTTCAGCTAATCTTATCTTTGAAAGAATACCTGATGGGCTACTGATCATTGATAAACATATGAATCATCAAATGATGAATCCAGTGCTTGAGACAATGTTCGGCATTGATAAAAGCGAGGAAGAGCAGGCTGCAAACTCGATTCTGCTAGAAAATTTGAAGGCGATTACAAACATTAAAATTCGTCAAGAGAAAGGCATTTTCAGCGCGGCATCGATCATGTCGCACTATACTCTGAACAAGTTAGGTGGGCACACGCCGAAAGGTAGTTCCACACCGAAAGGAAGCTCGGTGTCAAAAACTAAGAGCAAGAGCATCGTAGTACAAGGATTTTCAGAAATGGTATTGGATCCTGTTTATTATGCGAACCTCTACGAGATAGTGGGCCATGTGGTCGGACCCGCCTCAGAGTTAGATTTGGATGCTCCACATGTACAAAGCACGCTGCAGCATCACAGCGATTACATGATTGTAGAGGGAACGTATAGAAACGACCGAGATGATTCATTGCGTACGCTAGAAGTCACCATCTTTTTTTCAATTTTCAAGGGGAAAACTTGCGTTGTGCTGATCTTCAAGGACGTGACAAAAAGGGACATCGTGACGAAACTCGAAGAAAACGATGCGTTCAGAGGTGACGTTCTTTCATCAGTTTCCCATGAGCTCAGGACTCCATTAAACGGCATGATAGGACTAACTCAATGCGCGTTGAATGACTCAAGAATCCCTAATGAATGCAAAGATAGCTACCTGCAGCCGTCACTGAGCAGCTCAAAGCTGCTCCTTAGCATGATAAATTCGATGATTGACTACACTGAGCTCAAAAGCAATACTATTACTCTGGATTATCACAGCAAAGAAATCAAAAAGACGATATTAGAGACTATTAACATCATAAGAAACCAAGCAGAAATGAAGAAAATAGAGGTGAAGATTGACTATGATGAAGAGATTCCAAAGAACTTTTGCACCGACCACAAGCGGCTTTCTCAAATTCTCGTTCAACTTCTCACAAATGCTGTAAAATTCACGTTCACAGGCTCTATCCTGATCGAAACGAAGAAAATTACAGGTGGATTGAGAATTTCCGTAGCTGATACAGGCATTGGATTGGAGAAATCTCACCTTCAGGAGTTGGAATTAAGTTTGAAAAAACTCACAATTCAAGGTCGTCTTAATGAAAATTCAACTGGATGCGGCCTTGGATTATATCTCGCGAATGATCTTGCGAAAAGGCTTGGAGGGATGTCTCGCGGAGGTTTGGTTATCGAGTCCGAGAAGTTGAAAGGGTCTAAATTTTCCTTTATTATTGAGGAAAAGAACGACCGACTCCTCGATATCTCTCTCAGTTCATCGGAACTGCCGATGTCTTTCAATAACCTCTCTTCTTATATTAAGTATACTGATATCGACATCCAACCGAACTCACGGGGCGGGTATGGCTACACGAGGTTAGAGTCGCGAAAAGAGCCTAGTTTCGGTTCTACAGCCAAAAGCATGCTAAAAATCTCTCCTTTTGGAGTGAAGCACTCAAAAGACATCATCAAGGAAGATCAGGCCCATAATGCTCATAATCAAGGGGATTCTAGTACGAAACACGATTGCGAGGTGACTGAGGATGGGCAGCACGATCTCCCTGCTCCTCGGACTAAGAAAGTGAAAAATAATTCAAATGTTTTCAAATTTCGAAGGCAATATTCGATTGATATCAAAATGTGTAAGTGTAGAACGATCTTGATAGTCGATGACGACCCATTTAACACATTGGCATTAGAACAGCTGCTGCTGCAATACAAACTGCCTGCAGACATTGCATTCAATGGCAAAGACGGCGTGAGCAAATATGAGGAGCGTTCGAAGCTTCGCTGTTGTTTGAGTTGTCGCAACTACAAGATGATATTCATGGATTTTAACATGCCGATAATGGACGGTCTCGAAGCAACAAGAAGAATCCGTAAACTGTGTCTGGGAGATGCGAAACCGCCTGTAATAATAGGATGCACTGCTTTCGGAACAAATAGAGTGAAGGAGGCTACGGAGGCTGGAATGAACCACTGCTATCAGAAACCCCTGAAAAAAGAGGATCTTCATGAGATCCTCACTCTCTATTATTTCTAAAGCTCCTTCAACTGCGTGATCCTCATAACCAGGAGGAGGTGCTATAATTGATTGCGGTATTGTATAAGGTGTGATCTCTTTTTTTTGTGGTCTTAAATAGTATTTTCTAAAGTTACAGTTTTTTAAGAACAAGTTTTTTTCTCAGACTTTCCAGATAATTGTTATAACAATTCTAATTTGACCTCAACAAGTGCTACCTGAACGAATTTTATTGTTAATAGCTTGATAACCATCGAAAGTAAGTTTTATTTTATACATTGTAAACGAAAAAACGTACGACCGATTTTGCAATTCATTTTGTCCCTTATTTAGGAAAAGAGAGAGATATCTACCAATTTATCACGTATCTTGGCTGAGTTTTTCAGTTGCCGAGTCTTTGGCTGGAAAAGAAGACATTTCGTGATATTCGTGAGGTATTTCTTGAAAATCTAGGTCAACGCCGGTAGTATTGGAAGGAAGGCCTCGACAGCAGAGAGCGGCTACGACACAAGACACTGAGAACGCAATTAAAGGAGTGAATGCGCTGGCTTCGTATAAACCGAGGGCGATCCAAGGCATAAGGATGCCTCCAAGTTGGCTAAAAGCTGTAGCGAAACCCATGCCAGTGGCTCTAATACTCACGGGGTACAACTCAATCAGACAAGGGGCAGCAGAGATGAAGCAAGTGGTAATGAAAAACCTCGAGATCGAAAGAAAAAGAACTTCAGCGGACCGCGGAAAAAAGGCTGCTAGGAAACAAGCTGCTCCTCCCATAAAAAAACAAATAACCATGCTTTTTTTCCTTCCAGCACCGTCCTTTGCGACAAGCCAGTATCCTACAGCAATTGCTGGAATTTCAGCGAATATCGTCATAAGCGTTTGGGATATTTGCGTTTTGTTGGTATCTGTTATGGCGAATGGAACTTCCTGAGGTGTTACTGCGAGCAATAACGGTGTTATATAATTTATCCCGTAATATGCTATTGCCAATGAGAACCAAACCGCCCAGATGTTTAAACTAATGTTCTTGTAGTCTCCAATCCAGAGAGTCCCGACTGATCCAATCGTTTCTTCAGCAAATTTGCGGTCTTGGCTTTGCGCCCAGACCACCAATCCCCTCTTTTGCTTCTCTGTTAGAATAGCAGTTGGGGTCAGACTGGCACCGTTATCAGTTGGACCTGCTGCCTCCTGACGAGGAGAATGGTAATGGTTTGTTGTAGCTATATGCTCCATGACCGCGAGACCTTCCTCCAAGTTTCTTTGAATCAATAGCAGATATTTTGGAGACTCTCTAACGTAGTAAATTAGAATAATAAAGCATATTATCGCCGGCTGAGCTGCCCAAACAAATAATGCTCTCCAATTTCCCGTTAGAATGTTATTGAGATACCCCCAGGCGACTAAGCAAGCGAAAATCTTTCCAATAATTAGAAATCCTCCAGAGAGAACTGTCATTCTTGCTCTCGCAGCCGGAGGAGTTATCTCTGAAAGTAGTGCGTGACACATTGGAAATTGAAGCCCCATAAGGACGCTGTGGCAAGCGCGTACGAAAATCAAGGATGGATAGCTGGTGGCTGCCGCGGACAGCATCCCGAGGACATACATCAGAAAAACTATAACGATCAAAGGCGGTCGACGTCCATACCTGTCTGCCACTTTTCCAGAGTAAAGGGACCCGATGAGCATCCCTATGAAAAAAGTACAGGAGAGAAATTGAATTTGCGTTCCACTAAGCAGCCATTTGGGGTCATTTTGCAAAACGGCAATAAGGAAGGATAAGACAATGAGTTCAGCGCCGTTGTTGATGAGGATAAAGCCAAGGCCAACATAGCAGAGTATTTGATAACGTCCAAAACCGATAGAGTCAAGCATATCATCGACAGAAGTTTTGATGTGAGGAACGTGAGATAACTCTCTCTCTGGGATCGGAGATAGCGGGGTGCGCCTGTATTGGTATTTCACCTCGGAGGGCTTCGAAGGCAGGGACTCAAGGTCGAGATTTGTCAATTTATTGATCATCACTCGAGTAGATTCTTAATTGAATATTTATCTTTCTTATCTCAATATTCTACCTTAAAACGTTGAGAGATAGACCAAGAACAAATGTATATCTATTATATTTGCTCATTTCTTTTCCAATTATAGCTTTCAAAGGCCCAAAGCTCAATGGCTGCTAAGTGTTACAGGTCCCACACCATACATTAGCACAGGAAAATTTGAAGTGTTAGCAGAGTTGTTCGAAAAAATAAACTTTCACGGAATTTTCAGAGGTCATTCAATCATACAAATTATGGTTAGCACTCACCAACAAATGTATATTTAAAAAAAGTAAAATCATTCTATTGCTTGAACAACATGCTTCCAGAAATGTTTTAGTAAGTAGCAATTAAGGCCAAAAGAGCAGTGCTTTCTGGAGATGTTAGCCAAAATTCAATTGAGAAAAATTTAAATGACGCATTTATTTATTCAGTTTATTCAACCTTGCATCATTATGCGATCCATAAGACATATTCATGCCAACGTTCAGACTATTGTTGTCTGAAATCCTCTCACGAGGTCTCGTCCAAGCACTGGTTATCTTCCTTTGATCTTTAGAGGTAAGAGATCCGCTCAACATCATCCTGGTGTCGAATTTGCCTTTATCAAGTTCTAACTCATCCAGATTCGGTTTCCGGAGTCGCTGGGGCGATTTTTGCTGGTATCCCAAGCGGATCTGAGGTTCATCTGGGACATTTTCCAACTTATCCACCCCAATGGTGAGAGGCTTAGAGAGGTTGGTTGCCTTGGAAATCAGCCTGGCCTGTGGAGTGCTGGTTGTGGTCACGGAGGTCGTGATATTTTCTACGTTATTAGCTCCTTTGGTTTTAGGAAAGAGAGCGTGTCTGAAGCCCGAGAGAGTCACCATGACTACTGTGATATTATCAAGCGTCTTGCGTATCAAGGATTCCTTCATCAGCGTTTCGACGCAAACAGCGCTCTGTTTGTGAATATCAGGTGCTTTTCGTTGCTGTGCGGCCTCCCAGATAATGCCGACAACATCTTCGTTTTCAAGTTTGTCGAAAATTCCATCGCCTATTTTTGTTTAAAAAAACCATGTATTAGACCAGTTCGTTCTAGCATGAATGTCCTTACATCCCAATATAATAAAGTCATGCTCTTTTGTCACCTTGAATGATCTGATATCCGGAGTTGCGATTACAACATGTGGATTTCCACCATATTTTGTCAACTTTGCCTCAATATCTCCAAAAGTTCTCGAGACCTGCCTCATAAAGCTTAATCGACTCTAAGATAAATGAATTCTTACACTTAATCTCCCTGGAAGCACTCGGAAGGGCCCCAATAGCATGGTCTGGGTCGTTGATCCTGCCTTCATCGGCTGAGGAATCTGGCTCCTGCAAAAAAAAAATTAATCGTCGAGATTAACGGGCAGAAGGTCATACTGATATATCTTTCCACCTGCTGCCAAGATGCGGTTCTTCTCAAACTCTTCTGACGGTTTATGATCCTCTGAAAGCGGGATTATTTTTCTTCCTCGGTCAGCGCTGAGGACAGCTCGACTATCCCCCAGATTTGCAACATAGCAGACATCACCTTTTATTGAGAATTGAATAAATACACCCCACACAGCAAGAGAATTCAATTACCAACTATCAATACAACAATGCCGCAAGAACCCGATTTATCAAGGTCATAAGGTCCTTGCTGCGCCAGCTCAGTGAACTGTCTCTCTGCATTCATAAATCCGTTTCGTAGAGCCTGTTCTGGGTTCGATGGGAAATTTTTATCGCGAATCACCTTTTTATTTCAAAAAAAAATAAAAAGAAGCGTTAATTCATAGGACACGAATTATCTTACATATTGGTGCAGGTTATCTCTAAGAAAATCCGCACATGCCGTTCCTCCATGCCCGTCGTAGATTCCGAAGTAAGAGCAAACTGGCCATTCTTCCTTCGCGTCATAATTCGGTGGTCGCATTATATTCAATATAATCGCGACTCTATCCTCGTTGTAGTTTCTGATCAAACCTTGATTCGTGTTGGCTGCGTACGCTTTGACAATGCCGTTTTTTCTTGATGAGCATTTCGTTGGGTCAAAATGAGGCAAGTTTGCGTTCTTATGATTGCTAAGAAACTTATTTCGAGATCCGGAGGGCGTAAATCCTGATATTTCCTCCTTATAGTACTTAGTCGACGCAACCAGCGCCATTTCATCAGGTGGAGGACTTCTGGTGTCTGGGTTGAAATTCATGTTGAGTCTTCCAGCTCCGTTAGAGTTAACTGTAGAATTCGTTTCAAGCTTGCTACTGTAAGTATTTGTGCTGTGCTTTGTCGTTTGAGCGCCTATTGAGTTCAAGTTAAAGCCTGACCTGTTCGTGTTGTTCAAGCCGTTATTAGAGGCTTGGGTACTGGTCGTGCTATGTAGAGATAATTCTTTAAAATTGCTGGTTTTGTAGGTATTAGGGTCAATATCTGTCGCTACTTCAAGCGACTTTTGCGTCAAGTAGCGCAGGGGCTTGGAGTACTTATTGGCGTAGTTGGAGGTGTCTTCGACCTTGGTTCCGATCGTTGATTGCCTTTGAAACTCTCGAGAGTTAGACGATTGAGTACTTGGCATCCTTCCCATGTTTACACTGATGCTTTTTGATACAAAACCTGAATTGTTGCTGCCTGTCCCATCAGTTTGGAAACTCATTTGCAGATTTGACTGCTTTGTCGACAGAATCCTGGCGTCATGCCTGATTCGAGCGAGGTTTGTGGAGTCTTGGGTGCGCTGTCCGCGAAGATTCGTGTCTGATTGATTCCCGCCAGCCCCTTGACCGCCTCCTAGCCGTAAAGAATAGTTCTCAGTCCGAAGAGTCATTTTTTTCGTAATATTAATTGTAAAACTTAGCCTCTGTACAAGTGCGACAGATGCTTTATTTCTTAATAAATTAATCTGATTTAACCAAACAACTGTACTAATAATGACGCATAAATTAAAATTTATGAGGTTTTCAGTTCGAACGAGACACAACTAGCCTATTTTCGTGCTGTTGGACATTCTGAACTTGTACAGTAAGAGCCTCGACATTATTTTTAGAAAAGATTTAGCTTGCTCTGTTCCCAACATTTCTAAGTAAAATATGATGAAATTTCATGATGTAACTTAAGCATAATAACGCTAGCTGCCTGCCATGCGTTTGATTGTTTGTAATTTGAAAGCTGTAACTTACAATCTGATGTGGTCAGGATTCCTTCTTCCATTGACCTTTTATTCGAGATAAAACGGTTAGATGTTACTTCTCACAATGATGCATTATAGGAGCGGAGAAAATCAATGCTGCTTATAAATAGATCAATGATAATCATTAGAATAAGACGTTAATATCAAGCAGAGAGCGTACCTCCTCATTCGTTCGAAAATAAATATTGTACAATGCGAACACAAACGAATATAGAGAGTGAATACAAAGTGAACGAGGTGTTTTTAGTATGTTACAAATAGCAGTACAAATGCCCCTATGAAGAATAGGTTCGCACGACACTCTCAACTTTGCTTCTGCAAATTGCGCACTATTCAAAAGATGAGAGGTAGAGCCACATTGTTAAAGAAATCAGTCCTTACGTGATCTAAATTCTTGGCACAGTCGTAGCAAGAAACAAAATGGCAGCATTCAAGAAAAACTGCGTCGATCTCTCGTGAAAAACATATCTTAATGAAAATTTTATTTTCGATACCCTGAAATTTCAAATGAAATATTACTTTACAAAGGTTACGCTCCTCTTCCTTCCGGAGCATCTGTGACAGCTCAATGACTTGTCTATTGAGGGCGTCGATTATCATTTGGTTATTTGACTTTAATACAGTTAGCGTTTTCTCAACGAATCGTTTAATTAATTACCACTGGTTGCTCTTTCTCAGCTTGCTCCTGCAAACTTCCATATATCGCGCTTGCTAATGGTTTTTCGCCTTCTTCTTGATTCGGAAGAGCCTTAATCTTCGCCGAGCTTGGCCTTGAAAGAGGCCGAACATATGTGTTTAACGAGATTAAATAAAGATCATTCTTCCGTTCACCATCCAATCCCCCTAAAAGTAATCAACGTCAACCTCATCCCTCAATAAACTACTCTACCTAATAAAAAAATACAGCTGTGGAAACTGACGATGCGGTGGAAGCTCCTCGGAGTTGGAACACAGCCGTTTGTTACTATCTTACTCCAAGTTCGACTAGCGATATTAAACTGGTACAGGTCGTTATAACGCGTTTGCGAGACGTCAACTCCTCCGAAAACATACATGATGCCATTGATGATCAAGGAATCGTGCCGATATCGGGGAGTCGGCTTCTCACCAGGGCTTCGTCTTAGATCGTACCAAATATTCGTGGGAAAAGAGTATTGATAGAGCTCGTCTAAGCAAACGCTGCCATCCCACCCTCCAAATACATACCTTTGAACAGAGGGAAATTATAAGCTATACTACAGTTGCAATAACTTACATAGAGTCTCCGTAAACGACTGCAGAATGTCCAAAACGCGGACGCAATTGCGCTCCTTCTGCCTGTATCTGCAGCCATTTCTTATTCTCCAAATTGAATCTCCAGAAGTCCCCCAGAAGCGATTTACTTTTGCCTTTTCCAGCGAAAATATATAAGAAATTTTGATGTTCAACTAGACAGTGATCGGTTCTTCCTTCGGGAACTTGTTCCTTCCCAGTGTTCAGCTGGAGCCATTTCGAATGTAGGCAGTCGAAAACAAACAAATCATTATAGTACTCGTTCTCACTGTTATGCGTCTTCCCTGTGCTATACCCTCCGAAAAATACCAAGATTTTGGTCTCTTGGTCCATATAGCCAATGCTCTTTGAGCCCGAACGGGGTGTGAGTGCGGTACCAATTGCTGGAATGGTTTTCCAGGTGTTGGAGTCAATTTGATAGACAAGGATATCATTCGATTTGATCTTTGAAGGAAAATAACTTCAATACTTAAAAATCACAAATACGCTTACCCCATTCGCTTCAAAGCCGCCGAACATATAAATCTCCTTCCCGAGGATAGTAGCCGTGTGTCCCGTGCGAGATGTGTAATTATTGTGAGGAAGGATAGCGAACCAGCGATTGGCTGGGAGAGTTTTGAGGAAATTTGGATCTGAAACAACTCCATGCTTAGTTGTATCTATCATCCCGTTGCACTGTGAGTGTTTATATCCTTCTATTAGTCCCATGAACTCTTTATAACTCTCTTCCAACGAAATTCTTGACTCTTTCACCTGCTGGTCAGGCCCCGCTCGACTACTCACAATTAATGTTCTCAAACGTTTAGATGTTTACCTTCGAAGTGAGACTCCATTTTGGCTTTGTGATTGATTTGTTTCTAAATTAATCCTATACACGTCATTTTTCTTCTCACCATCAAACCCACCCAGAATGTACATATATTCGCCCGCTTGCTCAGCCTATCAAAATCGTTTCAAACTCTTTCCGCATAAAAGAAGGCTAGATACCCTATGGAACGTTCGAGCACTAGGCGCGTTGCCTCCGCAAACAATAACTTTCATTTCATTCGTTATAAAATTAAACTCTACCAAGTCTGCAAACCTCTCCTGAGCAACGTCGACTCCGCCAAATAAATACATGCAATTTTTGTACGTCACCGCCGTGTGTCTATATCTTGATGCTGCAATAGTCTTTGCAAAAAGCTGCGTCCATCTAGACTTATTTTCTTCACTTATTCAAAGTAACAAGAATATACTCAAATTTCTCAGTATCAAATTTCCATAGGTCATTTAGCGTGTTAGCACCGTCCCAACCACCAAATAAATACATCATTTTATCGAATTCGACGCATGAGTGCCCAAATCTGGCACTAGGATGGCTGCTAGGATTTTTCGGAATGATCTCCTTCCACGATTGAGTATCTATTGATCACGAGGAGGTTAGAGTGCTTATAGGAATGGTGGGATAGAATGACTGACCTAGACTGTAACACCAAGTATCAAAAAACCGCTTAGCACCGTTTGTCCCTCCGAATAGGTACGCTCTATCGCCTACTTTCAAGAACGAATGATCTGTTCGACCAACTGGAGTCTCTTGCTTCGGATGGATCCACTTCCTATATTATTTTCCAAAAGCCATTTAGCCCACAATCTCGATAATTTCATCACCAGATCGAGGTTTGGATGTCGAATTCTCTGATATCGTCGAAGTAGTCACCATTCTTTTTTGTGTACCCTCCAAAAAAAATCAATTTATTCAACACGTTAAACCCCCGAGACCCCGATCTAGCCGGTGGGATATCTCCAGATGTTGCAATTAATGTCCATTTGTTTGAATCTGCGAGATTGAAATTAAATTGGGCTGATTACATTGATATCTTACTCAAATCCAGTGAGTATAAGTCATTGTACCGAGCAGAATCACCGATCCCACCAAACAAATACAATTTATCTTTTACAACTATGATTGTGTGCCTGAAAACAAGCTTGTTGTTAGTTTATTCATGATGCGAGAGTGTTTTGCGTATGTACCCAGTCCGAGGAGAGAATTTTTCTCCATATGTGTCAATTGCTTCCCAGTGAGACGAGGCTGGTTCCATCGACGAAAATGATATTTAAAATTCTTCGATTTTTAACTTGGGTGCTCTCTGTGCAGAGGTTTTATAATTAGAGAAAGCCATCAAATTTTATCCAAAATTCACATAATATGAAGTCTAATTGGAATATACCCTTTGTCTGTTTCAGACTCCGAAGCCAAATGAGGGCTTTACTTCGAGATGCTGTCTCCTGTGAATGGAGTTGATGAGATGAGGAAGAAATGGAAAATGTTTCAGTCGTTCCTGGAATTCCATGAGCGAGTGGGAAAACTTCATTAACTGCCGCGAAGACTTTGCGAATGTACTCTCCAACACCCAAACACTTTTGTGGCTTAAAACAAGAGAAATAATAATCGTGGTTGAGTAGAATCTAAAATGCTGGTAATAAAAGAGTTTAATGCAATTATAACATGCAAAAAAGCCTTTACGAATTAGCTGGCAACAAAGCAAATTATTCCTTAGTATTGGTAGATGAAATCTATTTGTGACTTAGTGACGTGAGGAGAAATGAGTTTTTTCATCTATTAAACAGAATTTAAAAACCTGATAGCATTAAATTATCTCTCCATAACTGAGAAACCAGACGAATATACTCTCAAAAATCAAAAGATCAATCAGTTCTAAAAGACCAAGAGCTTCCAAAAAGCTACTTTACTCAAATTTTCAATAATTCATCAATTTATTTACTTAATCCTTTGTCCAATATGATCCATTTCCGCCCTGTCAATCCGAAAGTGAGCGAACTTCAAATTAAAGTATTGAATTGGTGCCTTTTTGTGTTTATATAAGCAGACTTGGCTTAGAAGAATCCATAACAAAAGTTTATCTATTTCTTTTATGAATTTGTAACTAAAAAGAGCTCTTTCTCTGTTTTATCAAAGACCAAGAAAGTCGTTGTCCCATTTTTCTTATTAAAATGGATATAGCAGAATGATTGAGATTAATTTCTAAATCTGATTTACTTTCAAATTTGGAAAATTTATAATATTTTTTAAATTTGAAGATGCAAGTCTGTTTTGTAATCTTGAAATAAAGGTAGTGGTAACATCTTGGTGACCCCAAAAAGTGTAATTATGTCTATGAATCGTCTGTTCAAATTTGGTTATGGTATCAAAAGTTTTACAGTTTTTAAAGCTGAAAAGCTTACTTTGGTAATATTTATGTTTTTGGAATTGTTAGACTCCGAAAAATTGTTAATGGTATAGAAATGCTAAGTTATGGTAATATTCAAAAAAGATCAAATACAGTTTAGAAATGTGAGAAAGATTGCTGTTTTCGTGTACTGTGTACCAAACTTGAAGAAAACACTGAAATATTCGGGTAAATGCTCGATATTTCAGATGTTAATAATCACAAAGGTTAATGAGTAGATATGATCTCTGATAATTAAATTAAACGATGGGAATGTTTTAATAAAAAGAAACCTTACAAATCAATGATCGGTCACTCCAGACACGATTGTTGATTTGGATAGGATTAACAAGAAAATTTAAATAGTCTGAGCAACTATTGCAGACTGAATGCACACATATGCAACACTGTTCTATCTGAGTGGAGAGGTACTAGATGATACCTTACTTCTACTCAGTAGATCAAGTGTGTTGCTATAAACAAATTAATTCTACTGATGAATTGGGAAAAAAATAGTGGGAGTTTTGAAATTAGCAAGTAGAAAATAGTAGATTAAAATAATTAAAAATACTATCTACAACTGGCAAATATCTCATTGAAAACTGAGAGAAAAATGCTGTGGTCTTAGGAAAAAACAATTTGGCTGAGCATCCGGTGTTTCTATTCAATGGAATAATAATATTAAGAAGGATCTGTAAGAGGTCGACAGTAGTTTTTGCTAGTGAGGCAGTGAGTTTAAAGGACAGTGTTTTGATTTTGTGTTTCGGATGAAAGAGAAAGGAATTTACGCTTATTTTCCAAAGGACAAAAATGACGATATGTTACTGTGTGAGTGAAACAGGGGTTTTTGTAGTTGGTAATTATGAGAGGAAAAGCAATAATGAGATAGTATGATTATGAAATGAACAAGAAATGACTCATCACCCTTCGTTCCTTCGTCCAAGAAGAAGGTGCAAGATGAGTTGGTCAACTTTGTTGACGGGTTATAACTCGACGCTACATTGCATACTATTTAGAGGGATTTCTTCACGCCATTGAGTAAGCTTGATTAACTCCTCGCCCATGAAATCAATTGTCAATTTCTTGATATTATATACGTGTATATAACAACAATATGCAACACCATTGACTGAACTTTTGCACACATTTCATTAACCTACTTAAACACATATGGCGGCTATCAGCATTAATGCTCTTTTCCTATATGAAGCGGCGTGGAAACAAAACTTCCTGGAGTTTTAATATCAAAGAGTAATCCGACAGCAACAATCGTGACAGCAGAAACAAATAACGCCACCATGATCCCTGTGAAGGTATTGGAAGAAATACTCAGTGACGTACTGCTGCTGCTATTTGTGAGTGTGACTGTCTCTTGGAGAATTCTTCTCCCATCTAAATATGGATAAAGCTCGTCACTCATTCAAAGCGATAATTTACTTTCTTCCATTAATGAGATATTGTTTGATTCGTTAGGTGAGTCAACCATGATGGCTAGCATGTAATTTTCTGCGAAGTTTTTGTCCATTGTTAGTAAGAAGCGATCTGTAAAAGTCAATTAGTTTGAATTAGTTGATCGGTCTGTTCTTACCTAGAGATCTGAGGTCTTTCATTGAAACGTTGACCTGATGAGCAACAAATTTCGAGTCATCATTTTGTCTCATCTTCAACGCCTATTTCATAGAACATAAGGCAATTTTCTCTTTCAATTACTAAACCTGCTCCAAGCTCTGTAAGCCGTGCTGAGACCTTTCATATGCAACTCCAAGTGAATTCAAACTATTGAATAGGAGCTCATTCAACTCGATTGAATTGTTATAGCTGAAATAATTCGTCACATAACTGTTTGGACTATCTGCAAAGACTTTCTAGTGATGGTGTTGGAATTGTAGGATCAACAAGTAGCGGAGAAGCTTACCTCAACAGCTTTCATTCCTCTTATTTGGCCAATTAGTCTATTAGAATTCCTATGATTTCCTTGACTTTCATCTTTAATGGTGAATAAGTAGAGGTTTTTTGGGAGTTCTTCAGGCTGAAGCAGATGAGCAGCTTTTTACCTATGAACATGAGGAAATTTACTGTGTTTTTGTAGAAGGTCTCCAAGGATTGTGTAAATTGGCCAGCAGTCATAAACTTATTCTCTTTGAGTCCTGGGATTCTTTTCAACCATCAGATTAGTGTCTAAATAACGAAGAACAATACGCTTTTGACGCTCTAAAAAGAAAAGGGTTTTGTAGAGTCACCATGAAGCCACAGGTGACAAGAAGGAGCAGTGAAAGCATTGTTCGATTCATTTGTATTTTCGTATCAAGGTTTACCTATCTTTTAAAATTTCCAATAAAACCACCAGATATCATAGGATAAAGTTATATCGGATTATTTAGGATATCATAAACCAAATGCATATCAAACACCCTATTAATTCACACTTGAGAGTGAGAATGAGCAATAAAAACATTTTTTTGAAACGCCACTACTAGTAAGGAACCAATGCTATATAGTTCCTCCTGTAACCAGAAAAAAAAAAATGGAGAGAAATGATAAAGGAGTTGTATTGTGGCTTTTCGAGTAAAAATGATTCAATTAGATTACAACTCAAAAACTATGACCCTCTTCTTACTAAATTCGTATCATACTGCCACGATGATCATCCCTTTGCCATGATGATATATTTCATATCATGAGTTTTTTGATAGATGATAGTTTTAAAATAAAAAGTGTCTGTTAGAAATCGCAATTTACGCAACTTTCGAAGGATAATTATCAAATAGTGCAGCAAATAAAATGAACAGAGGAGCTAACAAGGAGAACTTAGGAGGAAAATATATGCGTCAGGGGAGTTTCTCTAATAATGGCGGTCTTTTACCAGCAAGCGAAATCTTTGCAAAACACAGATTACCTGCTTCTCATGAGACAAAATTACAAAATTTTTTGAAGAATGTCCATCCAGAATCCAGGAACCTGCATCAATCAGAAACAAAAACGAAGAGCCAGAACTCCCGCACTGTTAACGACTCCATGTCAATCTTGCAGACCACTACCAACACAGAACACACCCGCAGAGATCAATTTATCATGAACACTGAAGGGAGATACAGCGCTGACCCTCTAGCTGACAACACTGGTTTCCACTTGAACAAAGAACGCTCAAGGTCTGCAAATTCTAACGCAGCGAATAACTCACGGTCTCATGATCAATCGAAAAGCTCCGAGAAATTTAAAGCGGCTCGTCCTAGCCTTCAAACAAGCGTATCTGCCCAGATCCAGCCAAAAAAGGTGCATCGATACTCAAAATCGCCTCAAGGGACAGCAGTCGCATCATCACAAGAATTTGGAAAAAATCGCGAAATGACCACGCATGAAGTGACAGGTAAATCAAAGTCGGTCCAGAAACAAACGCCGTCGTCGTCTAGTCACCACCAGTTGACCACAAAGCACAGTCAAAGTTCGGTTGCAGCGAAACAAATAAATAAAGCAGCTTTGTATCCACAAACACCTTCTCCGTTCTTGCCAAGTGAATATGGCGAGTACCCCACCCAATCCTCACAGTATTCGAACTCCCAGCATGAGAATAATACATCCAAAGAGCAGAGATCATCTGAACGAATTCAGGAAAAAGAGAGCGCGAATAGCTATAATAAAATGAACCTCATGATGCTGCAGCAGTTTTTAAAAGAGACTCATTTGAAGGAGCTGCTTCAAATGGACATTGAGGAGGTGAAAAACATCCGGCAGCAAAACAGAGAGCTGGAAGGTAAGCATTATTTATACCTGAGAAATAAACTATTGATTTGCTTAGCTACAGTGAAGCAATTGCGCGCGGAGCTGCAGAATGAACGGAGCAAAACGATGGTTCTTCAGAATGAAATAGCGAATTTAAACGGTTGCATGGAGGAGGAACGGCTCAGATATCAGAATGAATTGCTCAATATATCCTCTCAAATCAAAAAGCTGAGGAACATACAAGACTTGTACGTTGGAGAAAAGAAGACCAGTGAGCATTTAGAGAATCAACTGAATTTGAAAGACCAAAAACTTAAAGAAATCAACCGGTTTTTGAAGTATTACCAGTCCTCTTGTTTGATAAATTTCTAATGCCTTTCTTAGAGAAACCATTGAAACTGTAGTCGAGATGATGCGCAATCTATTGTTCAAGCAAGAAATTAGAAAGATTCCTCAAACGAATGAGGGGATCTCCAGCAAGGTTCATGAAAGTAGCAGATTATTAAAATTTGAATATGATGACAAACTGTGTGTGTTTTTCTTCATTAGGTGTGCTGAAGCTTGTACAAGAAGTCAGAAAGAATCTATTAGGGAGACTAGAGCAAGCGGAAAAGATAAAAGTTGACTACGATTGGGAAAGCAGAGATTACCGTGAACTGCTAACAGCAACAAAGCAGCAGCTGAAGAATTTTTATGAAAGGAAAGGACCCCAGCAGCTGACTCCTGAGAAGAATAAAGGGAAGGAGATCAAACAAGAAAAATCCACAAATTCTCCGAATGACGGAAAGATCAACCATTCTAAGTCACAATCAGAGCTAGATTACGCTTATCATGCTAGTCAAGCTCAGAAATTAGGTTCAAATTCTGATGCTGCGAATTTCGGTGTTTCCAAAAGCATGTCAGATTTGAGAAGAGATAGAGAGCAAAGACTTGAGACGCAGACAAGTCAACAAATTGATTTCCAGAAGGCAGGAGTGAATGATGATAGTGTAATAAATCAGGCACGATTTAGCGTCCTTGAGGCTCAGGAGGAAAATAAATATAATCAAGACGAACTGCTATTGAATGACCAGCCACTTGAGTACTCATTCGAAGGAAATGACAAAGTCGAAGAGAAAGAGTTGTCGCATTTCTTTGATGGATTTTCGAAGATTCAGACCCAAAACCTGGATGCGAGCTCTCTGTTCTTTGGAAAAACCGGGTTTAATTTCAACATTTCGAATAACCAATCTATGGCAAATGCTGGCACTCCGGACACAATCTCGCAGCAGGCAACAGAGAGGCGAAGCACGAGACCGATGGAAAATTATCAGCCTTTCGTAGATAGACAGAAAATCAACATTAAAAATTATGACATGCCTTTTTCGTAAGTACATGTGCTTGATCTGATGAGCTAATGAGAAATTAGGAATATGGGAGGAGCATTTGAGCAACAGCAGCATGAGAGGAATCCAAATGGAAGAAATCAGCATAATGTATGGGGTCAGAATAATGTTAATCAATTGGTAATTAATGTGGTTGAAGCTCATGAGTAAAGCTAATTATGAAAAGAACGCACAATCGAACCAGATAGCTGAGGAAAGCAGGGAAGAAACACTCGATAACACCCTTCCCATGAGCTACAGTGATTTTGAATACAAGCAGCCAGGCAACAGTGCTATGAAATCGAAGAGTCAACCTTTAGAAACACAAGAGAGAGTTCAGAAAACGCTAACCCCTTCAGCAAATAAAGGTAAAGAATATCTCTGCGTACGAGATTTTTCTAACCTCAGAAAGATTCCTGTACTAATCTGTTAGCGCCTGAGAAAGTGGAACAAACTAACAATGAGTATGAGACTCAAAATAGCGAATTGGGCGACTCGGAGATTCAATGTCAATTCGCGATTGCAAAATTTGATTACAACGCTCAAAGGGTATTATTATTATAAATTGATATTGCAATGATTAACTCCTTTTGAAAAAAATAGGATAATGACCTCAGTTTCAATAGAGGCGACAAGATCCAAGTACTTAGACGTGCTAAAAATGGGTGGTGGATTGGACTTTGTTATAATAAAATTGGCTACTTCCCTTATAATTTCGTTCAACTGCTTCCTGAAGGTCGCTCCTAACTCAATTTCATATTTTATATTCACAAGTTTTCAAAATTGTGGAAACTGAGATTAACTTACTGAAATAGAGATTTTTTACATGCAAATTGATTGAATGCCTTTTTGACAGCTACCATTACCCCCAAATAATTTAATGATTTGCAATGCGTGGTTTCTTCTTTGAATATTGTGCTCTTTCTGCACGTCACAATAAAAATACGTATTCATTTGTTACAAATTAAACTTTCTTATTTCTGTCTGTAAAATCGGGAGAGCTAGAGAGTCAGCAAATTTCTAAAACAGCATCGTCATTAGTCGCTCGCATCGTTCAGCTTGTTCGCCGTTTCTTCAATGAGTGTGATCAAATACTCCTCAGTCTCTTCTCTAAAAATAAAAGTTCGCACGAATTTTAAAAAAATTAGAGGAAGTACCTGATTTTCTTCTCAGTAAGGAGATCATTGGAAACGTTGTTCACGAGCTCTCTAATATAATCAGCGATTTTCTTTTCACCATCTTCCCTTGCCAATTTCTCTGCTTGCAACGTCTTTTCTATCTCCTCAAGCTCGGTAGAAACTCTCTGTGTCGTATTTTTGTCAATTTCTTCTCTCTCCAAAGCTTCTTGACGGACGGCATCGTTCAACTTTGGCAGCTCAGCCTAACATTTTTGCCATAAGATAAAATTTCATTGAGAATCCCACCTCTAAACTTTGGTTGATCAATTGAATGCTTTCTGCTCGAAGTCTCGTTTCTTTGAGTATATCAGCTCTAAGCAATGAGAATCTCTCTTCGATGGCCTTGGCTAATTTGATTTCATTGTCTCTTCTTACCTACGCAGATTAATTGATGCTCGCACGGGTGCTTGTGTGCTAATGAGTTACTTTTGATTCCTGGTCGATTAACGCATGGAATTTCTGGCGTAAGCTGCCTAAGACCTGTTGCTTTTCGAGAAGATGGGTGTTACGGACCTTTCTTCCGTTCTCAATAATCGCTTGTATCTTAGCAATCTGTAAAGAGTTATGCGATGATCCTGAGGCTGTGTAACCTGGTCACGGAGCATGGCTGCTCCTTTGCTATTTTCCTCAGTATTATCATTAATTTTCTCGTCGAGGAGCTGGACGCGATGCTCGAGAATGTTAAGTCGCGATTGTCTCTCGCTCTCAGGGACCAACTGGAGAGTTTAGGGTAAACATTTGGGCGAATGCGATCATTTTACATTAATGCTCTTTAGTTTTTCTTCAACTTTTACGATTCTATCTCGGTGAGGAGAAGAGGCTATTCACGAGGCGATAAAGCGAAAACGAGAGAAAAAAGTTTTACCTCCGGTGTATCTGGACATGAGAGACAAGTTTTATAATTCTTCAAATAATTTCAAACCTGATAGAACGTTTTATATTGAGAAAAGCCACTAAATATTACTCCAGGCTCAAATACTACCTACCCTTCAAAGGTGTAAGAAACACACTCAAAATATTTCAATGGAAAAAAGGCAACAGCTAAGCAAACGCTAATTATCAATAGGAACAAAGTATTATTATTAAATTATTTGGTTCCTTTTTCTCTCGGCAGTCTCACGCGGAGGGTTTAGAAAAAGGCAATGGCCTGTTTTCCTACGCTGCCATCTAAATTCAGAGCTGTCTAAAATTCCTGCTTTGATTTTGTGTCCATAATAGTTTTTATTTCCGTTTGATTCAATAAGAGCTTGCCTGGTGAATAATTCAACAAGGATATCGAAAAAACAATACAGTTTTGAAGAAGCGTTTCGAGAGTTATGGCCAAATATTTCAAGCGGATAGGAACAACAGCAGAAAGGTTCGCCGTTGAGATCCATCTAAGCAAAGTTGAATTGAAGCTAGCAACAAAAGCCCGAATTTCGGTCACTTTTACTCGAGGTAATCGCTACAATTTGTATCCCATTTAACGAGACAACTTGCATCAAATTGTATGATAGGAGAACATAAAGTGGAGACTAAGCATGCGCTAAATCTGGAAGACGGTGTGGCAGAATTCGATGAAGATTTAATATTGCCAGTGACGTTTTATCATGATAAAAAGAAAGACAAGTACATCGAAAAGCAAGTAAATAAACAGCAATAACGTTGTGCCAAATCACTCTAAGGGAACGCTTTCGATTTTTATAATAACCGAAAAAGGGCAAAAACTCGCTGGAAAAACAAAATTTGATCTTGCTCAGTACCTCGACGAGGGCACTAGAGGTAAGAGATAACTGAATTTCTCTGTTAACTCGCATTACAGAGAAAGAAGAAGAAATTCCCATTCTAAAATGTCTTGATAAGGATGCAAAATTCCATTTCACAATCAAATTCACCTCTTTCGCAGAACTTGAGCAAGCAGAGTAATTTTGATTTTAAAAAATGAATAGCAGAAAATATCTACTATATATTGCTTACAGGGATGATGAATCTGAAGAAGAGGCCGAAGAAGATGAGATAAAACAAAGAAATTTAAAAACGAACCAAGCAGAAGAGGAATCAGACGCTGGGGAGATCCACAATATTCTTTCTCAATTCGGAAAAGAAAGACCCAAAAGAAAATCGCGTGAAGATAGCAATGATAGCTCGGATTTTGAGGGTATTCGCTCTAAGAAATCTTGCAAATAACCGCAGTATCAAGGATTTTCTCCAAAGCGGACCTCGAGAAGTAGTACGAATAAACGAAGCACCGGGAAAAAAGGCACTGGAACACCAGTCTCAGATAAAAAGAATACTACGAAATCGCCAGTTTCTAAGAGTAAGACTGGCACGATGGTCAGTTTAAAGCTGCCGAATGAAGGTTATTAGTCAGTTGAGCATCAATTGATTGAAATAAATTGATTAGACAGAGATAGCAAACAAGAAGAATCAAAGGAATCAGAGCGAACAGGTAAGCATATTCGTCTAATTTTGTTTCAATATGAGCTCTAGGTCGAAAGAATCAAAGGGAGCAGACTTCAGATAGGAAAGAGAAATCAAAACTCACTCTGCCTGAAAAATTAAAGAACAACGAGCGTGGCGACGAACTCGAGCAGCAATTACGAAAAGTTACGCATGAAAAAGAAGAGTTGCAAGAGAAGTGTAGCGAGCTGGAGTCGCAATTAGAAGATGCACGTGATGAACTTTCCTTAATGAAAACACAGTACGAAACTTTGAATAAGCTGTACCAAAAATCGAAAGGCGGTATCAGAAATAAGAAAGAAAACAGTCAAACAGTCTCTACAGTAAAATCTGCCTCTTGCAAGCTTGATTGTTGAGTATTTCCATTCAGATGGACCCAGAGACAGAGTTTTATAAGGAGAAAATTGATGAGCTCGAAAATGAAGTTGCTCGTTTAAGAAAAGAGGGGTCAAGCCAAGTAATTAAACTAGAAGCTCAGGTATTGATCATATGCGCTCTCCTCTCTTAGCTCTTTACTGCAGAAGAGTGAAATGACCAAGAAATACCAAGAGTTGGATAATGACTATCAGGAAATGAAGAAGAAATACGAAGACATGGAGAAAAAATACACTTATGCTCAGAACGAAGTACAGAGATTCAAAGAGCGAGTGGAAATCCTTGAGAGGGAGCAATCAGAATCATCAAGAAGCACGAGTGAAAAGGATCAATTAAGGAAGCTGAGCGCCGCGATAGCCGCTCTCAAAGAAGAAAATAATAAATTTAAGGCGGAAGTCGAAGAGCTTGAAGGTACTGTGGGTCGATTGGAGGCGCAAGTCGAGGATAAAAGGAATCACATCGCTGATCTCGAAGCGAGACTGGAGAGCAAAACCAGAGAGTTAGACGAGCTGCACTCGAACCACTCAGAAAAGACGAATCAGCTAGCAGATAGCGCGTTAGCTGCTTCAAACTATCTTGCTCAAATCAATGAACTTGAGCAAAAGAATCGCTTGCTTGAGGAGGCCCAAAACATTAAAATCGCTAATCTCGAGAAGGAAAAAAATGAGCTAAAAGAAGAGGTAGAACGGCTGAATGCGTCGAAGAAATCAACTGACCAAGTTGAAGACGAGCTAGTGAAGCTCAGCATCGAAAATGATAATTTAAAAAAACAGTTGAAAGAAGCAACCTCAAAGCTTACAACTCTAAAGTATGATAGCAAGCAAATCGATGAATTGAAAAACAAGGTCCAATTTTTAGAAAGTATTTTACAAGATCGAGAAAACGATCTCGCCAAAGTCAAGGTAAATTAATCATCTTCTTTCATATTTGAGTGATTTCTTTAGATGAATCTGGCTAATCTGAACGAGCAAAAAGATAAACTGGCTCAAGAACTCGACATCTCAGAGAACGAGAATGCCTCACTAAAAGAACAGATCAGCAAGCTAAGCGATGACTTGGTTGTTGCAAAGACGAACCTTGGCACAGTTATGAACGCAGTATTTGAGTTCGGTGGCGCAGATTTGTTTGACCAAATTGAAGAAAGAGTAACATTTGGAGAACATCAGCCGGCCAACGATGAAATGTAGTTAAATAGTTGTTTAAAAAGGTAGTATTTTTATCACGGAAACCGTTTTCGTGTCGACTATTGCAAGTTGCGAGAGTTGTATCAGATATATTATTGTGGATGTTTATAGTTTTGATGTTATAAGATTTTTCATTCTTTCAATGTAGGTTAAGTACAAGCTAATTTATTGCTTCCGATTAAAACCAAATAATAAGTCCGCTAAACTCTTATTGAGATACTTAGGATCTGATTCAGCCGATCAATTAACATCTAAAAGCGTTATAATCTCGCGAAACACTCATTTTTGCTAATTTCCCAATGGCAGAAGAGAAGCATCTCCAACCAAACAACCTTTTCAGCGATGTAAAGAAAGGGAAAAGTTTTCACCGACGCACGAAATCCACAAATGATTACGATTTCGGGACGATGCTGAACATCCCTCGCTCAAATCCTGGCCTGATGGAAGAAATAGCAAAGGACCTTGGGGTGGCGGACACAAATGCCACGAGGAAAGCAATAAGCGCTGCATCAAAGAAACAGGGCGAAAAACATGTAATAATCGAGGACATTAACGAAATACCAAAAAATATCGGGTGGTTAGTCCCTAAAAACCACAATGCTGGCTCCAATCCGTTGCAGATGGTCACGAAGCATAATCTAAAGAGTCCATCTGGACAAGTGCAGCCGGCAAAGAAGCTTGAGAAGTTCCAGGATCAGGGTCTGGTTAATGATCTAACTGGCCTTAATGTCATTTTAGAAAGACATCAGTCGGTTGAGAGCTCTGACTTTGATGCAATAGAGATGACTCCTGAGAAGAGCGCGTTTTCTCCTAATCGCAAGAAGCATAGTAGAACTATTAGCTGGAATGAACCTTCACTTTCCACGAAGAAGCAAATGGCTGAGGCAGCCCATAATAATCCTCCCCTAAAAACCTTACCGTCACCCCAGAGCAAATCTAGAGTTCACACGACAATGAGTATAGACTTTAATAACAGAACCTCTGAGCCTGCAAAGAAGGAGCTGCTCAGAAAAAGCCAGCCGCAGTTTCATCCACATCGATCGACCCAATCTTTCGAGCCAAAGGCATCAAATTATCAAAGCGGTTCTTTATCGACGAAAGTTCCGATAGAGAGATTTGACTTAGCGAAGAACATCACGCCTGATATGGCAAAAAATTTCCTGAAAGTATTGGAGAGACATAAAAAATCTCCTTCGGTTGGAGGAAGTAGCGTATTCGCTGATCATCGGAAAGTTTCTCAGAGGGAACAGCTGACAGAGAGTAAATATATCTCTCAGCGCACTGAACCGACGGTTGAAAAATCGCATACAATGAACTATCTTGAGGAGAAAATGGCGAAAATGAGCCTGCAATTAGAACAGCTGAATTCGAAAACAAGTATGCTATCTCAGCAGGTGGTTGAGCTGACTGGCACGGTTAACATGCTTCGCGCTGAGAACGATAATTTGAAAAAGGTAACGTGATCGATACTTTTAGAAAACTGATTTTTCTCTCTAGAATTCTAAGACGAAAGACCAAAGGATAAAAGCTTTAGAGATGCATATCAAGACCTTGGAAAGCAAATCCCAAGCCACCAGAGCAACTCAAAGCAACCGACTTGAGGGAGAGTTAGAGAGGTCAGATAACTTTCCATTTAGGTAATAATAGTACTATTCAGCAATATAAGGAACTAAAAATTTTTTCCCAAATCAGTCACGGCGAAGATTTTTCGACTCTTGAGTCACCAGAAAACGACAGTCGCCAGAGTCAAGCAAGCAATCAGCGTCCAACACTTCCCAATAGTACGAATATTAAAGGAACTTAACGAATTCCTGGTGTCCTACCTTACAGATAACTGTAAACCGATGTTATCAAAGGGCATTGTTCAATAAATAGCCCACATTTTCAGATTATACCTCTAACTTTTATAAGGTTATTCTTTGAATCTATTTTTATGAAAAAGTGTAATAAATTGATTCAAGCGGTTAAATATGTGTTTTTGGCCTATATATATATTATTTGCATTTTTGTTTAAAAGCATTTTGAAATTCTTTATGAGATTTAGCATAACTGACATCTCAGAATTTGATTTCTGAAAGGAATTTGCTGATAGCAAAAAAAAGCAAACTAATTAATTTTATTTGAGGTGAAAAATCACAAAAAGAGATCTGTCATTTATCAATGCTGGGTTCAATCGGCAGGAGCCTGTTCGGGAGTGTAAAAGCAAAATGTTCAGATAATCAAGACTTCGAACTCGACGATCCCAACTTTGCAAGGAAAGTGCACTATGAGGACCTCGAACAACAGGAAAATGCGATGCTTAAACAATCGCGGAGACCGCCGAGCTTTGATACATTTATGAATAGCATTAAAGCGATAACTAGAAACTTAGAGCTGATCAAAGGCTTCCGTTTCGAAGTGGGTTTTGCTCCTTCTCAGCGTTTTTACACGGCGCATTCTTGGAATATCATGAACACTCAAACTACATCTAGGAAGGGGAGACCGTCGGGTTATTATTTGTTTATGGGACAGTATTTAGGAAAGGATTTCGATCCCCGAGGAAAAGAATCTCCTTCGTTTATTATGACGGGAAGGCTTGACTCTGGAGGGAAACTAGAGACAGCTCTTATCAAGCATCTTACCCCAAACCTGGCATTGAGATGGACGGTAGGGTATCCAAACAGCGATATGGAATATGCGCAAACGCATCTCGATCTTGATTATGAGGGTAATGAGGTTTGTTGAGTGTATTATGTTGATCTTTTCGATTAATCAAAGGACACGATTTTACGAGCACGTTTAAGTGGGGCACTGATATGTGGGGAATGAATTTCATGCAAACGATTGGCTCAAGGCTTGTGCTGGGTTTCGAGTTCCTAAATTTTGTATTCTCACACACCAAACTTATTTTTTATAGAGTGAATAACCAGCCAAGTAGAGAAGGAATGTTTTTCAGTTACGCTGCACGGTATTCATTCAAAAGACATTCATTTTACGCGATTTATCAAGCCCGTACAAAAGAAGCTTCGCTTGCTTACATGCAAAGAGTAAGAATTCATTTGTGCTGATTTGGTTATGTGTAAATCTGATAAGGTGAGTAACAGCGCACATCTGGTGAGCGAATTTCGAGTAAAAGGAGGAAAAGAAAAAACCGAAACATCTTGCATTCTTGTAAGGATTTAGCTGATTTTAGTCTTTGAAATAACATTTTTAGGGTTTGAGGCAGAGATTTTCAAAGTCTGAATTGGTTGTGAATTATAATTCAAAAGGGAAGATCGTTTCAATAATCAATGTGCTTGGAGCGTTATACAGTGTGAAATTATGCGCTAGTGCGAATTACAAAAGCGACAGGTATAAATTTGGATATGGGATTTCATTAGGACAGATTTAGAATGGTGGAGGAATTTGGATGTGTTCACTAGTATCAATTTATTGTTATTTTCGGGAATTGATGTCACCTTTATTTAAGCTTAGGGGTTTTTCACAAGAATATAGCTAAGATATATCCAATATATTCAGTTGCACCAGATCTCCAAGTATGTTCGATAAAAGAAAATTTTGTTTTTCTCCATCATCCATACACAAAAAATTATAAACATGCTCAGCTGCTATTCATATGTCTTGAAAATAGAGGGTATGTTTCTACCGTCTTTTTTTTCGCCGCACTCTCTTTTCTTTGATATTCTACACTTTACTTAACCTTTTTTCGGAGAGTGGCTTTCTTCCTTCATTTCTGCAGAACGATCATTTGACGTCAGCTCACCATCCTCAACTTGTGAATGTGCGCTACTTTCTCGCGATTTATGGTGATGACGGTGCTTGCTTTTAGAATGAGCTTTTTTGCCATGCTTTTTTTTGTGGTGCTTTTTATGCTTACGCTTACCGTTTTTGGAGTGATGTTTATGCTTGTGATGCTTATGTTTGTGACTTTGCCCATTTTTCTCGTACCTCTCTTCAGAAGATTTCTTTTCTTTGTGGTGTTTCGAATGACGCTCTCTTTCACGAGAGCCACGATGATGCTTCCTACCTCTAGAATTACTTTTGTTGGGGTGCTGATTGTGATTATGGTCTTGTTGCTCCGGCCCCCTACAGTTGCTATTTTCTGGGCAGTTACTCGTCCTATTCTCATCCTTATTGTCTTTTTTGTTGTCGGATTTCTCACTTTGTGATGGCCGAAGACTCAACTGATCTCCTCCACTACTCTTTTTGATGATAAGGGGAGAGGGTCGATTTCCTCCATAATTTGCATTTTGTACGTCATCATGATTGCTCTTCCTCTTTTCTGCACTTCTCGACCTTCTACGCCAGCTAATTGACTTTCTCCCTCGGCTTGTGAATCCCCTTCTTGTGTACTCTCTCTCCTTAAGAAGGCATCTTTCTCGTATTTCTCTCAATAAGTCAGTCAATCTCACTCCAAAATTTTCCCGAAGAAATTTCTGTCCTAAATCACAGACACAAATAATACTCATCTGCGTACCCACTTCCCTCATAAAGAACTTTCTGAGCGCTTTTTTCCTCAATGCGTCTGATATTCTATCGTAGAATGCAAAGTCAACGGTTATCAGATCCCAAAATTCCATAAACCCGACATTCCTCATCACCAGTGCATCATAGAGACACTCGAAAATATATTTACTCATCGAATGTTCCGAATTTTCTTGGAATTCGTCGAAAGATACACTTGCCTAATTTAAAATTTACTCCGTATTTTGCAGATTTGTGAAGGCATACCAGCTTATAATCTTCAAATATCTGTCTAAGGACAACTTTCGCGCAATCAAAACACGAAGGCTTGGCTGATATATTGACCGTGGTGTATATCCGAGTCCCCTTCGGTTCATAATAGAAAAACTTCGCGCCCTCACATTTTTTCTCGAACTCTGATTTGCATTTACGCAATGTGTTGGGGTCGACTGCTGGCCATAAATAATGTTCATCTTGAAAGTTTTGTCTGGATGAGGAGTCGAAATATTCAGTAAGTAGAGTGTGGATCTCCTCCTCTGCATGCTGAATCTCTCTATTTTAGCGTTAAGAAATTTCAAATGGCAGCCTGGAATACTCGGGGGTTCCCACTAAAGCGACTTCTTTTTCTTTGTATTTAATAAAATACATGGGATGGTTTATGTGCTTTAGGCTGGCTGTTCGACTTATTCTCAACTCTGCTGGTCGAATTTTCCTGCGTAATATCTCTCTATTTTTATTAATTTGACCAATTTCGAGCCCCGTGTAGGAACAGCGGGTAATCTTCATCAAAGCAGCTTTGAAAAATGAAAAAATTTAGGAGAGTACCGTAAGTTTGGAGAGAAGCGAGTTGATAGCCTTGTGGCATTGTTTAACATCGTCTTTCAGTCCTTTTATCGTGAGTTTTGTTTCTTTAGTGATCGGATAGCATTCATCGTTCACGTGAATCTTTTCATATTGAATTGTTACTTTATAATCTCTCTCCAATGCAGAGCTGTTTTATAGGTAGGGTATTCATTAGCCGATAGTTTAAAGAGGAGGAATTGGTTTTTACAGTGTCTGGTATGAACTTCCGATTAGTCTTTTCAGATAAATCGCCGGGATTAGCATGGCAACTACAACATGCCCATATGCCTTTTCGACGTTAGCTACGCTTTTCAGCACAAGCCTCATGAGTGCTTCGAAGCCCTCGAATTGCCTTTTGTTACCATATACAGTTAACTCGTATTTTTTCCGAAAAACATCTCCTTCAGGACTCCCTCTGCAGTCCCAGAAAATCTTAACACCAAGACAATGGAGGATCTGTTGATTTCTCTTCACGATTTCTAACTCGAGCCCATTCAGTCGCATGACGTTTTTTTCGATTTCCGTACTCTTATCAGCGTTGTACTCTGCAATCTGTTGGGAAAATTTTGGATTCTCTGACAAAAGTTGATTGAAAAGCTTTAACGTCATCTCTTTCAACTCTTTCGCTAATTTATTTGAGCTGGCAAGCTCAGTAAGTCCAGAGTCCTCTTTTCCCATTCCATCACTTGGTTGCTGTTGGGTCGTAGGTAGCTTTGATGCGTTATTCTCAAATGATTTTCTTTTCTTGATCGGCTGATCGTCATCTTCAGCTGGCTCAGCTTCCTGACGCTTTTCCGTCTTTAATTCAAGCGACTTTTTCTTCTTCAACTCCTTTGACGGTTTTTTGGGCCCTTTTGTGTCTGAAGAAGGTCTTCTCTTTTCACAAGCAAGGTCGTATAATCTCTTATTCATTTGCCATGAAGTCTCCGCATTCTGTGTCTCTGGTTTCTGGCAACTCTCTTTTTTCGTTTCTTCTTCCTTTTTGTGTAGGTTCAGACATTGATAGCAGTACCATGCGCTTTCTGGTATGATAGTTAGAGGGGGGCTTAGACAAAACGTATGAAATCCTTCATCGCAGCCATCACACATGATCAACTTCTCATCGTCCTCTTCGGTGGTTATACCGCATATCGCACAAAGCAGATTCTCAAGCTTCTCTTCCCAGTCCTCGTAAGTACAGTCTTGAGGTCGCACCCCAAGGTAGCCCTTGCATTCCTTTGCGCCACACAAGCAGCGCGTAAACGCAGTGCTGTATATGTCGAATTGGTAGTCGAAAGTTAACTCTTCTCCCTCTTTAATATCGACCAAAGCAAAAATTCCGACGCAGATTTCGCCCAATACATGCCATTTTTGCGTGACACAGTTCGGCTTGCAGCTATGATTAATCAACCTTGCCATATTCCCTCGAAAAGTCGGATCAATCACCTCATTGCCAGAAATCTTCATTAAATATGTGCATGTAGAATTCTATTGAAAATGTAGCATCATTGAATTATTAACGCAATGCATGAATGTAATTATTACACTGTAGGCTTCAGTCCTGATCTGACCCTCTTCTGAGTTTACATTAAACACTTCTCCAACGTATTGAATGATGAACTGCCCGGCCTTAATATCACTGCCGGCTTTTAGTCCCCAACCCTTGGGAAATTAGTGATGGTTAGGAATTAAAAAAAACTCATTAAAATGAAGTCTTACTTTTCCTTCAAAAGGATACGGGAATACATCAGCGTTCTGCTGGAGTTGAAATTTACGGTTCCGGCAGTATTCCCCGCATGGACAGCTGTGAGGCTCACATTCATAACACACTATTCGGTTAAGACAGCGCTCTCCGCAATTATAAGATATTGTTTTGTTAATTTTTTCATAAAGCCTAGATTGAGAAATTAAACACTAGATAGGTAGTCTCCAGCTTACGCTGCTTGCTCAGGATCACATTTGACACAGCCGCAAATGAGTATATCGTCCTCGTTGGGGACTCTCTTTTTTCGGTCGAGATAAATATTGTTTTTAATTAACCCATAAGTCTTCAAGCTCTCGTTGTACCAACAGCGCCGTTCTCTCTCCTTATTCTTAAGAAAATGTTAGTTTCCAGACTATAAAAATGCAAACCATCGTTTTTCCAGGGTCTTCAATCTCCATTTTATTCTCATTAGCACTTCCAATTGGGGGCTCATTATGGACATCCACCTTCACTGCTTCTGCATCTTGAGCCTTTCGAAAGAAAAATTCAAATATATTTCAGATAATACAGTGGGATGGTTCTTACCAGAAATTCGTGGAAAGGTTCCTCATGCTTAGCAACATGAAAATTGACGTCGTGGAAGGTCTTGTCTGTCACGTCGGTGTCTGGACTCTGCATTGAATAATTTCGCAATATTTATTGTATTCTATAAATTTTGCCCGAATTTTAGCTGGGCTTGATAATTTCGACACTCACTAAATTAACTAGAATGCAGCTATCAGTTATTTGTTTTTAATTGTTTCTGACCAATAATATCAACAACTTTTTATCTTCTAAATTTCAACACTATTCTCAATGATGGATTATGAAACTAAGCGTCTAAGAATAACAGCTTTAAGCAGCAGTCTAAAGAAATTCAAAGGTCACACATTCTTTTTCGAGATTCATCCCAGATTTCATAAATCAACAACTCGATAAGTATACATATTCTCGAAGGATATGACACAACACAGAGAGAGAGATTCATACCTTATAGATAAACCTGAAAATAAACCTTTCTAAAATGGTTTGAAAATTATGCTTCATTTTCATTTCATATTCGATATAGCGAAATCAAAAATTTTGATCAGGAGACTTTTAATCATATTATCCAATTCTTCATTGCCTTGGTCATTTTTTTCTGGCAGCATCTCATCTTTTATTTTTCGTCCAGGTTTTGGAACAATCTTTCCATTCATGGCGATCAGCATCTGAGCGATCTCTTTCATCCGCGGTTTGATCTAATAAAAGAATATTTAGTCTAAACTCGCGGAAAAGACTGTTATTGTTACTAATTCTATATCCAATTCGACTAGTTTTGGTAGTACAGAAGTCGCAAGAGAATCTCTGAGGTTATAGATCTCGCGTTCGAGCTCTAAGCACTTCAGTTTCCGAATCACAGCGTCAAGGCCGTCTTCATTTTCTACTTCTGCAAGTATATCTTTTTTTGGGCGAGGAGATTCTTGTTCTTTGAGCAGACTGGTATATTCCTCGAACTTGGATGTATAGAGAGTTATGATCATAACATCATTGCTAAATTAAATTTTTCATAATATTGAACTGTTTGTTAGTAAGTGTACTCTAGAAGTCTTTCCAAAGCTTTCCGCTTCTCTGTCTGGTTTGTAGTGCAGTGGTAGATCTTATATAACAGGATGGCTTGCGTTCCAAGTGCCTCTTTCTCCTGCTTTAATAGTCCTGGTAATTGCATCATGTCCTTCATGAAACCTTCATTATAGCACTTAATGAAAAATCTGGAGCTGTATTAGTAATTACCATTCTTCCAAAGGCAATATCTCAGGAAGATCTCCTCGTTAAACGAATGCGCAAACTCATATGAATTCTGTAAAATTGTCAGAATTTCATTGATGTGCTTTTTGAAATTTAATTAAGGCCAAATCAAATAGAATAAGCAGCTACCTCTTCTTTGAGTTTAGCGTAATGATCCTCTATCAGTTCTTTCACAACTCCAATCATTAAGAGTTGCACGACGCATTTCGTTACAGCCTCATCAAAATTAAACTTGATGCTCACCAGCGTTTTCTTTATATTTCACAATGTTAATTGAAATTCCCAACATATGAAAAATTATTTACGGTCTGATTTGCTTTCTCAAAAACTTCAGAGTTTTTCGCCTCAGTTAGCTAGACATCGATAAGCAATGTGTTATTCTATAAAACAAAAGTCTTCTACCTGTGATGGGACAGTCGTTGAGAATATCACTTTAAGAGTCGCTATTATCAGATCCCAATCAGTATCCTCATAATATTCTGATACAGTATTCAAAAATCCTCTGAACGCGTCGATGCTTATCTTCGCAAGGAACTATTTCAAGTCATTTATTAGCTGGGAGAGTATATTTAGATCTCACCTCATGAGGATTTTGCATCGAAGTGATGAGTATGTTTAAAAAATCAGGAGTGAAGTCTTTGAGCTTCGAATAATGCGTTTTAAAAACATCGATCATTCTGGTGTAAGCCAGCTTGCAATTTTGTCTGAAAAACTCGAAGGACTGGTCCTTGACGCCGTGTTTCCTTGATTGGAAGGAAAACTGTATCTCATCGAAAAGCATCTTGATGACGCTCCTCATAATCATCTGCCAAAACTCCTGTGTAAACACTCCTCCATTTTCCTTTAAAATCGAGTATAAAATTTGCAGCCCAGTGTTTGCGATCTTGGACCTTGAGTCAGTAGCCATGGTTGCCAGCTTACTCAATAAGGTAAGCCATGCATCTACATGAATTTTTGGGATGATGGCAGGTTTCTAATCATAATTTACCTTCTGTAAGGCCATAATAAGAGTTTTGTTCGGTTTCATTGACTTCGGTGCCGTCGTTAGCGATTTCTTCGATAATATTGCCAAAATCGCCTTTTGAAGGTGTGCTTGGAGTGCTAAGTCCAAGTTTCGCTGGACTTTCCGGCTTTACCGATTTTTCTAGTTTTTCGTCGATCTGTTGCTTCTCTGCGTGGGCCTTGACGATGGAGCTCATGCATTTTTGTACCAGAGTCACTGCACTGAAGCAGATTTTTTCCACACGGCACATCATGAATTTCAGAAGCACTTGCATAAACTCGTGCAGGCTCTCTTTCAGTGGCGAAAGGTCCTCAGAAAAATGCTTTTGGATAATCTAATATGTGAATTTTATGATTAGTGTCTAGCAGGAAAAAAGCGAAGATACAGCAAAAGAGGTCTCGACAAGAATCGGCTTGTCTGAATCAGCACTGGCGCCTAGTACATCGAATATAATCCTATCATTTGGTTACTCGATTAATTGAGGGTCAGAGTTAGTTTATTACTTCCACCCAGACTTGATGGTATGAAGTGAGTGCGAAATTATGTGGTCAATGCACGTGAGGATAAATTCTTTAATTTCAGTAGATTCGCCATGTGTGTTGGTAAATATGTTCTCAAAAGGTTTCAAAAACTCCTTCTGGAAATCAAAATTGGAAAGCTCTTCTTTCTATAAGTGACGATTAAACCAAGATATTTGACTGCCTTATATACCTTTAAAAATTTGAGGGCCAACTGTTTCAGTGAATCCACAGCTAGAATACTGACTGATAGGTTTGGATGGCAACCTGCCTTGCTAAAATGCTCTTGCATGATATTCCATATTTTTTGCCACACAAATTTCACTCGCCCCATGTTATATTCAGCAACTTCGACTATCTTTTGCAGGCAGTATGTTCGTGGCGTTGCGGCTTTGAGCTCCTCTCTGTTGATGAAATAGGAATATTAGCGTTCACAGAAAAGAAGGTAGTCATTTATTACTCTGAAACTCTGCAGAGACATGAGATAAAAGCTATAATCTCGTCGGCATTGAAAAGACTCGACTTGCTAAATACCAAGTCAAGTAGGTTCGGATCGATAGTCGCTTTGATGAGGTCTCTATTCACCATTTCGACGTTATCACCTTCGTTTTCCTTCGAAGAGTCCCGCCTCATCGTGACATTTAAATTCAAAAAGTAATCGACTCGACTCATGCATTCGACGATGGTCTCCCAACTCGTTCGTAAGCAATTGCCCAGAGTGCTTCCAATCTGCAGGATCGCTTTTATCGCTCGAAGATGTTTCTCTCGGATCTCTTTGAACGTAGAACTGCAAATTTGGATGTCAAAACTAACAAATAGAGAATTTTGGATTACTGATAGCCCTTTTTCAGGTTAGTAAAATTATAAAGACTCATGATTAGAGTATCGCGCTCAGTATCAAGTCCATGGCGCCCTGCAATGTTGATGCTGAGGACATAGCCTTCGAGGCAGAGCTGTATTATTTTCGGTTCCTCATTCTGCTCGAGCAATACACTGAAACTGGCTAACAGCGGACTCCACATGATAGAGAACAGCGGCCGAATGTATTCAGTTGTCTGTACTTTGATAAAAACTTTATCTTGTCCTTTGCGAATTCGCTCCTTGCTCTCGCGGATCATATTTTCCGACTCTTTCATAAACAAACCCATTCTTTTCTTGAAATTGGCCTGCGCAGATTCTTGGCTATTACAAAATTTGAATTACTTGAAATCTAAATTTGCCTTACAAATTCTGCTTTGCTTTCTCAGAGGAAGGAATGGCGAGCGGAGCCTTTTGCACTCGGGCGTAGATTCCGTTCAACGTCTCAACAGGTATATTTTCACCGTCGTTTAGCCCTCTCGCTAAGTCAACAAACTGAGATAGTGTCATCTTTTCCTGCACTTGCGGGTTATGAAGAGACGTTTGTAACATCATGAGCAAATAAGAAAGCGTATAAGCCGCTGTCGCCGATTTGTATACTGTGTTTGGGTTATCATGCATATATTTCCTCGCAAACACCTGCACAATTCGATCAACTTTCTGCCCTTCACCAGGTAGGTCAAAATAGGAAAGGAAGTGCTTCATCGCTTCATCAATAGAGAGTTTCTTAAAGCTCATATGGTCCGTAAAGCCTTCCAACACACTGATATTAAAGGGGCTTTCTTCTCCGAAATAATCCCCGAGGGTCTCCTTGGAAATGAGTTTATGGTAGGTTACCAGGAACTTGGCAACTTCAACAGGACTTTTAAAAATGTATTAGATACATCAAAGTCACAGGAGTTAGAATTACTCTTCCTTGAGAAGTCCGAGGCCATAGATATACTTTAGGCCTGCTTTGGGCTTTATATTGAATTTTAAAATGGCACGTTGAATTTGGTTCTTCATGGTTTTTGACCTCTCAATCTGTTCTTTGCCGTCTTCCTTCACATCATCGCCCCCTTGAGACAGATTATCGTCGTCCTGATTCGTTATATTGTCGTCAGGCCCGACCATCATCGTCATTGTTTGATTCTGGGCTGCAGCTTGAGACACCAGAGACGCTTTGCTAATTTTTGTCATTTCTTCGACTTCATCCGTGAACCGGACGAGCGATTTGCAAAATGCGATTATTGACTCAAGAGCCAAGGTTTTTAATGTATGCTCTTGGACAGGTTGTATGACCGTGTTATATTCTGTCTTCGAGTACTTGCCTTGTGCAATTTTGCCTAAATCATGGTCAGACCTCGGGCCAAATGAGTAGTAACTCACCAAGAAATTCCATAATGCGCTCGACGATATTATAGTATTCAACATCGCAGTCGTAATTTACGTAGAACTCGATCATGTTTATCGCTCGCTGCGAAATTTTGAAAATAACCTGCAAGGCAAGCAACCGATGATAGTAGGTGCTATTGCCGCTCTCGAGCATTTTCAAAAACACTCCGTCGATAAAAACTGCGATCTCTTGCTTTAAATAATAGCGGAAATGATTCACCTAATAAACAAAAATGCTCTTGGCACTGCAATAGAGGACTCATTACCAAACACACGAAAATTCCGAGACTCAGAGTCACTACGGGCCTTTCCGAGCTCACAGAATTTTTCAAAATGCTCTCACAGAGATACTCCTTGACGACGTCAGCAAACTCGGTCCTGGCGAGGAAAGTTGGACCCGGATTCTCAAGCAGCCCTCGAAGAATTTCGAGGACAAGAATTTTACTCTTCAGATTATACTGACTATTAGCAAAGGGAGATAAACACAAAGTTTTGAGGTTGTTGGAGCTTACGGGGCCTCATCACGAGTTGACATTTTACAAATTGTTTTGAAAAGTACAATTGCATCGTTCAAATAGGTATTCACTCGATTGCTTTCCAATTGAGTGCCTGTCTGAAAATTCTGGATGTCTTCTATCTCGTCAAGGTGTTTCATTTTGCATTCCACTGAGCAAATTGGCACTCGCGTATCTTTGCAATACACATCCGTTGGGTTTCTGCAGACAAAGCACCTGATGAGTAAATAATAAAAGTTGCTTGCAATTCAAAAAAAAGAGACATTTACCATCCAAAGAGACCGGCTCTTTGTCCTTTTTCATTCTCACAATCAGTTTCTATCAAGCGTCGATATTTCAGGTCGTCAGGATCGAGGACGGCTGGTACGCTTCTCAATGGAATGCTGTTTAATTCTTCAGCGTACCTTTCAGGATCTTGGCTTGAGCGACCTTCCCAGGCTTTTTTCACGCTACTAACCTTCGCGTCATACAGTACTACGTCATCAACGATGCATTGCACAGTATTGAAAACATAGGCGTCGATCATGGCATTCGCGTCATGGTCAGCAAGCCTCGTCTCTGAAGTTTCAAACAAATTCTGAGTTTTGTCTTTCGCTTTGGGTGAAAACGAATCAAACATCCGCGTGGGAACCAAATTAACGTTTCCGGATTTGTCTATTGTCATGTCAGGGTTAAGGTTCGCCTCCAGGTTAACCGATGGGTCTTCCGCATTCATTTGAATACTCTGCTGTTCTCTATGCGATGGCATTTCCCCTTTTAGTTGCATTGTTTCAGGAGAGTAACTAGGAATCGTTTGAAGCCCATTAAGCAAGCCTTTCTCTTGTTTTTTCGCCGCTTGGCTCTTCCGCCATTCCTCTCCTCCTAAATTATACTCCTCCATCCTCTGATATACCAGGTGGATCATCTGATTGATCGCTGCTCGAGCAGTAATTTGATTCACGCTGTTTTTACTCACTACAAATCGATCAAATTTTTCCCCATGAAAAAATGCTAGATTACATATATTGATATTGTAGAAGACTCTAAATATCTGTAGCAAGCTCCGATCATGTGCCTCCACTACCAGACTCACGAATATCGTTAATAATACCTGAATTCAAAAAAAAAAAAATTGCGTTATTTCTTTTGAAACGCCAAAAAAACAATTGGGTTGTCATTACCTTAATCACTGTCAATTGCAAACTCTCTTCTTTCTCGTAATTCGTTTGACTAATGCTCTCGATTACAGCGTCGATTAGTTTTCGTTTTGGATCGGAAAACTTCTGATTGTCTTTCTCGGACGTGGCATATTCCTCAATGTGGATATTGACGGTGTAGTCTTTGCAACTGCAATCCATGAACCCATTTGAAATCAGTTTCTGAATTAGTTTACAGGTGAGTTTTTCCTCAAGAAATATATTAACTCACCTGAATAGTAATCAATGAGAGCTCCACGAGCTTTGTGATTTTTGTTTCCATGCAAAGCTTATAGACGACGAAATACTTATTGGCGTCCATAGTCCGTGGACTGTCAGCCTTGAGTTGCTCTAGTGGATTATTAAAATTCATGAATGATTAGAATGCCAACCCATAGATTTGGTTATGAGGTCTTTAATCTCCTTATACTTCTTCGGAAGCAGTTTTGCTATCTTGTCAAAGGAAGCTGACAAGAGCTCTTGGTACAGCTGTAATTGATCTGACTTTTGCTCCATTTATTTACTTACTCTTTGTTTATTTTAGATATACAAGGGTTTCCTGAGAATTCATTAAGCTATGAAATATAATGATATATGAAAAATTAAAAATTCGCTTGATAAAGTCTCGCTTAGCTACAAATTGCTTTAAATTGTGTGCTTCCTTTCAAAGGAAGATGATCGAGAAGAAGGGAAGAGAAGAAGGAATGTGGAACAGTATGCAAGGACAAATTGGATTATTACCCGATTGGGAGCAAGGCTATCTTAATGTGAAATGCAGACTTAAATTATAATGAGTTTGTTGGATCAGCTGATCTTGAATAAGTGAAGAGCTAAGTCAGAGAGAATTGGCTTAAAAGATATACGAATTTGTATTCACAGTGGTGTTTTGGGTTTGTTCAAGAGATGGCTGCCATAATTGTCTTTTCAACTTCCGAGATTCCAGTCGCATATATTTTTACGAAGGCTCCAGCATGAAACAATGAACTGGTGGTATTGAAATATTTCGTCTTACGAAATCCCACAAAATTTGACAAGTGTATCGTTTAGTTTTATTTATTTTTCCAACTCAATTTAAATGTTTGATTTAATAAAATACAAAATATTTAAAACAAACAGCTGCATTGAAAATTTAACAAAAAACAAAAAAACATATATATATTAAACTTATATATATATTACATGCTCAATATTGAAAAGCACTTCTTTGTCAACAATGAGCAAATTTGAATTCTTTCGAGGGTTTATCCCACCCTCAAGCAATAAACATTCAATTCATAAAATTGAAAAATAGCCTCTTAAATTTCATATTTGAGAGTGAGAAATTAAGACCACAATCAAAATCTAGATTCCTTCAGAAGCATTCGCATTAGCTATCTTTATTGGAATAATCATAAAATCATTATTCTCTTAGGAAAAAAATCCCTCTATTTCTGATTTTAACCAGCTTCAATAAAATTATGAGCTTTATTCGCTGAAAGTTATTAAACATACCCTTATTCTTGGATAAATCATGAACTTTTATATGTAAAGCCTTCGCCTAATGAAAAACTGGAACCTCTTCTTTCATAGTTCTGGTATTTATAGAGCCGACTACCTATCAAAGTTTGCTCTTTCATGATGTTCTCTTGGCAACATTATCTCCAAGGTGATCAAATCAGTTAATTTTATATCATCATTCGCTTCAACGTAATTAATCCCTTAACACAACTTTCTCTTCCAGCAAAACAAATGATGATTGCATCCCTAAATTCCAATTCTGAAAAGCCGCGATTTTCATCCAATCTGAACAGCAAAATTCTCTTTTAATATCTAATTAAATCTACATTATTTCTTTCACACCATTTCTCCAAAAGTTATGGCAGATCTAAAGCCATTTTTTAGCCCTTCTAATCTAAGAGATTGTCTCCAGCTTTTAGCTCAACTCCTGGTCAACGGCATGGCTGAAAGAATGGAGTATCCAGCTATTTGCGTTCAAATCATCTGCGATGCACCAAAATATGTTATCGCTGACTCCTCGCTCAGGATGGATGCGTTATTCAGCTGCAGATAAAAGAATGAATGAACCTAAACAAAATCAGGTTCTTCTATTACAAAATTGGTGGTTTGAACTACAGTCGGATAGAATGACTAATGAGCCCATTATTATTGTCATCATAGAGAAATTTGAATTGCTTGCTCCATTAGACACCATAAATAATTATTGCAGTCCGAGTTTCAATGAAGATCTTCAATTGGAACAAACCAGGTCAGTTTTTCTGTGGCTATTTCAGACAATGCCTTTTAACGCGCGCTTTCTTCCAAAAGAGTCCGTTCAAAAATTAAAGAGTGTCCTGATTCCTGCCAATGAAACAAGCCTTCAATACAATGGAACAGGATCACAAATCCGCAACGAAGAACAAAAATTTTCCGGTCAAACAAATTCTCAATCGGGTGATTCTATCTTTTCTGGATTCTATTCTGTAAGCTCGTCATTATATTTGGAAATCGAGGGTGGTCAGCCTCAGAATGATAATCTATCCATAACTGAATCATCGGAACGTAAGCATGTTAAAGTTAATACCTCAAAGCAGTATCGTTCTGAACTCGTAAATAAGAGAACTGCGGTCTCAAAATTTATGATTGGCGAGGAGTCTCAGATACAAAGGGACCAATATTTTTTAACGCATTATAGAGATGAAACACAAGGACCGATGGTCAAGGAGAGTTCACCTCAAAATCCTGTAAGGCAGTACCGATACCTCATGGGAAGTAACTCTCAATGCCAGAAGATCCAAGAGATGGATATTGAGGAAGAAAATGAAGGATACTCTTATAGATTTGAGGATCGAGTAGCAAGAGGAGATTTGGTGGGAGAAGGTGCCGGAAGCGCAATAAAAAGGAACTTTCTTAAATACTCTGCTCAGAGTAATTGTGTGCAAGGGCTTCTGCAAGAGCCTATTCCAATGAAGAGAGGAAAATACACAGGGAGCGGAATTGATGCTGAATGAGGGGAGGATGAAAAATTTTCGCTGCCATGAAAGTTGGTATTGTATGTGATAAATTATTCATTTTGTTTGTCCGATCTTTAGACATTCCTTTTAATGAGTCATGTTGAGTAAATAAAATGAAAATTGTCTTAAATTCAATTCCATTCACAGAAAGATAGGACACTCTAGCTGTTGATATTATCTTGGGAAGAGTTTTGTGTTTTTTGCTAGGATTATCAAACTTGATATGAAAAAAATTTAATTTTTGAGGTTTAACGACCTATTTGCTAAAAATATCTGATCGTGGAAAATTAATTCTATTAGTTAGTAGCGGTGAAAAATCAGCCTTTTGAGCAGTAGTTTTTTGACTCTTACGTGGAAGAAAACAAAAAGTTAACCCTCTAATAATACTGTTCACTAGGCTAAGCAACTTCTGCAGTTTTTCATGAATATCATCGAGGTAGTTGTAGTGAATTGAAGGCAGTCAAGAGAACGGCTAAAATGTTGTTGACCTTCTTTATTTTTGCAAACTCTTCTCAAAGTGTTTAGCTGCTGAATCAGAAAGAACTTTCGATTCAGCCATCAAAGTACTTTACAAAAATAACTTTCTATTAATTTCCGATTAATTTGCAATTGAACCTTGCCGTGAAAAATTAATCTAAAAGATTAATTCTTGAGCGCTTTAGGAGTCACTGAGTTGATCAGAAATAGACAAAATCTTCTTTATTTTTTCATAAACTACAATAAATTGCGAAAAATTCCTGTGTATTTCTAATGCAAGAAATCGACTCTACGATCTATTACAGAGACTACCCTGCGGCAGTAGTCTTTCCCTACATTACAGATGACGATGGTCTCAAGATCGTCTTCATCAAGGACACCAAAACGAACAAATTGCGTGATATTCGTACGTCATCTGTGAAATGCGATGTTTCTATCGTCTTCACAGCTGGAAAAGCCTTACTTAGAGGAACTTATGGACTGTTTACCCCTGAAAACGTTCTCGGCAAGGCTCCTGAGAAGCTTCAGCCGCTCCGAATCTCCAAACCCGAGAATTATAATTGCAACATGATCTTCAATGAGCCAGCGTTCGTGGATCTGCTCGACGCTTTCCTCAAAACCTCCACCCACTCTGAACTCCCAACCGGTGTCAAGGCTTTTGCGCTCCCTATTAAAAACCTTCCTCTCGAGGCTTGCAATGATTATCTGAAAGAGAATGGGCATTCAGTTGAGATCACCCTTGTTGCGTTAGAAGAGCTTGACAAATTGAAGGACGAAAGTTTGGAGGAAGAGACAATTGAGACTGTTCGACTCCTGAAGTTAGGACTCATTCCAAGTATTACCAAGAAGGTTTCTATGGCGCCTGCTAAGCGATATGCTATTGTTAACTGTCGAGAGCTTATGGAAAACCAATCTAATTTAGCATGCTTATATACGTTTGGTGAGGCAGCGCTGCAAGGTCATTTTAGAAAACCAGGTGAAGAATGGTACTTATTCAAAGCTGCCTACGGCGAATTTCCTGATCCAGAACTGCTGAAAACACTTGATGGTAAGCAATTCATTGTTCATTAGTTTTTTAACTCTAGATAGGAATCATTATCCCTGGAGCACCAGGCCATTGCTACGACCCGATCCATAAATGGATTCCTGATGTTGAGAAGTTTCTTAGACATGTGTATGAAAATACTAAGATCAGATACCTCGGACTGTGCTATGGCGCGCAGCTGTTGGCTCAAGCGATGGGCGGAAAGGTAGAAAAAATGGCTCACATGGCGACTAGACTTGGAAATGACGAAGTCTCCTTTACAGAAGATTTCTATGAGCTACCATATGTGAAAGCACATAAAGAATTCTACGCAAAGAAGCCGAAATCCTTGGCTGTTTTGAAGTCTCACGGTGATCATATAACCAAGCTCCCTCGTGAGGCAAAGTTAATGGGATCCTCAACAACCACCGAAGTGGAAGTTTTTACAATGGGAGACCGCTTTTTCGCTGTTCAAGGCCACCCGGAAGCGACCGCAGAATTTGCATGTGCTCGAATGTCGCTGACAAAGCTCTCAGAAGCTGATGACCAAGCGATAGAAGCGTACGAAAAAGCGAAAGCTGAGAGAATAAAGGAAAGGTATTCAATTCCGGAGGACAAGTTCGACTGGCTCGCTATATGCACCAATTTCCTAAAGGGAATTGGAAATTAAGTTTAAGGAAAGCTTCCATTTGCATTGCTGAATACATCTTCATATATATAAATAAATGTAGTTCTCTTTTTTTTTCATCAGATAGAACTCGAAAAACGAATCTATGTGCTCTCTCAAAATATTCAGTTGCTATGCATGAGAATGACTTCAAATTCCTTACAGAATGTTAATAAATAATATTAATGAGATAAGGTGTAAAAGGGAAAAAAATTTAATAAAATCGTTAGACTAAGATTTTTTTCATAGTTTATCGTTCGGTTAGAACCTTAAGACTTAATAATGGAATTTATTACACGTATGTTCAATCTTTTTGTTTTTAGTTTTATTAATATGATTACTAGTATGGACACCTAATACTGATAATATCCTTTGGTATTATGTGTGCACAATTCTAGCCGACTTTGCCATAGTAATAAAAGATCAAAACGACAATCTTTTATTTGAGAAGATTTATGTTTTCAAAAAAATAGGATATATTTATAGCTTCGGCAGCGTTCATCAGAAGAGGCCTCCTTTGCAATGACCCGAATGACTCTAGGGGGTCAATCTACTGGCTTTGGTTCCACATGCCTCCCGTATTCGTGGCTTGTGGGTAGAATCTTTCTTTCATTTTCGGGATTTTCAAGATGTTCGCATGGGCATAAGCGATACCCCAAGGATGCGGATTTTCAATGGAAATCCTCATATCAAGCATCCTAAATTGTGTCGGTTACTTAAATTTAAGCTCTCGAAATTTACCTGAAAATTTGCTCTTGAATCACTCCATATTCGTCGAACATGTAGAAGCTGAAGAGGAGAGAGATGAAGTAGAATGTAATCAAGTTAGGGTATCTGATATTATTCAGAATCGCGTTCAAAAGCGTTTCTCTCATGTTAGAGTTTGAGAACGTGATCAGTTTCTATTATTATAGCAATTTAGAAAATCCTACAAACTATTAATAGCTAGTTACCATGAAGAGGTTGTAGGACTCGCGTCTGTACTCCTTGGCTTTAGGTTCTTGAGCTAGTTGGGAATTAGGTTTAGAGACGCATTAGCGAACATAAGACTTACCTCTCAGGACGCAGGAAGGAATATAAAGCACGAAGGCGTTTACAACAGGGTAGTTGATAGATCCTTCTAAACAAAAGAAATGAGATTGCCTGGGTTTTCACAAAATCAAGGCTTACTCGCTGAATCAGATTGAATCACCAGCTTGCTGCAAATTTCACGGAAGAAAGTGTCGTTGTTCTGAGGGGTGTTCAGGTAGCTCAGGATACTGGTCTATTAGAATTGCTATAATTAGAGCGTGTTTGTGCTAGAAAGAAAGGCACATGGAGGTCGATGCTTGTAATTCTCTCGCTAAAGTTGCCGAGTGTAACAGGGAGTGTGCGGAACTCTTCCTTAGCCTCAAGTTGCTAATGGGGGGAAATCATCAAATAAAATTCATTTGGCTGAGAATAGTACTTGTAATGGCGCGGCACGAGAGGGCTCTGGGAGGACCATGTTTGGAGGGAAAGCAGAGAGGATCAAATTTCTGATTTGGATGAATTTTTCGGGAATGAATTCGCAGAGGAAGAAGCTCATCTCGATGAAGAATTCAGGGAAATCGTTAAGGATTACAAGCAACATTCGCAGCACTCCCTTGTAGAAAGTCTTCATTGAGTCAGATTTGAAGTACTCAGTCTCCGAAACCTCCTTTAGCATCTTAAAGATGCTAATCAAGAGCGAACTAAATCTGCCCCACATGTCACCCTTAAGCTGAGCCTTTATTCAATCAGTTAAATCTCAGGAAATCCAAAAATTCTTTACTGTTTGTGCTCCAGTCATAAGCACTAGTGGCATGAAGTCTTTATGCGAAATCAGCTGCAACCACGCAAACGCAAAGCTTGGACATTTAAGGGGTTGGATTCTATCGAACAGCTTGATCAAAGTGCTCAAGAACTGGATCGTGTCAGCTGTGCTGAAATTATATTCCTTTCTCTTCAAGTCCTACCCGAGCAAATGGATTTAGATTTTCCAACCTCTTTGTAGAATAGCTTACGTAAATCAGGTTCAAGAACAGCTTGAAGAAAGGTCTCTGGTTGAATTTCTCGCGCTGGAAGTCGTGATACTTGATCAGAACGAGCGTGGCGCTACTCAAGAATTTATCGAAAAGCTCGACTTTGTTCGTTGTGATGGTTTTCAAGAGGACGATGATCAGTTTGCTCAAAGCGTCGATGTATGTAAAATCCATGTCTTGTAAGTCCAAGCCCAAAACAGAGGAGTAGAGTTCGGCTCGTTTGGTACTCTCAAGAGTATGATCGACGCAAAGATCAGTGATAAACACGAAGAATTTCGAAGCGTTATCATCCTGGCTCTGGAGAATGTCCGAAATGCTGCCCATGTATTCAAAAATTTCCTTTTCGTCCGCGATTGGTAACCATTGATACAGCTTTTGGGCGCAAGTTTTGAAAAATTCCGCTTCTTTCTCGCTGAACAAGCTCAGCACGGCACCAAAAGCCGCTGGTTGCTGCTGATGTTGTGATGAGCCTTTGAACTTTTGGCTGTTTGGGTCACTGGCCGCTCGCTGCTTCTCGGCATCAAGCTCTTCAAAGAACTTCGTCATCTCTGGAACTCCTTCCAGCTGTTTCCTATTCTTAAGGATCTGATCGACTGATCGTTGGAAGTTTTCAAGAGGAAGAAGCTTTTCGTCAAACACAAGGGTTTGGATAATCTTTGCCACTGGAACGAACTGATAAGCTTGGTTGTATTTTTCAAGCGCATCGGCGTACATCTCATCGAACTCTGGAATCGTGATGAAATTCTTTCGGATGAGAATAAGTATGATGTCGTATTTCAAAGTTCGTTTCTCTTGAGGGTCCAATATCCATTCCAGAACCTCAACACTGAGATTGCTGTCGTAATATCGCTTCAGAGTGGTGAGGAGATCAAGATACACGGTCATTTTTTCTGTAGAGAGCTTTCCACCGAACGCTTGGATCATGATCTTTAAAAAAAAATGAGAGCAATCCCTAATCGTATCTCAAGTAATCCATTTACCTTGATAGCGAATTCGTAAGCCAGCACATTCATATTCTCAGTCTTCTTAATGAGATCGCTTATTCTTTTCGTGAGGCTGTGAAATTCGCGAAGCCTCTCGTCTTTAGTAAGCGGGTCGCTCTGACTGCTTGACCAGGTTCCCAGTACTTTATCAAGCTGCTTGATGTCTGCCGTAATGAGATAAATCGGTTAGTGAGGCAAATAAATTGAAAGACTTACATTGCTCAAATTCCGCAACGACTTGGAGGCTCCTTTGATCAAGTTTCCTTTCTCCCACCTTAGTGCGTTCTGCTTCTACAGACGTTGGGTTCGTGGGTTTTTTATTTCCGGAGTTTTGATTGATTTGTGCTCTTGATGAGCCTGCAAAGTCCTCATAGATTTTGAATTGATCAGGCGTTAATCCTCTTGGGCTAGGTCTTAGCACCTCTGGGAGGTTTGCGATGATATGGAATAAGTTGTCATCTGTATTGAAAGAAGTGCCGTGTCTCATAGCTTCCTGTCTTCTTTCCACAGCCTCAATGATCGCAGGTTCTCGATTAACGTCTTCAATTGCCTTTTCCACCACTGCTTTCTTAATCAAGGAGCATCCGAGGTTCAGGTTATCGCTGCTCAACAAGTTAATCATTTCCTCTTTAGCACTCTCTTCGATATTGTATCCCTCGAGTGCTTGCTTCAAATAGTTAATCAGGCTCAATCGCAGGGGTTCTCTGCAAGTAACAAGTGCCAAACTTCCAGCGAGATGCTGCACGATGAGATTAGTTCCCTGCAGAAGTTTAACGTCACTAGGTTCAAGCGCAAAGTCTTTCAACACTAGCTCTTTGGCAGTGATGAGCGCAATTGCCACGGATCTGGTAACTAGATGAGGAATGAGGTCCCTATAGTATGAGAAAGAAATAAATTAAGTTGCTGTTTTCCAGGAGTTTTTTTTACGAGATTGCTTTCTCTAAGACTTGTGCTACGATGTTCTTGAGATCGATATCTTGATAGATGGCAAGAGACTTATCTATTTGAACATGCTCGACCAAGTCTATCACCATCGTTTTGGTTGTTGGTCTTCTAAGAAATGAGAAAAAGCATGATTATTTAACAATCAAGGGGAAAAAATACTTTTTCCTCTGAAGCCGTCTGCTGATTAGATCCGAGGGAGGGATGCTTTTGCTTTCGATCTTGAGTTCAGTGAACAGCACCGTGACTTCAGCTTTCTGATGCATTTTCAGTTCAGGTCTTTCGCAAATTTCGAGCAGCAGTTGCAAGAGGCTCCTCATCCATGCATTATTGATATTGAATACCTGGCTCTGGGTGGACATGGATAAAATTTTGCAGACCATTGGCAAGACGTATTCGAGTTTATTATTTTCCAATGAGTCCAGAAGTAAGTTTTTAAGATCGAAATCAGAGATGATAATTGGTTTGTCTCTCGCCAAAGTGAGACCACCGAGCCACTGGCCGAGATTCCTTAATATAGGTTTCTCGTTAGCAAGCCTCTCGGATCCCAAAACGATATTGATGCACTTGTAGGTGTCTTTGATCATCATTGGGAACATTTCTCGCTTGTTTAATTTCGTCACGATGGTGATGTACACGCCATGTAGATTTGGCTCATAAGGAGCACGCTTGTAGACCACGTATTTAGCTATCCACGTCGGGACGTTGTTGTGTTCGATGTAAAATCGAATTTCGCCAATTTTCTCATCGATGTTGGTCGGAGTGCAATTGTTTAGAGCAAAAGTGACTTTATTCTTGATATCTTCACTGATTTCTGGAAGTTCTCGATCAGCTGCCATGGTCAGCGATTCACTTGAAGGTTGGGAAGAATCGCCTTCTTTCTTTGGTCCCTTACTAGGCTGAGCCTTAGTTTGATCTGGACCAGAAGTTGCTTTTGTGGGAAGGGTCATTTTAGTTGCTGGCTGCGTGACTGTAATTGGGTTGCTATTCATTCTAAGCTGTCCGCCGCTCTGTTGCGATGACCCGACCAGCAGAGGATTCATCTGCCCGAAATTCCCAAAGGAAGGGTCGGCAGAGCCAAAGGGCATACCTCCGCCTCCAACCATGAAAGGGTCACTTGATGTTTGTGGCATTTTCTGTTGCATAGGCACAGGTTTCTTCGGTGATTCGTTGGTTACATTTGTGTTCATAGGCTGGTTGAATCCGATCTGATTTTGAAGATTCTGCAACAGCTGCGCTTGTTGCGATGTGAATTGGCTCCCGAGATTGAGACCACCGAATTGATCGATATTTTCTGGAAGCACTTGCTGTGGCTGTTGCTGTTGACCCCGCTTTGTCGAAGGCCCTGCGAGATTCCCGTTCGACTCTTGTGGTCTTTCTTGCAAATATCTGTAGTATTCTGGAGGGATGTCCAATTGAACTCCTTTAGCCAAGCACATCTAAGAGTAAGAAATAATTATTAACGACTAAATTCTAACTTTTGTGTAATTACATTTCGAATCTCCTCTAGTAAGTCCAAATGCTTTCTTTTCAGTTGCTCATTTTGAAAGAGCAACGAGGTGTTGGGCTGCCACTCATGGAGTCTGCCTTTACAATATTCAAGGGCTCTCACACCGAAATCGAAAAGTTTTCCAGTTTTCTTCAGCGCCTCGAAGATGCATTTGAGGCCAATATTCTGCGTTACGCCTTCAATCAATCGATTCGCTAGCACGGACCCATAGACCTGAGCTGTGATGAACAACTCTCTCTCAGGGTATCTCGAAAAGAACCGGTATTCATCAAACAGATTCGTCATCATGCAAGCAAATATTTCTTTCTCCTTGTTGCTGCTGGAGTTTTTATACCTGGTCATCAAGTCAATCAGCTCTGGGATCGACATCTCTTCTTTGTAAAGCTTGTAGAAGATGGTGTTGGCCGACTCTTCAATCTCTGTCCTCGAGCTTTCAGCCACAATTGCAGGATACAACCTGCAGATCTCCTTGTACTTCTCACTCAACAACACTCGGTTTTTGGGTGACAACTTTGATTCGTAGTTAGGATTCATCAACAGCTGGAAAATCAACGATAAAGTCTCATAAGACAGCTGGGATCGGTCCAGAATTGTATCATACTGAGTGTCGTTGTTCACGTTGCAAGGTTCAATGATATTATCATCGATGTATTTGAAGATCGCGGCCACGAATTGATTGCCTGCAGTCTTGATTCGCTCGGCAAGCCATTGGTCGAGATGCAAAAAGTCTCTTTTCGCTGCCAAAATTCCGAGGCTCACGGCGAAATTATAGTCCTTACAGCTGGCTATCGGAATCAACGAGTCCTTAATTTCTTGCGTGATATCCAGCACTCGCGACAGATTGAGCGACGAGTTATCCTTCTTGTAAAGCTCCGCGATAGCGGAGATCATGATGCTTGGGTTGATCTTCCAGATTGCCTCGATAATTTCGAGCGAGCTCGCGTGGTTCAACAGATACAAAGGGAAGAGGTAGCTGTACAATTCGTCGAGGAGAGTCGCCCCGCGCTTGGGTTTTATTTGCGCTAACCCTAAAATGAGCATATCAGGGCACTTGCTCAGCGGGAAGTCGAAGAGGTTGCGAATCTCGACGAAGTAATCTGAATCGGACAGCTCGACGAGGATCTCGAGGAAGTCAAGTGAGGACCAGAATTGAAGGACTGCTGGGTTTAGGTTCGAGATTTTCAAATTAGGGTAGAGATCGAGAGCGACCTGGCGCTTAGGGCATTCGTTAAAGAAGACCAGATCTGGCTGACCGCAGTTGAACACGTTTATGAGGAATGTGATCTGCGAGGTTGAGTTGTTCCAGTGCTCGAAGAGGACAGACGGAGGGAAAGAGTAGTTGCTGTAAGACTTGCATTTGCGGAGGACCGAGAAGAAGGTCTGGAATGCTCGTTGGTCAACGAATTTCAAGTCAGGACGATCCAGCTTTTTGATCACGTTCGGCCATTTCAGATTCGAGGAATGCTCCATACAGCATCTAATGAAGTTATCGAAGTTCCAATTCGTCTGCACTTTCTTTTCGCTGTGTCCTTCTTGGAATGCAGTCCAATCATCTATTATGTTACGAAATCATCTCTTCTGTCTCTAATAGAAAAATTTACTGGTTTTAGCAGCGGTGTAAGTCTGCGCATAGACTCTTGTATCGTTGAAATCATCCCCGACGGTATTAGACATCATAAGCAGAGCCTGGAATATACTGTCTTCGTCCAGGGTCGGGTACTCCATCATCAAGAGGCTCAACTCTTGCGTGTTCCACGTTATTGTCGGTCCGATATCAGCCAAGAGTTCCCAAAGTTTGATAGATGACACGTGTACAGTTCCTATGTCAGGGCGTCCCTAAGAAAATGAATAGTTATTCATGATACTAAAAAATCATGCTTTAGGTACCTCATTGGCACTGCCGGAATCTTTCACGAAGAGAGGCTTAAATTCGGCGATCTTTTCAGCTGATTGATTAGTTTCAAGCAGGTACTGGACTTCTGCGCTGAGATCCTAAGTAAAATTTAACTTCAACAAACCTTTAGATCGAAAAACTTACTGCAAATTCTCTGCTTACTCGAACAATGTAGAGAAGCGCGCTCAGTGTATTCTCTGGAAACGACATCGGCTTTCCCAACTGATAGTATTCAGCTAGTTTCATTTTCAATAATGCAATTCCTGAGGTTCATTAGGTTTGATTGATGAGGAAAATTCGAGATTTTCTTAGGGTACCTTCTTTGTTTAGCGTGGGATTATGAGAGAGGGCAAGGGAAACTCCAAGAAGGAGCTGTAGTGGGACAGATAGCTTCAGACATTTGCTCATGTCGTTCAAATACTCGGCATATTTTTGATTTGGGCAGACTTGCTCCACGACCTAGGAAGGCAGTCAGCTAAATTCACACAAATGTCGCTCGACCTGAGAAAAGTAATCCAGGAATATGCCTTGGCTGCTGCATAATGTCAGTCGTTGAGTAAGGAACTGGGTTTTTTGTTGATCTTTGCTGCCGTTCTGAACTTTAGAATCTTTGAAGTCGAGACCGTCCAAGAGACACAGAAACAGATGCTTTTCGCCTTCAGCACCTAAAGTGTTCACGATCTAGAGTAACATTAGGAGGTTAGTTGGTGAATGAGAAAAAAGAAAGAGGAAAAAGTTATTAATTATATTCATCAGAATTGAAAGTAGACTTACTGTCAGGATTTCAGTTTTGAGGTTTTTTACGCCTTTCTTGTTCACCATTCCCTGAACAAGAGAGGCGAGTTGCTGGTATATTGCTTGGTTCAAGCTGAGACACATCTTGATGGTTTATGCCATCAATAAGAGAGGTAACATATCTAAGCAAAATTTGGTTAATTATTAATTTTCGAATATTTGTTATTTGTACCATTTTTTTCGCCGCTGATATCATTCATTTCACTCTATCTCTGCGTTTCTGGTCTTTACTCGTTCCCTAGAACCGGTCTTAACAACTCAGAATCAATGAAAACATCTAAAACTCGCAGTTGGGTGCTACTTTAGGATAAGAATTTGAAATATTTCTGTTGTTCATTTAGACTCTACCATACTAGCATTGATAGAAAGAAGCTCAAAGTGTAATAGCAATGCCTCTTATAGTAAAATGAAATAAAGTGTGCTTCTGTGGTGCTAATGAAATAGGATGTTCTTAAAAGCTCTGTATGAATGTAAAACTATGAGATTATCTTTGTATCACTTAGTTCGATGAGTGAACGTTTCTTCTTAAAGAATCAATAGCATATTTCAAGGTAGGTTAATGATAATAGACATAGATATTTTATTGAAATCTTAACCTCAAAAACCGATGAGTTTTTCACTCTGAGGTTTTAAATATGTGTATGAATTGCACAAAAATCAAAAGCAATTTTAAAATCATCAGTACTATAGGGAATTTGGTTGAACTGGAACTCACTCTAGAGGCAAACCGTTCAAGGTCTATTTTTTTTCATTTTTCTGAAATTGTGTATTTTTCTGGTGCGCCAACATCTAGAGCTTTGGTCAAATTTTGTTGATTTCCTTTGATAAACGTGATCTCAGAAAATTGTCTACCCAGGAATTTCTAAAGCAATATATTTCGATATATAATTCTCTGGTGCTTTTTTTTGGTTTTTTTGGAACAAGAGATTGCTCTTTCCGTGCTTGTTAAAAACCAAAATATTTATCTGACGGTGAATTCAATGGGACTCCTCAGTTCTCAAGAAGAATGCCATACAAAGTTTCTCTTTCAGATAAGAAAGCTCGTAAAATGCCTTCAGAATTAAGAGGGGGATTTGCTGCAAGCCATAAATTTGACTCTAAGGCGACAAAAAAATACCCTATACGCCAGCATCAGAGCAATGGATCATTCTCATGTGAGGAACGAAACACGTTGCCAATTCTGGTGGAAAAAATAGGGTTGATTTAAATAATCATGTAAAACAGTATTCAAACTCATCTGAATATCAATTGCTCTAATTTCCTACTAGGAGTTGGATAAAATTGCCCATTAAAACTTACTAACTTCGATTCAAGGCACGCCTTTTAGAGGAAAAAATTTGGAGTTTACTGCTCTGATACTTTTCTGAAAAATGGAAATTGCCTTCAATTCATAAAATATAATAGCCTATTTATTTTGTGATATTAGATGAATTTAATCTAAAATTTGAATTTCATATTTATCAAATACTCAATTCCACAGCAACCATACACAGCAAATTTTCTAAATAATCACTTGAGAAGAAATAACCGCTTGTAGTTTTTCTGGGTCTTATTCCCGGCGTCCGCTCTACCACTAACTATTCTCCACTTACACATGAGAAAATTTTTTCTTCAGCAGAAGTTAGCCAATTACCCAATTCAGTCAGGATAATCAACAGAACCATTGATGCACAACTTTTGTCTTCCGTAGATAATATTGCTTCAGAATTGGTTGGAACCTACAGTATTTACTTTGAATATTCACTCGTTGTGTATACTGATGAGAAGCTCAGAACAAAGTTAAATTTCTCATCTGTCCAATAAAACCAAATAGTTCTTGGTTTTACTTCTTCAAAATAAATTTGAATAAATGCAGCCTACTGATATCATCCCCGTCCAAAGAAGGCCTATTCGGTAGAATACGTTAACTCTCAAATTCCCTAACTCTAATCATTTACAGCAGCCTTGGCTATGAAACTGCACAGCTTCGTCCCCTTTCAGAGAGCAAAAGTCAATTAAATTTGAGACCGGCTTCGAGCACCACCCTCTATACCCGCGTGGCTTTGAATTACGATTATAGTCGAAAAAATAGAACAACCTCTAGCATAAACAACCTTGATAGTCCGAATCTAGAAGAGGTTAACTCGCATACTAATGGACAACTCTCAGTTCGAGCTCCCACGGCCAGCGTAAAACAGCTTGGGACTGCATACAACTACCAACCGAATGCAAAAGCAAGAAGTGTTCAAAATAAAGAGGACAATAATAAAATGAGTCATAATATCAAAGTTAATAGCAGTTTGGAGTCAACATTACGATCTAATAATACTGGGATTCTTGCAAACCCTACAAGTTTAAATGCTCGGACTAACTTGAGAGACAAACAACCTGATATCGCAACATATTATTCTCCGAGATCCAATTCCTCAACGAAAATCGAGGGAGCTTTGCCCTATCAGCAACCTCTCAATTCAGCAAGAGTGATGAGTTATCAGAGCACAAATCCATATTTAATAGGTCCGAGCTTCATTCATAGCTCCAGCTCGGCGGTATATGACCAAATAGCAGACGAAAAGAGTTCTGTTGCAACGAATCAACCTAGAGTCAATGGAAATGGTTTTCTCGCTCGGTATTCTTCAGCCAAAGCAATGACAACGTTCAAAAATAATTTTTCCCAGCGTCCTAACACATTAATTCCAGTTAATGGGACAGATAACTATAATCCGAACAAACAACTGGCCGATTTTATTGTCAACAACTCAAATTATACTATAAAAATGGCATCTGTCATGAGGAAGCAGGATCAGGTTGAAAATGAAATAATTGACGATTATCAAGACCATTTGGACACACAACGAAATCGAGTTAATCCAACCTCTCGTCCTAATTCATATCAAAACAGACTCTACACAGCAAGAGGGATAAAAGCTCTTGTTGATACGACTTCACCAAAAACACTAACAAAGAATGAGTATCCAACCGATCAGCCTAACCAAGATAGTGAGCTGAATACACACATTAATAAAATTCCTGCAAGTCCCATTTCGATCAAACGAGCAACAAGCCCTAACATCCGTGACTCTGACAGTAGTAAGAAAGAGCACGGTTCTATCAGCACTCCATTGAAGACTTCAACCATCTTTGATGCTGATGCCGAAATTTTTCGACCTCCTTCACGAATTTCAAGCCCTAATCCTAAAAAGCCAATTGAAAATCACAAGTCCTCTGTTATTGTCCTCTCTCCAGCAGATAAAGCAACTTCGTTATCGAACCTTTCTAAAGAGAATCAAATTCCAAACACCACCCAAGATGGGACACCCAATGAATATTTTCTCCTGCAGTCCCGCTCAGCCCAATCATTTGGAAAGATATCTGATAAATTGTCAGATTCGCTATTTCCAGCGCAAAAGACACCGGATAAATATTCAGCAAATCTTCAATCCAAAGTCCCTGCCATTCAAGGACTGAATAAACAAGCGCAAGGACCGTTAAACTTTAATAAAGAAACAACTGCTGAAAAGAGTGAATCTCAATACGCGGTTAAAACCGAGGAAGAATTGCCAACAGCTAGGAGTCAGAATACGAGAAATTCAGGGACGAAAAAATTATTCACTGACACAGATGACGCGAGGAAAGGACTGAAAAGCAGCAGCGGCTCATTTGCCGGGACATTACTTAATAATTTCTTCAATCGGGGCCCTGATAATATCAAAATTCAAAAGTGTAAATGTGATGGATATTCTAAGACTAGCGAAACTTGCAAGAAGGCTCAGCGTTGGATCCTTCGCCAGTATAAGGAGTCAGAATTCGATTCTCTTGAGTCGACTTATTACCAGATATTGCAACATGATCTCGAGGACGAAGAAAACAGCAAACAAATTCAAAAAGATCTGCCAAGGACTTACCCAAGACATAAATATTTTGGTACTACAGGAGAAGGGTAACTTAATTGTTTTGCTAAATTTACATTTTTATTTAATTCTGTAAGGTATGGAGCTCTTGAGCGGATATTGAATGCCTTTGCGAAATATGATCCTCAAATTGGATATGTCCAAGGCATGAATTTCATCGCAGGGTCTTTATTGTACCATGCTGAAGAATACATTGCCTTCTGGCTGCTTGTTATGGTAATCGAGAACTTTGAGATGAGAGACATCTTCTTACCGAGTACCGTTGCTAACTGTTATCCTTAAACTAAACTTCATACACTTCAGAACTGCCTGGACTGACGAAGCATTGCCAATTAATCGATATATTAGTAGCTAGCCACCAACCAGACATTTATGAGAAATTGGTAACAGCAAATTACCTCTCTGGCCTAAACCCTTCCTTTGAAAGTGCACTACACAGATTGTCGTTGAAATGTTTTGCTCTGAGTGGATATTCTCTCTTTTCGCCAGTGTCGTGTCTGTGGATGATATGGTAAATGCTTTCAGATCATGCCTCAGCTTATTCTTAATAAAATTTCAAGGGTGAATTCTATGATAGGCTCTTTGAAGAGGGATGGCCTTTCTTTTATAAAGTGATTCTCGTCTATTTAGGGTCCCTTCGCACGGAAATGCTCAAGCAGAAGGAATTTTCTGAGATTTTAATACTTTTGAAGAGCCAAAACCAAAACGGAGTTATCGATAATAAACAGAAATACGTCGACTGGAGGAAGATATTCAAGCAAGCGATGACCTACGAAGTAGATGCGAAGTTTATTGCCAAAATGCACTCTAACTTCGATGTTGAGAGCCAAAATTTCCACGTGAGTTTTCTCCAAAGAGATTCCAAAAGGCAGTAAGAATAAACAATCATTGTTGTATTAAATATTTTTGTCATCAAGCCAAATGTAACAAAATATGTATAATACATATGTCTAAGTTTGATGTGTAGTTTTTTTTCCTCTTTTAATTTACTAAGGAAGCTCATTGCCGAGTCAACATTGTTATTTCTTAAATACACATCGAAACTTGAATAGCCCTTAATTTTATTTTGCGATTCACAAGTAAAGGTTGACTAGCCTATGGATTTCAAACTCAATTTTGTTCAATCTCCTCCAAAGCGCACTCATTCTCCGAAGAGGTCTATAGGTCCCTCACTGTATTGGGGACAGCAAATGGCTTTTGAAACTCTTGAAAAAGCTGCTAATGCGATCAAAACTACAGCATTTGATCGTCCAACTTCCGGATTAGACAACCCACACGCCTATAGGACCCAGGTGGGAATATATCCTCAACTTCCGAGTCAGTATAGATTTGTGGATTCCAAGTCAGCAAGCATTTTTCGGCCTTTTCTCCAAACATTTGACCAGCGCCAAATCAATATTACTCTCAAGCGAAAATACAGGTTCTCAAAGAAAGGTCAAAGAGCTTCTGGAAATCATGATGCACTGGCAAATCAAAGTCAAACAGAGTTTTTCACTACGAAATCCCAGAGACTTTTATCAGCAACGAATCGCAATCAGAAATTCGTTTTTCCTGGTGAGACCAAGCAAGAGCTCGTTGAGCTCATTAAATATCATAAGAGTCCATTGAGAATTAATACCGAGAACAAAGCTCTTCAAACGCTTTCGACTGAGGAAGATACCAGGTTTGCAGAGGAAGAGGAACTACTAAACCCAGCGAGATTTATAAAAAACAAACCAGGGAGTCGTCCCGGAACTGCTCGTATTTCTAAATCAAATGGGTCGAATGTTCTTACCAAAAACCGACAAACAAGCGCATTCCAGAGAGCTTCGCTTGGAGAGGCCACTGGAGATATGCGACTGGAACAACCTGAAATCACAGCTCGTGGTTCAAATATCAGAGTATTCAATGGAGCTAATCCTTTCAGCTTTGGCTCACCCAGAGTTAACTTAGCTAATAGCTCTCAACCTCAAACTCAGAGTGGAGTAACTGCAAGCAGCGGAAATAGGAGCCAACGAATTGGTATAAATAGACCAAAATCAACGCAGAACAGAGTGTTAAGGCCAAGTACGGGTCGAGTTTCTTCAGTATTACGAAGTAAAAAAGAGGAAGCGATAAGATCTGTTTTAGACGTCGAGGCATCAAAAGAATACAGCCCGCCATACCACACAGAAGGAGATATCGGGAAGCATGATTTTTTCGCAGATCAGCTCAAGAAAGCAGAGGGGAAATTAGCTCAAACGAATGGCATTCTAACAACACACCCTATGCGTCTTCCTTACGATCTTAGAATAAAAGTCACTCAAATATAAATGGAAAAAACATGTTGGCTGCATATTGACATACGGTGTTGCTAATTTATAAGAAAAATACACATGATTAACTTATCAACAGAGAATTAATAAACTCAATACGCATTGCAGTAGGAATAGAGCCCTGGGTAACTTGCTAGATTATCTAAAACATTCATTTAGTTGGTTCAAGGTTTGTTGGTTATATTGAGTAGTTTATTAAAGCTACATTTTAGCTTCGCTTAATTACTCCTCCTACTACCAAATTGCCCAGCTCTAATTCTATTGAATTCGATTTTAGTTTGAACTAGCACTAAAATAACTAGCATTTAGCAATGTAGAGAACATTATAGTAGGCTACTATTGCAGATTAAATTTCTTTCATCTATTGAATTAAAACTCACTACTATCGTTGCTAAAATTCGCACAATAGTAGTATATTTAACTAACTGGGACTACATTTCGTAATCAAATGCAAACCAACACAGCAGACTATGCTGGAGTACTTTAAGAGAGCGTTTATTAAAACAGCTTTAAACTATTTCGTTATTCGATCTTCAGTGAGATTTGGAGATAAAGCTTAATTGCTCCAAAATCATCAGCTGATGATCGAATCAAATTTTCCATTAGATTGTCATTAAGTTAATTTACCTCATTTACAATTTAAAACTGATTCTTAAAACTCAAAACATGAAAATTGGAACACAAGCAGGCTTACCTTTACAAATATATTGATGCCAAATTGTCTGTAAAACTGAAATGAAATTTACCAAATGAGCGAGTCAATTATTACCTTTACATAAGAATTTGAATTTGAAGAGTTCAATGATTATGAATTTTTAAAACTTGTAAATTCATAACCCAGGTTGAAGCATTCTTGCAAAAATCCATCAAAGATCGAACAGTTGCTAAAAAGTGATTGCTTTGAAATAAAAGCGAACCCATTACGAATATAACTCTTTCTGGATCAAGAAATACCAATACAAATATGAAATGA